>Ga0070707_100005721_pt1 | contig 11599 bp, 10 predicted proteins | sample KBSK5502metaG_FD_65468 | JGI IMG/M metagenome (GOLD analysis project Ga0070707, IMG submission 65468) | Corn, switchgrass and miscanthus rhizosphere microbial communities from Kellogg Biological Station, Michigan, USA - KBS K5-50-2 metaG | ecosystem: Host-associated > Plants > Roots >... | reverse complement strand
CAGGAGGGCCTGTACCAGCACTTCAAAGCCGTAGCGGAGAGCACCCAGCTTCCGGTCATGCTCTACAACATCCAGAGCCGGACGTCGGTGAACTGCGAGCCCGCGACGGTCGCCCGGCTGGCGGAGATCCGGAACATCGTGGCGGTCAAAGAGGCGAGCGGGAGCCTCGACCAGATGTCCCAGATCCGCAAACTCACACCTCCGGAGTTTCACCTGTACAGCGGGGATGACAGCCTCACGCTTCCGCTGCTGGCGGTTGGTGGCACCGGGATCGTGAGCGTCGCTGGCCACCTCGCGGGCCGCGAGATCAAGGCGATGATCCAGGCGTTCCAGGCCGGCGACGTCCGCCAGGCGCTCGGGTTGCATCTCCGCCTGTGGCCGTTGTTCAAGGTGCTCTTCATCACCACCAACCCGACGCCCGTCAAGGCGGCGCTGGCCCTCGCCGGGTTCGATGTGGGCGGGTTGCGGCTGCCGCTCGTCGAAGCGACGGCCAAGGAGCGCGAGCAGATCGCCGCGGTGCTGAAGGACCTCGCCCTTCTGCCCGTGGCCGCCTGAGCGCGGGATTCTGTCACAAGCCCACCGCAGACTCTCCACCCTCCACGCTCGGATCCGGCGGTGCCGGCGGTGTCCGCTGTGGCGAACGCGGACGCATGCCGTTCCCGGCGAAGGGTCTGGGGATCTCGGCGTGATGATTGTCGGCGAGGGTCCGGGCTTGGAGGAAGATTTGGCCGGCCGTCCGTTCGTGGGCCGCGCCGGGCGGCTTCTTGACGAACTCCTGGCCAGCATCGAGGTGCGCCGCCAAGACCTCTACGTGACGAACGTGATCAAGGATCGGGCCGCCACATCGACCGGGCCCGTGCGCGACCGGCCGCCGGCCCCCTCGGAGCTCGCCGCCTGCGCGCCATGGCTGGGCGCCCAGCTCGAGCTGATCCGGCCCCGGGTCGTCGTCACGTTGGGCCGCTTCGCGCTCGCGGCCTTCCTTCCGAACGCGCAGATCAAAGATGTCCATGGGCGTCCGCAGGCGTGCGGCGGACGGACGATCCTCCCGCTCTATCACCCGTCGTATGCGCTTAGGAATCCCGGCGTCCGTCCCGTGCTCTTCAGAGATGTCAAGGCGCTCGCCGCGCTGATGGAGCGCGCGGCGGGGGCGGGAGGCCGGTGAGCGCCCGGCGCCGCCGCCGCGGCCGGCGCACGGGCGCGACGCCCCGGCTGCGCCCGCGTCCCGAGGCGGGGCGGGCCGAACAGGCCCCGCCCGCGGAAGGGGGCGCCGCCGCCGAGATACGGCGGGGAGATGGCCTCCAGATCATTCCGCTTGGCGGCCTGGGCGAGATCGGCAAGAACAGTGTGGCGATCCGCGTCGGTCGCGAGATCCTGATCGTCGATGCGGGGTTGATGTTCCCCGACGAGGAGATGCTGGGCATCGACCTGGTGATTCCGGACTTTCGGTCGATCACCGCCGAGGGCACGGTGCGCGGGATCGTGCTCACGCACGGACATGAAGACCATGTCGGCGGGCTTCCCTACCTCCTGAGAACCGTCCAGGCTCCGGTCTACGGGACGCCCCTCACGCTCGGGTTGGCCCGCCGCCGGGTTGAGGAGAGCAAGGGCGTCAAGATGAAGGGGATTCCGACGAAACCCCGCCACCCTTTCCGGATCGGACCGTTCGAGGTGGAGCTCGTACATGTCAACCACAGCATTCCCCAGGCCTGCGCGGTCGTGGCGCGCACACCGGCCGGAACGGTGGTGTGCACGGGCGACTTCAAGTTCGACCAGACGCCGATCGACGACGCGCCGACGGATTTCGCGCGCCTCGCCGAGATCGGAGAGGCCGGGGTCCTCATCGCCCTCATGGATTCCACGAACGTGGAACGGCCGGGGTATGCGCCGTCGGAACGGACCGTCGGATCGGCCCTGGATGGCATCTTCGCGCGCTCCCAGGGTCGCGTGCTCGTGACGACGTTCGCCAGCAACGTCCACCGCTTGCAGCAAGTCATCACAACCGCTGCCCGCCACGGCCGCAAGGTTGCGGTCGCGGGCCGGAGCATGGTCGACACGGTGACGATCGCCTCCGACCTTGGCGCGCTCAAGATCCCGAGGGGGACCCTCGTGCCGTTGGAGCAGATCCGCCGGCTACCCCAGCAGCAGATCGCGATCCTGACCAGCGGCAGCCAGGGCGAACCGCTCTCTGCCCTGACGCGGATGGCGGCCGGAACGCACCGATTGGTCACGATCACCCCGGGGGACACGGTCGTGCTCTCGGCCAGCCCCATTCCCGGCAATGAGAGCATGGTGGGGCGGACGATCAATCAGCTCTACCGGCAGGGCGCCGAGGTGATCCACGGCGCAGAGGTGCACGTCTCCGGGCACGCGTGCCAGGAGGAGCTGAAACTCATGTTGACGCTGCTTCGCCCACGATTTTTCTTGCCAGTGCACGGGGAGTACCGCCACCTCGTGCTCAACCGGCAACTCGCCACCACGGTGGGGATCCCAAAGGAACGGATCCTGCTGGCGGAGAATGGTCATGTGATCGAGGTGCAGGCCGGGCACATGGCCCGGGTCGGCGCGATCGAGGCGGGGAACGTCTTGGTCGATGGACTCGGTATCGGCGTCGGCACGGTGGTCCTTCGGGACCGGCGCCACCTGGCGCAAGATGGCGTGCTGATCGCGCTGGTCGTGCTCGACCATCAAACCGGAGAGTTGTTGCGGGATCCGGACATCGTATCGCGCGGCTTCGTCCATGTACGGGAGTCGGGAGACCTGATCGAGCAGTGTCGGCAGCAGGTCCGCGAGGCGATGGCACAGTGCCGCGCTCGGGGCACGACAGAATGGGGGGCTGTTCGCTCGGCGATTCGAGAGACGCTCAGCCGGTATCTGTTCGAGCAGACACACCGGCAACCGATGGTCCTTCCGTTGCTCGTGGAACTGTAGGCAGCAGACGACGCATCAGTCATCGCAGCACAGGAGGCCGCACCGTGGCCAGACGCAGAGCGTCCCGATCCAGGTCCGCGAAAGTGGTGGGCGCGGTGCTCATCGCGCTCGCCTTGCTCGTCGGCGTGAGCGTGATCCCCCCGCAGACCGGCCAGGTGCCGCAGTTCATCGCTGCGCGCCTCGGCGCCGGTGTCGGCCGTGGCCTGCCGGCCCTTCCGATCCTGAGTTTCTTCCTCGGTCTCATCTTCTTCGTCAGAGAGTCCTTCCGGTTAAGCGTTCGGATCTACGGCGTCTTCCTCGGGTACCTCATCGCGCTGGTGATGCTGCACGTGCGGTATCCGCCTGGCCGGGAGTTCGCCGCCGCCCACGCGGGTCTGGGTGGGGGAGCGGCCGGCGCGGTGACCGTGGCGACGCTCCGGCGGTGGGTCGGTGAACCGGGGTTGTGGCTGGCCTTGGGGCTTGCCGGGGTCGCGACGGCCCTGCTCTTGTCGAACCGGTCACTGACCGACGCCCTTCGCGCGGCGGGTCGGATCGGGCGCCAGATCGGGGCGCCCGTCGCCGGGGGGACGCGCGACGTCGCGTCGGCCGCCGGCGCCGCGCTCTATGCGGGCGCTCAGGTCCTCCCGGGGGCGCTGCAGCGGGGAATGGAGCACGTCGCCGCGAGGGGCCGGGCCGTCGCGGCGGAACTGTCGCGCGTCCTGCTCGCGAGCCCTGCACTGCGGCGGGCTCCAGAGCCTGCGGTGTCGTCGTGGGAGCCATCCGCGCTCCCGGCGGGTCCGGCCGCGGTCCCGGAGGTACCTGTGCCATCGTACGACGACCTCGCTTCTGATGGGACGCTACCTGCGGCGCCGGCGGACGAGCCGGAAACCATACCGGCGGTCGAGGCGACCACCCCAACCCCGGGCGATTCGAGGGGTGCCGGCGCCGGGCGTCGTCGCAAGAAGCCGTTGATCGAGCAGGAGCTCTTGAAGTTTCCCGCCCCGACGCGCCAGGGGTACATGCTGCCCCCGCTCTCGCTCCTCGACACGTATCCGAACGGCATGGCGCGGTCCGGCCGCGTGGATCCGCAGGACGTGGCGCGCAACCTCGAGCGGGCACTGGCCAGCTTCGGCGTCGAAGCCCGGGTGATCCGGTGGGAGACCGGCCCCGTGGTCACCCGCTTCGAGCTCCAACCCGCTCCCGGGGTCAAGGTGCAGAAGATCACGAGCCTGCAAAACGACATCGCGCTCGCGCTCGCGGCCAGTAGCGTCCGTCTGGAGGCTCCGATCCCGGGCAAGGCCGCGATCGGTGTCGAGTTGCCTAACGAGCGGCCGGGTCTGGTCCACCTGCGCGAGATGTTGATGAGCCCGGAACTCCAGCAGGCGGCGTCTCCGCTCACCGTGTCGGTCGGGAAGGGGATCGCGGGACACCCGATCGTTGCGGATCTCGTCGCGATGCCGCACCTGCTCATCGCGGGCGCGACCGGCGCCGGCAAGAGCGTCGCGCTCAACTCCATGATCGCCACGCTCCTGTTTCGCGCGACCCCCGAGCAGGTCCGGTTTCTGATGATCGATCCGAAGCGGGTGGAACTAACGAGCTACAACGGCATTCCCCATCTCCTCAGCCCCGTGGTGACCGGCCCCCGGGAGGCCGCCGCGAAACTCAGGTGGGCGATCCAGGAGATGGAGAGCCGGTACGCGCTGTTCGCGGGCGAGGGCGTCCGCAACATCCAGGCCTTCAATGGGCAGCACCCGGACCGCCCGCTGGCCTATATCGTCATCATCGTCGACGAACTCGCGGACCTGATGATGGTCTCCCCCAAGGACTTCGAAGAGATCATCTGCCGGCTCGCCCAGATGACCCGCGCCGTCGGCATCCACCTCGTCGTGGCCACCCAACGTCCGTCCGTCGACGTGATCACGGGCCTCATCAAAGCCAACATCCCGTCCCGGATCGCGTTTGCGGTGTCCTCTCAGGTCGATAGCCGCACGATCCTCGATCATCCCGGCGCCGAGAGGCTCCTCGGCCGGGGAGATATGCTGTTCGCCCCGATCGGGGCGAACCGGCCGATGCGGGTGCAGGGGTCCTACGTGAGCGATGTCGAGAGCCAGCGCCTGGTCGAGTTCTGGCGGGCCCAAGGGCAGCCCGAGTTCGTGGAAGAGCTGATCAAGGCGGGCGAGGCCGCGCCGGCCGAAGAGGGCGGGGGGGACGACAGCCTGCTCGCCGACGCCGCCCGGCTGGTCGTCGGGGCGGGGTATGGGTCGGTGTCGCTCCTCCAGCGAAAGATGCGGATCGGATACGTGCGGGCCGCCCGGCTCGTCGATCAACTCGAGGAGAAGGGGATCGTCGGTCCGAGCCAGGGGAGCAGCCCTCGCGAGGTCCTCGTCGGCCTCGACGCCCTCGAGCGGATCCTCCGGGGCGATCGCGCACATGCTGCCGGAGGGGGAGGATCCGCTCCGGTCGAGACCTAGGGGGGCCTGCCGCGCGGGCCGGCTACTGGTCCTTAAAAGATCTGAGGTTGTTGAAGTTTGAGAACGTTGACGCCCCCGACCCGGCGGTCGTGTCGTACGCGTAGGTGGCGGTTGGATTGAGCGTGATCGTGTTCGCGACGATCGCCCCGTGCATCTGCTCGAGCGAACCCACCCGCATCTCGCCGTTCGGCACCAGAAACACGCCCGCCGCGACGCCTGTCGTGTCGATCGACTGGATGTCTACCGCGCAGTTCGTGGCACACGTCGACGAGGAGGCGACCTCGACCTCGAGCTGGGACGCGGTAACCGGCACTGCGACCACCCATGAGTCGGTCGACTGGACCCCGAAGTGGCTCTCCGTCCCCACCGACAAGCCGGTCCCGGCAGACGCGCCGATCCGGAGGTCGACATTGCCAGCGCCGACGATCATCAGCCGCGTGCAGTTGCTCATCGTGAGGGTGTTGACGTTCACGACCGTGGTGGTGCCCGCTGCCCCGGCCTGGATCTGGAGCGTGGTCAACCCCTTGGATCCGGGGTCGCATTTCCCCGCGTCCACGGTGATCGTGTTCCAGTTGTAGCCCGTCCCGCTGTTCATCGTCCATGTGCTACCAGCGGAGATGATCTGGGTTCCGAACCCCGGGGCGTACGGCCCCGTCGTCAGGGTGGGACAGATCGTCCCGAGGGCGTTCGAGGTGGCTCCACCCAGCACCTGAGCCACGCACGACGTCGCGCAGGTGACCGTGCCGTTCGCCCTGGCAATGCCCGAGACGGTGGCCGCGCTCTGTAGGGTGATCGTGCCGTTACTGCCCACGTCCCCCGTGATGATCGCCCCAGTCTGGGCCGTCACGGCGCTGTAGGCGCATAGGGCATAGGAGCTGCCGGCCAGGCCGTACCCCTGAACAACCGTGACGACCGTCCGAGAGGGGCCGCCGGTCACGAGTGAGCCGACGGAGACGATGCGCCGGTACCCCGCCCAGGTCCCGCTGCACGGAGGCGCTGCCCCGCTGTCGATGCAGTTCACGGTGATCGTGGCGGTGCCGAGCGTGGTCGCCCCGCTCGTGATCGTGAGCGTCTGCCCCGCATACGTGTTCGCCCCGGCGATCTGCATCTGGCCGATCGCGTATTGGGCGCCCGCCTCGGCGACATTGAAGACCTGGACGGCCTGCAGCTCGTGGATTCCGGCGGCCTGATCGGCGGCGATCAGGTTCATCACGCTCAGCGTGACCGCGGCCACCAGGAGCATCACCAGGAGGACGAACATCATGATCGCCCCGCGCTGCCCTCCTCCCGCCGCCGCCGGACGCGAAGCCGTCCCCCGCGACTTAGAAGTTCTCATTTTGGTCCAGCCAATTGTTCGCGTTCGGCTCGGGATTTCGCAGCAGCACGTATCGCTTCAGGGTCTGGGTCTGCACGCCCGACCGTCCCTCCGAGCCCTGCACCGTGAGCGAGACGCTGATGATGCGGATCGTCCGGATCGCGGTTGCGCTGGTCAGGTTTGTCACCGTCGCGCCGGTGGTGTCAAAGTACTGGAACGACAGGCTCAGGATGGTCAGCTTCGGGCTGGAGAGGGGTTTGGAATTGGCCGCCACAGACGTCGACCCGCCGGTGCACAGCTGATTGTACTCCATGACCACCGTGGCGTTGGTGACGGGATCGGATCCTAGATAGTATCCCAGCGTCACATCCGGGTACGGGGGGATGGTGACCGTGTTGAGCATGTCGCCGCTGATGTAGAGGCTCGTGGTGGTGGGGAGGAGGTTCAGGTCCTGGGCCACCACCATGTCCTTGCACCGCAGCTGGGTTTGACCGCTCGGTTGGAGATTGAGCCCGGCGTTCCGGATCCGTTCCGTCATCCACTCGAGCGTCGACCGAGCGGTTTCGGTGTCGCTCGACCGCACCGAGGAGATCATCTTGGCCTGTAGAGCGCTGCCCACCAGGAGCGAGACCGCCCCACCGACCACGGCCATGATGGCGATCCCGACGATGACCTCGAGCACCGTCAGGCCCCGCTCAGGCCTCCGGCCTCCGGTCGGCGTGCTCCGAGGGGCGGAGATGAGCAGGCCCCCTCGCCGGCTACGGCGAGGGCTGCGTGTAGTAGGCGACATAGATGCTCAGGGTGGCATAGACAGACGACGGCGACTGGTAGAGGGTCACCGCCGCCTGCTTCACAGACACCCCGGTCACGGCGGTGACCGTGATCACCGCATGGTCGAATCCGGCCGGGATCGTTGGTTCGGAGATGCTGCCGAACGTCGTGTACCCGGTCGTCTGCGTGAGGGTGCGAGACCCTGTCGCGAGGTTTCTGTATCCTTGGACCCGCAGGAAGTCGAGCTCGGCTTGTGACCACGCCGCCGCCCCCGCACGGTTGAGCCCGCCGTGAGCCTGCGTCATGCCGAAGAGCAGGCCGCCGAGGACGGTGAGCGCAACGACGCCCAGCAGGGCCGTCGACACGATCGTCTCGATCATCGTGAACCCGCGCGTGCCACGGCTGCGGGGCCACTGCCGCCTCACTGGTAGGACACCCTTCCGGTGTTGGCCTGGATCGTGATGACGTGGCTCAGCCCCGTCCGCGCGCTCGTCAGCGTGATCGTCCCGGTGACGACCGGGACGCCGCGCCGGTCGAAGGAGCAGATGCTCGCCGTGCAAGTCGTCGTGATCGTCAGGTCCGGCGGGAGCGACGCGTACTTGAGCGCGGTGGATCCATTGGCGACGAGATATGACGATGGCGAGAGGGTGACCGTGATCGTGGCCCGCTGGGTGATCGCGGCCTGCCGCCCCGCGGCGATATCGAAGGTCATCGTCCGCGTCCACCCATCGAGGTACTCGCGGGACACGGCCTTCCCGATGTTCGAGACGGCGCCGGTGAGCAGGATCCCGGCCAGCGCCAGCACGATCATAAATTGGAGGACGGAATACCCGCGTTCGCTCCTCGTCATCGCACGTCCCGCATGGCAGGGCTCTGGGGCATACCGGTCGGCCGCCCCCATGGGTCAATCTTCCTTAATTACATGCACGAATTTCGGCAGGATAATGACATACGTTGGGCAGGCCCCACGCTCCGGTGTCTGCACACCGCCATCGGCGCGCATAGCCGGACGCGGAGTTCCATCGGAGTTCGCAGGAATGTCCGCGCCGGTGCAAGAACTCCCGAGGAGGCATGGCATCGACGGGGATCGGCGAGCGATTGCGGAGCGCCAGGCAGGCGCTCGGCCTGTCGCTCGAAGAAATCGAGAACGTCACCCGGATTCGGCGCTCGTTCCTTGTGGCGCTTGAGCAGGAAACCTTCGATGTCCTCCCTGGCCCCGCCTACGTGCGGGGATTTTTGCGGACGTATGCCGCGTATCTCGGTATCCCAGCAGAGGAGCTTCTCGAGCTGTATCCAAGCCTGAGTGCCGGCGCGAAAGCGGGAACGATCGTGCACCGGGAGTCTCCCGTTGAGGTGCGGATCACGCCCGCGATCCGGCTGTCCCCGACGCGGCGAGTGCTTGTCGGCGTGGCGGTGTTGGTGGGGCTCGGGGTCGTGGCCCTTGGCGTCGTCCTCTACGGGCAGATCCGCCAGTTTGCAGAGACCCCGGCGTCTTCTCAGGGACCGTCGAAGCCATTGCCGAGATCGACGCCGCCCGCGCCTCCCTCTGCTCAGGTCGCTCCACGGGCCGCGCCACCGAAACCGCCTCCTGCCGCGCCTCCGCCAGTTCAGAAGCCGAGCCCCGCGCCCGTGATACCGCCGAAACCTCCCGCGGCTCCCAGCCCTGCTGCGGTGCCGGGACCCACTCCCACCCCCGCTAAACCGGGGACGCCCCCTACAGCCGTCCCTCCGGTGCCCGCGAAGGTGCCGGGCCCCGGACCGGCCCCGCCGCCTTCGCCGAAAGCAGCCTCGTTACACGTTGTCGTCGCGGCGTCGGGGCACTCGTGGGTCCGTACGGTCGCCGATGGGACGACCGTGTTCGAGGGATTCGTGAACCCAGGCGACAAGCAAGTCTGGGAGGCGAAGCGGACCTTAACGGTGAAGGTCGGAAACGCCAGCGCCGTCGACCTCTCTTTGAACGGGAAGTCCCTCGGGCGGCTGGGAGCGTCGGGAGAAGTCTACGAGCACACATTCGCTGCGGGGCCGCCACCGCCGTGACGGAGCATTTCCCCGGCAGGCCGGCGGAGTTGACCAGGGCCGAGATCATCTCGGTCGGGACCGAGCATCTGCTCGGACAGATTGTCGATACCAACGCGACCTACCTGTGTACGGCGCTCGCCGACCTGGGCATCGCGGTGTATTTCCGGTCGACCGTGGGCGACAATGTGCGGCGGGTGCAGGACGTGTTCCTCCACGCGCTGACGCGCGCCGACCTCATTCTCTCAACGGGGGGGCTCGGTCCGACCGACGACGACTTGACCGTGGCCGCGGTCGCCGAGGCGCTCGGATTGCCGCTTGAGCGGCACGAAGAGGCCTGGGCCCATGTGCAGGAGTTTTTCCGGAAGCGCAACCGGCCGCGGAGCCTCCAGCAGGAGAAGCAGGCGATGCTGCCCCGAGGGGCCCGCATGATTCCGAACCTGCGGGGCAGCGCACCGGGGGTGATCATCGAGCAACGGGACAAGACCATCATTTTCACCCCCGGGGTCCCTCGAGAGATGAAAGGCATGGTCGAGGACACCATCGTCCCGTACCTGCGCGCCCGCGGGTTGGCCGGCCGTGAGGTGATCCGTTCCCGCGTGATGCGTATCGCCGGCCTGGGGGAGTCTGTCGTGGAGGACCGCCTGCGCGACTTGATGCGGAGCGGCACCAACCCTACGATCGCGCCCTACGCGCACACGGGCGAGTGTCACGTCCGGCTGACCGCACGCGGCACGGATGCCGAGGTGGAGCCACTCCTCGAGCGCACCGAGGCGGCGATCCGGGAGCGTTTGGGCCACGCCGTGTACGCGGTAGGTGAGGCGACGCTGGAGCAAGTGGTCGCGCAGGCGCTGGTCGCGTCCCGGACCTCGATTGCGGTGGCCGAATCGTGTACAGGGGGGCTGCTGGGGCATCGCCTTACCGGTCCCCCCGGGGCGTCCGCCTACCTGGACGGAGGGATGATCACCTACAGCAACGCCGCGAAGCAGCGGTGGCTTGGAGTTCCCGAGGCAATTCTTGAAAGGTACGGCGCGGTGAGTGCGGAGACCGCCCGGATGATGGCCGAAGCGGTCCGGACCCAGGCCGGAACGGACCTCGGCGTCTCGACGACCGGGATCGCGGGCCCCACAGGGGCAACGCCTGAGAAGCCCATCGGCCTCGTCTATATCGCGGTCGCGCACGCGAAGGGCACGGATGTGCGTGAGGTGCGGTTTGGGACTGAGCCCGGTCGGGCGGGCGTGAAGTATCTTGCATCGCAGACCGCGCTCGACATGATCCGGCTGCATCTGCTGCGGTGATCTGGGGGGACCGATGCGCGTCTTCGTCGCGGTGGCGTTGGAGGCAGCCCTGCGCAAAGTGGTCGCCGAGCTGCCGCAGCACTTGAACTCGACCGCCGCCGCCTTCCGGTGGGTGCCGGTTGGGAACCTGCACCTCACCCTGAAGTTCCTCGGCGAGATCGCGGAGGAACGCGTGTCCGGGGTGATCGGCGTCGCGCAGGAGGTCGCCGGACGGTCGATGCCATTTCCCATCACCCTGGGCGGCGTGGGGGCGTTTCCGTCGCCGAGGAGACCGCAGGTGGTGTGGGTCGGAGTGGCACAGGGCGCCGATCGGCTCAGCGAGCTGGCCCGTGACCTGGACATCACGCTCTCGCGGGTGGCGTTCCCCAAGGACAGCCGCCCATTTCGGCCGCACCTCACCATCGCCCGTGCGAAGCAGGCCGGGCCCATGCCCGACCTCTCCGGTCCGTTGCGTAGTCTGCGTGGGATGGTGGTGGGGGCTCAAACGGTGGACGCGCTCCTCGTGATGCAAAGCGCCCTCAACCCGGGTGGCTCGATCTATCGGCCCGTCGAGGAAGTGCGGCTCGGTGAAGCATCGTAATTGACGTGGTTGATTGACAAGCGAACAAGTGTTTGGTATAGTTGGTGCGCGTCAGATGGCACAGTAGACGCAGGTTGGCGTGGCGCTACGATACAGGGGAGGCTTCTACGATGAACGAACGGCAGCGCGCCCTGGACCTGGCTCTCACTCAGATCGAACGGCAGTTCGGCAAAGGGTCGATCATGAAACTTGGCGAGAATCAGGCTAAGTTGCACGTCGAGGTCATCCCCACGGGGATAAT
>Ga0070707_100005720_pt1 | contig 11599 bp, 15 predicted proteins | sample KBSK5502metaG_FD_65468 | JGI IMG/M metagenome (GOLD analysis project Ga0070707, IMG submission 65468) | Corn, switchgrass and miscanthus rhizosphere microbial communities from Kellogg Biological Station, Michigan, USA - KBS K5-50-2 metaG | ecosystem: Host-associated > Plants > Roots >... | reverse complement strand
CCAGCTCGGCTGAAACCTCGGCACCAGCCTGGCTGCGCACGATCACGGTCAGCTGGGGCCGGCGCCCGGCCTGGCGGGGCAGCGCGCCGGAGCCGATGGCCCGCGCGCTGAGCTCGATCAGGGCGTCCGCCTGGCGCTGCTCCTGGCTGCGCTGGTCACCTTTGGCCGGGATGCCGATCAACGACTCCAGGCAGAGCCGCAGCTTCATGCCCTCGGGCGCCGGCAGGGCACCCTCCAGACCCAGCATGCCGTCGGCATGGTCGAAGAGGCGCAGCCGGCGCTTCTCGTGCTGGCGATAGGCCTGGCGCGCCGCGCCCTCGGGATCCTCGCGATGCCGGATCTCCAAAGCCAGCTTGCGCAGCTCCCGGGGATCGCTCGCGGCCGCCGCCGGCAGCAGCTCGGCCTGCGCCTGCACAGCAGTGGCTTCGGGCAGGTCGCTGACCTGGCGGGCGATCAGCAGCGCGTGCTCGAAGGAGATCTCGCCCTGCTGGACCGCCTCCACGGTGGGCTCCAGGGTCTCCAGCTGGCGGGCCAGCGTGACCTGGCAATCCGCGCTCGCAGCCGAAACGTGGGTGTTGGCGCGAATCCAATCCACCGTCGAGTGCTCGCCCAGCTCATAGAAGGCCTGCCGGCGGTCGAACTCGGCCACCCAACGAGCTTTCTGCAGCTCGACCAGGTCGGCCGTGGAGCAGAGGAACTTGATCCCGGCGCCGAGCTGCTCAGGCGAGACGGACGCGACATCGACCGCCTCCAGCTGCTCCAGCATGGCATTGCGGTGCTGGATCGCCGAGGCGGTGGAGTGCTGCCCCCAACCCCCATTCAACATGAGCCAATTTTACCACACGACCGAACAGATGTACGCCCTTAACAGTCCATCCCCCGGATGCTGCCGGACCGCTCCCCCTCCGCCGCCTTCGGCGGCACCTCCCCCGGCGGGGAGGAGACGCGGGCTAGTCGCCCGGGAGCGGTCCCGTCAGGTAGCGCTGCAGGGTCGGGGCGTAGACCCCGATCAGGGTTTCCGGATCGGCGCTCGCTATCGGCTCGATGGCGATCACGAAGCGCGCCATGGCCAGGCCGATCAGCTGCGACCCCACCAGCGCCGCCCGGAGCCTGGGTTGCGGCACGTCCAGGCCGTCCGCGAGCCGCCCGATCACCTCGCGCGTGAAGAACTCGCGGATGATGCGGGCGGCGTCGTCGTGGCTGGTCGAGGCGCGGATGAGGCCGACCAGCCTCCCGCCGCCGGCCCAGTCGGACCCCCAGACGGCAAGGATGCGGCGCAGCAGGTTCTGGCCCAGGTTCTCACGGCCCCCGGCCAGGAGCTCGGCCACCACCTCGCGGGGATTCACGGGCAGCTGCAGGGCCGAGACCAGGAGCTGGTCTTTGGATCCGAAGTAGTGGTGGACGAGCGCCGGGTCGACGCCCGCCTCGGCGGCGATGCCCCGGATGGTCGCCCGGTCGTAACCGTGCCTTCCGAAGTACTCCGTGGCGGCCGCCAGGATCGCCTCCCGGTTGGGCGGCGAGCCAGGAGTCCGGCCTAGCCGACTGCGCTTCTTGGGGGGCACGGCAGGAGCATACCCAAATTTCAACACCTGTTGACATAATCCGCAGCGCCGCCCTAGAATTCAACGCATGATGACATCAACAAGCGTTGAGAAAGGCCGCGTGGTGCACGTGGCGCTGGTGGTCGGCCTGGTCGGGCTGGCGGGTGCCCTCGTAGGCCTCCTGATCGGGCTGCTCACCTTCGGCGTCCAGGCCACCGCCGGGCCGCACCAGGTACCGCTCGCCGTGGGGCCCGCCGACAGCCCGGCGGCCCAGGCCGTGGCCGCGCAGGCAGGCGACCGCGTGGCCTGGCGCCTGGTCGGCTCTCGTGCGGAGGCCGAGAGCCTGCTGGAGTTGAAGCAGGTCGACGGCGCCCTGCTCCTGAGCCCGGCGCCGGGCGGAATGCGCGCCACCGTCCTGCTCTCGGGCGCCCTGAACCCCAACGCCACGGCGGTTGCGCAGCCCGTCCTGGTCCAGGTCGGCGGCGCCGTCGGGCGGGCGGCGCCGGTCGAGGTCGTGACGCTCCACCCCACCTCGGCCGCTGGCCGCGTCGTGCCCCTGGCGGCCAGCGCGCTGCTCTGGCTGGCGACGCTGATCCCCAGCACGCTGGCGCTCACAGCGGCCCCCCGGCTGCGCGGCGGCCGGCCCCTCGGGCGCCTGGCCTTGATCGCCATCGCCTTCTGCGCCGCCCTTCTGGCCAGCGGTGTGGTGCTCGGTCTGGCACGGCTCTGGGACGGCGGGCTCTCCATCAGCTGGGAGTTCGCGGGGCTGCTCGGCCTGGTCGGCACCGCTTTCGCGCTCCTCCAGGCGGGTGTCCTGCGCTGGTTGGGCCTCGCCGGAATGGCTGTGCTGGGTCCGCTGTACCTGATGGCCCCGGCCGTGGCCGGCCAGGCCCCTGAACTGCTCGATCCCGTCTACAAGACGCTGCTCTGGAGCTGGACGCCGTTTCGCTTCTCGACCGAGGGGCTGCGCAGCCTCCTCTTCCTGGACGCCGGCTCGCCCGACGTGCAGAACGCGCTCCTGGTCTTCGCCGGCATCGGGCTGGTCGGCCTGCTCCTGGTCGCCGCGCCGCGGCCAGGCCTGCGGGGGCGCTGAAATGGGCGGCTTCGCGGTGGTCCTCGGCGGCGGCGCCGGGCTGGGAGCCTTCGAGATCGGAGTGATCGACGCGCTGGCCCGCCAGGAGGCGCGGCCGCGGCTGCTGGTGGGCACCAGCGTGGGCGCGCTGAACGCCGCCTTCTGGGCCTTCCACCCCGGCGTTGACGCCGGCGCCCAGCTCCTCGAAGCCTGGCTGGACTCGAACCGAGCCGGCCTGTTCCCGGAGCGGCCCTGGAAGTGGCTGGGCCGCCTGCTCAGCCACCATGACCATCTGCTCGGCCACGCCGCCGAAGCCGCGCTGATCTCGCGGCGCTTCGGGCCGGAAACCGCCATCGAAGACGCCGGCATCCCGCTGGCCATCGTGGCGACCGAGCTCGATTCCGGCCAGCGGGTGGTGCTGCGCGCGGGCAACCTCTCCATCGCACTCCTGGGCTCGATCGCCATCCCGGGCCTTTTCGCGCCGGTCGCCTTCGATGGGCGCCTGCTCGTCGATGGTGGTGTGGTGGCCAACTGCGACCTCGACGCCGTGGTCGATGCCGGCGTCGAAGCCGCGATCGTGGTGGACCCCATCGGGCTCAGCCAGGCTCCGGCGCGCGGCGACGTGCTGTCCGAGCTCGAGCACGCGGTTGCCATCTCGCTGCGGCGCCAGACCGAACTCGCGATCCGCGCGCTGGCCGGCCGGCTGCAGGTGGTCTTGCTGCGGCCGACGCTCTACTGGACCCCGCGGCTCTTCGACTTCAGCCACACCCGCGAGCTCTTCGACATGGGCCGGGAAGCGGCCGGCGGGCTGCTGCAGGCAGTGGCATGAGGCACCCGGCGGTCACCTTGCTCGCCATCGCGGCGGCCTGGGTGGCGCTCTGGATGCTGGGCTCGATCGCCACCGCCGCGCTCAGCGCGTCATCCTAGGAACGTGGAGAAGCTGGTCCAGCGCTGGGGACGCATCGGTTTCGCGCTCGCGGCGTCGGTGCTCTGGCTGCTGCCGATGGCGGCCTGGGCGGGGTCGGTGGACCTCTACCCCGGCCCGCGGCCCTGGATCGCCTTCGGGATCGGCCTCGTGATGCTGGCCGTCTGGGTGGGCCTGGTCGCCTGGTCGCGCGGGGTGCCGGTTCCCGAACGCGCCCGCCGCTTCGACCTCGCCGCCATGAGCGGCGGCGAGCGGCGCTGGCTGCTCGTCTTCGCCGCCTGCGGCCTGGTGGTGATCGGGTGGCTCAACGGCGCGGCCACCGTCAACTGGTCGCTGCTGCGGCTGAACGCCGCCGGCGTGGCCTTCCTGGTCGGGTTGCTGCTGCTGCTCGCGGCGGCCCTGGCGGGGGCGGTCTACAGCTGGCGCCGGGCATCAGCCGCCGCGCGTCGTCGGCTGGGCCAGGATCCACAGTGACGTCATCGTGTAGCCGACCATCAAGAGCAGCATCGGGTACTGGCTGAGCAGCGCGTTCCTGGCGTTCCGGAAGCGCTCGCCCGCGCGTAGATGCGCGAGATACACCGCGATCACGTGCCCGATCACGATCAGCACCACCTGCACGTACCAAACCACGGCCGCGTTGGCGAGCACGTAAGTCACGCGGTAGTCGCCCAGTCCCGGGATCAGCGGGATCAGGTTCTGAGAGTTCACGACCAGGTAGCTGTAGTTGTGGGCGGCGTTGTAGACCAGCGCGATCGGCACCAGCGTGAGTGAGAACGCGCTCACGGTGGCGGGCACGTCGACCTTGACGTATCCGAAATAGATGACCAGCCGGATGATGACCGTGAAAACCGTGAGGAAGATCAGGGTCGCGCCGATGATCCCGGCGCCGCGCACGAGCGCGAACCCGAGCTGGCCGAGCGGCGTCCAGACCGGTTCCAGGGCCGTGCTCAAGTCCTGCCACTGCCTGGTCGCGATCAGGCCGTCGAAGGCCAGCGAGCTGAGGGTCAGTATCACGAACACGACCCGGTCCCAACCGGGTGGATAGGGGCGCAGAAGGCCCGTTCCCCACGGCCGCAGCGCCAGGCCCTTGTCTGTGCGCTCAATCGGTGAGAAGCGGCTGACCAGGCTGAACAGCAGGGTCAGGAACTCCACGCGGCCCAGCCATTCCGAGCGCCCGAAGGCGAGCATTCCGAAGAGCGTGAAGAGCGTGTAGACCAGCGCCAGCGCGGCGATCAGCTTGGGCTGGTTGGCGACGCCCGAGGCCAGCTCCAGGAAGACGAAGCCGTAATAGAGGACGATCGCCGGCCAGATGCCGACGCGCTCGGGCAGCTTGCGCGCCGGCGGGTCGTAGAAGCGCCGGACCACGGTGTCCAGCGCCGCGAACGGGTTGAGGTACTCCCAGATGTTGCCGACCAGGCCGGTGAGGATCACGAGGCCGGCCCACAGGTAGATCCAGACCAGGTACTCGGCCGGGTTGTAGAAGGGGTTGTTGCTGCCGAAGAACCCGGTGCCGATGACCAGCAGGAGCGCGGCCACGCCGACGGCGCCGCCGATCAGCCGCGGCCAGCGCGAGCTGTCGATGGCGGTCAGCAGGCGCGCCGGCCGCGTCGGATAGCGGATCGCTTCCGACCCCACCTTCTCGCCGAAGAGGACCGCGACCATCACGAAGGAGATGACGACCACGCCTCCCGCGGCATACAGGTAAACGGCCAGCGAGATGGGCAGGTCGTAGCGCGGCCCGAACGCGTGCAGAAGGACCGCCGCCAGGATCATGGATTGACGGTCAGCTTGCCGATCTCGGTGCCGCTGTCTTCGATCTCGATGACATGGTCGCCGGTGATCCTGGCGTCGAAGGTGTGCGTGACCTTCTTGCCGGGCTGGCCCGCGAACTTGATGTCGTACTCGTGCAGGTGGATCTCTTCAGCTTTGTCGGTGGTTACGTTCATCGTCACGTGGTCGCCCTGCTTCACGGTCAGCGTGTCCGGCGACATGGTGGTGCCGGTGACACTCACGTCGAGCGTGACGCTGGCGCCGCCGCCGCCGATCTGGCGCGTGATCAGGAAGCCGCCGGCGAGCACGAAGACGATCACCACCGCGGCCACGATGACGAGTCGGTTTCCGGCCATGTTGCCTCTACTCCTCAGTTGTTTTCCGACGGGGGGTTGGAGAGGAGTCAGGCGGGAGGCGCGCGGCCCGGCCGCAGCCCGGGCGCTGGGGAGCCCGCCAGCCGGGGCACGGAGCAGGCCACCGGCGCAGCGGTAGGAGCCAGGGTGGCAATGGGAAGCCGCGGCAGCCGGCGGAGCAGGCGCACGGCCGGGCCCAGCCGGGCCGAGAGGTGGCGGATCGCGAAGGCCGCGAGCAGCGCGACCGGCAGCTGTCCTGGCAGCCCGAAGCGGGCGGCGTCGTATGAGGAGGAACCTTCGAGCAGCTCCTGCACGAAGTAGATCTCGAGCTGGGCGGCGGCCAGTGCCAGCACCAGCCAGGCCAGCGGCCAGCCCTCGCCCGTGCGCAGGGGGCGGCCGCCGAGACGCCGGGCCGCGGCCACGGTGAGGAGGCCGGCCAGCAGCGCCGCGCCCAGAAGGGCCAGGCTGAGCTCCAGGGTGGCCGCGAAGTAGGCGTGCCGGGCCCCCGTGGGGCCGCCGCCCGGGTGTTGCAGCTCGGCCGCCAGCAGGTGTCCGAGCTGGCTGAGCGGCAAGGCCGCCAGGCCGACCACCCACAGCCGGCGCGTGCGCCGCATGGAGTTCAGGATAGTTGGCTCGGGGGTCATAGCAAATCCTGACCTCAACCGCGCTAGCCTATAGGCGGCATCTATGCTGCTCGTTCACATCGAGGGCTTCCTGGAGGTGGCTAGGCTGGGCAGCGTGAGCCGGGCGGCGGACGTCCTTTACGTCACCCAGCCCACGCTGACGGCGCGCCTCCACTCCTTGGAGCGGGACATGGGCCACGAGCTCTTCGTGCGCACCCGGCACGGCATGCGCCTGACCGACGAGGGCCGCGCCTTCCTCCCCTACGCCGAGCGCGCGGTGCGCGCGCTGCGCGACGGGCGGCGGGCCATCGACGACGTGAGCAGCGGGCTGGCGGGCCAGCTCCTGCTGGCGGTCGCGCCGGCGGTCAGCACCTACCTGCTGCCGGCCGTCCTGGAGCGCTTCGTGGCCCGCCATCCCCGGGTCGAGATCGCGGTCCGCACCGGCCACTCGGAGGAGGTGCAGCAGCTGGTGCTCAGGGACGAGGTCCAGCTCGGGATCGGCCGCGCGCTCAAGCACCCGGACGTCGAGCTGATCCCCTTCCACGAGGAAGAGCTGGTGCTGGTGGTGGCCCCCCGCCACCCCTTCGCACGCCGGAGCGACGTGACCATGGCCGACGTGGGCACGCAGCAGCTGATCATGTTCGACCGCACCTCGAGCTACTACGAGATCACTCAGGCCGCCTTCTTGGCGGCGGGCGTGCAGACCCGCAGCATGATGGAGCTCGACAACATCGAGGCCGCCAAGAAGATGGTCGAGCGCGGCCTGGGCGTGGCGCTGCTGCCGCGCACGGCCGTCGACCGCGAGGTGGCGGCCGGGGCGCTGCGCCAGGTCCGGGTCGGCGACGCGCCCCTGATGCGGCGGACGATCGTGGCCATGCGCCGGCGGGACGCGGGGCCGCCCAGCGGCCTGGTCTCGGCGTTTCTGGAGCTCCTGGTCAGCAAGCCGACCAAAACCTGATATCAGGTTTATCAATACTCGCGATCCGAACATGCGATCGCGCGCCCCGGGCAAGGCCTGTAACGTGGGTTGGGTAGACACCTTCAAGGAGGACCCCATGGATCTCCGCCCCACTCCCCTTCTTCCCGACGGTTACGGCGTCCCCGCCAGCCGCTGGGAGAACCAGAGCACCCGGCTGCGCCGGATGCTCAGCGAGAAGCCCTACGTCTTCGGCCCCGGGATCTTCGACCCCCACGGCGCCGAGCTGGTCATGTACTTCGGCTTCGACGCCGTCTACTTCAGCGGCTACTCCTTCGCGATCGGGCACCTGGGCACCACCGACATGGACATCTACTCCAGCGTCGAGATCGCCGACGGCGCGCGCCGCATCGTCAGCGGGCTGCGCAAGTTCCAGCTCACGATGGCGCTCGGAGACCCCGAGCATGGCGCCCAGCCCGTTCACCTCGAGATCCCGCCGGTGGTCGCCGACATGGACGTCGGCTACGGCAACGTCTTCAACGTCATGCGGACCACCGAGCTCTACGTCAACGCCGGGGTGGCCGCGGCCCACATCGAGGACCAGGTCATGCCCAAGCGCTGCGGACACATCGCGGGCAAGGCGCTGGTCAGCGCCGGCGAGTACATCGCCAAGCTGAAGATGATGCGCGCGGTCGCCGACGACCTCGGCGCCCGTGACTTCATCATCATCAGCCGCACCGACGGCGTTTCCGCCACTGAGGCGCCGGAGAACAAGCGCGGGCTGGAGCTGGCCGTGGACCGCGCCCTGCGCTACCTGGACACCGGCATCCCCGACCTGCTCTGGTGCGAGTTCCCGACCGCCGACCGGGGCCTGACGCAGCAGTTCCACGAGGAGGTGCGCAAGCGCTTCCCCGACGCCCGCTTCGCCTTCAACTACTCCTCGTCCTTCAAGTGGATGAACGAGAAAGACCCGATGACCTTCGACGAGCTGGGCCAGATGGGCGTCAAGTTCCTCTTCATCACGCTGGCCGGCCAGCACGCCATGGGCTACGGCTTCAGCCAGCTCCTCAAGGACCTGAAGGAGCACCAGCAGGACGGCTACATCGCCCTGCAGCGCAGGGAGTACGCGGGCAACGGCGAGGTGCCGACCAAGAGCCACCACGCCTTCACGGGCGTGCCTTACCACCACAGGATGGGCGAGCTGCTGGGCATGAGCGAGCGGTTCGGCAGCAAGGTCGACCACCAGCACTCAGAAGAAGCGGTGGTCTAGAAGGGACACGTGCGGCGGGCGCATACTCGCCGCTGATGGACACGGCGCTCCGCGTCCTCTACTTCTTGCTGGGCCTGAGCGTGGTTCTGCTGGCGCTCGGCGACCTCTTCGCGCAGGTCGTGGTGCCTCGCCCGGCCCGCGGCAGCTGGCGCCTGTCGCGGATCTTCTTCCGGATCTCCTGGCGGTTCTGGCGGTGGGTGGCGCTGCGTGTGAGCCCGGAGACGCGGGAGGACATCCTGGGCGCCTATGCGCCCTTCGCGGTCGTCTTCCTGCTCGGCATCTGGGTGCTGCTGCTGGCGGTCGGCTACGGCCTCATGCTCTACGCACTGCGGGAGCAGACCCAGCCCGAGCTGCGCTCCTACTGGGAGGCGCTGTACTTCTCGGGCGTCTCCCTGCTGACGATCGGCTACGGCGACATCGTCGCCACCGCCGGCCTGGCCCGCGCGGTCGTCCTGATCGAGGCCGGCACCGGCCTGGGCACGGTGGCGCTGGTGATCTCGATGCTGTTCTCACTGTACTCGTCATTCCAGCGCCGCGAGTCGCTGGTGATCACGTTGGACGCCACCGCCGGGGCGCCCCCCACCGGCGTCCAGCTGCTTGAGACCTGTCGCAAGTACAAGATGCCCGAGCACATGGACCGGACCTTCGACGAGTTCCGGCTCTGGTCGGCCGAGGTCCTGGAGTCGCACCTCGCCTATCCCACCCTGATCTGGTTCCGGTCCAACCACGACAACGAGTCCTGGGTCAGCGCGCTGGGCGCGGTGATGGACGCGGCCAACATGGTGCTGACCACCCTGGAGGGCGAGTCCAAGGGGCCCGCGGCCCTCTTCTCGAAGGTGGGCGGCCACCTGGTCGAGGACCTGATCCAGATCGTGCCCGGTGAGCACGACCACGCGGTCGGCATCGAGCGCTTCGAGTTCGACGAGGCCTGCGCGCGCCTGGAGGCCGCCGGCTACCGCCTGAAGCCCGGGGACCAGGCCTGGGCCGACTTCCAGGTCCGGCGAGCGCCCTACGCCTCGCCCCTGAGCGCGATCGCGCGCATGCTCGTGATCCCGCCGGCGCCCTGGATGGGCGACCGCTCGTACCTGCCCCACGCGCTCCGCCAAACGCGGGATTGAACTTCTCGTTGGAGCAGCTCAACCAGATGGGGGCCGGCTACCTGCCTGGCTTGCTCGGCATCGAGTTCCTGGAGGCCGAGGAGGGCCGGATCGTGTCCCGTTTGGAGGTCGAGCAGCGCCATCACGCCCCCAACGGCTACCTGCACGCGGCCACCGTGATCGCGCTCGCCGACACTTCCAGTGGCTATGGGTGCCGGCTGAGCCTCCCACCGGACGCGACCGGCTTCACCACGGTCGAGCTGAAGTCGAACTTCACCGGCACGGTGCGCGACGGCGGCATTCGCTGCGAGGCGCGCCTGGCCCACGCCGGGCGCAGCACGCAGGTGTGGGACGCGACCGTCAGCTCAGAGGCTTCGGGTAGGCCGATCGCGCTCTTCCGCTGTACCCAGCTCGTCCTCTACCACAGGGGGGAAGGCCGGGGAAGCGCTTCGCGCGTCCGGCCGTAGGGGGGAGTCCCCCCGGCTACCAAAAGGCGCCGTCCCCGACCAGCACATAGAGGATGGGGCCGATGCCCCAGACCAGCGTGACGATCGCCCAGATCAGCTTCTTGACGGTCGTGAGGTCGCCGCGCCCGGCGATGTTGATCAGGCAGAGGATGAAGGCGATCGGGTGCAGGAAGATCGCCAGCAGGATCTCGATCAGCAGCTTCATCGAGGCGGCATCCGGATGGCGCCGTCGAGGCGGATGGTCTCGCCGTTGAGCATCGGGTTTTCAACGATGTGGAGGGCGAGCGCCCCGAACTCATCGGGCTGACCGAGCCGGCGCGGGTGCGGGACGGCCGCCCCCAGCGACTGCCGGAACTCTTCGGAGAGCGTGCCCAGGAGCGGGGTGTCGAAGATGCCGGGCGCGATCGTGCAGACCCGGATCATCAGCGTCGCCAGGTCGCGGGCGGCCACGATCGTGAGGCCGACGATGCCGGCCTTGGACGCCGAGTAGGCGGACTGGCCGACCTGGCCTTCGAAGGCGGCCACCGAGGCCGTGTTCACGATCACCCCCCGCTCGCCGTTGACCGGCTCGGATTCCGCCATGCGGGCCGCGGCCAGGCGCAGCACGTTGAAGGTGCCGATCAGGTTGACCTCGATCACCCGCTTGAAGGCGTCCAGCGGGTGCGGCCCGTCCCTGCCCACGATGCGGTGACCCGGGCCGATGCCGGCGCAGTTGACCAGGATCCGAAGGTCGTCGGTGGCTTCGACCGCGCGGGCCGCGTCGTCTTCAGAGGTGACGTCGCCGGCGACGAACTTGCCGTCGAGCGCCTTGGCCTCGGCTTCGCCGTTGGAGCGCGGGAGGTCGAGGATCACGACTCGCGCGCCCTTGGCCGCCAGGGCCTTGGCGGTGGCCAGGCCGAGCCCGGAGGCGCCGCCGGTGACCAGCGCTCCCTGCCCGGCGGGGTCCACAAGGGCATAGTACGGGCGTGCCGGAGCCGCCTGCGTGGACCAGCGAGAGCTAGCGGACCTGATCCGGCCGGCCCTGGCCGGGGCCGCGGCCGGGGGCACCTGGGCCGACCTGGGTGCGGGCGAGGGCAACTTCACGGTCGCCTTGCGGACCCTGCTGCCCGAGGCCCGGTTGATCGCCGTGGATCGCGACGGCCGGGCTCTGGAGCACCTGTCCAGGCGCCTCCCCGAAGCCGAGGTCAGGCGGGCGGACTTCCGGGAACCGCTCGGCCTCAGCGCCCTCGACGGCGTGCTGATGGCCAACGCACTCCACTTCCTGAGCGACAAGCGACCGGTTCTGGAGCTGGTGCGCGGCTACCTGCGGCCGGGCGGCCGCCTGGTGATCATCGAGTACGGCGCCGACCGCGGCAATCCCTGGGTGCCGCACCCCTTCAGCTTCCCGACCTGGCAGCGGATGGCCGAGGCCGCCGGCTTCATCGACGTGCGGGAAGCGGGCGCGGTCCCCAGCCGCTACTTGGGCTCGATGTACTGCGCCTGGTGCGTTACCCCGGCGGCCTAGAGGCGCGGCCGAAAGGTGGGCTGCTGGATTTCGCGATCCTGACGCTCCGAGGCGTCAGCCG
>Ga0070707_100005717_pt1 | contig 11602 bp, 7 predicted proteins | sample KBSK5502metaG_FD_65468 | JGI IMG/M metagenome (GOLD analysis project Ga0070707, IMG submission 65468) | Corn, switchgrass and miscanthus rhizosphere microbial communities from Kellogg Biological Station, Michigan, USA - KBS K5-50-2 metaG | ecosystem: Host-associated > Plants > Roots >... | reverse complement strand
GAGAACAAAGACTTCATCGAAAACGCGACAACAGGTTTCGACGAGTATCGCCGCAGCGTCGAATCCTACACGCTCGAGTACGCCGAGCGGGAGACCGGTGTTCCCGCGCATCTCACCCGCGACATGGCGCATACCTTCGCGCGGGCGCATTCGGCAATGATCTGCTGGACGCTCGGAATTACCGAGCATCACAATGCCGTGGACAACGTTCTGGCACTGATCAATCTGTGCCTGCTGACCGGACATGTCGGCAAATACGGCAGCGGTGTGAATCCACTGCGCGGCCAGAACAACGTACAGGGTGGCGGCGACATGGGTGCGCTGCCCGATCGTCTGACGGGTTTCCAGCATGTGGAGAACGTCCCTTTCCGCGAGAAGTTCGAAAAATACTGGGGCGTAAAGATTCCTGCGGAGAAGGGCTGGCATCTTTCGCAGATGTTCGAGGCGATGGAACGAGGAGAACTACGCTCGCTGTACGTGATCGGCGAGAATCCGCTGCAGTCGGAGGCCGATCAGAATCACGCCAGGCATCTGCTGGAGAATCTCGATTTCCTTCTCGTACAGGACATCTTCTTAACAAAGACCGCGGAGCTTGCGGACGTCGTTCTACCCGCCAGTGCGGCGTGGTGCGAAACCGACGGCACCGTGACCAACAGCGAGCGTCGCGTGCAGCGTGTCCGCAAAGCGCTCAATGCGCCGGCGGGTGCGCGTGACGACGTGGCGATCATTTACGAAATGGCGCGCCGCATGGGTCACGACTGGGGACAGCCGGTCGCCGAAAATATCTGGAATGAAGTTCGAGCCCTCAGCCCGGCCCACGCGGGCATGAGCTACGCGCGCCTTGAAGCAGAGAAGGGGCTGCAATGGCCTTGTTACGACGAGAACCATCCTGGAGAACTTTATCTGCACAGCCGATTGTGGGAGCGGCCGATTCGTGGACCGCGAGTATCGTTTTTTCCTGTCGAACACGATCCACCGGTGGAAAAGCTATCCGCGGAGTTCCCGCTGCGCCTGACTACTGGCCGGCGACTGGATGAGTACAACACGGGCGTGCAAACGTCCGGATATGCGTCGCCGATGCGGCGGGGTGAAACGCTGGATCTATCGCCTGAAGACGCTGAGCAACTCGGCGTTACCGATGGTGAGCTGGTGCGCGTGCAGTCGCGCCGCGGCAGCGTGATCGTGCCCGTGCGGCGCGATCATTCGTTGCGACGGGGACTGACGTTTATGACCCTCCACTTCCCGGATGACGTTGCGACCAATCTTCTAACGATCGAAGCAACGGATCCCAAGTCCGGCACGGCGGAGTTCAAGGCGGCAGCGGTTCGCGTGGAGAAGGTGCTACAGAAGTAATGGATATTCGCGTTCATGGTCCGGAGGCCGACGCCGCCGAGCGCGCCGCCGTCGATTCCGTTTTAACTTCCGTTCCAGTTGAAATCGCAGGTCATGCCGCACGATCGAAGCGCGACCTTCTTCTTCCGGCGTTGCATGCCGTGCAGGACCGCTTCGGCTGGCTTACTCCAGGCGCCCTGAACTACATCTGCGAGCGGCTGACGCTTCCTCCTGCCGAAGTCTTCGGTGTTGCGACGTTCTACCATTTGTTTTCTCTGACGCCTCGCTCCCCGAAAGTCACCCATGTTTGCGACGACATCGCGTGCCGCATCAAAGGTGCTGAGCAGCTTTGCGCCGACATTGAAAAGAAGCTTGGCCCCGAAGGCGGCAAATGGCAGCGAAGTCCCTGCCTGGGCCAGTGTGAGCGCGCACCGGCAGCCCTGGTGATCGAAGCAGGCGAGACGCCGCGATCGTTCCTGTGGGAATCAACGGAAGAGAATTTGATTCCGCAGCTTGGTCAGTCCGGTCTGCGACTGCTACGCCGTATTGGCCGAGTCGATCCCGAAAGTCTCGATGCATACAGGGCTGACGGCGGATATGCCGCGCTGAAGCGCGCCATCGAGCTGGGTCCTGAAGGCGTGATTCGCGAGGTCATTGCTTCGAATCTTGTCGGACGCGGCGGAGCGGCGTTTCCAACCGGACGAAAGTGGGATGCGGTTTCCAAAGTCGCCGTGCGGCCGCGCTACGTCGTCTGCAACGCGGATGAATCCGAGCCCGGCACATTCAAGGATCGTGTCCTGATGGAGAGCGATCCCTTCGCCATCATCGAAGGAATGACCATCGCGGCATTCGCAACCGGCAGCGAGCGAGGCTACTTTTACATCCGGGGCGAGTATCCGCTGGCGGCGCGCCGTGTGGAGATTGCCATTCAGGCGGCGCGCGCAGCAAAACTGCTGGGCGCGAACGTGCTGGGCGCAGGCTTTTCCTTTGACATCGAAGTGCGGCTGGGCGCCGGTGCTTACATTTGCGGTGAAGAAACGGCGTTGTTCAATTCGATCGAAGGGAAACGCGGCGAGCCTCGCAACAAGCCACCGTTTCCGGTGAATGTCGGATTGTTTGGCAAGCCGACCGTCATCAACAACGTCGAGACGCTCGTGAACGTTCCCCTGATCATCATGCAGGGCGGGGCGGCATTTGCCGGCGTCGGGACTTCGGGTTCCAGCGGGCCAAAATTGTTTTGCCTGTCGGGCCACATCGCAAAACCGGGTTTGTACGAAGTTCCATTTGGATGCACGCTGCGCGAATTGATCGAGATGGCCGGCGGTGTTCCGGGCGGGAAGAAGATTCAAGCGATTCTGCTGGGCGGCGCAGCCGGCATGTTTATTGGTCCCGACAAGCTTGATGTTCCGCTGACGTTCGAAGGAACTCGCGCGATCGGCGCGACGCTGGGCTCGGGTGTTGTGATGATTTTCGATGAGACCGTCGATATGGCCGACATTCTGACACGGATCGCTGAATTCTTCCGCGATGAATCCTGCGGACAGTGCGTGCCCTGCCGCGTGGGCACGGTTCGTCAGGACGAGTTGCTCAGCCGCTTGAAGTCCGGCCGGACAATCGGCACACGTGCCGACGAGATTGGTTTGCTTAAAGAAATCGGTCAGGCCATGAGAGACGCATCGATTTGCGGCCTGGGTCAAACGGCCTCGAATGCAATCGAGTCCGCTTTTGCAAACTTGAATTTGAAATTGTAATCGCTTTAGAAGGTGTGAATGGATTTATTTAGCCGCGAGTCGCAATTCGTTCACACGTTCTTTAGCCCGCGTTGAAAGAGAACCATGAGTACTTCTGATCCAATTTGGTTTACACCGCCACCACCACCCAGTCATCCGCCTGAGCCGCCTGAGCGTCCTGAACCGAAGCATGTCGAAATCAAAATCGACGGGCAGGCCCTCCAGGTGCCCGAATCCATGACGATTCTCGACGCCTGCCGGTCGATCGGCATCGACACGCCGACGCTGTGCTATCTGGAGAATCTCACGCCGGTCAACGTCTGCCGCGTATGTGTGGTCGAGCTTGCCGGCGCGCGCACGCTGGCGCCGGCGTGTTCGCGAAAAGTTGAAGCGGGCATGGATATCAAGACGAACTCGGATCGCGTGAAGCTTGCGCGCAAAATGGTTTTGGAGTTTCTGGGTTCGTCGGTCGACCTTTCCACGGCGCCGCAGGCGCAGTCGTACATCAGGCGCTACGAGGCCCATCCGGAGCGGTACGGTTCGGCGGCCGAGAACCTCGAGCAGCCGGTGAAGGTCGATAACGATCTGTACGTCCGCGATTATTCGAAATGCATTCTTTGCTACAAATGCGTCGAGGCCTGCGGCAGCGACGCGCAGAACACCTTTGCCATTGCTATCGCGGGGCGTGGATTTGACGCGCACGTTTCGACGGAAGGTGACGTGCCGTTGCCCGACTCGGCGTGCGTTTATTGCGGCAACTGCATCGGTGTCTGTCCCACCGGCGCTCTGATGTTCAAGAGTGAACACGATATGCGCGAGGCCGGCAGGTGGGATGAATCCAGGCAAAAGAAGACAGATACGATCTGTCCGTATTGCGGTGTGGGCTGCACGCTGACGCTCCACACTCAGGACAATCGGATCGTGAAGGTCACGTCGCCATTGGACGTCGGCGTCACCCATGGTCACCTCTGCATCAAGGGTCGTTTCGGTTTCGAATTCGTACAAAACACGGAAGAATCTAAGGACTAGCCTATGCTGCGGAAATTACTTTTGGTTGCGTTACTGGCCGGCCTGGCCGGCCCAGCCGGCGTGGCCGTGCCGGCTTATGCCGCTCCGTGTATGAACCTCACGTCGGCATGCATGGAGTGGATCAATCTCGGGACGGGTCAGTCGCGATCGCTCATCTATCGCACGTATCCTCTGGATCAGTTCAACGACAGGATCACGCGTGCGTTGATCGTCGTTCACGGAGCCGGCCGCGATGCGGACAACTACTTCCGCACCGCACTGGCGGCGACCTTCCTTGCCGAAGCTCTGGACGACACGATCGTGATCTCGCCCCGGTTTGCTTCGAACGATGGCCGTGGCTGCATGGATGTTCTCGAAGCGAACGAGATGAATTGGCCGTGCAATGGAGACAGCTGGCGTTCGGGTGGCGTAGCCACGAATGACGAAAAGCTGACGTCATACGATTTTGCCGATGAGATCGTGCGCAAGCTCGGACGGAAAGATATTTTCCCAAACCTGCGCGCGATCGTTGTATCGGGGCATTCCGCCGGTGGCCAGTTCGTCACCCGATATCAAATGGCGAACCAGATCCACGGCAAGATTGGAATTCCCATAACGTACGTGGTGGCAAATCCATCGAGTTATGCCTATCTGGATTCTGAACGTCCGGATGCTGAAGAAAAGGGGTTGCGGCAGTTCGGCGACGCTCGCAACTGCACGACCTATGACAACTGGCCCTATGGACTCAAACGCCGTACGGGCTACGCCTCGAAGATCAGTGACGAGGAGCTGAAGAAGCAACTCGCGTCACGGCCAGTCACCTACCTGCTCGGACAACTCGATACTCTGCCTCTCGCCGGTTTCGATTCGTCCTGTCCCGCCATGGCCCAAGGTCCGAACCGCCTGGCTCGCGGCCAGGCCTTTGTGAATTACGTGAACAATAAATACAGCGCGAAACACAGAGCCTTCGTCGTTCCGCTCTGCGGACACAATGCGCGTTGCATGTTTACAGCGGATTCCGTCCTTCTGATACTATTTCCGAAACCCTAGGCATTGGAAATTGGAGACTGGAAATTTCTGAATTTCTAAATTTAGAAATCTCCAATCTCCAGTCTCCAATTTCCAATGCTAGAAGATCAGCTTTAGTGCGAGCTGGATGACGCGCGGTTGCGCGTCGGTTGCGCTTCCCGTTGCGGAAATCTGACCAAAGGCTCCGGCTGTAAGCGTCGTGTTGGGATTCCGGAACAAAGCCAGATTCGGCATGTTGAACATTTCCGCGCGGAACTCCAGCCTGCGGCGTTCGTCAATGTTGGTCATCTTGCCGATACTTACATCGACGTTCGTTCGAGTCGGTCCACGGAATGCGTTCCGTCCAAACGTCCCGTACGTCCGCTGCGAGGGATTGTTGACAGGATCAAATCCCTGGGCGGCCGTCAATGTCAGAGCCGATCTCGAGAACGCGCTGGGATCGAAGAAATAGTTGCCTTTCCTTCCATTGATCGTTTGCGATAGATGCCCATCAAAGTGAGTGATGGGCGCGACCAGGTTTGCGCGTATAAGGTTTTGATCGCCGACTGCAGACGCACCAGGAGTGGTTCTCGAACGGCTGAGGCCGGCTAACACATCCAGCGGTTCACCCGACCGATAGTTGATGATGGGTTGAATGGTCCAGCCGCTGGTCAGCCTCGAAGGACCGTTGCTCCACATTTTTGCGAACGGCAGTTCCCATGTTCCGGACAAGGAGACGAAGTGTGGGAGATCGAAATCGGAAACCGCCTTGAATTGGTCGCGATTGAAGTATGGAACGCGGCTGTCGCGAGCGCGGAAACCCGACTCGTTGTCCATGGACTTACTGTACGTCCAGGAGAATTGATATCCGACGGTTCCGAGGGCTCGAACATCCCGGGGCTTCCCGCGCACACCGAGCTGGAGCGAGTTGTAGTTGGCCCAGCCGACATTTCCGAAAGTGTCCAGGAAGCTGAATGCATTCGAAGGGTTGCCGGAAGGGGTGTTGAAGATGCGCGCTGTCGTTCCCGGAATAAACGGATTGCTGTCGAACAGGCCCGTCAGCTTATGTGACCGGCTGCCGGCATACGCAATATCGAAAACGGTGTTGGTCGTGACTTCCCGCTGGATGTCCAAATTGTATTGATAGACGTATGGCGTCCGAAGATGCGGATCCACGGAATAAACGCCACCGCCACCAAGTGGAAGAAATCCTGCCGCCGCAAAATCGAGATTCTTCGCGGGCGGCTTCGACGGAAACGGATTCGGTTGGCCGACCGCGACGAAGGGCTTCGTCATATTGAGAGGCTCGGCTGTCGGATTCGTCGTCACCGGGTTGGACTCCAGGTCGGCAAACCCGAAGAATGGCGCCTGTCCATTGAACTGGAGATTGTCTTCAGCCTTGAGAATGTCGTAGAAGATTCCGAAGCCGCCCCGGACACTCGTCTTGCCGCTTGTTCCCGGTGACCAGGCAAAACCGAAACGTGGAGCCCAATCGTTCCTGTCGGGGAAATTTGCACCCGTTGGAGCATTCGGATCGCCGGGGAACAGAACTCCTTTCGGCGCATTCGGAAAGACCGTCGACTGCTGGCCCAGGGCCCATGTAAAGGAACGGCCTTGCAGATCCTTCTTCGGTGAGCTGTATTCGTACCGTATGCCCAGGCTCAATGTGAGATTGCGTCGAACCTTCCATTCATCCTGGAAGAAGCCACTGGCATTCTTCGAGCGGATGTTACTGGGCGCAAGCGGATATTGTTGGAATTCGTCTGCCAGTCCCAGTATGAAATCCGCCCGGTCGTTCTTCGTGAACCCTCCGGCGACGCCGTTCGCATCAAAGAAAAACTCGCCGTTGATGTAGAAGTCGTAAATCGTGTTGTTCTGGTACGGCGTGTAAGTGCCGCCGGCCTTGAAGGTATGTGGGCCTTTGATCCACGTCAGCGTGTCACTCCACGTAAATGTGTTGTCGATGAGTTTTGTCGGTCCCTGGGGGCTGAAACCCATATTCGTCCCGCTCGTCGTGAAACCCAGGATCGGTGGACCGGTGGGATCGTCCGGCGTAATCCCGATCCCCAGCTCACCCGCAGTCGGTAACTTCCTGGAAGGCACGGCCTGGAAATTGTTGTTTCGTTGGCCCGTGAGACGGAAATCGTTCAGCAGCGACGGCGAAAATGTTCTCACATAGTCGACCGACAGATAGTACGGCTTGGTGTCCGTCGTGTTCGGGAATCCGCCGACCCAGTTGTTGTTAGTCGCAGTGGTAAACGGTGTGAGCTGGCTACGTGTGCTGTAACCGAACGTTGCTGAAATCCGATCCTTCGTGGTGAGGTAGTAATCCACCTTGTTCGTGAGTTCATCGCGATTATCTCTGGCGCTGTCTTGAAAGGTTTTGAATCCCGAAGGATCCGAGGGAATCAAACTGTTCTTGATGTAATTCTTCGCAACCGTGCTGATGCGGGATGGATCGATGACGCCTTGAGCCGCCAGCGCCGCATTAGGCTGAAAGTAAGGGAACTTCTGCAGGAATGCCGCGACGTTCGCGTCGGGTCCGGTATGACTGGTGTTGGACAACGAAAAGTCTCCATTCAGCTCTGCAGGGGTGAAGATCTGAAGTTTGTTGGTCGTCCGGAGCTGTGACAGCCGCTGGCTCTGCCATCCGCTATAAAAGAACAGCTTGTCTTTAAGGACCGGTCCACCAAGGGTGCCTCCGAATTGGTTTCGTTTCAGGATGTCCTTCGGAAGTCCGTTCGCGTTATTGAAAAATGCATTGGCGTTGAGCGCGTCATTACGGACGTAATCGTACGCAGTGCCGTGGAAGCTGTTCGTGCCGGATTTCGTCACAACGCTGACGATGCCACCGGCGTTGCGTCCGTATTCTGCGTTGTACGTGCTGGTCAATATGCGGAACTCTTCGACCATGTCCGGATTCGGATTCAGTACAACGCCGTTGCTTAACAGGTTGTTGTTGATTCCGCCATCGAGAAGATACGTCACCGAATCCTGACGCCCGCCGGCAACGCTGAACGTTCCAGTATTTCCTCCGGCCGTGGAGGGAATGACTCCAGGCTGCAAGAGCGCCAGATCAAGCGTGTTGCGGCCGTTCAGCGGCATGTTCTGAATCTGGTTTGCGGTGACGGACATTCCCAGTGTCGGCGTGATGGTTTCGACGTGAGAAACGCCCTCTTCAACAAGAACTTCTTCGGCCCGGCCTCCAACGGTCATTTTGATATCGATACGCAGGGACTGGTTGATCTCCAGCTTTTCCGGCTTCGTTACGGCTTTTTGAAATCCGGCCTGCTCCGCAGACACCGTGTAGGTGCCAATCGACAGCAAGGGAGCCTGATAATCACCGCGTTCATTCGAAAGCGCGGTGTAAGTGACCATCGTATCGACGTTCGTGACGGTAACGGTCACGCCCGGAATAATCGCTCCGGTTTGATCCGTCACGGTTCCGACGATTCGGCCTGTTGCCGTTTGTGCCCAGAGCACGGCACCCAGCAGGCCGAAAAGCAGAACACATAAGATCCCAAAGGACCGCCCAAATCTTCTTTCGCGTTTCATAGGTTTCCTCCTCTCTCGCGACATATGCTTAACATCGGACTGCGCGGGACGAGAAGAAAAATCTTTAATTTAATGGCTAATTTAACGGTCTGTTCAGTGGACCATAGCGGCGGAGTTCGGGAGAGAGCCACGTCATGAGCGCGACGATTACTAACGTTCCGATGCCGCCGGAGACGACGGAGAACACAGGCCCAAAGAAATTGGCGACAAGGCCGGATTCGAACGCGCCAAGTTCGTTCGATGTTCCGATGAAGAGCGCGTTCAATGCGGAGACGCGTCCGCGCATGTCGTCGGGTGTGAGGACCTGAACGAGCGTCAGGCGAATAACGACGCTGATATTGTCGCAGGAGCCGAGCAACAGGAGCATCGCCATCGAAAGCCAGAAATTCGCCGAAATCCCAAAGATCACGGTCACCGTTCCAAATCCCGCGACGGCAAACAACAGAGTTCTTCCGGCTTTGCGCAACGGCCCGCGATGAGCCTGGATCATCGCCATGCTGAATGCGCCGATCGACGGCGCTGCCATCAGCCAGCCCAGCCCGCGCGGCCCCACATGCAAGATGTCTTTCGCATAAATCGGCATCATGGCCGTTGCTCCGCCGAGCAGCACGCCAAACATATCGAGCGCCATTGCGGATAACACGACCTTGGCTTTCCACACAAATCGGAATCCTGCAGTGAACGAACTCAGAGTCAGCGGCTGCCGGGCACCGGAGCGATTCTTGTGAGCAATACCGGCCAGCAGTGCGATAAACGTGAACTGGCCGATCGCGTTGATCGAGTAAACCAGCGTTGGGCTCTGAAATAAACCGATCAGCACGCCACCGATCGCAGGTCCCGCCATCGAGGAGATCTCGAATCCGCTCGAGTTCCACGACACCGCCGTACTGAAGATCTCCAGCGGGACAATGCCCGGTAAGAAAGCCTGTCGCGAAGGCATGATGAACGCTCGCGCCGTGCCGTATCCGAACAGGCATGCATAGAGCACATAAATGGAGCCCCCGTACATTGAGTTCAAGGCCAGACCGACTGCCGCGGCGGCATTGAATGCCAGCGCCGTCATGAACACCCGTTTGCGATTGTATGTGTCCGCAATGTGGCCGGCGAAGAGCATGAACAGCACCTGGGGCAGGAACTGCACCAGACCGGCATAACCGAGATACATCGCGGAGTGCGTGCGCTCGTAAATTTCCCAGCCGATGGCCACTTTCTGCATTTGCCAGCCGAGGATGAGAATCATGTTGCCGGCGAAATATCGCCTGAATGCGGGCAAACGCCATGCGGCGTAGGGGTCGTGCTGGTTTGCGGAATGTGTTGGTTGGATCAAAATGTAGAGAACTTACTGACGTTTCTCGCCGAGCACCGCAACGATCTCGCATTGGACGAGAGTGTTTCCGGAAAAGCCGTTGTACAGCATCGTATGGCGCGCAGGACGTGAGTGCGGATCCGGGAACATGGCCAGCCATTCTTTATTGACCGCCTCTTTGAAAGCTTTGTCCTTCGCCCAGACGACCAGCTTGATGATGTCGTCGACCGAGCCTCCCGCGGCTTCCATGACCCGGCGGACGTTCGCGAACATGAGCCTGCACTGGCTCTCGATGTCGGGCGGCGTTTTTCGCGTTTCAGGTTCCATTCCGAAGATGCCGCTGCTCATCATGAAGGGGCCAATAATACAGCCCATGGGAATCGGATTCTCGTGCTGAAGTCCGGGAACCTCAAAGCTGCGTCGCCTGCCCATATTCGCGAAGTATAACCTATATACGCCTGCGCCCGTTTTCCGTTAAAATCTTGCGTGCAGTTTTTGCGAGAGTTCATAGCGAAGCCCACCACTATCGGTGCCGTTGCGCCCAGTTCCGAGTATCTCGCGCGAATGTTGCTCGAAGGTCTCGACCTGCAAAACGCCCGCGCCGTTCTTGAATATGGTCCGGGAACCGGAAGCGTTACCGGTCACATCCGAAAGGCAATCTCACCGCGTACGCGGTTTGCCGCGATTGAGGTGAATCCGCGAATGGCAGCGCTTTTCAAGCAGCGCCATCCCGACGTCTCGCTTTTTGAAGACACCGTAGAGAACGCGCGCAGAATTTGCGATTACGCCGGGATGGACCTGGTCGATTGTATCGTTTCCGGACTTCCCTGGGCGGCATTCTTGGAGCCTCTGCAGGTAAAGTTTCTCGATGAGATGATGCGTGTCTTGCGGCCGGGCGGGCGCTTTGTGACGTTTGCCTATGTTCATGGACTCGCGCTGCCGACGGCAATACGTTTCGCGAACCTGCTGCAGAAGTATTTCGCGACGGTGTCGAAGAGCCCGGTTGTCTGGCGCAATGTTCCTCCGGCCATTGTTTATCGCTGCCGGCGCTGAGCTAGCGATTACGTAGCGCTTCCTGCACATACTTCGCGTTTCGAATAGCGTGACCTCCCATGTCGTTGTTGAAATAAACATACGCGTCGAGGCCGCTCTTCAACCATTCCTCGATTCTCACGACGTCCCGATCGAGATCTTTCTTGCGATAGTTGCCGCCTTTGCCCGATCCGTAATGCCGGCGGACATAAACGAAGTCCGTGGTCACGGGTTCGGTCACATGCGTGTCTCGCCAGTCCGCGAAGCAGAGGGCGACACCGTACTTCTGAAGCTTGTCGAAAACGGATGGAACCAGCCACGTGGCATCCCGAACTTCAATCACGCAGCGATAGCGCTTGTGCATCTTGAGAGCGTCCAGAAAAATTTCGAGGCGATCGAGATCGATCTTGAACCGCGGGGGCAGTTGAAAAAGGATGGGGCCGAGGCGGTTCTTCAGATGTCTGGCGCGTGAGAAAAAAAGATCGAGCGGTTCTTCGGGATCCTTGAGCCGCTTGATATGAGTGAGGAATCGACTGGCCTTGACGGCAAAGACGAACCCTTGTGGAACCTGAGTTCGCCAGCTTTGGAACGCCGCTTCGCTCGGCAGCCGGTAAAAGCTGTTGTTGATTTC
>Ga0070707_100005715_pt1 | contig 11604 bp, 11 predicted proteins | sample KBSK5502metaG_FD_65468 | JGI IMG/M metagenome (GOLD analysis project Ga0070707, IMG submission 65468) | Corn, switchgrass and miscanthus rhizosphere microbial communities from Kellogg Biological Station, Michigan, USA - KBS K5-50-2 metaG | ecosystem: Host-associated > Plants > Roots >... | reverse complement strand
TGCTCGCCCGCAAAGTTATCGATCGGACGCAACTCATTCTCGACATTTTTGCCCAGCGCGCACGCAGCCGTGAAGGCCGATTGCAAATCGAGCTCGCGCAACTGCAATATCTTCTGCCCCGCCTAACGAGGATGTGGCACCATCTTTCGCGTCAGACCGGCGGAATCGGAACGCGCGGGCCGGGTGAAACGCAGTTGGAAGTGGATCGTCGCCGGGTCCAGGAGCGGATCGCACGGCTGGAGCGTGAGTTGGAGGCAGTTCGCAAAACCAGAGCGGTGCAGCGGCAGGGACGCAAGCGGCATCAATGGCCGGTCGCAGCAGTGGTTGGTTACACAAACGCGGGCAAATCGACGTTGCTAAATCTACTCACTGGTGCGGATGTCGTTGCCGAAAATAAACTTTTCGCGACCCTCGACCCGACCACGCGGAGCTTCGTTTTGCCTAACAAACAGCGCGTCCTGCTCACGGATACAGTCGGGTTTTTGCGAAAGCTGCCGCACACGTTGATTGAATCGTTCCAGGCGACACTCGAGGAAGTGAGAGAAGCCGATCTACTCATTCATATCGTCGATCTGAGCCACCAGCGCGTGGACGAGCAGATGGATGCGGTTGATGCTGTGATCAAGGAGCTGGATGCCTTTGGCAAACAGACGCTCATTGTCTTCAATAAGATCGACAATCTCACGGATCGCGACCTGGCGGAAACCTATGTCAAACGTTTTCCAGAGAGCGTGGCCATTTCCGCGCGAACCGGGGAAGGCGTCGATAAATTGGTTCAGGCTCTGCAGCAGGCACTCAGTTCGTGGCGATTGCGTTCGCGCTTCCGCATTCCAAGCAACCAAACGGCGTTGGTGGCGGAGATCCATCGCGTTGGTCACGTCCTCGAATTGAGATATGAAGGTAACGATGCCGTGATCGTCGCGCACGTGCCGCCCCACTTGGAGCAGAAGCTTTCGCAATTCTCGGAACTGTAGGGACGTTGTTAGCATTACGAGGGGCGTGAACTGATTCCCCATGGAATGCTTAGTGAGCGGCGAGATTCCGAACTGAAAATTCCATGCTCTGGGCAATTTGTAACCAGCCGTCGCGGTTGTTCGGAACGTCCGCAAAAAAAAGCGCTGCTCCCATCGCAATTTTAACCGGTGCCGGACGCGGAATTTTTTTGTGCGCCGGCAGGGCGTCGAAGGTCCCGGCAATGAAGCAGGGAACAACCGGAGCGAGCGTTCCCGCAACGAGCATGCCGAGGCCGGGTTTAAATCGCGCCATTTGGCCGTCACGACTGCGCGAGCCTTCCGGGAAAATAATGTAGATGCATTTCTCTTCGTCCAGCTTCCGGCGTAGATCCGCGAGTGCGTGCGGTCCGCAATTTTTTCGCCACATCGGCAGCGCATTCAAAACAATGGCCGAGAAAACGCTGCTGACCGCGGTTTGAAAAAAAACGTCGCCAGCGGCAATGGGAAAGGCGCGTTCCCGTTGACGCGGTCGAAGGGCTGCTACCAGGGTGAGCGCGTCAAGATGACTGCAATGATTTGCCGCTAAAATAAATGGTCCCCGCGCCGGAAGGTGCTCGCGGCCCGTGATTTTCAAACGATGCAGACCCGCCAAATAGATTCGCAGCAGTAAGAACGAGAGATGGTGCCCCAAATTTTCGAGCAGTCCGCTTTCGCGTCGCACACTCCGAAAGCGCTCGGCCGGAGTTAAACCCGTGTCGCGCGCCGGCTGAAGCTGCCAAGGCTCCATTGGAGTTTAAGGTCCGCTGAAAATTCGTTGCGGCTGGTCCAGCCCGAAACCGACAAAGTAATTAACATAATGAAAAACAGCGGGTGCGACCAGAATCAAGCTATCGAAGCGATCAAGCAAACCTCCGTGACCAGGAATCAGCTTTGACGTGTCCTTGAGACCGAGATCGCGTTTGATTGATGAGAGCATCAGGTCACCGAACTGCCCCACCACGCTTACGATCAGACCAAGACCAACTAGGCGAACAGGCGTGTCGAGCGAGTTGTCGATCCAGATGAAGTGAGCAACGACTGCAACGGTTGGCGTTGTCAACGCGATTGCACCTAGCGCGCCGCCCAGGGTCTTATTCGGACTTGTATTCGGGACAAAATTTCTACGACCGAAGAGATGCCCGCAAATGTAGGCAAAGATGTCGTTGAGCTCCACCGCGCAGATGATCAGCAGTAACATCGGCCTATAATTCCAATCGTTGGCGATGTAACCGAGATGTCCGAGTGCGCACCCGAAAAGGGCAAAGCCGAGCACGCCAAGACCGACGCGTTGGATATAGCCGGTCGGTTGGTCGGCGATCAAAGCGCCACTCGCGATCGAGGCTATCGTCAGGGGAAACAGAGCAAGAAAAAATCGATACCAATTATCCAGAACCGAGAAAGTGACAAAAAGAATACCGATCACCACGATGAGGCTGATGGTTCGCTCGCGAAACAGGCCGGTGATTCGCGCGTATTCACGATAGCAAAGGAGACTCAAAACCGCGACGGCAAGAATCGTCCAGAAAGCTCCGGCGAGAATTGGAACCAAGATCAACGTCGCCAACCAGATCCAGGAGCGGTAACGATCCCATAATTCTCTTGCGCGCTCAGGCCCGGGCTTGCCGGCGCGGGTTACGAGTGAGATCACGAGCGGAGCAAGCAAAAGCAGTGCGACGGTCCCGATCGTCAGCCCGATCGTGACCGGAGCGTCGAAAGCATGCCGAAATCCGAACAGGCGCTCGCGAGTAATCTCGTTCATCTCAGAACTCGCGCAATCCGGTTGAGCCTGCGGCCGACCGTAATTACGCATCCAGCGATGATGACGACGAGTCCGACACTTATGGCGCCAACCTTCAGTTCGCCGAAATGGAAAGCCTGCCAGGACCGCGGGAGGGCAGCTGAATAGAGGCAGACCAATGTGATAACAAACATGCGATGTTGTTTTGCCATGGGTCCGCAGAATTCGTTAGGCGCGCCTGCGATTTTCCCGGCCGCCCGAATGTAAGCAGTGAAGATGGCCAGGATCGTCGCGATATAACCGAGGGCAACGTTTCCACCCCAGGCGAAACCGGCGCCAATGAACACAGCGGCGTCCGACACGCGGTCTGGAATCTCATTGTAAAGTTCGCCAACCTTCGAAGCGCGACCCGAAGCGAGTGCGACCATTCCATCAAGCATGTTCGTAGTCAGGCGCAGCTGGGCGCCAAGCGCGGCGATGAGCCAATCGATCCGGTGATAAGTAATCGACGTCGCGGCCAGCGCTAATCCCGCGACGATGCAGGCGCACATGCCGGCGATGGAAATGGAATTTGGCGAGACACTGCGGGCCGCCAGCCAAGCGCTTGTCACCTGGGCCCATTTTCGGTTGCGGGTGGCGATTGGGCGACGATCAGTCGCTTTTGCCGTTGTCTCCGGCATAATTCGTTGCATTGAATCCTTCGCAGGCTCCGCGAATAATACCTAGGTGACTGCTCGCGAGCGAGTGAAACAGTTGATCAAGGTTTGGCCGGCGGTTTATCCCGGGGCGCACTGCGAACTGGATTTCAAGAATCCGCTCGAACTCCTCGTCGCGACAATTCTCTCGGCCCAATGCACGGACAAACGGGTGAATATGGTGACCCCCGCGCTGGTCGAAAAATACAAAACGGCAAAAGATTACGCGAAAGCACCGCAAGCCGAGTTGGAAAACGCAATCAAGTCGACCGGATTTTTTCGAAACAAGGCCAAGAGTATTCGCGCTGCAATGTCGACGATCGCGGAGAGGTTTGGCGGCAAAGTTCCATCCACGATGGAGGAATTGTGCGAATTGCCGGGCGTCGGGAGAAAAACTGCGAATGTGGTTTTAGGAAACGCGTTTGGAAAAAACGAGGGCATCGTTGTGGATACGCACGTAGCGCGTTTGTCGCAGCGGCTCGGTCTGACAAAGCAAAAAGATCCGCAAAAGATCGAGCTCGACCTGATGAAGCTTGTGCCACGCGAGCATTGGACCGACTGGAGTCACTGGCTTATCTGGCACGGACGGCGGCGTTGCTACGCGCGCAAACCGGACTGTTCGAACTGCGAAGTTTTCAGATTGTGTCCGAGCGGCAAAGTCTTTCTGCGGACGAGAGTCGCGGCAAAACCCGGAAAGTCGGTCTAAGGCAGAGCCGGTGCTGCGTCGGACGGGTCTTCCTCCGAAAGATCCTCAATTCCACCCTAATCTCGGGCGAGGTGCAGAGACTGCGTGCATGGAAGATGTCTATGCTGCGCAGGGCGCACCTAGACCGGGATTGATTTTTCAGTCGACCTGAGGAAAATAGAGCCCGGCAGCCCCATGCAGCAGATAAGCGCCTTTTCACGCCCGCAAACTGTTCCCGCCGTCCCAACTACGGTCCCGAAAAAGAGTTTGTGGATTCTCGATAGCTGGCGCGACCTGCTTTTCTACGTCGGAACGCCTCTCTTGCTTGTGCCGATGTTTGCATTGGCCCAGGCGCGTTGGAGCGCGCAGGACATTTACCTTTTCGTGGCGGCCTTTGGCGCAACTGGACACCATTTGCCGGGAATGATCCGCGCTTACGGCGATCGTGCGCTGTTCGAACGATTTCGCTGGCGCTTTATTTTCGCGCCCATTTTTTTGGTCGCCATCTGCGTCGCTTTTACATGGTGGGACCTGAAAGGACTCATTTTGGTGGTCTTCTTTTGGGGCGTTTGGCACGGGATGATGCAGACCTATGGGTTTTGCCGAATTTACGATGCAAAGACGGGGTCATTCGCCGCGCTCACGCGCCGGCTCGATCTTGCCGCTTGTGCGATCTGGTTTGCGAGCGCCGTGCTGCTTTCTCCGCAACGCATGGCTGATACGCTCGAAACATACTATGCGAGTGGAGGTCCGTTTATTGCCCCAGCGCTCTTGCGCGGCGCCCAACAAATCATGTTCGCCGCCGCGATCGCGACTTCAGTCCTGTTCTTGGCAAATTTCGCGCGAATGTGGGCAGTCGGGAACCGACCGAATCCGGTCAAGCTAGCGCTACTCGGCACCAGCATTGTCTTCTGGTGGTATTGCAATAATGGAGTAACCAACATTCTCGCCGGGATCGCGTTGTTCGAGGTGTTTCACGACGTCCAATATCTGTCGCTGGTCTGGATCTACAATCGCAATCGCGTTGAAAAGGACAGCTCGATTGGCGGTTTCATGCGCTTTGTGTTCCGCCGCAGCGGGTCGTTGGTTGGGCTCTACGTTGGCCTGGTCTTCGCTTACGGTTCGCTCGGATATCTTAAGGAAACGGACATCGAGATAGTTAGGCGTGTTCTCACTGGTGTCGTAGCTGCTTCCGGACTGCTTCATTTTTATTATGACGGGTTCATTTGGAAAGTGCGCGAACGCTCCACCCGCGAACACCTGGGGATAAGCGGTGGCAGCGCGGTCGCGCAGTCCAACCAATTTCTCCCGAGCTGGCTCCTGCACGGGTTGAAATGGGTGGTGGTATTTGTCATCCCACTGAGTGCCCTTTGGATCGGACAAAGCCGAAGCACCACGCCCGAGGTCGCGCGCGCCGGGTTGGTTGTGCAGGATATCCCGGCAAGCGCTCGCGCTCGCGTAAAGTATGGCCTGGCTCTACAGGACGCGAATCGCTTCGATGAAGCAGGGGAGCAGTTCCGAGCTGCATTGGGTATGAATCCGCATGCGGAGAAGGCGCATTACGGTTTGGGACATGTTTTCCTCGCGGAATCGAAATTAAATGAAGCTACTCCTGAAATGGAACAGGCTTTGCGCGACGATCCGCGCAATGGCGAGATTCATTCTGATTATGGTTACGTGCTCGAGACCTTAGGGCGGAAAGACGAAGCTCGGTCTGAGTATGAGAAAAGCATAAAGTTGAGCCCAAAGTCGGGAAAGGTGCACTACAATTATGCGATGTTTCTGATGTTTAATAGAGAGCTCGATCGAGCGATCGCAGAGTTTGAGACGGCCCTCCGGCGGAAACCGAACCATTCCGAGGCGCATTACCATCTGGGCCGTGCGCTGTATTTAAAAGGTGACCTTGAAGGCGCAAAAAAACATTACCTGGAAACGGCTCGGCTCGATCCGAAAGCGCCGGTCCACAATAGCCTTGGCGTCGTTTACATGAAGCTGGGACAAACCTCGGAGGCAATCGCGGAATTTAACGAGGCATTGCGTCTGCGGCCGGATGACAGCGACGCGGCGGAAAATCTTCGCTTTGCTTTGAGTAGGGGCGGACACGGCGACACGACGCCGCGCTGAATCGGTTGCCATCGGCTGCGCTGCATCTTGATCTCGATGGCGCCTGGCGCCGCGACCAGGTTCCATTCCAAACTCTCGACGCAACAAAGTGGGGACCGCCGCTGCGATTTTCCGCGCCCGCGCGCTTGATCGACAAGTTCTATCGGGAATACGAGCAACAACTTGCTCCATTTTTGCTGTACGGCTCAGGCGACTTTCATTATCTGAGCGCGCTTTGGATTCGGCGCGTCTCGCGGCCGATCGTCCTTATTTCGTTCGATAATCACCCGGATTGGGATGTGCGTCCTCCAAAATGGGGCTGCGGCGGTTGGGTAAATCGGGCACTTGAATTGTCGTACGTGAAGCGCGTCAGCATCTGGGGTTGCGGAAATTTCGAATGCTGGTGGCCGCGCCGAATATTTGGGAATTTACGTGCCGAGCGTGCTGGAAAACTCGAGGTGCGTCCATGGGCGGATGGTCGCCCGCTAAGAGATCGACAAAGTCGCGGTGCAATTCTGCGCGACAATTGGCGCGAACATTTCGAGAGCTTTGCCGAGAACCTTCGCGGTGCTGATGTTTACGTTACAATCGACCTTGATTGTCTTCGGGCCAACGAAGCGGCAACAAATTGGGAGAGCGGCCGCTTCGCAATTGCCGATCTTGTCTGGGCTCTGGCGAAGTTGCGGAATACATCTCGAATTATCGCCGGCGACATTTGCGGTGCTTTCTCCAAGCCCGCTTACACGCGCTGGAAGCAACGGTTCGCGTCGGAAATGGATCATCCAAAATTGGCGTGGCCCGATCTTGCGGCGGCGCAAAGGCTGAATCGTGCCGCCGTCGAAACGCTCTGGCCGGCCCTAACTCAGTGAGACGAGCACGATTCCCGAACCAATCAGCAGGGACCCGATCACCAACTGGGGCGACAATCTCTCTCGCAAAAAAATTGCGGCAGCCACGATGGTAATCACCAAGGTCGATCCTTGGATCGGATAAAAGAAACTGAGATCGAAATGCTGCAGTAACCCGATCGTCAGAAAAAAGGAGAGAGTTAGCGAAAGCACGCCGGTCGCAAACAGTCTCAGGGTGCGAGGATGAGTGAAACCGATGGTGTTGGATCCCTCCATGGCGTGCTTAACCAGAAGCTGTCCGATAACGGTCGCAGTTACTTCAATCGCGAAAATGAAAACCGCGACCAGCGTCTGCGCACGTGTCATAACTTTTCCTCAATTTTCGCGACTCGCTTACCTACAATAACTAGTCCGAGGATGACAATTGTGATCCCGCACCAGCGCCGTGGTGAAATGTATTCTGCGAGAAAGATCCAGCAGCTCAGCGGGACGAGCACGTGGACGACATTGGAAAGCGGGAGCGCGATCGAGAGCGGAATATATTTCAAAACGTTAATCCAACAGAGGAAGCTCAGGATCACCAACGCGATCGCGCACCAGATCCAAATTGAAGTCAGCGACAGCAGGCCAGTCCATTCCCAGCCCGCGACACGTTCGGTTTTAGAGGCACCGACTTTCAAAAGTGTCTCGGAAGCAGTCACGAAGAGTGCTTCGAAAGCCAGCAGTAACCAGGGATTCGGCAAAAGTCGCCCCGCACGATCCATCACGCGCTACTATGGGCATGAAACTATTTTCGCAAAGCCGGATTAGCTTTTCCGACACAACTACTGGCGCGTCGAATTTCAAGGTGGGAATGGAGAGGCGCGCTGCCGTTGTTCGCACCCACGAAGATTGGTCAGAGCTCGTTCGCGTTTGGGAAGCAGCGCAAAATGGGATCGTGCCGGGTCGGCTCCAAATATCTCAAGGCCCCCCTGAAAATCGGGTTCAAAAAGGCCCGCGTGTGCATGACGTAAAGGTCGAGCGGCATCAGCTTGCAACCAAGGTGCAGTTTCGGGTCGTAGTTAAGCGGACCGCTGCGATACTCCTTGAGGCCATGCTCCATCGCCCAGGTCAGCACGTCCCGGAGGGTGTAAAAATAGAGATGAAGGTCGAGGGCGACGGTGTAATCCAAGCCGAGACATTCGTCGTAAATTTTTCCGTCATGGATCAGGCAACAGCTGAAAGCAATAGCCTTGCCTTGCTGACGCCAGATGAAAAATCGCACCCGTTCCGGCATTTTTTCTCCCAGCGCGCGAAAGTAATCTTTTGTCAGTTGTTCGAACTTCATTGGCGAACGCTCGTGGACTTGCAGGTAGAGCGGGTAGATTTCATCGAGACAGTACGCAACGTTGTTCACTACCTCCATCTCAATCCTGGCCGCGCGTTCCGTCTTGCGAAATTTTCGGCGTAAACCCTTTCGCGTAATATAACCAAGCGTCGCGAGGTAATCGTCAAAACTCGCGTGATCGAGCGATAGCTTCGTCATCGGCATGCTGGGAACACGCGCATATCCATTTGATGAAAAATCGTCGAGAGCGGAGCGATATTTCGCGGGGAAATCCTTAAGGACAACTAAACCCGCTTTATTTTCGCGGGCGTAGGTTGCCAAGGTGGCGTGCAGCGCCTCCGTCACCCACGGCTCGTCTTTCGAATCGCAGGCACCCAAATGGCCTTCGCCCGCCGCGCAGCCCACCATCAGCGTGCGCATGGTCAAAAAATGGGGAAACTTCTTGCGGATAAGATCGACAATCGCACGAACCCGGCTGGGAACGCCCTCGACCAGATTTTGTCGAACAAAAAACATCGGCTGGACGGCCCGAATGTTTCCGTCGGCATCTCGCAGGGTCCAATACCGATATTCAAAGTCGTTCGCTAACGTTTTCTCAACAATCTCGTAGAACCGGTGATCCTTGCACTTGGCTGCAAATGCGCGTTGCCAGGCCCCAGAGCCGTCCAGCTCTGCACGAGTGACGACTTTTGCCGTAAAGCCATGAGGCAATGATATTTTTGCAGTTATCATGACACCGGGCGGTTAAGGCTCCCAATGGGGGACTACCAAATAGATTAGATCGACACTGGCCGTTTTCTCAAGTTTGGTGCAAGAAAAACTATGTCAGTCGATGCCCTACATTTAGGCCTGTCCAGAGACTGACTCCACTTTGAGGACACCGCTGCGAATATGAAGATCGCGTTGCGGATTTGGAATCTCAATCTTGGCGGCGGTCAGATGTTTGTGGATCAGGTAATTTAAGTCGCTTTTGAATCGGCGGGGCTTGAAACTCATCTCCTGGCTCCAGACCACCAGCTCGAAGTCAATCGTGCTATCGCCGAATCTATCCAGATAGGCATTCGGGGCCGGGTCGCTCAATGTGGCTGGATGCTCGCGCGCCGCGGCGATGAGGGCATCACGCACTTTGTTGACGTCGCTGCCGTAGGCCACCCCTACTGGCACACGGAACCGCACCCGTGGATCACCGTAATGCCAGTTCGTGACTGGTGAATCGATGAACTTCGTGTTCGGCACGATCATCGCGATATTGTCGTTGGTCATAATCACTGTGCTTCGGGCGCGAATTTGCTGCACTTGTCCGGCGATGCCCGCGACTTCGACCCGGTCGCCGATCGTGATCGGGCGCTCAGCCAGAATGACCAGACCGCTGATGAAATTGCTGGCGATGTTTTGCAATCCAAAGCCCACACCGACGCCGACCGCCCCGGCAAAAACCGTCAACGTCCCAAGCCGGATGCCCGCGCTATCGAGGACAATGAAAATTCCGACTATCAGAACGATGTTGCTCACGACTTGCGCAATTGCGTATTGCAACGAGCGGTCGAGTCCGCTTTTGGTGAGGAATCGATTGAAAAGGAAGCGCTTGGTCCGCGATGACAGCCAAAAGACAGCGATGAGCAGCCCGATCAAAAGAAATATCTGAAACAGGCTCAGCGACACACCGGGCAACGGTGCGCTCCACGAAAGCGGAACGCCTGCGGCATTGATCGCGGTTACGATAAAAAACACGAGTGCCGCCAGGCTCAGGACTGTGGTCAGAATCGCGATTAAGTTATTGTCGATCTTAAATCGACTGAAGACGCGCCGGACGGAATCGCTTTGCAGCTCCCTGGCGACGAGCAAGCCAATTGAGAACAACACGACGAAGGCAATGAGCCCGAGAAACGAGACGTCGTGCCCGGCGACACGTAGCAGTGGCTTTTGCACAAGGCCCCAGTCCATCGCTTCTAGTCTGGGCGCGTTACGTTCATTCGCAACCGCGAAACGAAAAGCTTGTAGGGCAAGCGGTCGCCGCGGCGACCTTGCCAATTGCAAGAAGTGGCAACCGGAGCGGTTGCCCTACGATTCTCAATGAGAATTTACCCGCTGGCGGCTTCGCCGCCCGGCTGCTTGGCGCGTTCTTTGATGTAATTGATCACGTCGCCGACCGTCTGCAGTTTCTCGGCGTCTTCGTCCGGCACTTCGACAGAAAATTCTTCTTCGAAAGCCATGACCAATTCCACAATGTCGAGCGAATCGGCACCCAAATCTTCGATGAACGACGCCTTCTCCGTGACCTGTTCGGGATTCACCCCGAGTTGCTCGACGATAATGTCTTTGACCTTCTCCTCGATTGATTTTTCGGCCATAAAAGTTGGTTAGTTAGCGCGCAAGTTTTAATGCGCCAGCGCAGGATGTGCAAGTAAATGAATTAGCCAGCTTGTCAATTCAATTTCACCGCGATCGTGCTGATCCTGACAGTGGCGAACGCTTTGAAGCATTGCTCGATATCGCAGCATTGAGTTTACTTCGTTGCTGCTTAGCGTAAAAATGAAGCGTGAGCGAGGCTCCCATCACACTCGACGAGCTGCTCGATCTGAAAATGCTGCCGGCATGGGTGAATGAACCCGCGCCGGCTAAAAGTTATCCGTCCCACGAATACGCAGACGAACGCCGGCAGCCATCACGTGATCATCGTCCGCGCGACAGGCACCGGCAGGAAAGAAAACGTCCAACCCCTCACGTCCGACCCCCAACATTCAAGGCAGACAAAAACAAGGCAGGGCGCGACTCCGAAAGCGTTCGCGAGCGGCGCCACCAGGCACGCCGAGTCCAGGATCGACACCGCGAACATCAACATAGGGCCCTGTACGGGCTTGCCACCCAAATCAGTGTCCGTTTTTTGCCGCATTCGCCGGCATTGGAAAGCGTGGTTACGCAAATCAAAGAGAATCCGATCGCCTACTCGATCTTTGCTTTGGCCCGTCTGTTTCTCGCCAAACCTGAGCGCTACGATGTTCGCCTAACCGCCAGTGCTGAAGTGCCGGTTTTTCGGCTTGGTGAAGACGGTGCCGTTTCGCTGGATTGCCAATACCTCGAGCGCAACGCTTTTCGTCTTGCGCAATCGCGTTTTTACAAGGTCGAGATTACCCAAAGCGAGCCAATCAGGGGGAATTTCACCAATGTCGCGCGCTGTAAACTGAGTGGCACGCTTCTTGGCCCCACCAATCACCA
>Ga0070707_100005714_pt1 | contig 11604 bp, 3 predicted proteins | sample KBSK5502metaG_FD_65468 | JGI IMG/M metagenome (GOLD analysis project Ga0070707, IMG submission 65468) | Corn, switchgrass and miscanthus rhizosphere microbial communities from Kellogg Biological Station, Michigan, USA - KBS K5-50-2 metaG | ecosystem: Host-associated > Plants > Roots >... | reverse complement strand
TCTGCGGCGCTTCGGAGGCTTCGCGCCTTTTTTTTAATGCCGCAGCCACCCCTCCTTTTCAAGGAGGGGAATGTGTCCGCACTGAAACAGTCTGTCAATTCATTCACACGCTCTATGAGCGCCGGCCTTTGAAATACCGGCGGTCATAGACCGCCGCTACAGATGATCAGAAGTCGACCCGCAATTTCAACTGGAACTGGCGCTGAGACGGTACCCAGTATCCAGCCGACGCTCCCTTGAGGGGGATGTTTCCGAACGGGTTTGTGTCATTGAGGTTGAGCTGGGCTCCGCCATCAATGGGAGCTCCGCCGAATGCAGCAGCGGGCGCGCCCGGAGTCGGATGATTGAAGACGTTTCGGGCATCCACGCGGACAGTGCCCTTGAGGGTTTCGCGGACTGTGAAACTCTTGGTTAGAGCCATATCCGCCGTCCAAGTTCCCGCCCCTTCGATCGTGTTCAAGCCGACATTGCCGCGCGTACCCGGCTGTGGGTTCTGCAAGATGATATTGTTCGATTTGTCTGCGACGGCTTGCAGAGTGCAGAACGTTTGCAGGCTTGGATCAATCGCCGCGCATTGCGGATCCCTAACTTTGTTAAAGCTGTCGCCGAAGTAGAGTCCAGAATTCGCGCCGTTCGCCCACTGGACGCCCCGGGCTCCCTTGAAATCGAACGGCCGCACCTGGTCCGGAGTTCCGAGGCGATAGAGCATGCTTTGCGCATTGATCGTTAGCGGAGCCCCTGACTGGAGGTTGACAATCCAGCTCGTCTGCCAACCTTCGATGACGCGTGCCAGAACGCCATGGCTGTTTCCGGCAAAGCTCTTGCCGGGACCAACCGGCAGATCGAACGCGCCGTAGGTCCGGACGACATGTGTGCGGTTGGTTCGCAACAGCGTGTAATCCGCATGCTGATTCCTGGGATCGGTAAAACCGCCCGCCGCGACTCCGTTGGGAGCGCTGTTTGAGTCTATGCCAAGTTCCTTACTCCAGGTATAGGACGTCTGGAAATTGAAGCCGGCGATATTCCGCAGCGTTTGCAACACTTGTAGCGAGTGGTAGTTGGAAAGTGCGCCGTTGGTGAGAAGCGTCACGCCGCCGGAACTGCATCCATATCCATTGTTGGAACAACCGAACTGAGGATTCGTCAGGATGAAGTTCTCCGGAAAATTGTTGAAGCGAAGCACGGCACCGTTGACGCCGGCCGGTACAGGCGGCAGACTTTCGTTCCCTGAACCTGGAAAGGTGCCGTAATTCAGTTGGGAGATCTGTCCCGCCAGCGCGGCGTAGTTTCCGTTGGCGAGGTTGGACCTCAAGGTCGAGTTGTTTCTCAGCTCCAGTGCGCCCGTTTGAGGAACGCCATTGAGTGTTGTGCCGACGCGTCCAAACCCAGGACCGGCGATGTTAATACCATTGAACATCTGATCCAGCAACGGTGAATCCTTTCCCGCACGCGCCGCATCGAAGGCTTGTTTCAGACCGTTGGTCAGGAAGTTGGGCGTGTTGAGATCGAACGAATTGAAGTTCTTGCGGGTCAGCGTACCGATGTAGCGCGCGTCGAGCGTCAGATGGCTGTTCACATCTCTCGTTATCGAGAGCGTCAGGTTTTGGACGTACGGGTTCACATAATTGGGGTCGTATGCCTGAATGGTGGCGATCCTGTTCGTTAACGGTATTTGCTGGACTGGCAGAACCGGAGGAGCGATGGGGTAAGGAATCTGGTTCTTCGTGATCGAAGTCAGATCCAGATACGGGTGAGCGCTGTCGCCCTGGTAGATCGCCAGAAACTCGCTGCCGGGAGGCTGGCCAAGAGCGCCTTCGATCCCGTTGAAATTGCCGCCGCCAATGTATTGCATCTGGTAGCCGCCCCGGAGCACGGTGTTCGAGGTCGTATTCCAGGCGAAGCCCACCGCCGGACCGAAGTTGTTCAGGTCGCGCGGATAGGGTCTCAGTCCCGGGTTCGGCGAGTTGGGTCCAACGAAGATCAACTGGCTTGCGTCCGCCCGGGCACCGGGAGACATCCAGCCGCCGAAATCTCGTCCTGAAATACCAAACAACGCGGCGCCACCGCCTGCAAGCGTCCCCGCTAAACCGTTCTTTTCGTATGGAACTCCATAATAATCCCAGCGCAAACCGAGATTGAACGTCACCTTATTCGAAAATTTCCAGTCATCCTTGAAGAACACGCCAATCTCGTTCTGGTGGAAATCGCGGATCTTCGCCGTGTCCTTGGTAGGATCGTTCCAGGCAACCCCAGCTTGACTGGCCTTATTGATAAACCGGTACTGGGAAACACCGCAGAGCGATCCGGAAAGGAACGTCAGCAGATTCTCCATTCCCTGGACGCTGCCAAAGGTTGGAAAGAATCCGGCGCCGGGTATGCCGGCGCTCCCCGGAACGCCCACGAGCCCGGGAGTTCCGGCGACTCCCTGAACTGGTGAAGAGGGAATCACACCCCCTTGGGCGATCGGGTTCGTCGGATCACCGCCAAAGCCGCCGAAGAAGCTGCTGGCGCAGGGAGAAACGGCACTGCCGCTGCTGCTGACGGTGCTCTTCGAACTGCCGTGACGGTACTCGCCGCCAAAGCGGAACGCGTGTTTGCCGGCGGTCAAACTGACCGTGTCCCCCCAGGTCGTCCGTGGCGTCGAATCGTTCAGCAGTTGCAGGGGCTCGAAACCCCGGGTCCCGATGATCTGATCCGTATGGAAGTTCATCTGCCCATACCCGAGTAGAGGAGGGAATTGCAGGCCGCTGCTATTTGCTGGGAATAGCTTGAATAGCGCGTCGCGGAGCGCAGGATTGTATAGCGGGGCAAACTCATTGGTCCCCGTCCGGTTCATACCAAACCGCGCTTCGTTGACCAGCCTGGGTGACAATGCCGAGACAAAGTTAACGGTCAGAACCTGCGGCTGGTTGTAGTCCTTGCCCTCGAATGTATTCGGCCAGGTCATAAAGGCATCGGACGCGAAATCCTTCTCAAAACTCCAGGCGCCGCTGATTTTGTGTTTCTCATTGAAGATATGATCGATCTTCACGTTCCACTGCTTCCGATTGCTGGGTTCACCGGCAGCGAAAAGGTTTTCGCCGCCCTCCCGGCGCCGAATCCAGCGATGGCCGGCGATATTCAGGCCGTCACCCTGATCGAAGTTATTCACTGAGGGCATGAACTTGAACAAGGTGTTGACATAGCCCGTCGGGTCGATTTGAGTCCGATTTGCATCTCTTGGGCCGCCCGACACGACAGCATTGGAGCAATCGGGAGCCGGGGCACCGCCCGTAAACGATAAGTTGGGACCAAAGACGCTCGCATACTGAATGGGACCGAGATCACTTCGTGGAACTCCTGCCGCGTTGACCCAGGGCGTCGTGGGGAAGGGAGCCTGGGTTGTTGGTTGAGACCATGTCGGTGGTGCGGCCAACGGTCCACCGCCATATGCTGGGGCCCAGCCGCTAAAATAACGGTAGATGCCGCGCTGCGCGCACGGAGTCAGGACGTTGGCTGTGAAAGGTTCCTTGATCAGCGCCCATTGTTTGTCGAACAGCCCGAAGAAAAACGTCTTGTTCTTGACGATGGGGCCGCCGAGCCTCAGGGTCATTTCCGGCTGATTTCTCCACAGCGGGGTGGCACCCGTTTGATTGTCCGACCACGAATGGGCGTCGAAAACCGAGTTCTGGGCGTCCCAAACAACACCGCCATGGAACTGATTGGTTCCGGATCGGGTCTGGATCTGGAATTGTCCGCTGCCACGTCCCAATTCGGCGTCCACTGGCGCCAGAATCATTCGCACTTCACCAACCATGTCTGGATTTATGGTGGTTGCCGGTTGCAAACCTGTCGGCCACCGCCCGCCCGTTATCGGAATACCATCGCGTTGCACATTGATATTCCCCGCAGCCACGCCCGCAAATTTCGTATCATTGGCGCCGAAAACGCTGTCCTTTGTCACGTTCACGCCAGCCATGACCCCAACAAGATCGAGGACGTTGTTGCTGACCAACGGCAGGTCGACAATCTTTTTCTGTTCCAGCACGTTGCCGACCGAGGAACTCGATTCGAGCAGAACCTGACTTGCGGCAACACTGACCTCAACGTTTGTTGCCACCTGGCCGACCTGCAAGCTGAAGTTCAAACGCACCTGCGCCGCGTTTCCTAATGGAACGTCTCTGAAAGTCTGTGTCTGAAAGGCAGGGAGTGACGCGCTGATGGTATACGGGCCTGGCAAAAGGCTGGCAAAGTTGTATGCTCCGGCGTCGTTCGTAATTGCTGTTGTGACAACGCCCGTCGCATTGTTAGTGGCTGTGACTTCAACGCCTGGCAGCACGGCGCCGGTGGCATCGTTTACGGTGCCGCTCACTCTCGCGTTGCTCGACTGCCCGAATGCATGCAGCGCGAGACAAAGGCATAGACACACCGACTTCAGTAAAGCTCCTCTCATGGGTCCTCCGAGTGGGTTTGTCTTCCTGATTTGGAAAGAGTTTGTTCACACCAAACTTGTTCGGTCTTGTTTGCGGTCGCCAGACTACCACTCTAATTGGACGAGGACAAGGCTTTCGATATAGGAATCTTCTTGTGAATCGTGCTGGGATACGTTGAACGATATGAGGTGACGCCACCACTACTGATGTACCGCGTATTGTACGTCAAACGGTAACGGAGGTATTCCAGCGAGTCGGGATATCGCGTCCGGGAATCGTACGGATATTGAGGCATCGCGTGAAAGGGCAGCGGCTCGACGGTGTCGGACAGCGCTTCATAGAAATCCATGTCCTTCGCAAAGCCATCCGCGTACAAAAAGTAGTCGCGCGACCATCCGGGCCGTACCGGCGGCAATGACGACGGATCGAATTCGAGAGCTACCTCATCTCCGGAGGCGATGATGACAAACCGGTCATCGCGTGCATTCAAAAGCGGCAATACGTCTCCGTACGCCGTGAAATTGCCGGTGTGCCGGGCATAGGGACCTGTGGGGCTTACATCTTCGTATATGTACGCCAGATCGCTGCGCGGATTTCCTTCGACCTGGCGGGGGTAGCCGTGAAACCGCAGCGCAGCTTCGGCAAGCGGGACGGGTCGCATTTCGATTCCTGCAATATCGCGAGTTTGATCGATGAGGATCTGGTCCCAATAGATATTCAAATTCGTTCCGATTCTGATTCGGGAGGTTCCCGCCGGCAGTTTCCCCGTGAGATCCGCGACCATTGTTCGAGCGAGACCTGCCGGAAAACCGATATCGTCGCTGACGCGCTTCCATTCCCCGCCGGCCCCCTGGACTTCCAGAAACGGAGCCACCGGCTCGATTCCCGCCTGGTGTGCGGCAAAACCCGAAGTCGCGCTGAAGTATTCGATGAATCCGTGCATCAGCAGCCGGAGTGGACCCGCTGTGTACATCTCCGGCAATTCGAGCTCGAGGTAATGCATCTTTGAGAACCCGGGAAATTGAAGCGGTTCGAAACCCGTCACGTACCGCCTGTCGCGCGCGAGGAGTTCCGGTAACACGTTCCGCCCTTCGCCATCGCGTGCGGCGCGCGGTGATCGTGCATTGCGGCTCGCAATGATCTTGAAGTCGGGAAAAGGAGGGGTGCTGGCGAAGTATTCGTTGGGATACACATCCACGTCTGCTGGATGGTCGATGGCAGCCAGGCGCACATGATCGAGATAGACGAGTTCCTCCATCACTTCAGCGAAGCGGAAGCTCAGCCGGCCATTGCGCGGCTTCACATGACGGCCTTCGATGCGCAGGTACTCCGTCGGATCGGGAGTATTCGTTTCACCAGGGCCAACCCAATGACCCACGATTCCCGCACCGATCATATCGGAGATGAATTCATAGTGTTCGCCGTTCCAGACCCATACGACAGGGCATGAACTGCCGCGTCTGTCGATTTCCCGAATGACGTGGCGGCGGCCCGAGGCCAGATGAACCTCATCCTGCACGACGCCCGTCGGCCAAAGGAACCGCACGACGTCGGCTTCTTTGGCGCGATCCAGGCCGGCAACAATTTCGAGCGCATTCTGTCCCAGATATCCCGACGAAGACGGTACCTCCCATTTCTGGCGTAGCCCTTCTGCAAACACTTCGACTTTCGAGCCGACGCCGTTCCGGTTGTCGGCGAGCCCCCGAAGGGCGACACGAACGGATGACCGCCGGTTTCCGCCGTTGTTCTTCAGCAGGATTGGCACGCCGTCATTTTTAGTGACGACGAAGTCGGCATCTCCATCACCGTCGATGTCTGCGCTGACGAGAGCGCGCGGACGGTCCAGCCTCACGGAGCGAAGAGAGGCTGCGGCCGTGACATCCGCGAAGCGGCCGTCTCCAAGATTTCGGAGCAACAGCATTTCGCCGGCTCCTCCGGCGCCGCGCTCGCCAACGGCTGCGAGATCAATCCACCCGTCGTTGTCGACGTCAACAGCCGTAATTCCCCATCCGCGAATCCACTGCGGTTCCGGAATATCGACTCTTTCGAAGCGCGTTCCGTCGACGTTCTTCCACAGACTCACGCCGGGCGCGCCCCAGTGCGTGAACGCCAGATCCATGAAGCCGTCTTTGTTGAAGTCGAGTGCGACTACGCCCGCCGGCGAGTCGGGGAAGACGGAGTTCCAGGGTTCAGATTGACGGAAGGCGCCCTCTCGCAGATTTGTGAACACCGTGGCGGAGCGCCGCCATCCCGTAAGGATCAGATCGACAGCACGATCGTTGTTCAGATCCGAAGCCAGTGCGGCGATTCCCGGCGCGTCGCCGGCCAGTCCAGCCTGCGCTGTCCAATCTGTGAAAGTTCCGTCGCCGTTGTTGCGCCAGAGCACGTTTCCCGGTGCGGAGCCGCCGAACGGGAAATTGAATTCGCCGCCGGGTTGAACGATGAAATCGGTGAAGCGGGATATATAAAGGTCGAGATCTCCATCGTGATCGAAATCCACAAACGTGAGTCCCAGCGCCAGACCCTGAAAGCGAATGCCGGTTGATCCGGTAACGTTGCGGAAGCGGCCTCCGCCTTCGTTGTGGTAGAGGGCGATTCCATTCGACAACCCGAGAACGATGTCCTCACGGCCGTCGTTGTCGTAATCGCCAACCGTGCATCCATGCGCGTCGCCTTCGGAATCGAGGCCGGCCCGGGCCGTCACGTCGGAAAAGCTGCCACGTCCGGTATTGCGATAAAGGATCGCCGGCCTTTGCCTGGCGGGCAACAGCAGGTCGGGACGCCCATCCGCGTCGAAGTCGATAAAGCAGGCGCCGCTGCCGGCGAGTTGCTCAAAATGATCCGGCATGGCTGCGGCGCCTGCTTCGATGTGGTCCATAAATAGAGGACCGGAAACGAACCGAACGGCGAAATCCTGAGGCGCTTGTTCGGCGGCACCGGCGGGTTCCGCAGTCGAATACAAGCCTTGCTCTCCATAGACCAGGCTGATCTGCTTGCCGATTTTGGACTGGGTCAACTGGTCGAATCGGGCAAGATGCTGGGCTGCAGCAGCATCATTTCCGGAAAGCTGATAGCCGCGTGCCAGACCGAATTCAGCGGACAGATGAAGCGGATCGAGCGCCAGGCATTTTTCGAAAGCTGCGATGGCCTGATCGTAACGGCGGGCCTGCATATGAAGTTGACCGAGAAAGTACAACGTGTCTGCGTCGCCCGGATCGAGGCGGGCAACCTGTTCGAAGGCCTCGATGGCAGGCGCGGTCTCGGCAAGCGTCCGGTACGCGATCCCAAGGTTGTACCAGGCGCGCGCGCTACCCGGCCGGCGCCGCGTCGCATCGAGAAGAACGTCGCGCGCTTCGGCAAGCTGCTGGCTGTTCAGCAGAGCGATCCCTTCATTTAAACGAGCTGCGAAAAGAGACGGATCCTGCGCCTCGGCCTGTCGGAATGCCCGAAGCGCTTCAGCGATTCGCGCCTGATTCATGTACGCGACACCGAGATTGTTCAGGCGAATTGCGGCAACGGGTCCGGTCGTGCGCTGCGGCGAGCTGATGAGTAAAACACCAAGACACAAAGGCACGAAGCCACAAAGAAAGCCGGCGTTAAATGGACTTTTTGTTCGCCGGCTTTCTTTGTGGCTTCGTGCCTTTGTGTCTTGGTGTTCTGCCAACGCCGATGCGTTCCTCATTTTTCCTTGATGGTCAGTACACTACCGGCTTTCACGTTCATCATCCGGTCCACTTGCCCGCTGGGCCAGTGTATTTCCACGGTGTCCGCCTGCGATCGAGCCCCGAGGCCGAAAGTGAGGATCCTTTCGCTCTGAGACAAATAGCTTGATCCGCTGCGCAGCATTTGAGTTTGGGTTTCGCCGCCAGCCGTAACTCGCACGACTGCCCCGAACCCATCGCGATTGGAGCGCGTGCCTTCCAGGCGAAGCCGCAGGCTGCGGTTCGATCCTCCATCGTTGCGCAAGAGAACTGGCGGACCCCCGTTGGTCGTCATCACGATATCGAGGTCGCCGTCATTATCGAAGTCTCCGTATGCAGCGCCCCGGCCAACTCGAGGCTGACGGAGGGCTGCGCCGAGCGACTGCGTGACTTCTGCGAACGCGCCTTTACCGGTATTTCGGAACACGTGAGGAGCCTGCGCGTATTTGATACGCGTTTGGATTCGTTCGATATCTTTTTCGATATGGCCGTTGGCAACGAAGATGTCGAGCCAGCCATCCAGGTCATAATCGAAGAAAAAACATCCGAAACCCAGCGTAAGCAGGCTCGCGCGTCCTACGGCCGAACGTGGCGCTTCATCCACAAACAGACCATTGCCCTCGTTGTGATAAAGAGCGAGCATCTGGTTGGAAAAGTTCGTGATCAGGACGCTCGGATAACCCGACCTGTCGTAATCGGCCGCATCCACACCCATTCCGGCGCGGGCGATGCCTTCTTCGCTGAACGCGATCCCGGCAAGAACGCCTCGTTCGGTAAAGGCCCCTTTTCCGTTGTTGATGTACAAACGATTCGGCTGCGTGTCGTTGCTGAAAAGCAAGTCAGGCCAGAGATCCTGATTTACATCGAGGACCGCCACGCCAAGCGTCTTCGACGTGTTGTCGAGCAACCCCGCTTTCGACGTCACGTCTTCGAATGTGCCGTTGCCGCGATTTCGCCAGAGGCGAGGCGAAGCTCCTTTGTAGGATTCCGGCGTACAGTAGGACTTGTTTGTCCCATCGAGAGTGCAGAACAGATCCGTCTGGGAGGTCCACTGGACATAGTTTCCAACGACGAGATCGAGGTGACCATCGCGATCGAAATCCACCCATGCCGCGCTGGTGCTGAATTCGTTGGGTCCGCTGAGACCTGCTTCCTTCGTAACATCCGTGAAGACGCCTTTTCGGTTTCGGAATAAGCGGCTCTGCCCGACGGTGGTAATGAAAAGATCATCTTCGCCGTCGTTGTCGTAATCCCCGACCGCAATACCCAGCGCGTATGCTTCCACGTCGAGTCCCGCCGCATGACTGACGTCCGTGAACGTTCCGTTGTGGTTGTTGCGAAACAGATGCAGCGTTGAAGTTCGACGGCGGTGGCCGGGCCAGTCCATCCCGTTGGTGAAAACGAGATCCTGCCATCCGTCCCCATCGTAGTCGATAAACGCAACTCCTGGACCGAGCGTTTCGGGAAGATATTTTTGGCCGAAGGCGCCGGTGTAATGCGTGAATGTGAGGCCCGCTGACTTCGTCACGTCTGTAAATTGAATCGCGGGCTGCGCGAGCTGACCGAGCATGGAAATCGCGATGGAACCACAAAGGCACAAAGACACAAAGAAGGCGCGGTTCACTTCATCACCGCCGAGACGTGCTCGTGTATCGGCTGCCGTTCATTGTTATCTTCCGGATGGCTGATCCGGTAGGGACCGGTGATCGCCTGCGCGGACTCATCGGCCTTGAACCGCAAATACAGTTTCTGATGCGCTTCTGCGCGATCCTTTCGTCCAAGCCCGCTGTAGCAGAGCATCAGGTTGTAATGAGCCTGCAGATCCTCCGGGTCAATCTCCAATACGTGCTGGAGCTCGCGAATCGCCTCCGCGTATTTCTTCTGCAAAAATAAAATGCGCCCGGCGTCATTGTGGACAACTCTGTCGCGAGGATACTGCGCCATCACTTCACGCAAATGTGAGAGCGCGTCGTCATACCGCCCTTCGGCTCGAAGAACTCGCGAGTAGAAGAAATGCGCGCGCGCAAGATTGGGTGACAAAGCGAGTGCTTTGTCGAGTGCCGCCCGGGCTCCCTGGAGATCGCCCTCCTGGACGAGAGCCCGGCCGATGTTGACGAAGCCGTCGTAATTTTTCGGATCGGCTTCGGTTGCGCGAGTAAATGCCACGACAGCGCCTCTCAAGTCTCCCTGAAGAAGCAAGCCGATGCCGTAATCGTTCCATCTTTCCCAATCGAGCAGTTCCACACGCAGCGCATGTGTTCTTCCGGTGCCGGTCGAATCCACCGTTAACGATGCATTGCCTTCGGCCAGCGTGACAACGGGCAGATCCGGAATGGGCTCGCTGGGCCGGCCCGTAAATACCCACGCGCCATCGTCGTAATTCTTCGTTGCAGCCGGCGTTCCCGGCGCTCGCTCTCCGGCGAAAGCGAACTGCGTGTTCCACCACGCAAACTTCCGGTAACGAAGGCTCGCTTTCAGGTGAATGCGTCCGCGCGCGTCCCCTGGGATCGCCATGCGGTAATGAACGGTGTCGGCCGCGCCGGGAGGTATCAGGCGTACGTATGCAACCGAACGCGTAGCCCACGCATTGCGTTTGTTGATCGGATTACCGTTGCCGTCAAGCTGCAGTGACCGATAAAAATGAGCGCCTTTCTCCACGGGACCCCTGCCGCCGTTTTCCACCATTCCGCTCCAGAAAAAAACGTGGCCGTCGTCGTCGGTGCCCTGGAACTCCAGCCACACATCAAAGGCGTCCACCGTGCCACCCGGAAAAAAGTGTCCAATCTTGTGTGTGCGCACGACGACGTCGATGCGATATGTCTCTCCGGGCCGGACCATCGCATCGGCGCGATCCAGCGGCGCCGTTACCGGCGCCGACTCCACGTCTGCTGCAGCCGCGCCCAGGTCTGATTCTTCGCCCACCGCGAACGTCGTTGCCAGTTGCGGTCCGGACGAAGCGTTCATTAACGGCTTCACCTCACGCACCGGCGAGATTCCGAAGATATCGACGCTCAGGATTTTGTTCTGAAGAAATTCGAGGACCGCATCCATCTGCTTCGCGTCCTTATTTACTGAAGGGAGTGCAGTGTTGGCTCCGGGAAAGCGGTGCGAGTGAACCTTTCCGTTGATGTTGCCCGCATCGCGGGAATCCAGGAGCGGCATGTGACAATCCGCGCAACTCTGCGGCTTCGGCGGGTAATAAAAGGAGCGCGCGCCAAGACCTGAGACGCCGCTCGCCTGCCAGTTATCGTAGTCGTTGAAACCGCGAATCCACCGGTAGTTGTTAACGTGCGTGTCCAGGTGCACCTTGTGGCACACCGAGCAGAAATCGGCGGCCTGATTCCGCATAAAAGGTTTTAAAAACGTCCGGCGGTGCGGTTCCGGATTCAGGTGCACCAGCAAATCGTGGAGTGCCTGGACAAATCGGTTGGGGCTGGCCGCAAGCTCCGCCAGACGCGGGTACTCGAGTGTGAAATCGCCTTGTCCCATGG
>Ga0070707_100005713_pt1 | contig 11604 bp, 17 predicted proteins | sample KBSK5502metaG_FD_65468 | JGI IMG/M metagenome (GOLD analysis project Ga0070707, IMG submission 65468) | Corn, switchgrass and miscanthus rhizosphere microbial communities from Kellogg Biological Station, Michigan, USA - KBS K5-50-2 metaG | ecosystem: Host-associated > Plants > Roots >... | reverse complement strand
AAATCATCAACCATTCAAGGACGAATTTGTGAACGACAGGCGCAGGAAGAGCTAGATATTGCATTCTAAACGAACGTATATCCAGAAACGAATAGATGAGATTCTTGATTTGAAGTTAATTGAGCGAAAAGGGTCTAGGGAAGCAAAGAACCATACCAGCACATCACTCTATGCTTTTACAACTAAAGGCCGCATTTTCGCTTGGATTCTCGAAGTGCAACGAACTACAGAAGATCTTATCCTTCGCAGGCTGGCTGTTCAGATGCTCTTTATGGAGGTATGTGAATACATACGTGGTTTAAATAGTTTATTTGCAGATTTTTTCACACAATACTTTGAACGATATTTTAATGAGGATGATTCTAGTTTTCAAAATTACAATCCAGAATCATTTTTTGAGTTATTCCCGATAACCCCCAAAGAATTTCCCTCTTTCAGACTATATCTATTTATGTTTGCATTGTTAGGAAGCAAAATCTCACATAAGGTGTTTTTAGAATTAATTAACAAATTAGACGAGGAGACGCGCAAGCTTATCTTATTTCAATTAAAACTTGATATTGAAACTAGTCATTACAACGGAGGCATTACGACTAAAGATTGGGAGAAAAAGCGATATGAGAATATTAATGATTACAACAAGATTGTACTTCAAGGCTATTGCGTAGAGTGCAAATCGTCCTATCCTTCTCATGTTGGTACGCTTAATCTATTTCAGACTAAGAACGAATACCCCTCTATTAGAGAATATACTCGAAGATCCTTATTATATCGCGTACGACGACGATCTACTTGCCCAACTTGCAAAACACTGGGCTACGAATTCATTATACCATCGTTCTATTATGACCCCAATCGTGATGTAACTAAACCAAAGATAACTATTGAAACATCGAAGAAAGCATTTGATAAAGATCGATCTTTAGTTGTGAATAAGCAATAAAGCAATTCATGTGTACTACACAAGTATCGTATTTGGAATACTTTATTCTAGTCTATCTCCATTGATTCATACTACATTGACTGCACTTCCTTGAGATTGTATCTTTGGTGTTTAATATGAAGAATCATTATTGTGTTTTAAGAAGATACTAACATTTGATCGATATTATTTGTTACTATTCAGTAACAAACGAAAATGTCTATTTAAGTCTATGTAAACTAAACAAATTATGTATCAAAATTATGAATACAGGAAAGTTCAAGGCCTGATAGGTGAAACTTCTTTTTCTATAATTTTGCCCAAGACCTATGCGCTGAGTTTAGAAATAGGGAAAGACGATTTGATTAAAGTTAGGCAAGAGGAAGGAAGAATAGTAATCGAGAAGGCATAATACGGAGAAAGAAGAAATGTGTTCCAATTTTTTTTGCAATAAGAAAACACACTTTGCAGCCATCAACGGAAAACATAAAGTCCTACAAACTGGTGAATCTCCCCAGACACCCCAGTTTGCAGGAACAACAGAATCCATTCAGCAAGGAGTATTCCGCTGATGGATGAAAATTTTAACAAAAACCAGCTATTAAAGCGTTTTACGGGGGATTCGAAAAATGCAGCATGAGCACGGAGAAGACTATACTTTCAGCCAGAACCAATATGAGGATTATCTAACGCTGAACGGCATACTAAACAGAACTGGCGTTGCTAAAGAAGATAGCTATACTTTCATTCTCAAGGAACTTTTTGATAATGCGGTAGACGCAGTTGAGAAATCCGACAATCCATTGGTAGAAGTGAGTATTTCACGAAATGGCAACCTGCTGCGTATTGTAGTTAGAAACTTGAACCAGTCCAATAAGCTAGTCTTTTCAAAGTCTAAGCTGGATACCATATTCAACCTCAGCAAGTTCAACAGCAGCAAGCGTGGATTATTCAGGATCAGTCGTGGCTCGTTGGGCGATGCGTTGAAATATGTTCTTGGGATGCCTTACGCATTAGCAAAGGAACTTCATGTTACAATAAAAGAAGCTCCGCTGACTATCAGAACGAATCAACAGGTATTCAATATCAAACTGAACGTAGATAGGAGCGATGTCAAAGAAGGGAAGCGGGAGCAGTCAAATTGGACTGAAATAGAAGTACGATTTCCGATAGTTGAGGCGTATCTGAACTTTGCGAAAATACAGACTTTCCTTATGGAATATGTGCTTTTCAGCAAACATGTAGCATTCAAATTTACTCTGAACAACGGAACTCAAACAATGAAACTAAACTTTCCACAAACTCAACCAGTCAACAAAAAATGGGTAAATAGTAGCAGTGTCCATTATTACAGTCAAACAGAGTTCGATTCTTTTGTTGATAATTTTGACGACGATAGCGCGGAAGTCTATACCGTCATGCAGCGTTTGTTTCGTGAAGGTTCCGGTATGAAGAAGGCAGGTTTTGACGGTATGACAATGGGGGAACTAAAGAACTCATCCAGGCTTAAGAAAAAACTATTTCAGAAAATGCGGGATGTCATACGGGGTCCACCACAAAAACTATCGTTACCGTTTGACTCTAATTACAAAGTAAGACCGCAAGCATTGAAGAGAAGACTAGAACAGCGCGGACTCCGTGTTAGTTCAATGAAATACAAATCGAAATACGGCAACTACTCCTCTATGTCCGATGGAATAGGATTCCGGTTCTTTGTAGAAGTAGCGGTACTTCACAGTGATGATATTGTTGTTAATTTGTATTACATGAACGCGCTGAACAATGCAATGATGCCAGGCAACTGGTCTTATCTTTATGGCGCGACTCCCAATTCGGGCTTGGAAGTAGTATGTGGACTCAAGATCTAGACAAAGCAGAAAGATTATCAAATCTAGAGGTGGGCATAGTTACTGTAAACAATGTCGTCATTTCAGACCCAAGGAGTCATTTCGGAGGAGCCAAGAAGAGTGGTTTTGGTCGAGTTATCAAGATATGGAATGCTAGAATTTGTGAGTGTTAAATCAGTTAGACTGTATGATCAATTAGTTCATGATCATCACGTGGAATAAGATATAACATACGGAAGCAGTTACAATAGTACATTGTCTAAATCACAAGAAGAAATGCATGTGTGGAGAAAGAAAATAGAAATGATAGGCATTGATATAAAAAGTCTAGACCAAAATATGGACAACAATCGAATCAAGCTAAAAACGAGGCTCATGAATCGGCATTTCCTAAATGAACTAGATAAGATCGGATTAGAACTCATAAATATAACTGGGACCTTTGATCGTAAACTTATGGTACTTTTGGAAGCAAAAGTTTCATGACAGAAAACGCATTGCAGCCACAGTAACAGAGTCTGCTTTTGTATATTTAGTAAATTTCAATAGAAACTCCGATAGGTTACCAGAACGAGCATATTGTTACAAAGTTGTCTCACCATATTTTCAAACTGAAATTGGTTGTAGTCTGTGGTTCCGTTTTCAATTAGTTCTGAATGATGCAATTTTCATCATAGCTAGGATATGTTTTCCCTTTTAGAACTACTTTCAGAGTTAAATTAGTGTCCAATTCGTCATCGACTACAAGTATCGTTTTTGTTCGTTTATACTGGTTATCTTGTTGCTGCTCTCACCTCTACCACAAGATAATGATATATTTCAACAGTTACTATAACTTCATAACTCTTAATTATTGTCAAATGTAATATTCTGGTAGTATGAGTTTTCCTTTATCATTAATGCTACAGCAATTACTGGTTCCATTACTATCCTTTGGTGGCCAGCTCTTCTCTCACGGTTCCGCATCACCTTCTTCACCCGATTTCTTAGTTCAAGATTTTGCAGTAATAATGATAGTTGCTGCTATTATGCTGATTATCACCCACAAACTAAAACAACCAATGGTTATTGGCTATATACTTGCCGGCATGATAATTGGTCCTTATACACCACCATTTAGCCTGATACAGAATGTTAATTCATTGAACACCTTCGCAGAATTAGGAATTATAATGTTACTTTTTGTTATTGGGACTGAATTTCCTATTGCCAAGCTTAGATCGGTAGGTAGAATTTCTGTTATAGTAGCAATACCAGAATCAATAGGGACTCTAGTAATAGTATTTTTCGTTGCTCAAGCACTTGGTTTTTCATTTTTTGATTCGCTGTTTTTGGCGTTGGCTATGTCTATTACAAGCACAGTTGTAACTGTTAGAGTTCTTGAAGAGCTAGGTATGATTAAAGACAAATCAACTGTTCTTGTCCTAGGGATATGCATTGTAGAAGATATTATGGCTATCACCACTCTTGGTATCTTTCAATCACTAGCTACAAATGCAGGTCAAGTATCCATTCTACAAGTCTCTATCTCCATAGGAATAGTTTCTGCATTTATTGGAGGTATACTTCTTCTAGGTTCAAGATATGTGCCTAAAATAATAGACAAAATTGGTAAAACAGAGGATTATGCACTCATTCTAATTGTAATTCTTGGATTGGCATTTGGTTTATCATTTGCAGCCAAAGAACTTGGGTTGTCAGTTGCTACTGGTGCATTTTTAGCAGGAGTATTAGTTGCTGAATCAAAGAGTGCTAATGTAGCTAGAGTAATTACAACGCCATTAAGAGATATGTTTGCAGCAATATTTTTTATATCAATAGGAGCTCTCATTGACTTATCTCATATTCCTATGCTCATTGTTCCCGCAATGTTACTTATTCTGACTTCATTTGCTTCAAAGTTCTTGATAATTAGCGCGATATTGGCCGGAGCAAAAGGTTATGATGGCATTACGGCCTTAAGGACGGGATTAGGAATGGCTTCAGCAAGAGGAGAGCTATCCTTAGTTGTTGCCAAAGCTGGTCAGGATGTTGGCGCAATTAGTTCTTCTGTGTTTCCAATACTAGGCATCGTAACAATAGTAACAGCTTTCATGACATCATATGTATTTAAATTTGGGAGTATGATCAGAATTTCTACATCATTGACTTCTGATGAAAAAAGGAAGAAGTTTAGATTCGGTTTTAGACTATGATACCACTGTACTAAACTTCAGTGAAACGAAATAATATCTTGATAATGCCTAGATTCCTATAATATCTTCTATTCTTTCTTCTGTTCCGCTACGACGATGACCATATAATTGCTCTACGCATATGGCAAATCCTACATGAGCACAATCATCTTCTTTACAATATTTACAATAAGGAATACCTTTGTTTATTTCAACCTCTACCTCTGCATGTAAATGTGTATCATGTAGGATAGTATGCTTATCGTTAACAAATTTCAACAAAACCATGGGGTTATCAGTAGAAGATAGGGATCTCTTTTCTTCTGAATTCAGCCAATGCATAAAAGCAAATGTGCCTTCATCTAAAGTTTCGTATTTGTTGAACTTATTTGCGCCTTTTTGGTGGGTATGACTAACTGAATCATCGTCTGAACGCTCACTGTTACTATTGTCATCCATAAGGGTTTACCCTTTTGAATCCAACTGGAGTTATTGAGAATAACAATATTAATGTATGTATTAGCATCTCAAATCCTTTAAGTAAGCGTGTAATAGCATTCCAAAAAAAATATGGTCCTATACAAGATTATTGTTATTGTTACTCTCGAGTCATAGGCCTGATACGTCTTTTGGCGTTATATAAGGGAGCATCAACACCTTATATCTTTCCATGACAAAATTTCTTTGGTAGGTAGATCTTCGTTTGGAAATAGACTCATTATGAATTTGGATTACTATATTCCTTCTAAGAATTGAAGTAACAAAAGGGGAGGGTCTAAATGATATTAGCGGCGAATAGGATACCGAATGAAAGTCTGGGCGCAAGTCGACGGGTACTTACAAATATAAAAATAATGTTAGTTTTTCAGTCTAATGTTCTGAAACACTCATGTTTCCTTTCTTTGCCATTTTTGATAGATGTTACATTTGTCTGCTTTACTGAAATACGTGTTTTATCTTCTCAGATATCAAGGGACAGCCAGGTTATGCAGAAAATCTGTGGACAGAGTGCCGACATTTGTGCTTCGGAGTGTTATAAAATGGCAGGGGGTCTTGGAAGGAGGTCATCTCAGCTCCTATTATTTCTGATTTATTTTAAATCAGTAAATTCCGTGTAATACCCTGAAAATTTAATTCCTAGTAATGCCATTCAAACCCAACTGAAGATCTAGACTACTTAGAAGTGGATAATGTGGAGGGTTTCACCTCTAATCCCATATTTTCTGAAAACCCGATAGCGAGTTTCAATATGTACCTCACACCTCCAACAAAAGATTTCATCTTTGGATCATATTAAATATAACAAGTCCACACTGGATTGAATGAGTCATGAAGATGAAGTGATAACTGTGAAATTAAGTCATGCAGAATGTATGCTAATTCATTCGATGTGTGAAAGCTGGCTTGATGACAGTGAAAAACGATTAGCTGATGGAAAGAATATTCATCCTTCCAACGATGTAGTAAAGTCGATTCATAATAAAATGATTGCCTTGGTGTAGTTAACGTATTTTTTTACCTAAAACCTTAAAGTCTGACTCTCCTATAGGGAGTAACAAAATTCACTATTTAGCTATTCATCTTTTGTTAATTTCTGGTCAAGATATGGCATGAGAATCGAAGAACTTTCCCCATTCCCTATGGTTCTTGGCACTAGCCACCTTCCCAGTTTTCTGGTCGATTAGTGCGTATACGCGATCCCCTACGAGTCCGCGTTCCGTTACATACGAAGAATTGAGCTCCTCTCCCATAATTGACTTCACGGGATATCGCCATAAGGAAACTACCGTTTCTGTAGCAGTACGATCTTGATTCATAAAGGGTCATCCTTTGAGACCTCGAAGTGCAATTTCTTATTTATGGATTACGTCCTAAATGGGGTTGTTGTTTATAATTCATTTTAGAACATTGTCAGCCGTGTTATCTGATTGAACGATAGCGTGATGGTTAATATCGGTCTATCTGATTTGCATATATGTGTACCTCCATCATCTTGTAGATATTTCAGAGCGGTTGGCCAACAAGTACAAAGACCCGGTCATGTTAGTAGTAATACTTTCCATAGCCTATTATTAAAATATAACAAACACAATTGGTATTGTTATTTGTAGTATCGTTTTACGGTTTTATGATTTATTCGCAGTTCTTCCAACTAAATAATATATGTGTTTGTCATATCACCCCGTCGGTCTAGTACTAGAACAACAGTATATGGGGTCTATCACAGACACCGCATATGGGGTCCGAATATGTATATGGGATGCCGAATATACCAACACGACGATGTTGCATCAATTATTTTGGTTGATGTAGCTAACAAAATAACCCACACTAATGATACTGAATAAGATTTATTTGCTACTTTTGTGATATAATTCATTGTTCTCCACATCACGGTTTGTAGGATATCCACGACCTTGCAAATTGTTTGTTGTTCTATTTGATATACAAGTGAAGAGAGATCTTGTCTTGAGTTATACCTAAGCCTCTCGAACCTTTTCCAACTTCCTAATTTCGTCCCTGATTAGGGAGTGTCTGAGATCTGTAGAGACCAGCACTTCTTGATTCAAGGATATTGCGACATACTTGATTCCCTGAACATTCTCCAGTGCGCGAGTCTTCGTTATCACTTCAGCCAATGAGCTTGCTCTGCAAAACACATGTTTCATCGGCGGTTCGAAAGTGTGATGTGTCTGGGCTGACTCGCCCATTATTTTTCGTACCTCATCCATGCCGACTCTGCCCGCAATTACCAGTGGATATATCAGGGCGCCCGAGTCTGTCAGTGCGCCAAGAAGAGGATCAATGGAAATCGTTTTCGCCTCTAAGAGTCGATCAATATGCTTGCGTACAGTTTTTGGGCTTAGTCCAGTGGTTTTCACGAGTTCGCCAAATGGAATTTTGGGGTCGTCTACCAATGCGTCCATTATTGACAGGTCTGTGATGGAAAGCGGTATTCTCATCTTCTTGCGTGATGTTAAAGCTTGCAGACACCCAATATCTTGGTGAGATTAACTGTGGCCTCACGCTCATTTTTAGTCCATAGTCGCAAGGTAATTTGTCCATCTACTTTCGAAGCTACCCAAGATATGTCTGGCGCTGCGAACGCCGCTAGTACAGACTTGCGTGATAAGGTGCCATGAAAGAATAGCAGGAGATCATCTCGGTCAAATACGCTCGAATCTATCACTAACATGAATCCTTGAAGAATGCCCTTGCTATTCAACCGGTTCAACCGGTCTCTAACCGCAGGAGCAGAGAGCGAAACTCGCCTGCCTAGAGATTGATAGCTCTGACGTGCGTTCCCATATAGTCCCACAAGCAGTTGAAAGTCCTTCGAGTCCACTATGTAGTTTGAGTTCAGCTTGAATATAAAATTCCCTAAATCGAAAGTTGAACCTAATGAGATCTTAAATCAAATGCTACCGAAAGGTTGCTATGCAAAGAAATGAATCTGCAAAAACGGCAAAGGGAATTGTGATGGAGTTCATAGAGGCCTTGGAGCGAAAAGACTTCAAAACTGTAAGAAGCTGCATAAGTGATAACATATCGGTGCTGGCGCCTGGGCCTGTTGAACTAACAACTTTTAGCAAAGCCGAGCCATTCACGACATATCTGGAACACGCGAACCTACCTAAATTAGAGATCAAGAAGGAGTTCGCAGATAGCAACGACGTATGCCTTCTCTACGAAATGAATTATCGCGAGCCGCCTGTGACAACCTTCGTATGTGGATGGTTTCACGTAAATGATGATGGGAAAATAAGTTCATTAAGGTTTGTGCTAGATCCAAGATCTTTGTTCCATCAGAGAAAATAGGTAGAGACATGAAAAATCTAGATAATCATTCTTGATTCACTGCATTTGACTACTGTGTGCGTACGATAATAAGATGCAAAACTATATTTGAATTTCACTAGAATCGTAGATATTTCTAGTAAACTAATCATCGAATCCTGAAAGACATTACTAACCTAGTTGATATGACCTACCTACCAAGCAACAGGAGGAAACTGAAGTTTCCGAGCTCCTCAATCAACCTATATACCTGCGCATTGCCATGATTAACTCACGTGATGAAACACCTCTTGTCCATCCTATCTGGTACTATTACGAGAATAGGAAATTCTTTGCAGTAAGCAATAAGAACGGAATTAAAGTCCAATCACTCAAGAAGAATCCTAACGTTTACTTTCTTGTAGATATAGTTGATAGAGGAGTACGTTGCAAAGGAACAGCCAAAGTTATGGACGACTCAGAGTATGCTATAAAGATACTATCACGCAATTTGGTAAGGTACATGGGTTCTCTTGATTGCCCGGAAGCAACAGATAGAATTGAACTTGCCAAGAAAAATTATGGCTAATTGGAGAGCCTAATGAGATCAGTTTGGTTTTAGAGCAAAGGAATAGAAGACTATTATGAATACGCAAATATCAAATCCAAGTGCGGATGACGAGGCCACAATCCGCGCTCTCTATCAACAACTGATAGAGACACCGAATGTTGCAAAAGCATATAGCTGTAGTAGCAGTGCGTTAGCAGGTGCGCTAAGTGAATATTTGCCTCAGCTTTTCCTTATCTCTTTACTAGTTGGTGAGACTCTCAATGCCACACCACAACAAGGACAGAACACACCATCATAGGATAAGTAAATTTCACACCTCCTACAGTATTTCTTACCACCTTCATAATGACTCTTACCAAAAATAATTTTGGAGTACAAATTGTCACATAAATTCCTACACACCATATTGAATTGTAAGAAAAAGGTTGGCCCGATAAATATGGGAGCTACTTACAGAGGGTGGGAGGGAAGGCGACAACAGTATCCGGACAAGTTTAGAGGGATATGAACTTACGTTACATTCTACAACGTACGCAGGCTTGACATTTAAATAATTTATTGTTGTAAAGAGACGTATGGCAGCGCAAAGGTTAAAATTGATATTCGTTTTGTGCAGGATATTGATAGAAAAATGTCCTCATCATCTTCCTCATCTAATGATAATTCGGTGAGGATACGAGATTATGCAACTGCAAAAACATCTGAGACTACTTCTGTGCAAGCTGCAGAATCCATAAAAAATGTGGCCATGGGTATTGTTGAAGCATCTTCGAGTATAAGAGAATTAATTCTAACACTACATCAGAGTGGTGCAATTGAAGAGATAACACGAGCAGCCAGATCTATACGTGATACTGCAAACGAAATTAATGATACTATAAAAAATCTAAAAGAAGGTGGGATTATTAAGAATACTGCCAGTGCTGTAGAAGAAACAACAAATGTGGCACGAGATACAATGCACACAGTTAAAAATGCAACAAGAGAGGCAGCTCAGACAGCACCAACGACTATAAAAACACTAAAAGAAGTAAGCGACAAAGTAAGATCAAAGGTTACTGAAAACAGTTCATCAGATTAAACCCTACTCAGACAAAGACGTAGAAAATTATTCTTTGTTTGTAGAATCACACCGATAATACTAAGGTTCACTTCGTATCGAAATCGTACGCACTTGTATTGATGCGCTATCTCTTTAAGGAGGACCTGGCCGGAGAATTAGCTTCAACTTGCCAGAAAATGGTGGCAGCGGTGCATTGATGCACTTCCTAAATCCACTATTGTCGTAATCCTTTCTCTTCTTTCTCCCACGGTAACAGACCTTAAGATGACAACGAATTCAAATTTTTTCCTTCTAGAAGTACTACAAGTCTACCAATAAATGTTGCTCGAATATTTATGACTTGCAAACCGATTTTATCTAATTCATTTGTAAAGTGTTCATTCATCAAATGTGTTTTTAGTTTGAACCGTCCTGTTTCTGTCTCTTGATCTAGATCTTATATCAATGCCTATCATTTACTAATTTGTCGAAGCAGTGTAGTAAATTTACTTCGAGATAAAATACGGCTATTACGCAGGCACGAACAGTATTCGCATTTTTTGTGATGAATCATTTCAGCAATGGGGCTAATCGTGAATCAGTTTCTAGTCTGATACAGCATACTGAAAACCGGGGAAATGTAGGGTTCATAATTTACGAGGAACGTCCTAATAGTGGTGTTAGCCTGCATCATTCTCGCTCTGGTACAATGATACACTGGTACTGATCTAGTTATTCCCATCATAAATTCAATTCTTCCTTTACTTTTTTCACAAAATCATCTATGGCTACTGGCTTTGGAATAAAGCATTTTACATCATCTAATAGCCGGGGCGGCGGTGCCCTCAAACTTTCATTATATATCTCAGATACAGTCAGAATAGATATTTTTATCTTATCATCTATCTTCCTTATTTCTTTATACAATTCGTATCCATTCATTTTAGGCATATTAATGTCAAGTATCAACAAAGAGTAGAAATTAGGTTTAAAATTTGAAAGTGCTAATATAGGATCATTATATGCATCAACTTTGAATCCTGCATCGTCCAGACCCATGCTTAAGACGCAGGTATTATCAGATTCATTGTCTACGAGTAATATTGTTACTCATTATTGTTGAACTAATCCTGCAGCCCTAGTAACCTCAGAAACATTTTGATACTGCCTTCCTTCTTCGATATTCTTTTGTAGTATATATAATATGTCTTCTTTCTTTTCTTTTGAAATATTTGTTGGTGTTTCTTGCAGTTGTACAAATTGAATTATTT
>Ga0070707_100005710_pt1 | contig 11605 bp, 5 predicted proteins | sample KBSK5502metaG_FD_65468 | JGI IMG/M metagenome (GOLD analysis project Ga0070707, IMG submission 65468) | Corn, switchgrass and miscanthus rhizosphere microbial communities from Kellogg Biological Station, Michigan, USA - KBS K5-50-2 metaG | ecosystem: Host-associated > Plants > Roots >... | reverse complement strand
CCTGAAGAGTTTCGCCGAACTGACCACCCCGTCTGCGGCGCTTCGGAGGCTTCGCGCCTTTTTATTAATGCCGCAGCCACCCCTCCTTTTCAAGGAGGGGAATGTGTCCGCTCTGAAACAGTCTGTCAATTCGTTCACACGTTCTAAAGCCGGCGCCTACATCAATACCACGATGGTGGTATTCCCTGATGTGCTCATAGTGGTAGGCAAAAAATATTCGATCTCGCGATGCTTTTCGCGAGAGCAGTCCTCATAGTGTCCAGCAATCACGTTACATTTCTTCACCGGCATATGTTGGATCGCTGAGGAGGATCAATGTTCAGAAGCGTCCTGAGAGCCATTCTGTTTGTAGCGGCGGCGAACGGTGTCGTTTTCGGACAGCAAGATCGAGGGACGTTTACCGGCACCGTCAGCGATCCGTCCGGCGCCGTTCTGGTCGGAGTCACCGTTGCGGTCGTCAACCTGGCCACCAATTCCAATTACGACTCCCTCACGAACGAGGCCGGGCAGTACACCGTGCCGAATCTTCCAATCGGTACGTACCAGATGACTTTCGTAAAAGCCGGTTTCAAGAATTACGTTCGTGAGTTCCTGAGGTTGAATGTGGCACAAATCGCACGAGTCGATGTCGAGATGTAGATTGGCGTCGTCAGTGACTCTGTGGAGGTTCAGGAGCCTGTTCCAGCCCTGCAGAACGGCAGTCCCGACGTTGGACTGGTTCTCAACAAGCGAGATGTTGTCGATCTGCCCCTCGGATTCAGCGGTGGCCGGCTTGCAGAAAATTTCGCGTACAAGCTGGCTCCGGGTGTTGGTGGCGATAATTATCAGGCCCGGATCAATGGAAGCGCCGCATTCTCAAAGGCCGTTGTCCTCGATGGAGCCGACGCGACGATTTATATCGGTGGTCATTTCAGTGAGTCCAATCCGTCGCTGGAGGCAATAGAAGAGTTCAAGGTTCAGACTTCCGGCATGAGTGCGGAATATGGCAGGACCGGCGGTGGCATCTTCAATTTTGTGATGAAGTCGGGTACGAACCGCATTCACGGTTCGGCTGTCGGGTTCATTCACAATGAATGGCTGGATGCGAACTCATTCACGAACAACTTCTTCGGAAGACCGAAGCAGAGAGACCGGCGGCATGACTGGGGCGGTTCGTTGGGCGGCCCCGTCGTTATTCCAAAGGCTTATGACGGCAGAGACAGGACGTTCTTCTACGTGGCTTACGAGCGCTACAAGGAATCCTACGCCGGAGCAGGATCGCCGACGGTAACGGTGCCCCTCGATGAGTTTTGGAACGGCAATTTGAGCCGTCTTCTTACGAATGAAGTCATCGGCCAGGATCCGTTGGGCCGCAACATTTATCGAGGAGCTATTTACGATCCAGCCACAACCAAGATCGTAAACGGTCAGATGGTACGCGACCCATTCCCGGGAAACATTATTCCTCCGGATCGTATATCCGGCCCGGCCCAGAAACTTGGGGCGATCTTCAAGACGCACTATTCGCCGACCGTGAAGGGAACGGATGGCCAGGTTGCGCTGCTCAATAACTCATTCTTCCCCATTTCGAACCAGGGCGGTTTCACTCAGAATCAATTTTCACTGAAACTCGATCACGTACTTGCGAGCGCGCATAAGCTCACCGGATCTTTCGCCTACGTCGACCGCCCTCGCCTGCTGCTCGATCAAGGCGGTGTATGGGACTTCAACGATCCTTCGGGCGGACCGCTTTCCCGTTCACGATTGCAATGGGTGCGCAGCTGGTACGCGCGCGCGGCTTACGATTGGACGATTTCATCATCGTTGCTCAGCCACCTTCAGCTCGGGTTCAACCGTCAGCGCAATCCCAGCCTTTCTGCGCATCTCGGCGAAAACGGGATTGCCGCTCTCGGTCTTCAAGGGTTCACAAAAACATACAATTATCCCGAGATAAACTTCGGCACTAATTATCTGGTCAACTATCCCACGCTCGGTTATCAGACGAACGACTTTGGAGCGGGTCAGAATTATCAGATGATCTACACGCTTTCCTGGATCAAGAATAGACATTCCGTTCGTATGGGGGCGGACTGGCGCCGGTCGTACCTCAGGTGGCGAACGGACAACGGCCCGGCCCAGATTGACTTCAGTCAGGCCCAGACGGGATTGCAAGGCTTCGTTGAGACGGGTAACGGATTTGCGAGCATGTTGCTCGGTGAAGCGGGCGGCGCAAATGTTTCGATGGGAACGCCGACGGGGTCGAGGTACCTGAATTTTGCAACGTTCCTCCAGGACGATTTTCGGGTGAGCTCGCGTTTGACGTCGAATTTAGGAGTGCGGTGGGATTACCAGCCGCTTCCGGTGGAGCAATACAACCGCCTCGGTAATTGGAATCCAAACTTGATAGACCCGCAGTGGGGATTGCCTGGGGCGCTCGAGTTCGCCAGTGCGGATCACGGCACGTTTGCTCCAAATCATCATCGCGATTTTTCGCCTCGAGCCGGTTTTGCTTATCAATTGATGAGAGGAACCGTGATGCGGGGCGCTTACGGAATTTTCTATCTTGCACGGAATGCGAATGGCTGGTCCGGTGTGCCGTGGGCACAGACGGCCGGATTCGGCCAGCAAAACCAGGTCAGCTCCAACATCGGCTACGAATCCCCCTGGAATTGGTCGAATCCGTATCCGGGAATCGTTCGTGACCTGCCACGAAATGCATCGCTGGCGAGCGGATCGCCGGGTATGTTTGGCATCGTCAGCTACGATCCGAATGCGGGGAAGAATGGATACGTTCAGCAGTGGAATTTAAACGTACAACGTGAACTTCCGTTCGGTATGGTGATTGATATCGGTTATGTGGGTTCAAAGAGCACCGCGATTCAAGCGAACGAACTGCGACGTCTGAACCAACTGGACCCGAAGTTTCTCGTGTTGGGCGATGCGTTGCGTACCGTCGTCAGCAATCAGGCGGAGGTTCCGGCTTCTGTCGCCGCAGCAGGGGGACGGTATCCGTTCGGGAGCGCGGGAATTCGCATCCCTGCCTTTCAAACGCTCTTGCCGTACCCGCACGTCCTGTCCGGGAATGAAATCAAAAGTGCGTTTACTCCGCTTGGTTTCTCGACGTACCATGCGCTCCAAGTTCAGGCCAATAGGCGATTTTCCAGCGGTCTCGGCTTTCTTTCGAACTATGCCTTTTCAAAATCAATCGACAATGTTCGGTCGGCCTTCGGCGACACATGGGGCGCGAATTCGGGGCGGCCCTTCAATTACTATGATCTATCGCTCGACAAGTCTATTTCGGATGCCGATCGCACCCACGTCTTTAAACTAGCGGTCCAGTACGAGGTGCCTTTCGGCAGGAGCCATCGGTTTGGCGGGAGCGCGCCTGCTTTCATCGATTCGGTGCTGGGAGGTTGGACGCTAAACTACATCGGCAACTACGAAAGCGGAGTGCCACTGGGCATTACAGGCTCCGGGACGCCAAACAGCAACTTTGCGACGACCCGAGGGCTTGAGGTGAATCCAGATGGAAAACCCCTCACCGCCGGTTGGGATTCTGATCGCATCGACATGACCCGCATCAGCCAGCCCAATCCGGCCAACAAATATTTCGATACGTCCTTGTTTGTTAATCCAATCACCATCGGTCGTTACCAGCGCGGCAACTTGTCCTACAAGCTTTCGCAGCTCCGCACGCCCTGGGAGCTGTACGATGACTTTTCGCTGCAGAAGAACTTTCGTCCGAGTGAATCATTGCGTGTCCAACTCCGTGCCGATTTTTTGAACGCGTTTAACCGAACGCTGTGGGCTAATATCAATACGAATACGTCAAGTTCTCTTTTTGGGCAAGTCACAGGCGCCAGCGACCGGCTTGCTCCTCGTAAGATTCAATTCGGAATTCGTGCCGATTGGTGAAATTTCGAGGTTAACGTTTGGCGGCTCAACGACGACGGAAACTGTGGAAGCAGACCCTCGTGTTTGGGGGTGTCTGGTTTTGAGCGCCTGTCGGTCCCCGGAGGCCGATGTCAAGCCGGTTATCGAATTTACCCACGTTCCTCCCGCCGGTCCCGGAGGCCCAACGAAAACGGAGACCATTGAAGGTCGTGTCAAAGGTGCCCTCCCAGGCCAGCGACTCGTGCTGTACGCCAATAGCGTTCGATGGTGGGTTCAGCCGTTTTCGGATCAACCGTATACCAACATAAGGCCGGACTCGACGTGGAGCAGTCCGACGCACATCGGAACAGAATACGCAGCGCTGCTTGTGGACCCGCATTATGTTCCGCGGGCAAAGCCGGACTCGCTTCCTGGTCCCGGAAACGGCGTTATCGCCGTGGCTATTGCTCCCGGTGGCGAAGTTTCGACTCCAGTTTCCACCACGCTTCATTTCAGTGGATACGATTGGGACGTGCGCGAGTTTCCCATTGACGGGGGCGGCGCCAGGAATGACGCCGATCGCAGAAACGCCTGGATAGACTCCAATGGCTGTCTTCATCTCCGGATCAGCCATGGCGAAACTGGATGGAGACCCGCGGAAGTGACTTTACGCCGCAGCCTCGGATACGGATCGTACCGATTCGTTGTGCGGGATGTGTCTCACCTCGAACCGGCTACCGTCTTGACCATGTTCACATTTGACGATTCGGATTCAGACCCGAGTCATCGTCAGGTGACCATTGAAATCAGCCGGTGGGGCGATCCAGTCAGCAAGAATGCGCAATATGTTCTCCAACCCTATGACGTTCCCGCTAACGCGGTTCGGTTCAACGTCCCGTCAGGTCGTGTGACTCACGCATTTCGCTGGCAACCAGGCCGCGTCCTATTCCAAACTTTTCGGGAAACTGGAATCCCCGGCGAGCACAGCATGATCGCGGAGAACGTTTTCACGTCCGGCGTTCCTGTGCCTGGCGGAGAGTTGCTTCATTTGAACCTGTATGTTTACAGCAAGCCCAGGATTCCCATGGAACGCGAGGCCGAGGTCGTCGTTGAAAAGTTCGAATACCTGCCTTGACGTGCTCCGGCTCAAGGGTCCATTCACTTGCTTCCTGATAGTTCTCCTGACGGGATGTATTTCCAGGCCGGCATATGCGATCGATCCTAATCGGGCGATGTCCCAGTATCTGCGCGAACGATGGGGACCGGAGAACGGATTTCCGAAGGGGCCGGTTTACGCGATTACCCAAACCACGGACGGCTATCTTTGGATCGGCACACAAAGCGGATTAGTGCGGTTCGATGGAATCAACTTCCTGCCGGTCTCTGGAACGAATGGGCCAGTGCTGGACCTGGCGCCGGACGCGGACGGCAGCCTATGGATACGCGTTCTGCGCCCGAATTTGCTTCACTACCAAAACGGCGAATTTCGCAACGCCACCAGGGATGTCATCGGAACCGGCGCTACGGTGTCCACCATGTGCCTGTCGAAGGATGGCGGAGTTCTCCTATGGATTCTGCGGGGCGATGCAGGCACAGCCGCAGAACTCCGCGGAGGAAAATTCGAATCGATTGCCACACAACCGTCTCGCTCGCCGGTACTGGCCATGACGCAAATGACGAACGGCGAACTCTGGCTGGGAACCCGGGATCTCGGCCTTTTCCGTTTCGTCCGGGGCCAATCGACCAGCATCACCGATGGATTGCCGGACAAAAAAGTGAATTGTCTTCTTCCGGATCGCGAGCGTTTATGGGTGGGTACAGACAATGGCATTGCGCTCTGGGACGGCAAGGTCCTCACCGATGCGGCCGTGCCTGCAATGCTTCGATCCATCAGGATCCTCAAGATGGCACGGGATCGCGATTCGAACGTCTGGGTCGGAACGAACTCGCGAGGTCTTCTCCGTCTCAACAGTCAAGGTGTTGCATCTTTCGATCAGCACGACAGCCGTTCTGTGGAAGCGGTGACTGCTTTATTCGAAGACAGGGAGGGGAACCTGTGGATTGGACGCGACAGCAGCATCGAAAGGCTTCGCGATAGTGTTTTTGTGACTTATTCCGCGTCCGAGGGTTTGCCGTCCGACCGCAACGGCCCCGTGTATGTCGATACGGAAGGACGCACGTGGTTCGCTCCGATCAGCGGAGGACTTTACTGGTTGAACAAAGATCATCGTGGAACTGTTGTTCAAGCCGGCCTGGATAAGGACATCATTTATTCGCTTGGCGCGGCGGCCGGAGGACTCTGGATTGGAAGACAGCGCGGTGGATTGACGCACTTGCGAGTTCAAGGAGGATCCTTCGTTGCGAAAAGTTACACGCAAAAAGATGGTCTCGCTCAAGACAGTGTGTTTGCCGTTCATCAGAGCCGCGACGGCGCAGTATGGGCCGGCACGCTGAGTGGAGGCGTGAGCAGGCTTGTTGGAGGCAAGTTTACCAACTACACGATCCAAAACGGTCTCTCATCCAATACCGTGACGGCAATTCTCGAAGCTTCTGATGGAACGATGTGGTTCGCAACACCCGCAGGTCTCAATGCGTACTCGAACGGACACTGGCGGGTAATCACTTCTCGAGAGGGCCTGCCTTCAGACTACGTGAATTGCATTCTTGAAGATTCAAACGGCGTGCTGTGGATCGGAACAGCCGACGGCATCGCTTTCATGATGTCAGGAAAAATTCAAGTTGCCTCGAAAACACCGGCCTCGCTGCGCGAACAGATATTCGGTTTTTCAGAAGACAAAAATGGATCGCTTTGGGTCGCAACTTCGAATCATGTTCTGCGGGTCAACCGCGACAAGCTGCTCAACGGCGCACTTACGGATGCCGATATTCGGGAGTTCGGCACCGTGGACGGATTGCGCGGCGTTGAAGGTGTCCGGCGGTACCAGTCGGTGGCGGAAGATTCGCTGGGCAGGATCTGGTTTTCAATGAATCGTGGCCTATCCGTAGTCGAGCCCACTCGCCTTCAGAGCGATTCGGCTCCGGCTCTCGTTCACATTCAAACGATTTCCGCGGATGGCAATTCGTTCCAACCAGGAAGTGCTGTCTCGATCCCCCCAGGTCGCAAAAGAGTCAGGTTTGGTTTTACGGCCTTGAGTCTGTCTGTGCCAGAGCGTGTTCGATTTCGATATAGGCTCGACGGATTCGACCGCGATTGGAATGAGCCGAGCGCCGCGCGCGAAGCGGTATATACGAACCTGAGCCCCGGCTCGTATCGCTTTCATGTCATCGCAAGCAATCCTGATGGAGTCTGGAACAGTTCCGAAGCCGCTATTGCTTTAGAAATCGAGCCGTCGTTTTGGCAAACATGGCCCTTTTGGGGCCTGTGCGCATTTGTTTCTGCGCTTGCAATTGCGATGGCCTATCAATTCCGGCTGCGCCAGCTCGCCAACCGGCTCAACCTCCGCTTTGAAGAACGGCTGGCGGAGCGAACGAGGATCGCACAAGAATTACACGACACGCTGCTTCAGGGTTTTCTGAGCGCCTCCATGCAGCTTCATGTCGCCGTTGATCGCCTGCCGATGGATTCTCCCTCCAGGTCCTCTTTGAACCGTGTTCTCGAATTGATGGGACAAGTTGTTGAGGAGGGACGAAATGCACTCCGGGGTCTTCGCTCATCGGAACGTGACGCCGATGACCTCGAGCAGGCATTCTCTCGGATCCACCAGGAACACACCATAAATGAGCACGTGGATTTTCGCGTCATCGTTGAAGGGCGGCCCCGCCCACTGCATCCGCTCATCCGCGATGAAGTCTACAGCATTGGCCGGGAGGCTGTAGTGAACGCGTTTCGACACGCAGGCGCGAAGACGATCGAGGTGGAAGTCGCCTATTCTGCGAATAGCTTGCGTATTCTGGTTCGCGACGACGGTTGCGGAATCGATCCTCAAGTGCTGAACGTCGGACGCGAAGGACATTGGGGTCTGTCCGGTATGCGTGAGCGCTCTAACCGGATAGGAGCGAAGCTGTACGTGCATAGTCGTCATGGCATGGGAACTGAAGTGGATCTATCTGTGCCCGGCGATATTGCCTTCAAGGTCATACCTTCCCTGACGAGTTCAAATGGAAACCGAGGAAATCGATGAATCGAGCGGCCGTCGAAGCGGTAGTGAAAGTCGTTGGTGCAATACTACTGTATCTATTGGCCGTATCGTGTCAGTCGTCGCACCATGTAGGCGAACCCTTGATTGAATTCACCACCGTTCCGCCTGCAGGTGAAGGAAGCGCCAATCCAACTGATGTGATTGAGGGTCGGGTCCTGGGATCTCAGCCGCATCAACGCATCGTCTTGTTTGCCAAGAGCGGAGTCTGGTGGGTGCAACCCTTCGAAGCTCACCCCTTCACGGAAATTCAAGCCGACTCAACCTGGAGAAACTTCACTCATCCTGGCATCGCCTATGCGGCGCTCCTGGTCGATAGACGTTACCGGCCGCCGGTGACTATCGAAGCATTGCCTGAAAAGGGAGGCGCAGTTCTGGCGGTTGCAACCGTAGAAGGCAACAAGCCGGTACAACCCCAAATGAAAACGCTCCACTTTAGCGGATACGAATGGCAGATCCGGCAAACCCAGAGCGACCCCGGGTGGTTCCCTTAATTTTTACGATCCAGCTAACGCGCAAGTTGACCGGGAAGGGTTTCTCCACTTGCACATCAATTGGGAGGAAAACCATTGGACGAGTGCAGAAGTCGGCCTTACAACGAGTCTCGGATATGGATCGTATCGTTTTGTGGTCCGTGACGTCTCCCATCTGGAACCCGCCACCATTTTGAGTATGTCGACATGGGATGATCACGGACCAAGCCGCGAGATGAATATTGAAATCGGGCGGTGTGGGGGGAGCCCGGCAGCAAGAATGCGCAATATGTAATTCAGCCGTACTATGTTCCGGGAAATGTGGTCCGCTTTATGGCGCCGCCGGGGATACTGACCTTTTTGTTTCGATGGGAGCCGGACCGGGCTTCTTTCGAAACTAGACGGGGTTCCGGATCAAGCATGGGTTCTGGGCGCGTTTTCGAACACGTTTTTACTTCCGGGGTGCCCACATCCGGGAAAGAAACAATACGGATGAATTTGTATGTGTTCAACAACGAACGTAGCCCGCTGCAGCACGAGACCGAGGTGGTCATTGAGAAGTTCGAGTACCTGCCGTAGCGGCTTTTCGCTGCGGCCGCGGCTGTTCGCGTGGTTTCTTGCAGGTTTGGTCGTTTTCACTGCCGACGTGGCATTGGCGATCGATCCCACTCGAGCAATGTCGCAGTACATCCGCGATCGCTGGGGATTCGAACAGGGTTTTCCCAAAGGGCCGGTCTATGCCATCAGCCAGACGCGAGACGGCTACCTATGGATCGGAACGGAAGCAGGCCTTGTCCGTTTTGATGGCTTGAACTTCAGAATCGTGCAGGACCCATTGGCGTCCTTCGCAATCAAAAGGGTTCTTGGGTTGACGTCGGACAAGGATGGGAACTTGTGGGTTCGGCTGCAGGGACCAACCATTCTGCGCTATCGGGATGGCGTGTTCCACGCGCCGGCCTCGCAGGTTGGATCTGGAGATTCCAACATCACGGCAATGTGCCGATCGAATCAAGGCGAGGTTCTCGTGTCGAGAATGGAAGAAGGCGCCTTTGTTTTTCGCGGCGACAAATTCCAGTTGCTCGCGACAGCCGCAGTGCTGGGACGTTCTCCCGTTCTGTCCATAGCTCAGACAATGAGCGGCGACGTCTGGATGGGCACACGTGATGCAGGGTTGTTCCGTGTGCGGTCCGGTCAGACACTCTCCGTGACCGACGGCCTTCCCGACCTGAAAATTAATTGCATACTGCCCGACGGCGACAAGGATCTCTGGATCGGTACGGACAGTGGCATCACTCATTGGGATGGAACGAAGATCACCTCCGCCGCGGTACGGCAACCTTTGAACTCGCAGATTCTCGCGATTGTCAAGGATCGCGATGCGAACATTTGGGTTGGTACCAACACCAGAGGCCTTCTGCGGCTCAACGCTGGCGGCGTCTCGGCGTTTGCAGGGGATGAGCGCGACGCGATTACGGCCCTGTTCGAAGATCAGGAAGGAAACCTGTGGGCCGGGGGCGCGAGCGGTCTTCAGCGTTTTCGCGAAAGCATATTCGTGACTTATTCGACCTCCGAGGGCCTTCCGTCCGACAGCGACGGACCAGTTTACGCAGACTCCGAAGGCCGCACATGGTTTGCTCCGGCCGATGGAGGGCTCTTTTGGTTGCGCGAAGGACAGCATGCACCGGTCATGGAAGCAGAGTTCGGAAAAGACATCGTGTACTCTATTGCCGGCGGCAAAGACGAGGTTTGGATCGGCAGGCAGCGCGGCGGGTTGACGCTTCTCCGCTCGGACGGAGTTTCATTTAAAGCGAAAACGTACACTGAGAAAGATGGCCTTGCGCAGAACAGTGTCTACGTCGTGCATCAGAATCGTGACGGCACGGTGTGGGCAGGAACTCTGAGCGCGGGTGTCAGCAAGTTGTCCGGCGGCAAATTCACCACGTATACGACATCCGAAGGGCTCGCATCGAATGCCGTCACTTCCATAATGGAAGACCCGGATGGCACCATGTGGTTCGGTACACCAGACGGCTTGAATGCTTTTTCGAATGACCGCTGGCGACTCTACACGGTGCGGAACGGTCTGCCTTCGGACTCGATAAGTTCGCTGTTCCAGGATTCAACGGGTGTTCTTTGGATCGGAACGGCGAGCGGTTTAGCCTTCGTGCAAAACGGCAATGCCGCCATGCCATCTAATCTTCCCCCAATATTGAAGGAGCAAGTATTGGGACTTGCAGAAGACAAAAAAGGATGGCTGTGGATTGCAACTTCGAACCATGTGCTGCGGGTCAACCGCGACAGGCTGATGCGCGGCGCCATCGCTGAAGCAGATTTAAGAGAATTCGGGCAAGCCGACGGTCTGCACGGGGTTGAAGGTGTAAAGCGCGACCGGTCGGTAGTTGCGGATTCACGGGGGCGGATTTGGTTTTCGATGAATCGGGGTCTTTCTGTTGTTGATCCGGAGCGTCTGGGTGCTTCTTTCCCCACCATTGCTCACGTTCAAACGGTTTCTGTGGATGGCGCGGAATTCGAGTTGAAAAATGTTGTTCGTATTCCCCCGCACCCGCAGCGCATTGCATTCCGCTATGCGGGCCTGGGTCTTTCGACTCCCGAACGCGTTCGATTCCGCTACATGCTCGAGGGATTCGATCGCGGTTGGACCGAACCAAGCCTGGCGCGCGAAGCTGTATACACCAATCTAGGTCCGGGTCCGTATCGCTTTCGCGTGATCGCAAGCAATCCTGACGGTCTGTGGAGTGCCGCGGAAGATGCGATCAACGTGGACATCGATCCGGCATACTGGCAGGCATGGTGGTTTCGGGTTTCCGCTGTGCTCCTTGGCGTTTTTGCAACAGTTGCGCTCTATCGATTGCGTCTACGCCACCTTGCCGGGCAAATGAATCTCCGCTTCGAGGAACGGCTCTCGGAGCGAACCCGCGTCGCTCAAGACTTGCACGACACTCTGCTTCAGGGATGCCTCAGCGCATCCATGCAACTTCACGTAGCGGTCGATCGCATGCCTGCGGATTCACCAATCAAAGAGCCGTTGACTCATGTTCAGCAGCTTATGGGGCGAGTGATTGACGAGGGCAGAAATGCCGTGCGGGGTCTCCGGTCATCGGA
>Ga0070707_100005708_pt1 | contig 11608 bp, 10 predicted proteins | sample KBSK5502metaG_FD_65468 | JGI IMG/M metagenome (GOLD analysis project Ga0070707, IMG submission 65468) | Corn, switchgrass and miscanthus rhizosphere microbial communities from Kellogg Biological Station, Michigan, USA - KBS K5-50-2 metaG | ecosystem: Host-associated > Plants > Roots >... | reverse complement strand
GAGCTACCCGAAAGCGTCCGCCGGGTTCTGACACCCGATGCGCTCACCATCGGATTTGCGCGGCGCTTTGCAACATACAAGCGGGCGAACCTTATTCTTTCCGATATCGAAAGGCTGGCGTCGATCGCCAATGATCCGAAGCGGCCCGTCCAATTCATTTTTGCCGGCAAGGCGCATCCGCGCGATGACCCCGGTAAACGTGTACTTCAGGAGATCGCGGAGTTGACGCGTCAGGGACACTTCGCGGACAAGTTTGTTTTTGTCGAAGATTACGACATCAACGTTGGGCGATACCTCGTGCGAGGCGTCGACGTCTGGTTGAACAATCCAAGGCGGCCGCTCGAGGCTTCCGGCACCAGCGGTCAGAAGGTGGTTTTGAACGGGGGCCTGAACCTGTCCGTTCTCGACGGCTGGTGGGCGGAAGCCTACGATGGCCTGAACGGCTTCGCCATCGGCAACGGCAGAACTCACACGCGAGTGGATATTCACGATGTCCGCGATGCCGAAGATCTTTATCGCGTCCTGCGCGATGAGGTCGTTCCGCTGTACTACAACCGCGACCAGGACGGCCTTCCTCGCGGCTGGATCAAACGCATGAAACGCACAATCCGCACCCTGGGCTGGCGCTTCAACGCCGACCGCATGGTGATGGATTACGCGCTGCACTGCTACGTTCCGGCAGCCGGCGGCACGTCCTGCTCGCACTCCTAGTGTAGCCGCGAAGCGGCGATCAGAATCTAGCCCAGGGCGCAAGCCCTGGGCGACAGTTTGATCGCCGCTTCGCGGCCAAATAAATTCATTCACACCTTCTAAAGCCGGCGCCTACACCCTGTCAGATTCCGCCTCTGGCGAACGTCATGTCAGGCGCCGATAGTTAGTGCAATGCGAATCGCAATGCTTAGTTGGGAATCGCTGCATTCGATTTGTGTTGGCGGTGTTGGCGTCCATGTCACCGAACTGGGAGCCGCGCTGGAACGAAAGGGTCATGAAGTACATGTCTTCACGCGCATGGGCGGAGGGCAATCGCATTACGAGCGGATTGACGGTGTTCATTATCATCGGTGTCCGTTCGACTTGCATTCCAATTTCGTCGACGAAGTGAACAACATGTGCCGGTCCTTTGTCCACCATGTGTTCCAAACCGAGGACTACATCGGCGGCTTCGATGTTGTACACGCGCATGATTGGCTTGCGGGCAATGCGTTGATCTGGGTCAAGCAGGGACGCCGGCGCAAAAGCATCCTGACGATCCATTCCACCGAATACGGCCGTTGTGGAAATAATTTCTACGCGGGACAATCTGCGCGCATTCGCGATCAGGAACGTTCCGTCACGTATTGGGCCGACAGGGTCACGGCCGTGTCGCATCACCTCCGCCGCGAGATCATGTGGATGTACGAGGTGCCGCACTGGAAAATCTGCGCGATATATAACGGCGTGAATGCGAGGAACTACGACGGGTTCCTCGATCCAGGAGCCGTGAAGCGCCGCTATCACATCGGTCCCATGGATCCCATGGTCCTGTTTTCCGGACGAATGGTTTGTCAAAAAGGTCCGGATCTGCTGGTCGAAGCGATTCCATCCATACTGAAGTTCTATCCGCGTGCCAAGTTCGTTTTTGCCGGTGACGGCGAAATGCGTGGTCAGATCGAGCATCGCGCGCGTCAGCTGGGCATTGCCCACGCCACGCGGTTCGTCGGTTTCCAGGGCAACGGCACGCTCACCGATCTTTATAAGTCCTGCGATGTTGTGTGTGTGCCGAGCCGGAATGAGCCGTTCGGGATCGTCGTGCTGGAAGCATGGAGCTGCGGCAAGCCGGTGGTTTCGACGGTTAATGGAGGTCCTGACGAATTTGTCTGGCATGAGGTCAACGGCTTGAAGGTCTATGCCAACCCGGATTCCATCGCATGGGGACTGGGGACACTGTTCACCAATTTCGAATGGGGACGCTGGATGGGACGCAACGGCCGGATCGGGGCCGAGACGGCGTTCTCCTGGGATACGATCGCGGATCAAGTTCTGGGCGTCTATGACAGCGTTGGAGTCGCTCGAGGAACGGCCGCATGAGTGGCTGGTATGTCTCGGCCGCGTGAGGGTATATTTGCTCGATACATGATCAAAACCACAGAACCCGCCTTACCTGAAACTGTCGATGGCCTCCCAAACATTTGCGGATCCGAGGATCTCGTTGCCGAAACGATGGCGCGGAGCGGTCCTTACTACCTTCCGGAATCCGGAATTGATTTCAGCCGCGTGCGCAGTGCGTTCAGTATCGCCCTGCACATGCATCAGCCGTTGATTCCGGCCGGAGGTTCTGATCTGCAGACCGCAGCGCTGATCAGCAATCTGAAATACATGATGGACAACCCGCAGATCGGCGACAATCACAACGCTTCGGTGTTTCATTGGTGTTACAAGCGCATGGGTGAGTTCATCCCGCAGCTTGTTCAGGAGGGTAAGAAACCGAGAGTCATGTTGGATTACTCCGGTTGCCTTCTGTACGGCTTGCGCGCGATGGGTCTGAATGATGTCTTCGATAATCTGAACCGCATCACACTGGACCCTGTCCACCGGCATTCTGTGGAATGGCTCGGCACCACCTGGGGACATGCGGTGGCGCCGTCGACTCCCGTTCAGGACTTCCGGCTGCACGTCACCGCGTGGCAGCATTATTTCGCCGGGATCTTCGGTCTCGAAGCGCTGAGCCGCGTCCGCGGGTTTTCGCCGCCGGAGATGGCATTGCCGAATCATCCGGAAGTTTGCTACGAGTTTGTCCGCACATTGAAGGAGAGCGGCTACCGTTGGGTTTTGCTGCAGGAGCATACGGTAGAGAACATCCATGACGGCTCCGGAGTCCGCCATCCGCACCTTCCCCACCGATTGGTTGCGCGAAACGCCCGCGGCGATCAGGTCAGCATCACGGCGATCATCAAGACTCAGGGCAGTGACACAAAGCTTGTCGGCCAAATGCAGCCGTACTACGAAGCGAAGAGCCTGTCGCGCGGTGATCTGGCGGGCCGTTCCATTCCGCTTCTCGTCGCTCAGATTGCAGATGGAGAAAACGGCGGCGTCATGATGAATGAATTCCCTCCAAAATACCTGGAGGTCATGCGCGAAGCTTCGGATTCCGACACGGTGCCGGCGAACGTGACCGAGTACCTGGAATATCTCGATTCCCTCGGCATCAAGGAAGACGATTTTCCCGCAGTGCAGCCGATCATGCAGAAACGCATCTGGGATCGCCTCGGCCCGAGTTCAAGCACCGATGAACTGGAGAAAGTGATCCAACAGCTTCGAAAGGAAAATCATCGCTTCAGCATGGAAGGCGGAAGCTGGACGAACAATATTTCATGGGTGCGCGGCTACGGCGATGTCCTTGGTCCGATCGAGCAGACCAGCGCACTCTTCGCGGAAAAAACCACCGGCATTCCGACATCCGAACATCGGTACCGGAACGCTTTGTTTCATTTGCTCACGACGCAGACGAGCTGTTACCGCTACTGGGGAACCGGGTTGTGGACGGACTACGCGCGCGAGCTTTGCCGCCGCACGAACGATATTCTTCGTCACGACTTCTAAAAGGCGTGGGGGGACCGGCCAAAAAGCCATCAAAGAGGCCGCGAAGCGGTGTACCAACTGTGGCTTGGCCGGTGGGCCCGACGCTAAATAAAGGAGCGAACCATGAAGTGCTGGTTTTGCGATAAGGACGCGAAAGGCGCCTGCGCGGCATGCGGCCGGGGCCTCTGTACCGATCATGCTCATTTCCACGATGAGATGACGATCTCCAAATCCGACACGAGCACAGGCTACGCAAGCTTCTACAATGTCTATAACGCCCTGAAATGTTCCGACTGCCGCCTGGAGTGGATCAATTACCGGCCGGACCGGTGATTGTACGGCTACTCGTCTCGCAGTGCCTTGACGGGATCGATCATCGAAGCGCGGCGCGCTGGACCGTAGATCGCAAGCACGGTCACGGATATCAGCATGGCAGGCACGACCGCATAGGGAAGCCAGTCCGAACTTGCGCCGAACACGATGGATTGCAATGCACGGCTGGCGGGGTAGGTGATGATAATTCCCGCAACAATTCCTGTGGTACACAGCAATCCACCCTGAACAAAAACCATGCGAAGAACGGTTGCCCTGCCGGCTCCGATCGCCATTCGAATCCCGAATTCGCGCGTTCGACGCGACACCGAGTACGAGACCAGGCCATAAAGACCGATCATGGCGAGAATCAAACCGGTCAGTGCCATCGATCCAACAATCGATAGGGTGATGTTGGCCGACCCAACCACTGCGGCAGTGAAGTATTCCTCGATCGTACGCACATCGAAGACCGGCATGTTCGGATCCAGACCACGGACCAGTTCACGTATCGGGCCAGTCAGGTTCGCGGAGTCACCGTAGGATTCCACAAACAAGGTTCTTCGATTAAAGAAATTCTGGGCTATTGGCAAGTAGAGATACTCGGTCGGCGCTTCGGTGAGCCAGATATATTTGGTCGTTCGCACGAGGCCTACAACTTCCATGAATCGGACTTCACGATCCAACGTTTCGATCACAAGGCGTTTGCCGATAGGATCTTCGCCGGGCCAGTATTTTTTCGCGAGCTCTTCATTGACCACAACAACCGGGCGTGAGTCGGCCGTGTCCGAGGACAGGAAGCCGCGTCCTCGAATGATCTGAATTCCCATCGTGTCCAAAAAATTCTCGTCGACGATGTCCTGGAGCACATGATTCTTGTCTTTCCCTTTCGAGTATTGCTCGCCCTCGCGCATGACCTCGGTGGAGAAGCCCCTCTGATTGATAGCGAGGGGCATGGTGGCAGCCATCGCGGCGGACTTCACGCCCGGCGCCGCTTTCGCCTGCTCGACCAGTCTGCGATAGAACTCCTTCACCTGATCGTTCGTGTACCGGATAAGCTTCGGATCCAGGGACATCATCAATATATGGCTGGTTCGCAAGCCGGCGTTGCCTGAAAGCTGCCGGCTGAAGCCGTGGTAGACCATTGTCGCGGCGATGAGAATGACGACGGAAATCGCGATCTGCATCACCACCAGCAGGTGGCGCAATCCGGACTGGCGTCTGCCGGAGAAAAGGGCGGCGTCCATCGACTTCAGCGACGAGACCAGATCGACTTTCGAATTCTGGAGCGCCGGCGCAAGGCCGAAGAAAAGTACGCTGAGCATCCCTGCTGCGAGACTGAAGAGCAGGACGCGATAGTCCGACCGAATATCGATGTTGAACGGGAGATCGGACGGTATCTTGATCCTGTTGAAGAGATGCGCGACAGCCCACGCGAACCATAAGCCGGTGACAGTTCCTGCGAAGCCCAGCAGAAGACTTTCGATGAGTAATTGACGGACGAGATGTATCCGGCCTGCGCCGATCGCGAGCCGAACCGCGACTTCTCGCGCGCGGGCGCGGCTCAGCAGAAGATTGGCGACGTTGAAGCACGAGATCAGGAGGACCAGGCCTGCCATGACCATCGACAGCATCATGACGCCGGATTCCTGCGGCATGTGTTGGATATGCATCTGCGTTTCAGTTCGCAGCGTCACGGTTTGTCCGGCGTTCGTCTCGGGATATGTCTGCTCCAGCCCTTTCGCGATGCTCACCAGTTCGGCTTCCGCCTGAGATATGTCGATGCCGGGCTTCAGTCGTCCCTTGACGGCAAAATCCCGCCAGTCACGGTTCACAATGAAATTGTTATGAGGATCCCCGGCCAGCCGGGTCCCCATCATCGCGGGAATGAACATCGTTGCCTTGAAGAATTCGTCCATCCCCGTGAACCTTTCGGGCGCCACCCCGATAACCGTGAACTCCAGGCCATTGAGGCCGACTGTGCGGCCGATGACTCGCGGGTCCGAACCGAATTCATCTCTCCAGAAGTCATGTCCGAGCACAACCACGGCGTCGCGTCCAGGGACCTGATCTTCTTCCGGCCGGAAGGCGCGCCCCAGCATTGGCGTCACGCCCATCGCCTGAAACAAATTTCCCGACACCACCAGGCCGTACTTCACCCGCGGAAGCTCGTCCGAAGTGCGGCTGAAGCCGAATCGAAAGAGCGTCACCGCCACCAGGTCTCTCATGGACCGGGTGTGATCGCGAAAGTCGATGTAATCCGGATAGGAAATGCCCGCGAAAGGATCTCCCGATGGTTTCGGGGCAATCGTGAGCACCTCGCTCGGCCGCAACACCGCCAACGGACGCAACAGCATTCCATTGGTGAGACTGAACATGGCCGAGTTTGCGCCCGTCCCCAACGCCAGCGACAACACCGCCACAACTGTGAACGCCGCGTCTTTTCGCAGCATGCGGAATGCGTAACGCAGATCGTGCAGGAGAATCACAGAGAGAGTTTATTGGTTCGCGCTCACGGACGACGAGGTGAGTCCGTGCTTTCTGAGAAACGCTTTGATCGCCGCATAGGCGCGCTGGTTTTCGGCACGGGTGAAGTTTCCATGCTTGCCGCCAGGAATAGTCACGAGTTCATGATCCACGCCGGCTTTCTCGAGTGCCTGCTGGAGCCGGACTGAGTGGCTGTATGGAACGACAGGATCGGCATCGCCCTGAATGGAGATGATCGGTGGGATTCCCGCGCGTACATACGTGAGGGGCGACACGCGCTTCGCAATCTCAACACGATTCGGCATACTGCCCAGCCATTGAACGGCGTACGTTCGCATGTTCTCGCCGTCGAGCAGGTCCGCAACATCTGTGATCCCGTACCAATCCACAATCGCGGCCACTTTCAACTCTTCCGTTCCAGGACACTGCCGGTCGAGTCCTGCGGAGGCAGGAATCATACCCGTTGTCAAAGCAAGGTGTCCGCCGGCAGACCCGCCGGAGACGACGAGCTTCGTCGTATCGAAGCCATATTGCTTCGCGTTTCGGATGACCCATCGCAACGCGCAGAGACAGTCCTCCACAGCCGCCGGAGCGAGAGAAACCCGAGCCAGTCGATACTCGACGTTCACCGCGTTCCACCCCATTTCGAGATACGGCATCAGGCTGAAGGTTTGTGTTTCCTTCGCCCCGCCGGTCCAGCCTCCACCATGGATAAAAATAATGGTCGGCTGCGGCGCCTGCGTGTCGGTTCGCGAGTAGACATCCAGCTTCGCCTCGAAATTGTTCGCCGTCACGTAGGTGATATTCGGCACAATGCGGTATGGCGCAGTGACGCTCGTCGAAAGACCCTGGCTGAAAGCTGTTGCCGCGAACACGAGAACCCCGCCGATGGTCAGCGAAACGAGTCGCAACGATCGCAATGAGCGCTTCATGAGAACCTCCAAATTGTTTGGGAACCTGCAGCATTTTATGGCAAAAATTTGGCGATGCACAAGGGACGCCTCGAAGCATTCAGCGATGGAGTGATCGCCATTCTGATCACCATCATGGTTCTCGAACTGAAAACGCCGCAGGGAACAGGTTGGAACGCCCTCCAGCCGATCATCCCGACGCTGCTTTCATATGTTCTGAGTTTCATTTTCCTCGGTATTTACTGGAACAATCATCATCACATGTTCCAGACCTGCGACCGCGTCAACGGCAAGGTTCTGTGGGCCAATCTCCATCTCCTGTTCTGGCTTTCGCTTGTGCCGTTCGTGACGAACTGGACGGGAGAGAATCACTTCGCCTCGTTGCCCACAGCGATGTACGGCTTTGTGTTCATTATGGCTGCCCTGGCGTACACGATACTTCAGGGCTGTCTTATTCGCCTGCAGGGGCCGGGATCCAGGCTGGCAATTGCTGTCGGCAAAGATGTGAAGGGAAGAGCCTCTCTGGCTCTTTATGCGATCGGAATCCTGTTGGCCTGGTACTCGCATCCGTGGCTCGGTGCCGGTTTATACGGCCTGGTCGCGATGTTATGGCTGGTACCGGACCCGCGAATTGAAACGCGACTGAAGGACAAATGATTTGAACTATTTAGTATTCGATAAACGCATCGTCGGGGAAGCAGTACAGCCAGCGTTCGCCGCGTTCAGCGGATGCAATGACAGGGTGCGTGCTGGAGCGGGCGTGCTTGCTGGCATGGCGGTTCGGCGATGAATCGCAACACAGAGTCGCGCCGCAGGTCTGGCATGTGCGAAGGTGCACCCACGAGGCGCCCATCTTCACACACTCCTCGCATTCGTGTTTCTTTGGATGCTTGATCGTTTTGACCTCCGAAATATGAGGGCAGCTCGGTTGATTTTTCATCAAATTTTAATGTTAGCAGCGGATTGCACGGATTTCACGGCAGTTCCTTAACAAAAATCGCCCGTGATGTGGCAAGATACCGGCGCATGATGGACCTTTTATTGAAGATTCAAGAAAGCGGCTTCTCCCAGTGGGTCCGCGAATCGGACTCACTGTTCGCATTTGCGGGCGTTCTCCTTCTTCATACGATCGGAATGGGATTCGTCGTCGGTATCAATGCATGCATCAATGTGAGGATTCTCGGATTCGCGCCGGCCGTGCGTCTTTCCGCGCTGGAGAAATTCCTTCCGGTGTTGTGGATCGGCTTCTGGGTTAATGCGGTCACGGGTGTGATCCTGCTGGCGGTCGATGCCACGCAGAAGTTTGTGAACCCGGTGTTTTACGTCAAGATGGTCTTCATCGCGGCGGCGATCGTAAATCTCCGGATGGTGAAGAATCATGTTTTTCGCGATCCACTGATCGACAAGGTACCGCCGTCGATGAAAGCGAAGATACTCGCGTTAACCTCCATCGTTTGCTGGCTTGGCGCAATCACGTCAGGCCGCTTGCTGGCGTATATCGGTGGCGGCGCCACGGTGAAGTAAGGAGCCGCCCATGAACGCCCCACACATCCATCTTTTACTGAATCACTTTCCGACCGTCGGCTTCAGCATCGGCCTTGGCCTGTTCGTCGTTGCGATTCTCGGAAAGAAGGAAGTCCTGAAACAGGCAAGCCTCGTTATTTTCTTCATGATTGCCGCGCTGAGCATCACGACGTATGTCAGCGGCAACGACGCGCAGGCTGAAATCAAGGATCAGCCGGGTGTTTCCGCCCCGCTGATCGATGCTCACGAAAGCGCAGCGCTCGTCGCGTTCATATTCATGCAGGCGACCGGCTTCTTCTCGTGGATTGCATTGTGGCTGCAGCGTCGAGTCTCACGCGTGGCGAACTGGAATCTTGCCGTCGTCCTGGCTCTCTCTATTGTGACGTTCGCGCTGATGGCCAGAGCCGCCAACATCGGCGGTGAAATCCGCCATGCCGAAATTCAGAGCGCGCAGGAAACCGCCGAGACGAGTACCGGTCCGACGCTCGCGAAGTCCTGGGCGCTGTTTGTCCAATCGAATTCGTGGGTGTGGCCGACGTGCGAGACGGTTCACTTCATCGGCCTCTCGATGCTTTTCGCCGTTGTTCTGGTCGTTGATCTGCGCATGCTGGGGATCGGAAAGCGGACTCTGTCGTTCGAGGCGCTCTACCAGTTGCTGCCCCTTGGCATGCTGGGCTTCACGCTGAACCTCATCACCGGCATCATGTTTTTTGTCGCGACGCCGCAGCAGTACACCGGCTTCCTCTTCTTTTTGAAAATGATGCTCGTGGTGCTTGGAGCCGTGAACGTTCTCTACTTCATGCTGCTCGACGATCCGTGGAAGGTGGGCGAAGGCGACGACGCGTCGATCACAACGAAGCTTGTCGCCGCCTCAGCGATCGTGATCTGGATCGCGGTCCTCTTTTGCGGGCACATGCTGCCGTTCCTTGGCAATTCGTTTTAAGCCGGTGGGCCCGACACTTTAAAGACGATTGTATTTGTTGAACCAGTAACCGGCGCCGGTGATGATCAGCATGACGACAACGACCAGAAAACTGACAATAACTGCTAAACGCATATGCACCCTTTTATACCAGACCAGGCTGCCGCTATGGAACTGGCACCGGCAGGGACGCTGCGCGCCGGAATCAACTACAGTAATTTCCTCCTCGCGCAAAAGGATCCAATAAGCGCACAGCCGCGCGGTATAGCGGTCGAACTGGCGCGCGAAATCGCGCGCCGGCTTGAAGTTCCTGTGAAGTTTGTCACGTTCGAAAGCGCCGGACGCCTCGCCGACGCCGCAAAGACCGGCGCCTGGGACATCGCGTTCCTCGCGAATGAGCCGGAGCGGGCGAACGACATCCTGTTCAGCGGGGCGTATCTCGAGATCGAAGCGAGTTATCTCGTTCCAGCCGGATCGCCGATTCAAACGATTGGGGAGGTGGATCGCGCAGGCGTGCGCGTTGCGATCGCCGATAAGAGCGCCTATCACCTGTTCCTCAGCCGCACCCTGCGCCGTGCGACGCTTGTTCCCGCCCAGGGCGGCATGAACGGCTCACTGGAGCTGTTCCTGGCGCAAAAACTGGACGTGCTTGCGGGCATCAAGCCATTCCTTGCGGACACCGCCGAAAAACTTCAGGGTTCGCGCGTGCTCGATGGCCGATTCATGGCCGTGCAACAATGCATCGGTACACCGAAAGGCAGGGAAGCGGGCGCGCGATACCTTCGGGCATTCGTGGAAGAAATCAAGGCTTCGGGCCTTCCTCGGTAGAACCCGAAATTTTTCTCTCCGATACCCGTAAAATTTCGGATTGAACGAATAGAGCCGTCAGCGAAACAATCCTCCACACACCCATAATCCTTCGAGGTCCTCAGCAAGCAGGATGAAAAATCCGGCAATCTGGATTTGGCTTGTGTTCGCTGCAACCGCGGGCGCCGTCGTTGACGAAGCTAAGGAGCACTTCATGAAACAACTTCCGGCGCAGATTCCGTTTTCACGCATTCTTTTCTGTGCAGCAGCCTGGCTGCTTTGTAACTGGGGCGGTGCTGTTCTCGGCGCGGGCGCACAGAAGAGGGTGCTGTTCTTTTACGACAACAGAAGCAACATGACCGCCAACGCTGTTGTCGATCGGGTTTTCCGCACCATCCTTAACGGAAAATTCAACGTCGATCTTGACATCCGCAGCGAGTACTTCGAGGTGGCGCCCCTGGCGAAGGAAGACTATCCGGTTCTGTTGTCGTGGCTTCAGCGCAAGTATTCAGAAATCACGTTCGATGTGGTCGTCGCAGTCGGCGAGAATGCGCTGAGTTTCGTTCACGAATATCACCAGGATTTTTTCCGTGGCGCTCAAATCGTGTATTGGGGACGCAGGCCGGGTCTCCGCAGTTGGAGATCTGATCAGGCGGTGACCGGGGTCGTGGCGCCGGACATAGCTGCGCAAATGGAAAGCACTTTTGCATTCATCCGTGAGTTACAACCGGACCTGGACTGCCTGGTCGTCGTTTCCGGAACATCACCCGATGATCGGAACTGGGAGAAGGCAGCACAGCAGGAACTGCGTCAGTTCGAGAATCAGATCTCGGTAGTCTATTTGGCTGGACTGTCATTGGAGGATGTGGAAAAGCGTGTCTCGAGTCTTCCGCCGAGGGCGGCGATTCTCGTTCTAACCATGAATCAGGATGGCGCTGGAAGACACTTATCGAGGTCCGACGTTCTCAACAAGATCGTCCAGGTCGCCACAGTTCCCGTATACAGCACAAGCGCCGTGTACCTCGATACAGGGATCGTCGGTGGGGCCGTCATCAGCCAGGAGGCGATGGCTGGCGAGGCCGCTGAA
>Ga0070707_100005707_pt1 | contig 11609 bp, 14 predicted proteins | sample KBSK5502metaG_FD_65468 | JGI IMG/M metagenome (GOLD analysis project Ga0070707, IMG submission 65468) | Corn, switchgrass and miscanthus rhizosphere microbial communities from Kellogg Biological Station, Michigan, USA - KBS K5-50-2 metaG | ecosystem: Host-associated > Plants > Roots >... | reverse complement strand
GCGACCCGGCCTCGCGGCGGCCGCGGCAAGGTGGTGTGGCCCGGGCTGCTTAGGCAGCTCGACGGTCTCGATTCCTCGTACCAGATATGAGGCGGCCGCGCCGCGACCGCGCATGAAGATCACCGGGATCGAGACGTTCGCCGTCGATACGGGCTTCACCCCGTCCCGTCCATGGCTTTACTGTACGGTACGCACCGACGAGGGACTCACCGGCTATAGCGAGTTCGGCAGCAGCGGCATCACTCGCGGGCTCGTCGGGCTTGTGGCCGACCTCGGCGAACGCCTGATCGGCAAGGACCCCACCGCCGTCGAGAAGCACTACATCGATCTCTACCGCCATGTGCGGAACGCGCCGTACGGGGCCACCCAGATGGCCATCGCGGGGCTCGAGCTGGCGCTCTGGGACCTCGCGGGCAAGGCCCTCGGCGTGCCAGTGTGGCGCCTCATGGGCGGACCGCACCGGGAGACCCAGCGCGTCTACTGGTCCCATCTGGGGACATATCGCGTCAACAACTGGAAGCTGCTCGGGGCGAAGCCGCTCCGCACGATGGCCGACCTCGCCGACGTGGCACGGGAGGCGGTGGCCCGCGGCTACACGGCGTTCAAGACGAACATCATCTGGCCGGGCGAGCCGGCGCGTCGGATCACGCAGGGGACGTCGGGGCCCCACGACCAGCTCGCCACGCGCGAGATCATCGACCAGGCGGTGGCCCAGGTGCGGGCGCTCCGGGAAGCGGTAGGGCCGACGGTCGACATCTGCCTCGACGTGAACGTGAACTTCAAACCGAACGAGGCGATCCAGCTCGCCCGCGCGCTCGAGCCCTTCGGTCTCTTCTGGATGGAGATCGACAACCAGGACGCGCCCGCGCTCGCCCAGCTCAAGTCATCGGTGCATGTCCCCATCTGCTCGGGCGAACAGCTCCAGACGATACGGCAATACCGGCCATACTTCGAGCTGCACGCGATGGACGTGGTGATGGTCGACGTGCAGTGGCAGGGATTCAGCGCGGCCAAGAAGGTGGCCGACCTCGCCGAGTCCTACGAGCTGAACGTCGCCCCCCACAACTATAATGGCCACCTCTCCACCTTCCAGAGCCTGAACCTCTGCGCCTCGGTGTCGAACGTGAAGATCATGGAGTCGGACCCCGAGCACACGCCGTGGCGCGACGAGCTGGTGACGGTGCTTCCCACGGTCATCGGTGGTATGATGCGTATCCCCGAGGGCCCCGGCTGGGGCACCGAGCTGAACGAGACAGCCGCCCGGAAGTACGCCTGGAAGGGCTGAGCGGGCGGGTAGCCGGGGCCGATGGGGCCCTGGCGCCCGCCGAGTCGATGCAGTACTCTCCATCTCCCGAAAGGAGACCTTGATGATCTACGAGATTCGCACGTACCAGATCAAGCCCGGCAGCCTTGGCGAGGTCGAGAAGCGGTTCGGCGCCGCCTACGAGTCCAGGAAGAAGTACTCGCCGCTCGCCGCGTTCCTGCACACGGAGATCGGGCCGCTCAACGAGATCGTCCACATCTGGCCGTACAAGGACGCCGCCGACCGCGCCCGCGTGCGCGGCGAGGCCAGCAAGGACACCAACTGGCCGCCGAAGATCCAGGAGTTCATCGTCAAGATGAACTCCGAGGTGCTGGTGCCGTTCCCGTTCCTGCCCGAGATTCTGCCCGGCAAGCAGGGTCCGGTCTTCGAGCTGCGGTACTACAACATCAAGCCGGGCACGCTGCCGGACCTCATGAAGCGCTGGGAGCCGGCGATCCCCGCGCGCGTCAAGCTCTCGCCGCTGGTGACGGCGGGTAACGTGGACTTCGGAGAGGCCAACGGGTTCATCCACATCTGGGGCTACGAGAGTATGGACCAGCGCATGGCCGTCCGCGCGAAGGCGCGCGAGACCGGCGTGTGGCCGCCCCCGGGCGGCGGGGACGGGCTCATCGCCCAGCGCAACAAGATCTTGCTCCCCGCGTCATTCTCGCCCCTGCAGTAGTCGCCGTCATGACCCCACCCTCTTCCCCGATTCGGGGGAGAGGGTGGGGCTCGCTATCTCACGCTCTCCCCTCGAGCCGCGCCAGCTCCCGCGCAATGAAATCCCGCATCAGCACGACGCACTTGTCCGAGTCGGCGCTTGCCTGCCCGATGAAGCCGTGGCGTGCGCCGGGGAAGTGCGCCAGCTCGAGGCGGCCGCCCGCCCGCCGATAGGCGCGCACGAAGGCTTCCGTGATCGACGCGGGCACGTTGTCGTCCAGCTCGGGCTGCGCCACCCAGACGGGCGGGAGCGCGCGCGCGTCGCCGGCGCTGACGATGCGCGTGACACTGGCGTCCGCCATCGCCGCCTCGTCGGCGAAATACGCGTGGTGGGAGGCGATCAGCCGCTTGGCGTCGAATCCGGACGGTGGCGGCGTCTCGTTCTCCCGCGAGCGCGCGTAGCGATACCGCGCGAGCGGATCCGCGACGGGATAGAGCGCGAGCACGAAGGCGACGGAGTCGTCGCCGGGCGCGCCGTCGAGCGAGCCGTCCGGGCGCACGATCGGCGTCGTGGCGTGCTCGGGGGCGCCGGGCTTCACCCCGACGAGGAGGGCGAGCTGTCCTCCGCTCGAGCTGCCGCTGAGCCCGACGCGCGTCGGATCGACGCCGAGCCGGCCCGCGTGAGCGCGCACATAGCGCACGCCCGCCGCCACGTCGGCGCTCGCGGCGGGATGCCGGTGATCCGGCGCTTGGCGGAAGTCGAGCGCGACGACGACCAGCCCGCACGCGGCGAGGCCGCGGCCGTGGACGGCGCCGGCCGTCCGGTCGTTCCGGGCCCATGCTCCTCCGTGAACGTCGACCAGCGCGGCCCGCGGCGCCGCCGGCGCTCCCCGCGGGTGGTACACACGGGCCACCAGCTCCTTGCCCTCCGGTCTGGCGAAGGGCGTGTCCATCTCCTCGACGTCGTACGGCGCGGACGGATCAAAGTGTATGGTCACGGTAAGCTCCTTGATCGCATCATGTGAGTTGGCGTCCACGCGACCCCGCCGCCAAGCTGTCTCGTGTCATTCGCGGAGGGCAGGAAAGACCTCGGCGGTGAAACGCTCGAGCTGGGCGAGCTGGTCGTCGCCGACGAAGCGGACGCACAGATCCGTGACGCCCGCCGCCGCGTAGGAGCGGAGCGCCGCGATGACCACGTCGGCGGGGCCGAGGCCCATCGTTCCGCGCGAGTGCACGCCGCCACCGTAGTAGGCGGCGAGGAACTCCGCGGTGACGCGCTCGGCGGTGGCGACGTCGTCCTCGAGCCGCACCGTCGTGTAGACGCAGAGCGGGAAGTCGCCGAGGGCGCGGCCGTGACGCGCGAGCGCTTCCTCCGCGCGCTCGCGCACGAGGCGGCACTCTCTTGCGTGCAGGTACGTCGTGATGATCCCGTCGCCGAGCCGGGCGAAGCGGTCGAACTGGGCGGGGAGCAGCTCGCCGCGGTTGCCCGCGGTGATGAGCACAGGCGGGCCCTCGTGGTTCCATGGCAGAGGCCCGATCGTGTGATCGGCCAGCTCGACGTCGCCGCCGTGGTGGGTGACCGGCTCGCCCTGCCAGAGCATCCGCCACAGCCGGACGTGCTCCTCGAGGCGCCGGACGCGCCGCTTGTGGTCGGCGCCGCACGCCGCCCACTCCAGCTCGGCGGAAGGCAGGCTCCAGCCGACGCCGAGGCCGAGCACGACGCGGCCGCGCGAGATCTGATCGACATTGGCGATCTGCTGGGCGAGGACCACCGGGTGGCGGAGGGCGGGGAGGAGCACGGCCGTCCCCAGGCGCACCTCCCGTGTGATGCCGGCGATGTAGGCGAGGGTCGTCAGCGGATCGAGCCGGGGCTTGGCCACGACGCTGTCGCCGACCCACACCGCGTCGTACCCCTCCTGGTCGGCGAGCCGCGCGATCGTCCAGCACTCCTCGACGGGAGGGCGCCGCGCCGACTTCATCACCACGCCGCGGGTCGGAACGAGGACGCCGATGCGCATCAGCTCAGTCGAACATGGGGGGGAGCGGCACCGCTCCTCCCCCATTCCCCCCCACTGCATTGATCAGACTGCTCCTGCCCCACCCCCCCACTCGGATACCGCGCGCCGATTGCGTCACAGGCGCTCAATCCTTGGAGAGGCCGAGCACGCGCTCGCCGATGATGTTGCGCTGGATCTCGCTCGTTCCGCCCGCGAGCGTGTATTGCCGGGCGCTGATCACGCGGTTGAACATCGTCCGCTGCCACGCCACGCGGCGCTCGAAGGTCTCGCGGTCCGGGGCGACGCGCTCGTCGGTCGGATCGTCGACGCAGAGGTCGGGAGACAGGTGGGCGGCGAGCCATTGCCGTAGCTCCTGCCGGAAGCGTTCCCGCTCCTCCGAGTCGTGAAAGTCCATGGGGCCCTTATAGTATCAGGGAGTCGGCGACCTCGGACTGGTGCGTCGTCACGGCGGCGCCGGTCCCGGCCGATGTGCTCGCCTGGCGCCGCGCGCGCGCTTCTCGCTCGCGCGCATCGCCTCCTCGCTCTCCCAGATCGTGATGATCAGCGCCTTGCCACCCTCGCGGTCGACGAGCCAGTACGCGGTCTTGAGCCCCGGGTCGCGGCGGACGCTCGGCTTGACGTGCTCGCGCGCCCGGGTAATCCAGCGCTCCAGGTCGTCGGGCGACCTTGCCAGGTGCCGATTCATCCGAACATGATCACGCTCCGTTGCTCACGCGCGCGAGATCCGGCAGACACGGGCCTCCGCGAGCTGGAGGAAGTCGTCGCAGCGCATCACGATGGAGACGGCGTTGCCCCCGGCATTGAAGGCGATCTCCTCGCACCGGGTCAGCTCCTCGTCCACGAGGACGGGCAGGCCGAAGAGATTGCCGAACGGCGGGACCGCGCCGGGCACGCAGCCGGTCAGCGCGAGCAGCTCCGCGGCCGTGGCGAAGCGGAGCGTGCGGGTGCCGAGGACGGCGCGGAGCCGCGCGTTGTCCACCCGCCGGTGCCCGGGCAACACCACGTGCACGACCCGGTCCTCGGCCTGGAGCACGAGGGCCTTGGCGCCGGCCTCGAGCGGGGTGCCGCGCACCCGCGACGCTTCCTCGCTGGTGAAGACCGGCGCGTGCTCCAGGAGACGGAACCGGGCGCCGCGCTCGCGGAGCCAGCGCTCCAGGCGCTCCGTCACCGCCGTGCGGGCAGGGTGAGGTACATCGGCAGAGGCCATAGGCACGCATAGTACTGTATTCGGGTCGTGGGGCAATTCGCGTCAGGGTATGGAGGCGCGCCCTTGACGCAGACCCGAGCGGCAGGCAGTATCGTGGAGCCACGGCGGGCAAGCCGTGAGGGAGCGGTCATGAAAAACACCAGCGCGGCGACGGCAGCATCCAACCCACTCGAGGTGGCCCGCGCGCTGGCACCGCGCATCCGGGCGCGCGCGGCCGAGATCGAGGCGGCGCGGCAGCTGCCGGCCGATCTCGTGATGGAGATCGCCAACGCCGGGTTGTTCAAGGTGGCCGTGCCGGAGGTGGACGGCGGGCTCGGCGCCGATATCATCACCGCCCTGCGCGTGATCGAGGAGGTCGCGCGGGCCGACGGCTCGACCGGATGGTGCCTGGCGATGGGGGTCAACACCTTTCGCCAGAGCGCGCAGCTCGCGGCCGGGGTGCGTCGCGAGATCTTCCATAGCAACCCGGTCGGCGTCTCGGCGGGGTCCGCGAACCCGCGCGGCCGCGCCGTCGCCGTGCCCGGCGGCTACCGCGTCACCGGGCACTGGTTCTTTGCCAGCGGCTGCATGCACTCCTCCGCGCTGCACGGCGCCTGTAAGGTCTGGGACGGCGACGCGCCGCGGCTCCGTCCGGACGGCGACCAGGAGATCCGGATCGCCTACTTCTATCCGAAGTCCGTCGCGCGCATCATCGACACCTGGGACGTGAGCGGTCTCCGGGGCACGGGGAGCCACGACATCGAGGTCGAGGACCTGTTCGTGCCCGAGGAGCGCACCTTCTCCGCGGCCGAGCGGCGCGCGCGCGTCACCGGACCGATCAACCGCATGCACGGCTTCGACCTCGCCGGCTGTGGTTTCTGCTGCGTCGGGCTCGGGGTCGCCCGCGCCGCCATCGACGCGTTCGTCGACCTCGCGCAGATGAAGATCCCGCGCAACTCTTCGGACTTGCTGCGCGAGCGGGTCATCGTGCAGTCGCAGGTGGGCGAGGCGGAGGCGGTGTTGCGCGCGGGCCGGGCGCTCTTGTTCGACGTCGTCGAGGAGATGTGGGCGACCGCCCTCGCCGCCCGGCCCATCACGGAGCGGCAGCGTGCCGACCTGCGGCTGGCCATGACCCATGCCGCCCAGTGCGCGGCCCGCGCCACCCACATGGTGTGCGTCGCCGCCGGCACCACCTCGATCTTCGCGTCGAGCCCACTGGAGCGCTTCGCCCGCGACGCCGAGGTGGTGACGCGTCACAATCAGCTCCAGTTCGTCAACTACGAGGCGGTGGGTCGCACCATGCTCGGCCTCGAGTCGAACAGCCCGCTGTTCTAGCGCCCAGCCCTGCGGGAGCGCCCCACCGTGTGCCGGGGCGATTCTCTGTCCAACGGTAGAGACACCGGTGGCCGTTGAGCGTTGACGGCGCGTGCGGACCTGCCTTCTTTCCTGGTGAGAAACCCCTCTGGTCGCCCGCCGCCACCAAGCCCGGCCCGCACCCGCATCGGACCCATCTGGAGAATCATGGCTCTTGTTCGTCTTCCGGGCGGGGTGTCCAGGTTCCCGCCGCATACTCGCGCAAGGCTTTGAGGAGCACGCCGTGCACGGTGGTTCCCTCCGTCACGGCCCGGGCTCGGGCGGCCCCCTGAAGGTCGCGGGGGATGCCGCGCAGCATGTAGATCCCGGTGGTCGCGAGGCGACCCAGCGGGCGGATCAGCGCGGGACGGCTGTCCGCGGTCGCACACGTCTTGAGCTTCATGGCCTCTCCTCCTTTGGCATCGCGCTCCCTCCCCGTGAGGTTTCGCTTGACATCACGTATCTCATAATATAAATTATATGTCAAATAGAAATTATGTAATATAAAGTCCGACGGGGACGCCTGACGAGAGAGCCCGGTCGGCAGAGCCGGAGGACGACATGATGTTCGAGAACAAGGCAAAGGTCCTGCTCAATCTGCCCCGAGAGGTTCTCGACCGGGCGCGGGTCGTGGCGGGGGAAGCGACGAGCCGGCTCAAGCTCCCGGTGAGCGTGCAGATCGTCGTCCGGGCCCTCCTCGAGGAAGGCCTGAAGCGGGATGGGGACCGGAAGGTCTTCGCCAACATCGAGGAGCAGGCGCGGACGGTCCGCCGTATCCGGAGTCTGGCGGGGCGAGAGCGGGGAGCCGACAGCGGACAAGGGCCGTCCCGGTTGCGGATGGCACCCGCGCGGCGGTCCCGGAGCGAATAGGAGCATCGCTCGGGATGTTGATCGTGCGCTGAATGGCAATCACACTCACACACCTGAACGAGGAGGGACCCACGCCATGGTTCATAGAACGACGACGAAGCTTCGCCCGCTCCACGACCGCATCCTGGTCAAGCGCCTCGAGGAGGGAGAAGTCAAGCACGGCCGCATCGTCATCCCCGACACCGCCAAGGAGAAGCCCCAGGAAGGTGAGGTCGTCGCGGTGGGCACCGGCAAGGTGAGCGACGAGGGCAAGAACATTCCCCTGGTCGTGAAAGCCGGCGATCGGATCCTGTTCGGCAAGTACTCCGGCAGCGAGGTCAACCTGGACAGCCAGGAGTACCTCATCATGAAGGAGGAAGACGTCCTCGGCATCGTCGGCGCGTGAACGCGCGGCTCCGCCGCGGTCACCCATAGATCCTAGCTTCACATCCAGGAGGAACGTATTCATGGCCAAGCAACTCCTATTCAAAGAGGAAGCCCGCGCCGCTCTCTTGCGCGGGGTCAACATCATGTCCCACGCCGTGAAGGTCACGCTGGGCCCCAAAGGCCGAAACGTCGTCATCGACAAGAGATACGGCAGCCCGACCATCACCAAGGACGGCGTGACCGTCGCCAAGGAGCTCGATCTCCAGGATCCGTACGAGAACATGGGGGCCCAGATGATCAAGGAGGTGGCCGCCAAGACCTCGGACGTCGCCGGTGACGGGACGACGACGGCGACCGTGCTCGCCCAGGCGATCTTCCGCGAGGGGCTCAGAAACGTGACGGCCGGGGCCAACCCGCTGGGTCTCAAGCGCGGGATCGAGCACGCCGTCGAGCAGGTGGTCGGCGAGCTGAAGAAGATGTCCAAGTCGACCAAGGACCGGAAGGAGATCGCCCAGGTGGCGACGATCGCCGCCAACAACGACCGGACCATCGGCGAGCTGATCGCCGAGGCGATGGAGAAGGTGGGCAAGGACGGGGTTATCACCGTCGAAGAGGCCAAGGCGATGGAGACGACCCTCGAGGTGGTCGAGGGGATGCAGTTCGACCGTGGTTACCTCTCGCCGTACATGGTGACGGATCCGGAGCGCATGGAGGCCGTTCTCGAGGACTGTCTCATCCTGATTCACGAGAAGAAGCTCAGCGTGATGAAGGACATACTGCCGTTGCTCGAGCAGGTAGCGAAGTCCGGGCGGCCGTGCCTGATCATTGCCGAGGATGTGGAGGGTGACGCCCTCGCCACCCTGGTGGTGAACAAGCTCCGCGGTACGTTCGTCTGTTGCGCGGTCAAGGCCCCCGGGTTCGGCGACCGGCGCAAGGCCATGCTCGATGACATCGCCACCCTGACCGGCGGGAAGGCGATCACCGAGGATCTCGGCGTCAAGCTCGAGAACGTCAAGATCGAGGACCTCGGTCGGGCCAAGAAGGTGGTCGTGGACAAGGACAACACCACGATCATCGAGGGCGCCGGTACCGCCCAGGCGATAGAGGGCCGTATCAAGCAGATCCGGGTCCAGATCGAGGAGACCACCTCGGACTACGACCGCGAGAAGCTGCAGGAGCGGCTCGCCAAGGTGGCCGGCGGCGTCGCCGTCATCAAGGTCGGCGCGGCGACGGAGACCGAGATGAAGGAGAAGAAGGCGCGGGTCGAGGACGCGCTCAACGCGACGCGGGCTGCCGTCGAGGAGGGCATCGTGCCCGGCGGTGGGGTGGCGCTGCTGCGGGCCGCCAGGGTGCTCGACACCCACACGCTCGTGGGCGACGAGGCGACCGGCGCCAACATCGTCCGCCGCGCGCTCGAGGAGCCGATCCGGCAGATCGCGGCGAATGCGGGCCTCGAGGGCGCCGTCGTGGTCGAGAAGGTGAAGGCCGCCAAGGAGGTCGCACACGGCTTCGATGCCGAGGCGGTCGAGTACGTGGACATGATGAACGCCGGCATCATCGACCCGACCAAGGTCGAGCGGATCGCGCTACAGCATGCCGCGTCCATCGCGTCCTTGCTCCTGACGACGGAAGCGATCATCACGGATATCCGGGAGAAGAACGCGGCACCATCCATGCCGCAGGGCGGGGACTTCTAGCCCGCGTTACGCGTGAAGAGACGCGCCCACCCTCACCCCCGCCGTCTCCCTCTCCGAGGGAGGCCGGGGAGTGGGTCAGGGGTGCGGAAGGACGCGGTCTCGGCGAGGGAAGGGCTACGGGCTCGACGAGGATGAAGAGGAGATGCTTGGGCACGAGAGACGTCCGAAGGAGTCTTGGAGGTGCTCCCTGAGTGGGGTCGAGGGTCAATCACCGGGTGGCCAGCGTGGGTACGCTCACGGGCGCCCAGCGGAGCGGGTGCGGTACGAACAGAGGAGGAGCGCGATGGAACAGAATACGCGGAAGGTGAGTTTCGGACAGCGATGGAGTGACGCCCGACCGACGAAGACGGCGCTCTTCTGGTCTTGCGTGGCCTCGGTGGTGGTCACGATGATCCTCGGCTTCAGCTGGGGCGGGTGGGTGACGGGGAGTACGGCGCGGAGCCTGGCTCAGGTCAGCGGCGAGGATGCCGTCGTCAAGCGCCTGGCACCGATATGTGTCGTCCGGTTCGCCCAGGATCCGAGTAAGCTCGAGAAGCTCAAGGAAGTGAAAGGCACCGACACGTGGCAGCGGGGTGATTACGTGAAGAAGCAGGGATGGGCGACCATGCCCGGCGAGCAGGAAGCGGATGGCAAGGTTGCCGACGAGTGCGCCAAGCTCCTGATGCTGACGAGCAAGTAGATCTCGTAGGCGCACGATCCGCCTCGTCTTGCGTACCTCCTCACCCTGACCCTCGCCCCCGAAGGGGGCGAGGGAAGCGCACCGGCTCCCTCTGCCTCGGCGAGAGGGCGGTCGTCTGTTCACGCATGTTCCGGGCTAGCCGGCCCGCCGGACTCATTCAGCGGCCTCAAGCCGGTAGCCTCCCTCTATGCCCGCATTCTTGACCCTCTCGCGTCGCCTCCGGTACGGTTGTAGCGTGCGATGTCCTCGAGCAGTGTGCCGAGATCGGGGAGCTGCAACACGCCCTCGCCGCCGGACTGATGACGCGCGCGCAGGTGCATGCGGAGCTGGCCGATGTCGTCGTCGGCCGCCAGCCCGGCCGCACCCGCGACGACGAGATCACGATCTTCGACAGCTCGGGGACTGCCCTGCAGGACGTCGCCGCGGCGGTGGCGGTCTACGAGAACGCGCGCGCAACCGGGCGTGGCACGGAGGTGAAGCTCGCGGGCTGACGTCACGCGACCGGCGATCGTCGCGCGGCTGAAGGGCGTCCTCTATCTCGGAAGCCTCGGCTTCGGGGCGGCCGGTCGCGCTCGTCGGCTACATCGAGGCGCTGCCGGATGGCCGCGAATGCGCCGAGGAGGTTCGCGAGCCGCGCGACGGCGAGGACGACGATCCCGCGAGGCGAGAATTCGAAGGCGTCCCGCAGGAGGGACGCCGGCGGGGGCGCGGCGCGAGTGGCCACGGCCCGCGATTGTTGGCCGCATACGCTCAAGGCGCCAGGACCGGTGCAGGCTCCGCGCCGACTTCCGCCGCTCTCGGCCTGACCGCTTCCGCCGACGGGCGGGCGATGAAGTTCACGGCGGCAGCGACCACCGTGGGATCGCGGAGGATCCGGCGGTGACCGAGGCCGTCGGTCGTCACGAGCTTGGCGCCCGGCCATGCGGTGACGATGGCGGCGCCGTGCTGCCACGGGACCTCCACATCGCCGCGGTCGTGGATGACGAACAGCGGCGCGGTCTGGTACGGCGCGAGCCGCGTCACGTCGAATGCCTCCCAGGGCACGCCGACGCGCTGCTCCACACGCCGCCGCATCAGCTCGCGCACGCGACGCGAGAGGCCGAGCGCCTCGGCGAAGACCAGCGAGGGCGTGACGAGGTCCGCCGGGGCGCCGAGGAACACCAGGGCACTGACGGCGAGCCCCTCGTGCACGGCCCTCGCCGTCGCGGCGGCGCCGAGCGAGTGGGCGATGACGCCGTGGACGGGCCCGTGAATCGCCGCCACGGTCCTCAGCGTGGCGCCGAGGTCGGGGAGCGCCGCCTGTCGTCCGTCGGAGTCGCCGTGCCCGGGGGCGTCGAACGTCACGACGGAAAACCCGCGTGTGCGCAGCGGCTCGACGAAGGCCGCGAGCTGCGCCCCGCGGCCGGCCCACCCGTGCACGAGCAGCACGGCCGGTCCGGTACCCCACGCCCATGTCTGCACGCGGCGCCCCCCCACC
>Ga0070707_100005706_pt1 | contig 11612 bp, 9 predicted proteins | sample KBSK5502metaG_FD_65468 | JGI IMG/M metagenome (GOLD analysis project Ga0070707, IMG submission 65468) | Corn, switchgrass and miscanthus rhizosphere microbial communities from Kellogg Biological Station, Michigan, USA - KBS K5-50-2 metaG | ecosystem: Host-associated > Plants > Roots >... | reverse complement strand
TGTGAATCTTCATCGGGCCCTCGGTGGAAGGATGGTCTGAAACCACTGCGAGCGCTTTTGTAGGCGCTCAGGATCCTACGGATAACGGCGCGGGTCCATCGGGACTCGCTCGGGCTGAAATCGACCCGCGAACCAGTCAGCCGAGCAGGTGCAAACCGTGAGCACGCCTGACCCGTGCGTTTGGCACGGGGCTTGGACGCGTTCTTCGGGGATGAGCATTGCAAAGCTCGTGACTGCGTCGGTAGGCGGAGCGCTCGCGCTGTTGTGTGTTTACGACGCGGGACGATGCCTCAGCGGGTTGTCGGCGGTTCGCCAGCTGCCCGGTGCAGTCCAGTCTGCGACCCGGACGGCGCCAGAGCCCGCGCTGGTGTTGTGGCTTCCGAGCGAGCAGTCGGATGAGGTGGGAACGCAATCCCTTTCGACGGAGGAGCTCCCGGCGCCTCTTCGGCCCAACCATCGAGCGGCCAAAGGTTCCAGCCTCGGGCCACGCCGCGCATCCTCCCCTCCGAGCTCGATGGACTGATCGGCGTCCGCCCGCTGGCGTTTTGACCGCGGCGGTGATTCGCCCACATACTCAACGGACCGCTCGAAACGGGGATTCGCCACCGATGGAAATCGAGGCCGCGCTTCGCGACCAGGTGAGAAGGGCAGTCGGAGACGAGGCGTCGCGGGGCAAGCTGACCAAGCTCAAAGGCGATGCGAGCAGTCGCTCGTACTACCGGATTGGCGATCTGCCCGGCAGCTACGTGTTGATGGTGATGGCTCCGGAGTCCGCCGGCAAGAGCGAAGAGCTGAGCAAAGGTCACCCAGCTCACGAGCTGCCGTTCGTCAACGTCCAGCGATATCTCAAGAAGATCGGCGTCAGGGTGCCGGAGATCCTGTGCTACGAGGAACGCACCGGGATCATGTTGCTGGAAGACCTGGGCGATCTGACTTTTGAAAAGGCGCTCGCCGACGGACGCGATCGCGAGGCGCTCTACCGGCGGGCAGTGGACCTGCTGGCAGAATTGCGGGCGAAGACCGAGCGCTCTCAAGACCCGAGCTGTCTCGCGTTCACCCGCGCCTTCGACGAAGATCTCTACGATTGGGAGCTGCACCACTTTCGCGAGTGGGGAATGGAGGCATGGAGCGGAAGAAAGCCGTCCGGCTCCGAGCGCGCAGAGCTGGACCGGATCTTCCGCGGCCTATCGAAGCGCCTGGCCGCCGAACCACGGGGCTTCACGCACCGCGACTATCAAAGCCGGAATCTGATGCTCAAGGGTGGCGAGCTGGTCCTGATCGACTTCCAGGACGCGCTGCAGGGACCCAGGCAATACGATCTGGTATCGCTCCTGCGCGACAGCTACGTGGAGCTGGACTGGCCGTTGGTGGACCGGATGCTCGATCGCTACATCGCCACCTTCGAGCGCGCCAGCGGCGAGAAGATCGCCCGAGGTCCGTTCAAGAGTTTCTTCGATCTGCTCACCGTTCAGCGCAAGCTCAAGGATGCCGCGCGCTTCGAGTACATCCACCGGGTGAAGGGGAACTCGAGCTTTTTGGTTTCGATTCCGGCTTCGCTGCGCTACGTCGGCGCGGCGCTGGAGCGACTCCCCGACCTGACCGAGCTGCGAGCCATCGCGTCGCGGTACGTGCCGGCCCTCGCGTAGCGGATGCGCCCCTTCCCTCAGCACGTGCTCGGGGAGCAACCTTGAAGGCGGTGGTCCTCTGCGCCGGGCTCGGCACACGGCTGCGCCCGCTGACCGAGCACTGGCCAAAGCCGGCGATTCCGGTGCTGGGCCAGCCGCTGTTTCGCTACGCGCTGGCCCTGCTCCGCAGCGCCGGCGTGGATTCAGTGGGAGTCAACGTCCATCACCTGGCCGACCGGATGGAAGCAGTCGCGCGTGCCGAGTGTGAGCGAGCATCGGTGTCGGTGCAGGTTTTTCCCGAGCCCATCATCCAGGGAACGGCCGGCGGCATCCGCGGCTTTCGCGCGCTGCTCGGCGAGGATGATTTCGTGACCATGAATGGCGACGTGCTCTTCGGCTTCGATCTTGGCAAGGCCATCGAGGCGCACCGCGATTCCGGCGCTGCGGCGACCATGATTTTGATGCCGCTTCCGGCGGGCGAAAACTACGCATCGGTAGAGGTCGACGACGAGGAACGGGTCCGCCGGATCGCCGGGCGGGGCCCGGGCGGAAATCGGCTCAGGCCGTGGCACTTCACCGGCGTGCACCTGATGAGCCCGACAGTGTTCGATTTCATCTCGCCGCATGGGCTGCAGGATGTGAACCGCGAGGTCTATCCTCGAATGATGGAAAGAGGCCTGTTGATTCGCGGCCAGGTGGTGGAAGGAAGGTGGTTCGATCTCGGGACGCCTGCGCACTACCTGAATGCGCAGCTCGCCCTTCTTCAGGAAGGAGAGGTGCCGGCTCCGCTCGCCTGGGCGTCGCCATTCTTCGACGCCGCAGCCCAGCGCGATGGGTGGGTCCGGGAGGGTGCCTTGGTCGAAGGAACCGCGATCGGGCCGTCGTTCTTTGATGCCGAATCCACCGTCGAGCGGGGAGCGACCGTGGGACCATTGGCGTACGTCGGACCGCGCGCTTCGGTAGAGAAGGGAGCGCGCGTGCGACGAACCGTGGTGCTGGAGGGCGCGCGAATAGCGCCGGGCGAAGATCTCCTCAACGTGGTGGCGTGGCGCGGGCATCGGATCCCCGCCGGAGCCATTTGAGCGTTGGATCTGGAAACTGGGAGGTGCGATCGGATGCCGGCTACGACGCGTGATAGCGCGCCAGCACGCACGTGACGTTATCGGCTCCACCCGCGGCATTGGCCATCTCGACCAGCTGCGCGCACGCGGAATCCAGTCCGTTCGCCTTGGAGAGGACTCTTTGAATCTGCGCGTCCGGTACCATCCCCGACAATCCATCGGAACAGAGCAGGAAGAGATCGCCTTCCACGGGATCGAATCGAACGATGTCGATCTGGACCGTGTCCTTCATGCCCAACGCGCGGACGATCACGTTCTTGTGTGGAAAGGCCTCGATCTCCTCGGCCGTCAGCTTGCGGGCCTTGAGGTAATCGTTGAGAAGCGAGTGGTCCTCGGTGAGTTGCTTGAGCACGCCGGCCCGGTAGGAGTAGACGCGGCTATCGCCCACGTGCGCGACGTAGACCACGCTGGCGGCGAAGTGAAGCGTAGCGATGGTGGTCCCCATCCCCTTGTACTTGTTTTCGGAGTTTGCCCGCTCGTAGATGCGAACGTTGGCCAGCTTGATCGCCGTCGCCAGCCGGTTCTCGTCGTAGTTGCGGCTCTTGTCCATCTTGAAAGGCCAGGTCGCTTCCTCATCGCGGGAGGTGAGCTTGAAGAACTCGCACAGCTCCTCGATGGCGATGCGCGACGCGATCTCACCGGAGGAATGACCGCCCATCCCGTCCGCCACACAGAAGAGGGCTTCCTCGGGAAGCAGCAGATAGCTGTCCTCGTTGTGGTTGCGCTTCATCCCCACGTGAGTGGTTCCCGCAACGTCGATTCGCATGCCAGCGCGCCCGTGCATTTTCGGAGGGATGAGCAGCGAAGACGTTAACAAAGTTCGAAGGTCAATTCATCGCCCCGGCTGGTCAGGGTAGCGGCCAGCGTGCCCGCCGGAAGCTCGAGTACCGATCGGGCTCCGCGGATGACGCGAGTTGCCCTCCACGGTGCCAGCCCTGCAACTGCCTCGATCACCCGATGGTCGCCGTCGAGAAATGCCGCATCGATGGCCACCCGCAAGAAGAAGGTGTGGATGGCGTTGCAAGGCTCGAGGAGAAGGCCCTCACCGCGCTGGAACCGTGCCCGTCCCATCAAACCGCGGAAGCGGTCGAAAAAACTCGCGGCCTGCTCGGCTCGGTCGGCGAGGACTCTCCCGTTGCTGGTATTGATCACTTTGTACGGCATCGAAGCGAGATTTACCCCATGCTGCGAACCCTAGCCCGCCCCCTTCACATCGTGCTGGTTGCGCCCCAGATACCGCCCAATACGGGCAACGTCGCCCGCCTCTGCGCGGTGACCGGGTGCCGGCTGATCCTGGTCGACCCGCTGGGTTTTTCGATCGACGATCGGCATCTTCGCCGCGCCGGCCTTGACTACTGGGACAAGGTATTCGTCTCTCGTTATTGCAGCTACGCGGCGTACCTCGATGCGTACGTTGGCTCACCGCGATTTTTGTTCAGCGCGCGCGCCGGGCGGTCGATCTACCAGGCTCGCTTTTCGGAGGGATCTCACCTCGTATTTGGCTCGGAGACCGGGGGGCTGCCGAACGAGATTCTCCAATCCGATTCGGGGCAAGCAGTGGCGATCCCAATGCTTCCGCAGCGACGAAGCCTGAACCTGTCCACGGCGGTGGGAATAGCCGCTTACGAAGCGCTGCGTCAGCTTGACGCAGCAAGTGGGTGATCGCTTGCGCCCGGCTCTGGTAGGGCTGCGGCCAAAGCGAATAAACTTCACGGACGTTGACCTCCCTCCCGCCGCTCGCAGAAGCGCTCTACCTCGCGCACAAGCAGAGATCGACCGGCTGTCTCAAGATCGCCGCAGGCGGACGGGAATCCGAACTGTTGCTGCGAGATGGAGACCTGGTTGGGGCGCAAGTGAGATGGGGTTACCAGAGCTCGGCGCAGGCCGTGCTGCGCGCGCATCTGATCGACTGCAGCACACTCGATGCCCTCTGGGCCAAAGGCGACCGCAGCGCACTGGACGCCAAGACGCTCGAGCAGTGTGGGCTGGACGCGCGCCGAGCGCTGGAGGTCCAGGCGCTGGCACACGTCGAGAAACTGACCGGCAAAGCCGAGTCGATTCAGTTCGACGAGGGCGAGGTCCAGCCGAAGTTCGAGCCCATCTCCGGGTTTCGAGTCGTGCGTGCCGCATGGAAGCCGGAGATCCTTGAAACGAACGGCAGCTCCATTTTTCGTTGTCCGGATCCATCGCGGTGCGAGCCGTGGCTGTTGTCCGATGAAGAACGCGATTTCCTGCGCGGCTTCGAATCGTTCAAGGCTGCCGCAGGCGCCAGCCGTGCACAGCTCGCGCTGCTGGAGCTTCTGCGGCGGGAGGGAATTGTAGAGTCGGTGGAAGCGGCTGCTGTCCAGCCGGAACCGGAGGAGATCTCGTGGGCCGACCTCCTCGATGATGAACCGGCGGCCAGTCCTGTTCCGCAATTGGAGGCGGCCGCTGTATCGGAGCCCGCTCCTGTTCCGCCGGCGGCCGAAGCGGAAGCGATGAGGGCGGAGCGACCGCGCGCTCAGGATGAGCTGATTCTCGAGATGGGCGAGGCTCTCCGTCGCTCGAGCGGCTCGGGGACGGAGGATTGGCTGATCGCGCCGTCGGCCGACCAGGCGATGATCGAGCTTTCCCCTCTCGATGCGGTCTCGGTTCAGAGCTCGGGGTCCGCTGCTGCTGTGGCCGCTGTGGCTTCGCCGGTTCCACCTGAAAGCATTCGAATCGCGCAGGCGATCGAGCCTCAACCGAGTCTCTGGCAATCGTCCGCTGCGGGGGCGTCTTTCGAGGAGGCGCTCAGGCAAGTCAGCTTCGAAGATCCGCCCGAGGTGGTCGCGACAAACGTGCCGCCGATTTCTGACGTCCCCGTCCTGGAAGAAAAAAGACCTGCCCATCAGGAGAGCGCCCCGGAGGAGGTTTCACCCGAGGAGAGCGCCTGGTTCGTGGAGGAGGAAGACTTGGCCTCCGATCCCTCAGACCCAACTCGTGCCCGAAGACAACGCCTGCTGCAGCGATCGATGGAAAATCTCGGCGCGCCCGGAACCCGCTCCACCGAGCCAACCTCCGCGGTGGTGGTCTCGCCCGAGCCCGTCGAACATTCTCCCCCAGCGCCCGCCACCGCGCCGCATACCTCGGACGAGAAGGCGCTGGCCGAAGCCATCGAAAGCAGGTACCGGGACGTGCAGGCTTGCAAGGATTACTTCACGCTGCTCGGGCTACCGCGCACTGCCACCGTGGAGGAGATCAAAACCGCGTTCCTGGAGTTGGCGAAAATCTTCCATCCGGATCGCCTGCCGGCATCCTTGGGCCATCTCTCCGCCAAGATGACGTCCATCTTCGAGGCGGTTCGCGAAGCGTACGACACGCTGCAGAGCGACTCGAAGCGCGCGCCGTACATCGCGACCCTGGCTGCCGAGAAGAAGACCGACATCCCGGCGGGGGCCGATCCAAAGCAGGCCGCCGTGGAGGCATACAAACGAGGCGAGAACCTGATGCGCAAGCGGGACTACGTCGGGGCCGAGCACGAGTTCCAGACCGCCTTCGTGCTCGACGCGAAGGCCGGGCACCTCGCCGCAGCGGGGTGGGCCCTGTACATGGACCCCAACCGAAGGCAGGAGGCCGCTCGCGCGAAGCAGATGATGACGGACGCGCTGAAGCGCGACCCCAACTGCGAGCGCGCGCATTACCAGCTGGGAGTGATCGCGCGGGTAGAGGGCGACATGGAAAAATCGGAGAAGCACTTCCGCGAGGCCGTTCGCATTGCGCCGAGGCATCTGGAAGCGAATCAGGAGCTCCGGCTGATCCAGATGCGGAAGAAGAAGGACTCCAAGCGTAGGCTCTTCGGTGGCAAATCGGAGTAGAGCGCTCGCTAGCCCTTGCCACCTAACGAGCTCAGATGCCGAGAGAGCAGCTCGCGGTCCTCGTCGCTGATGCCCGTGAATTCGACTCCCATCCCCGCCGGCTCGTCGGCTTTCGGGAAGCGGCGGACCCAGGCCACCCGGGCACGGGCACGGAGGAGTTTCGGTGCTCCGGGAAGACGGAACTCCAGCGAGAGCACCTCCCCTTGCTCCAGCAGCAGGTCGCTGCGCAGGAAGGTACCTCCGGCGGACAGGTCCAGCCCCTCGAAGATGAGCTGGCCCACGCCTTCTTCGGAGTGCCCTCTGAATTCGACCTGGATTGTTTTTCTTACAAAACGTCTTCTGTTTTGCTCCATGGCCAGGAAGACACTCGCGCTAAGGAGGCGTGTCAAGCAGCTTGAGGCAGAGATTGACAGCGCAATGGCCAGGACGGGATCATCAACAGTTTGCCAGCTGAGGCGCGGTCGCTGAGCGCGGCAGCGAAAGGCATACACGTGGCGAAGCAGCACTTGCTTTTGGTGGACGGCGACGCGAAGAGCCTTCGCGTCATGGAGGTAAGCCTGAAGAAGGCCGGCTTCTCCGTCACCACCGCCGTGAACGGAAAGGACGCGCTGGAGAAGGTCGAGATCAGCCCGCCAGATCTGGTGTTGTCGGACACCAAGATGCCGGAGGTGGATGGCTTCGAGCTGTGTCGCACCCTCAAATCCAACGAGCGGTTCAAGCAAGTTCCATTCGTGTTTCTCACCAGCCACAAATCGGTCGAGTTCAAGGTGAAAGGACTCGAGCTGGGCGGCGACGACTATCTGACCAAGCCGATCTACATCAAAGAGATCGTCACCCGCTTGAAGATGATCCTTCAGAAAGCCGAGAAGGAGAGGCTGGAGAAGCGGGAGGCGCGCGCAGGCTTCAGCGGAAACCTCGCCGACATGGGCGTCGTGGATCTGGTACAGACATTCGAAATAGGGCGGAAGACGGGAACCATCCGCATCGAGGCGGATCGGCTCGGTTCGGTTTATTTCCGGGACGGCAAAGTGGTGGATGCCGAGCTGGGCAAGCTTCGGGGAGAAAGCGCGTTCTACCGGATGCTGAACACTTCGGAGGGGAAGTTCGACGTTCAGTTCGTGCCGGTGGAGCGGCCAGAGCGGATCGAGCTTTCCACTCAGGCGCTGTTGCTGGAAGGGATGCGCCGGCTCGACGAGTGGGGGCGGATGCTCGAACAACTGCCCCCGGTAGAGACGATCTTCGAGATCGACTATCGCAAGCTCGCAGAGCGGCTCTCGGAAATTCCGGACGAGGTCAATGCGCTCTTGCGGCTTTTCGATGGCAAACGCACGCTCAGCCGGGTGGTGGAGGACTCGGACTTCGAAGACCTCGCTGCGCTGGAGGTGATTTCCAAGCTGTACTTCGAGGGGTTGATCCGAGAGCTGGGAACGGCGACAGCTCCCGAGGTCATGGTTGCCAAGCCGGCCATCGACGAATGGCTGAATGCGCCGTTGCCGCCGGCGGGTCCACAGCTTCCAAGTGCGCCATCCGGCCCGCTGCGTACGGAGCCGGTGACCGCGCAGTCCGTCGCGACCGCTGAGCGCAACGCGCCACAGCTCAGGCCGTCGGCGAGCGCTGAGCATTTGGAGCACTCACTCAGCGCGCCGCGTGGAAGTGCCAGCGGCTCGGGCGCCAGCTCGACGGTGTCGCCCCCTGCGCCGGTGAGCGTGATCATGTTTGCCCCCAAAGCGGCATACGCAGAGCCTGGTACTCCCGGGGAACCGCCGCACGCGGACAGCCCGGAAGCCCGGATGGGCAGGGCCCCTCGGGGCGGGCTGCTCGGCGACCTGACTCGACTCGAGACCAGTGGAGTCGAGCCCGCTTCATTGTGGGCGCCTACTTGGTCGCCGGTGCAGGGACCAACGGCGGCACCTGTTGCCAATGGCGCCGCCGCAGCCAGCCAACGACTCACGCCAGCTGCTGCAGTTGCTGTGCAGGGCGCGCCCCGGGCTCCGATCTTCGGCGGTGCGGCATCGGAAGCCCCGGTATTCGGCGATTCACCCGCGGAGCCGCGTTCGGCGATCACAACGCCTGCCGTCCCCATGCCAGTTGCCGTGGCGCTGGGGCCGACGCCGCCCCCGTTCGAGCTGTCACCGCCCACGGAAGCTTCGGGCCCGGAAAATGACGCTCGCGACCGCGCCGCGCCGACCGCTGGTGGATCGCCGATGTCTTCACCGGAGGAGCCATTCTTCCGCAGCCAGGGCGAAGACGAAGACACCGCGGAGATCGCGATTCCGCGGCAGGCGATGGCAAAGGGTAGGAAGGTACGTCTGGCCTTGGTGGCAGGGTTGGCCGTCGTCGGAGTCGCTTTGCTGGTGACCTTCAAGATCGGTTCTTCGGCTCGGCCATCCGCGAAGGTGACGTCCTCGCTGATGCCGGGCACGGCCATCCGTGCGGACAAGTTCCCCGCGCCTTCCCACCCAGCGGTTGCAGAGACACCGATGGCGACTGTTTCGGAACCCACTGCCAAGGCGAGCGCCGAGCCCCCCATCGCCGACGGACCTCAGCGGTCGGCCTCGCCGTCGCTGGCCAGCAAGAAGGACACGGGGCGGCCGTCCTCGATCGCGCCGCTGCCTAGGAAAGAGTTGCCCGGCACCGGCGAAAAAATCTCAGCGCCTCCAAACAAGAGCGCGCCCGGGAATCTCCCCAGCTCCGCGGATTCTGAGTTCACCAAGCACATCAAGGCGGCCAAGGCCGCAAACCACTCGGGCGATTTCAAGGGCGCGGTCGACGAGTACCGCAAGGCCTTGGAGCTGAGGCCGGAGTCCGCCGAGGCCAAAGCAGGTCTCGGAATCGCGCTGGTCAACAGCGACCCCGGAGAATCGGGATACACCGAGGCGGTGAAACTGTTGCAGCAATCGGTGAAAAGCCAGGAGAAGAATGCGCGAGCGTGGCTCGCTCTGGGAATGGCATATCAGTTCACTCGGAAGGACGAGCAGGCGGTCGCGGCGTACAGGAAATACCTTCTGCTCGATCCGAATGGACAGTCGTCCACTGAGGTCCGAGCGATGTTGAAACAGCTGGCGCCGTGACGTGCTAATTCTCGGCCTGGAAAGCTCCTGTGACGAAACCGCCGCCGCAGTCGTCGAGGACGGGCGGCGCGCGCTCTCCGACGTCGTTTCGACTCAGGTTGATATTCACCGGCGCTGGGGAGGCGTCGTCCCGGAGCTGGCCAGTCGCAACCACGTGATGCAGATTCTGCCGGTGGTTCACGAAGCGCTGGCCCGCGCGGAAAAGTCGCTCCGAGATCTGAATTTGATTGCGGTTACCTCCGGCCCCGGGCTGCTGGGGGCGCTGCTGGTGGGAGTGCAGGTCGCCAAGTCGCTCAGCGTCGCGATCGACGTGCCATTCATCGGGGTCAATCACCTGGAAGGGCACCTGCTCGCGATTCGGCTCACGGGCAACGCGCCGGATCCACCCTACCTGGGCCTGGTCGTCTCCGGCGGACACACCAGTTTGTACGACGTTCCGGCGCTGGGCAGTTACCGACTGGTTGCTTCGACTCGCGACGATGCGGCGGGCGAGGCTTTCGACAAGGTGGCCAAAATCCTCGGCCTGCCATATCCGGGCGGTGCGCCGATCGACCAGCTTGCCCAGCGCGGCGATCGGAACGCGATTCGATTTCCACGCGCCCTGTCCAGGCCGGACGTAGCCGATTGGTCGTTTTCAGGATTGAAGACCGCGGTGATGAACCATGTACGCCGGCACGGCAAGCCCACCGGACGAGCACTGGAAGATCTTTGCGCGTCCTTCCAGGAGGCTGTCGCCGACGCGCTAACCAAGAAGCTGGTTGCCGCGGCCCGGAAGCTTCGCCGCAACGCGGTGGTGATCTGCGGCGGCGTTGCGGCAAACTCGAGGTTGCGCTCGCTCGCCGCCGAGCGTGCCGCCTATCGCGATCTCTCCTTGCACGTCCCGCCGGTCCAGCTGTGCACAGACAATGCATCGATGATCGCCGTCGCGGGGTACGAGGCATACCAGAGGGGGCTGCGGTCCAACCTCGCCTTGAATCCGGACGCGGCCTCGCGCCTGTAAGAAGCAGCGCGTGGATCCGCCTTCCCAAATTCTTCGCCGCCGTGGCCTGCGCCCGAAACGCAGCTGGGGGCAAAACTTTCTGAAGGACGAAACGGTTCTTCAGCGCATTGCCGCAGCGCTGGAGCTGAAAGGGGGCGAGGTTGTCATCGAGCTTGGCTCCGGTTTGGGCCATCTGACTCAATACCTGGTTGGTGCGAGGGCTCGGGTGGTCGCCGTGGAGAGGGACCCGGATATGGTCCAGGTGTTGCGCGAGGCCGCGCACGAGAATGTGGAGGTGGTGGCGGCCAACGCGGCGAGAATGGATTTCGCGCGACAGGTCGGCGCCGAGCGGGTGACGCTGGTCGGAAATCTTCCCTACCATCTGACCAGCCCGATCTTGTTCCAGGTGCTGGACCAACGCCGCCACGTTTCACGCGGCGTCTTCACCGTGCAGGAAGAGGTCGCGAACAGACTGGTCGCACCGCCTGGGAACCGCACGTACGGGATCTTGACCGTTCTGCTCGGGCTTTACTTCGAGATCGAGAAGATGTTCGTCATCCCGGCTGGAGCTTTCCACCCGCCGCCCCGGGTGCAGTCGGCGGTGATACGGCTGGTGGCACTGCCCGAGCCGCGCGCTGAGATCACGAGCGATGAACGCTTTCGGTCCTTGGTCAAAGCAGCGTTCGCCCAACGCCGCAAAACGCTGCTCAACTCACTTCGCTCGGATCCGTCCCTGGGTTCGAGCGACGCTCTTCGCGGCACTTTGCAAAGAGTGGGCATCGATCCCAAGAGACGGGCGGAGACGCTCTCCGTCGACGAGTTCGCGCGGCTTCAGCGGGAGCTCAGCCGGGCAGCGGACCGCTAGAGAGCTGAACAGGTAAATCACGCCGCCTCCCGCAGGCGCTGGATTGCTTGTAGGTTGACGATGGCAGCAGTGCGTCGAGCGTCCAGCGTGTTTTTTCGGGTGCCCTTGTATCGGG
>Ga0070707_100005703_pt1 | contig 11618 bp, 9 predicted proteins | sample KBSK5502metaG_FD_65468 | JGI IMG/M metagenome (GOLD analysis project Ga0070707, IMG submission 65468) | Corn, switchgrass and miscanthus rhizosphere microbial communities from Kellogg Biological Station, Michigan, USA - KBS K5-50-2 metaG | ecosystem: Host-associated > Plants > Roots >... | reverse complement strand
GTCAGCCGGTGCAGCACGTCGAGCAGCTTCTTAACATCGTCGAAGTGGAGGCCGGTGGTGGGCTCGTCCAGCAAATAAAGCGTCTTTCCGGTCTGGCGCTTGCTCAATTCCCGGGCTAGTTTGATGCGCTGTGCTTCGCCGCCCGAGAGCGTCACGGCGGATTGTCCCAGGTGAATGTAGCCCAGTCCAACGTCCACCAGCGTCTGCAATTTTTGCTTTACCTGCGGAATGTTCTCCAGAATTGGAAGCGCATCGGACACCGTCGATTCCAGCAGGTCGGCAATGGAGTAGCCCTTATACTTCACGGCCAGCGTCTCATGGTTGTAGCGCCGGCCGCCGCAGACCTCGCAGACCACATAGACATCGGGCAGGAAGTTCATCTCGATACGGCGCTGACCTTCACCCTGGCAGGCCTCGCAACGGCCGCCCGAGACATTGAAGGAAAAGCGTCCGGGCTTGTAGCCGCGCTCACGCGATTCCGGCAGCATGGCGTACAGATCGCGGATCTGCGCAAAAACGCCCGTGTAGGTTGCTGGGTTTGAACGTGGTGTGCGCCCAATCGGAGACTGATCAATCCGGATAACCTTATCGATATTTTCGGCCCCAGAGATTGCCTTGTGCAACCCGGGCTCTTCGCGCGAGCGGTACAGCTGCTTGGCCAATGCGCGGTAGAGAATATCGTTCACCAGCGTGGATTTTCCCGAGCCGGAGACGCCGGTCACCACGGTCATGACGCCCAGCGGGAACGTCACATCTAGATTCTTCAAGTTGTTTTCGCGCGCGCCCAGGATCGAAACAGCGTTGCCATTCGGCTGCCGTCGCTGGGCGAGCATCTCGATCTGCATCCTGCCCGAGATATAGGCGCCAGTCAGGGAGTCAGGCGAGTTCATGATGTCCACTGGACTTCCGCTCGCGACGAGTCCGCCACCTTCGCGTCCTGCGCCCGGGCCCAGGTCGATCACGTAGTCGGCGCGGCGAATGGTTTCTTCATCATGCTCGACGACCAGCACTGTGTTGCCCAAATCTCGCAAATTCTCGAGCGCCGTTAGCAGACGACCATTGTCGCGGTGATGCAAGCCAATGGAAGGCTCGTCGAGCACATAGAGCACGCCGCGCAACCGTGAGCCGATCTGAGTAGCTAAGCGGATGCGCTGGCCTTCACCGCCGGAAAGCGTTGCAGCCGAGCGCTCCAGAGAAATGTAATTCAGCCCGACCGCGTTTAGGAACTGCAGCCGCTCCAGTATTTCGTGCACGATCCGCCCGGCAATGATCTGCTCGCGCCCGGTCAGATTAATTTTTTGCGCAACTTGGAGCGCACGCGAAACCGGCATCGCGGTGAACTCCGCGATTGACATGCCGCTCACTTTCACCGCCAGGCTTTCGGGCCGCAGGCGCTTCCCGTGGCACACGCGACATTCCGTAGCTGACATGTAGTCGAGCAGATACTCGCGGTAGGCGTCGGACGTGGATTCTTCCAGCACCTGCTTGAGGTACGCCAGGATGCCTCGGAACCCGCTCTTGCCACCTCTCTCCGGCTCGCCATAGAGCAGCAGGCTTTGAATCTTGTCCGGCAACTTTTCGAAGGGAGTCCCGAGGTCGAATCCGTACGCGGCCGCGGTGATGTGCAGCATGTGCTGCAGGTTCTGCGATCCCGATCCCGGTCCGAGACCGCCTTCTAGCAGCGGCTTGGACCAGTCCACGATGATCTTGGCGGGATCGAACTCGTACCGGCTCCCAAGGCCGTGGCACTCGGGGCAGGCACCATATGCGCTGTTGAACGAGAAGGAGCGCGGTTCCAGTTGCGGCACGCTGATACCGCAATCGGGGCAGGCGAGCCGGGACGAATAGAGCATCTCCTCGCCACCGACTACCGCAACCTGCACCAGGCCACCAGCGAGCTTCATCGCGAGTCCGACTGACAATTCGAGGCGGTGTTCTATTCCCGGCTTTACCAGCAGACGATCGATCACGACCTCGATGGTGTGATTCTTGCGTTTGTCCAGCCGGGGGTCATCTTCGAAGTTTACTAATTCTCCGTCCACACGCGCTCGGGTGAAACCGTGCTGGACCAGTTTCTCCATCTCCTTTTTGAATTCGCCCTTGCGGCCGCGGACGATTGGAGCCATCACCATCACCCGGTCTTCGGGAGTCAGCGCCATAACTCTCTGTACAATTTGCTCGACCGATTGAGAGGCGATGGCGCGACCGCAATTGGGACAGTGCGGTACCCCGATGGAGGCGAACAAGAGGCGAAGATAATCGTAGATTTCGGTAATCGTGCCCACTGTGGAACGAGGGCTACGGCTGGTGGTCTTCTGTTCGATCGAAATGGAGGGGCTGAGCCCGTCAATGGCGTCCACATCCGGACGTTCCATCTGGTCGAGGAACTGGCGGGCGTAGGCGGAAAGCGTCTCTACATAGCGGCGCTGACCCTCGGCGTAAATGGTGTCAAAGGCCAGAGAGGATTTGCCGGATCCGCTCAGGCCGGTGATGACAGTCAAGGTGTTACGCGGGATTTCGACGTCTATATTCTTGAGATTATGCTGGCGCGCCCCGCGCACCGAAATCTTGGTAATCGCCATGAAAAAACCGACGTAATTGTCGTCCAAATGTCCTTACGTAATGTGGACGGGTCCCCAGAATTGTTGGAAAGTGAGATTACGCAATTCTACTCACGTATCTTATTTGCTAATAGAAGCGGGCGTCAACGCGGGTAGATTGAGTAGTTACGTACGGCGCGGCGATCAATGACCGGGCCGGCGTTGTCTGGAGTTGCGGTGCGGCAGTTCACGGGAAGGTGGGCCGAACCTTGAACACTTTATTGTTTTCTTTGATCCTTCTGGTGACTGTTGTAAGTGCCTTGGGTTTGGGTATTCTCGCCAGCTATGGCGCAGTAGCCAGCATTCTCTTTGCTTTTGGGCGGCAATCACGCGAACGGGTCGCGCCCGTCCTGGTCCACACCCACGCCGGTGGAGATTAGGGTTAGGTCGTAGGGGCCGGTTCCGCGCCCGTCTTATCTCCCCTCGTCGCCCCTGGGTTACGTCAAATGCGATTTTTGAAACCGCTCCAAGGAGACACGGGCTGCTAACACCTGCTGTTACTGAGGAGGCCGCGGTTGCTGTTCCGGCCGGTTTGGCGGTTGGTTAACCGGATAGACTACCTGAGGCTGCAGCTGGGGTTGCGGCTGTTGCTGTGATTGGGACTGTTGCTGTTGCTGCTGTATTTGCTGTTGCCGCTGTAATTCTTGGAGAAGCTGCTCAGGAGTCTTGATCGTCGGCTGAGCATTCTGTGCCCCGTTCTGAGGCAGCCCTTGTGTCGCGCCCTCCTGATCATTTTCAGGCTGTTCCGCCTGATCTGCGTTCTCGTCCCCGGCGGTTTCAGCCCCGTTGTCTCCCTGCATTTCTTCAGTGGACCCGTCTTGTTGGGCCTGGGCTGGCACGCCAGATGGCACCGGAAATCCGGTTGGCCGGCTTGTATTGCTCATCACCGGATTCGGCTGATTCATAGATCCGGACGCCGTTTCGGTCGCGCCACCCGGCTTGGGCGTGAGGATCACCTGCTGCACCGCACTAGCATCGGTAGGAGAGCCGAGCATCACGTAATTAAAGTGGGATCCATTCAGCAAGCTTGCTAGAACTTCCCGTGCCGGCCCGGGTCCGAAGCGGCCGACTACGCGTTCCGTAGCATTGGCGGGCAAGTCGAAGGAAGCGCCTGTTTGGGTACGGACCGCCCCCAGAATATCCCCCAGTGTCGAATTTTGGGCTTGAATCGTGAGCTGACCGGCATGATAGCTGACCTGCGGCGGTATGGCCGGCATTTGATCCAGGGTCAGCTGAGGAAGCGGACCACTAGGCACGGGAGGCACCACGGATTGCGGTGTAGATGGTTGCGGTTGCTTACCGCGGGACTTGGGCGGGGAGGGCCGTTGAAAGGCCTCGACCGGGAGCGAAAGAAAAAGAAAGAAAAGACCTGAAAACAGAATCAGCGTGAATTTCCGTGAAATGCGTACCATGTAAAGCCCCACCCCCGGGTACCAGTTGCAATGACATTTTTTCCGGTAATCGGAGGGACGAAAACCTGCTTGAATTGTAGCACTCCCGCCAGACGATGACATCGCTAGGTTACTAACGTTCGTGCTCCTGCGGAGCAATCTGTTGCAGCCCCGGAGGATTCGTTGGCATCGTAGAATGCAGAGGGGGTCGGCCGGATCTTATGATCTTTGAGCCTACAGCGCAGTGCGGAAGACATTGGAGGCGCCACTTTAGTGGTTCCTCCCCGGCGTCGCTTCCGATGCTTGTTTTGAGCATGCTTCTTGGGATGGTGTCCTTAGCCCTCCCGGTTCAAGCTGAGACTTGCGAGGCCGGCGGCGATATGGATGCCGCTACTCGGTCCGCGCTCGAAAGCACCGCCCGCCGCTACTTCGACATGGCGGCGCGAGGCGATACCGCTTCACTGCGGCAGAACGCCATTCCCAGCGTGGCGACCAATTTTTCGGGCATCGAAACGGCTGTTAAAGACAATCAGTCCAACTTTGCTGGTGCGCCGGCTACACCACGTCCGCCATTCCTGCTCCAGGCACAGGGTACGGCGCCGATCCCGCGTGCAGAGTTTTTCTGCGGAGTCTTTGGAAAGAATGGCCAGACCGCCGGCAGTGCTGTGTTCGTGCTCCCTAACTTGGCGCCGGGGAATTACGGCATCGTAATCTTGGATGTTGCGAGCACTAAGAGCGCGTACACCCTGTCGTTTGTGTTGCAGCAGCAGCAGGGTACAGACTGGAAGCTTGGCGGCTTCTATGCTAAACCGGCGCAGGTCGCTGGGCATGATGGCAAGTGGTTTATCCAACGTGGCCGCGAGTTCAAAACCAAGGGACAAGTCCGTAACGCATGGGCATATTACCTGGAAGCTCGCGATCTGCTTGCGCCCCTGCCCTTCATGAGCACGTTGGCGACGGACAAGCTCTACGATGAGGCGCAAAGCGTGCAACCATCGGACCTGCCGGCCAATGGCCCGGTCGATCTTGTTGCTGGCGGTAAGACTTACAAAATAACCAGCATTTTTCCGCTCGCCGTGGGCAATGACCTCGAGCTGGTGGTGAAATATCAGTCAGCCGACGTTTCCAATACCGCGCAAACCTTTCAAGACAACATGGCGGTGACCAAGGCACTGGTGGCGAAGTATCCCGAATATCGGGATGCGTTTGCCGGAATAGTCGCGCGGGCAGTAGAACCCTCCGGGCGTGATTACGGATCGCTTATGCCGATGAAGGAAATCAAGTAGCAGTTCGCATTTGTTTTCGACTAAGGTGTGACCACCTCTTCAAAGGCGCATTCCCTCGCCGATTTGTCCTGCCTCAGACCCAGGAACACAGGTGCTCGCAGCTTAGGGCCCCCTTCGTGGGTTTCGTGCGTCCACTCCGAAAATTTGATCTCGGCGACGAGCTCAGGTTTAACATAGTGAACTTTGCGTAGTGCGTCGACTCCGCCGTAGAAGGGACTTTGTTTTGTCTCCAGCTCTTTCAGTCGTTTCCACATCTCCCCCAAACTCTTGTGATCGAAACCGCTGCCGGCCTGGCCGACATGGATAAGGCGTCCCTGCCTGTCGTATAAGCCGAGCACGATAGAGCCGAAGTACTCGCGGCTGCCTTCAGGTTCGGTGTAGCCGCTGATTACGCATTCCAGGCGCTGCGTGATTTTGATCTTCAGCCACTCGCGGCTGCGGCGCTCTTCGTAGCAGCTACTGCGGCGCTTGGCGACAATGCCTTCGAGCCCGCGGTCCCGTGCCACCTCGAAGAGAGCCCTTCCGTTGGCCGGGAAATGATCGGAGTAACGCACGACATGGCTTGAAGTGACGATTTGGGCAAGAGCCTGCTTGCGCTCTTCCAGATTCACCCGGTGCAGATCGTATCCATCGACATAGATCAGATCGAAAACGTAGTAAAGCACCGGGAGACCGGCGCGACCTGGGATTCGGTGTCCGCCCGGGCGAAAGCCTGTGCGCTGCTGCATCAGGCTGAAAGAAGGGCGTCCCTGTTCGTCGAGAGTGACGACTTCTCCGTCGAGCACAGCTTGCTGTGCATTTACGAACTGAGGCATGGTGTGCAGCTCAGGATACTGCCGCGTGAGGTCGTTCTGATTACGCGAGACCAGGCGGAGCTTGCCGGTGTCGATGAACGCGACGGCGCGGTAGCCGTCCCACTTGATTTCAAAGAGCCAATCTGGACCGTCGAAAGGGTGGGTTATTGTCGTGGCCAGCATGGGGCGGATGATCGTAGGCAGAGGCGCTGGGACCGCGCCTTTCAGATCCTTAACCACAGAGGGTACGGAGGAAGGCTTGGGCTTCGATACCGCGGTGGGTCCGGGTGAACTCTCCTTCGTGGCTGGGCGTCGCCGTAACTCAGAGACAGATTCTACGACGCTCTCAGCTTTGCTTTTCTCGTTTTTTTTTCCTCTGTGTTCCCCTGCGGCCTCTGTGGTGATTCCCTTGTTCCTTTTTCCTGATCCACCTTGGCCACTGCCTTGGCCCTTTGCTCTTCTCGTTTTTTTTCCTCTGTGTTTCCCTGCGGCCTCTGTAGTGATTCCCTTGTTCCTTTTTCCTGATCCAGCTTGGCCACTGCCTTGGCCCTTTGCTCTTCTCGTTTTTCCCCCTCTGTGTTCCTCTGCGGCCTCTGTGGTGATGCTTTTGTACTCTGTTTCTGATCCAGCTTGGCCACGGCTTTGGCCAGCCACGGAGCCTTCAATGTGCCGCGGCTGGCGGGGCGATCGCTTTTCCATTCTGCGGAACTCACATCACCGCCGATCTCAGCCATGGTGCGCTTGGTGAGTAAAGAGGAGTCGTACTGCTCGATGTCGTAGCCCGGTACCTCGTACTCGTCGTGTTTCTTGATGAGCAGCCACTCCGTTCCCTTACTCCCCGGGCGGCGTGAGCGCATTCGCACCAGCGCGAAGTCTCCCTTGAGGCGCTTGCCCGTCAGTCGAAACTTGAGATCGCCTTTGGCTAGCATGGCAGACGCTCCAGTTTCGGTGCCTGGAACATACTTGCCGTTTACGGGAACAGGAGAGAGAGGCTGCCAGGTGCCTAAGTCCCAGACCATGACCGTCCCTGCACCATAGTTGCCTTCGGGGATGATGCCCTCAAAATCGAAGTAGGAAACCGGATGATCCTCAACCTGCATGGCGAGCCGCTTGTCGGCGGGATCGAGCGATGGGCCTTTGGGTACGGCCCAAGACTTGAGCACGCCTTCCATTTCGAGCCGGAAATCGTAGTGCAGGCGGGTAGCACGGTGCTTCTGCACCACGAAGCGGTGGCTGGATTTCTTCTCCAGCTTGGGAGGCGGCTCAGGCGTCTCTTCAAAGCGGCGTTTACGCTTGTATTCTTCTAAAGGCACAAGATCATTTTAAACGTGAAGGACACGTTGCGGCTGCCTCCTCGATTTCAAAGGTTGTCATTCTGAATAGGTGGACCTGCGAAGAACCTCCAACAGAGAATTGACAACTGAGAACTGGAAGCTGGAATCCGAGGAGAACCGGAAACCTGGAATCCGAGAAGAACCGGAAACTGAGAACCGCTGAGAACTAAAGAAAGGCCCCGGCGGGCCGAGGACATCCGCTACCGGGGCCGTCTGTTTGGCGCGTGGTTTTAAGCCGCCTTGGTGGCCGCGATGCGCTGGGACGTCGAGATGTCTATGTTGAAGGTTTCGAGCTTGGGTTGACTCTTGATTAATGGCTTCAGCATGGCGACTATGTCTTCATAGTTCGCGCGGTGATAGCGCTCCGCATCCTGTTTCGTGTTCCAGAAACTGATGGAGAGAACACGCTCGCGATCGTCCTCTGGCACCAAGCTAATCAGGTCCACGAAGCCGGGTTGTTTCTGCAGGATGGGTAGCACGTCATTGCGTAGTTTGTGATTGAATTCGTCCTTCTTTTCCGGTTTCAAATGGCATTCCACAATGCGGGTAAACATATAGTTAGCTCCTTTTGTCATTGTTGGAAGGGGGAAGTTCCGGCCCGCCGCGAGGACACTCGAGGAACAAGCAGAAACGGCGGGGAAGGTTGGTTATTATTGTTTGTTACAAATGACAGCTGAAATTATATTCCTCTCCGGGCAGGAGATTTCCACAAAATGAAGGACATCGGTCGGCTTTATATCCCGATTAACAGGCTTTATTTACAATCATTTCAGGAAGGAGACGCTTGCACTTGCGCACCTAAATTCGCGGTCTTGAACTTCGCGCTGTGGCTACCATGAAACGAGAATATCCGGATCGTCCACTTGTGGGCGTGGGCGCGATTATCCTCGAAGGGGATCGTGTGGTCCTGGTCAGAAGGGGCCAAGCGCCGCTGCTGGGGGACTGGTCCATCCCCGGAGGAGTTCTGGAACTCGGCGAAACTCTGCGCGAAGCCGTATTGCGCGAGGTCAGAGAAGAGACAGGGCTTATCGTCGCACCCGGTGAGTTGCTTGGAGTCTACGACCGACTGGTACGCGACGAACATGGACACCCACGCTACCACTATGTGCTTATCGATTTTCTTTGCCGCCGGATATCAGGCGACTTGCAGGCCGCGGACGACGCAGAAGAGGTCCGCTGGTTCACGCGAGAAGAATTGAAGGAAGTTGCTCTCGCTCCGGATACGCAGGACGTGATCAAGAAGGGATTTGAAAGATGAAGGAGTGGATGTGGCACCCCCCGTCGCCCGTCGGCCAGTGTTATCCAAACCGGTAGAAATTACACCTGTTCAGCCTTTAGCTATTTCTAGGCCGTGTCCAACGCCTTCGTGAGCAGTGCTTTATGGTTTGGCATGGGTTTTGCTTCTCCATCTGCGGGGAAACGATGCTTCGTTTGGGTGCTGATACCGCTTATGGAAGGGGGATCCCTGATATGGCTAACCAGCTCCGAATCGAGTCCGCCAACGGTGCTCCGATAGCTGACTACCGAATTTTCGAAGGCTACGTTGAAGTGCGCGCACTCAATTTCAGCCGCCCTCATCTCGTTGAGACCATTGGCCGATGGAAGCGGCTAACCCCACCCGAAATTACCGCTCATGTGAAGCTGTGTCCTGTCTTGGGTTACTGGTTGCGATCCAGATTCGAGACCGATGAAAGTGACTCGGATGCGTTGGGCGAGAGGGATCGCCTTGCCACTCTGGTGGCTTGAAGCCACTCTCGCTGCTCAATGAATGTTAAAGCCCCGAGCAACGATCGAGCGCCGAGATCCGTCCTGGGAGTTTCTTGCCCTCAGCGTGTAGGAACTTTGCTCCAGTAGCCATTCCGCCGCTGCGGGAACGGGTTAAGCTGGCATCAATCTCCCGCTTGTTCAGATGAAAAACAGAACGGCCCGCGCATTTGACTGCACGGGCCGCCCGGTGGACTGCTTGGGATTGACCAAGAGGTGGTCACTCTACGTGGCCCCTTCGGCAAACTCCGGGTCCCGACGCGACTGCGTCGGGCGGATCCAACCCTAACTCACCGGTGTGTTGCGAGGTTTGCACCCCTAGACGCTCGACCAAGCGCCGGGGATGCCTCTTAGAGCGACCGCTCTAAGTCTCAGCCACCTCACCTGGTCTACTACTATGACTTTCAGAACTTGTCATCGGACCACCTCCTTTCCGGTGTAACCGCAGATTAGTACGAAACACTTTCCGGCGTCAACCGGCACGAAAGTGGGGACCGGGGAAGGCAACATTGCCGCGTTTGCGCGGACTGTACGTGTGCGATGTCGTACCACGTACAGTCGACCCAAATCGCCCGCCTGACACGCCGAGAGAATCGAAAACATCAACTGTTCGCGCGCGCGAAGCTCGGCGGGACCGGTCGGGGAACTGGGGATGTGGGGCATGAGGGACCAGCGAATACGGGAACAGCTGGCTATCCCCTCTCTCTCCCGAAATCGATGGGGCCGGAGCGCCATTTCTCACGAAATCGATGGAGCCACCCAAGGAAGAGCCGCCCTTAAATCGATGGAGCCACGCAGGGATGTGGAAGAGCGGCCCTTCAGGGCCGCGTTGCGGGGATAAATATTGGGGGCTTTTCAGCCCCGGTGGGCCACCAAGCCTTAGGACAAATCAACTACCACTGCCACGTCGAACTTCGAGTAGTATTTCTTGACGTCTCTCGCGCCGTACTTGCCGCGAAACTTCTCGACAACCGATGCGACGGCTTTGCGATCAGTCACAGGAGAAGTCTGAAACTCCCCTTCCGCGCCCCGGGCAGAGATTCCAATGGACCGATGGCGCAGCAGGTTCTTGTACCACTGCGTTTCCGAACCCTGCACGGGCAGGAGGTAGAGTTTGTCTCCCTCCAACACAAACCAGACCGGGACGGAGATGGTGCGCCCTGATTTTCTTCCGATGACGCTGATCTTGATCTGACGGTAGTGCGCCAGGCGTTCCTGGAGTTCCTTCATCGACACGTGGCCTCCCTCCTGGCCTGCCTCAATTGAACCGAACGGCGGAAGAGCGGTCAAGGGCAGCCATTTCTGGTTGATGAGTGTACAACCGGAGCTTCGGGTTGGGAATGAGGGAGGGACGATACTGTGAGGGAGGGACGATACTGGAAGAGTCAAGAAGAAGAATGCGCGGTGTGGAAGAGCGGCCGTTCAGGGCCGCGTTAAGGGAGGAAATGGAAGAGTCAGGAAGAAGAATGCGCGGCGTGGAAGAGCGGCCCTTCAGGGCCGCGTCAAGGGAGGAAATGGAAGAGTCAAGAAGAAGAATGCGCGGCGTGGAAGAGCGGCGCTTCAGGGCCGCGTCAAGGGAAGAAAGGAATCGGGCTTCAGCCCCGGTGCGCGACAGGGCCTGAGGGCCGTAAAAAAAATGGCTGCTCCATCATTGATCTCGTCATCCTCAATTGAACGGAACCGCGGGAGAGCTAACAAGTTTTGTTCAGCACTATAAGTACCCCACCGAGGGAGGTGACTTCCAAGGCCCAAGGGCGGTACAATCCGCCGATCACGACAAGCCCAATCAGTTTTCCTTCGAAATACCGGGCATGTTCACAGGGGGCGAATATGAAGCGTTGGAAACAGATAAGCCTTCTCACAATTTGTGTGCTCGCGCTCCTCGCATCGACGCCGGCAAAACCTGCGTGGCGGATGAAGGCCGACTATGTCGAGGCCTGCAGTTGCCATCTGTTCTGTCCCTGCTATTTCAACAAGCATGCGGAGCATCCCTATTGCGAGTTCAACATGGCGGTTAAAGTGCGCGACGGGTACTCGGGCAGCACCAGTCTGACTGGGGCAAAGTATTGGCTGACGGGCGACCTTGGCGACGAGTGGGGCACCAACAAGAAAGGAAAATGGGTGGTTGTATCATTTGACCCATCGACCACAAAAGAGCAACGCGACGCTCTGGCGCCGATGATTCTCAAAACCTACGGTCTTGACTGGGGTGAACTGAAAGTGCAGGAGGCCCCAATCGAGGTCAACCACGCCGGCGAGATCGTTGAGGCCAAGCTTGGAGGCGGCCAACTGGCCTCCATGAAGCTACAGCGCGAGCCGGGCGCGGATGGCAAAGGCGTCGTGTTGAGGAATGTAAAATATTTCGGCGCACAGAATAATGGCGGTTTCGAGATGTACCGCTCCCTCGAGCACCGTGCCGATACCCAGGGACACAAGTTCTCCTACTCTG
>Ga0070707_100005702_pt1 | contig 11621 bp, 7 predicted proteins | sample KBSK5502metaG_FD_65468 | JGI IMG/M metagenome (GOLD analysis project Ga0070707, IMG submission 65468) | Corn, switchgrass and miscanthus rhizosphere microbial communities from Kellogg Biological Station, Michigan, USA - KBS K5-50-2 metaG | ecosystem: Host-associated > Plants > Roots >... | reverse complement strand
TCCTGTATGGTCGCCAATAAAGTTCGAGGCATCCGCGCCGCCATGTGCTACGACGAAGCGTCGGCGCGAAACAGCCGCGAACACAACGGCGCCAATGTCCTCACGCTAGGTGGCAAGACGATCTCGAATGAGAGGATGCGCGAAATCGTGCGCGTCTGGCTCTCGACTGACCTGACCGAGGATCGCCACCGCCGCCGTGTCGCCAAGATTGACGCGCTGCTGTAATTCGGTAATTCCTCGTCGGACGCATAAATACCCTAATTAGCGTTAACGCGAACGATGATGCTAATTAGGGTATTTATGCGTCCGACGAGGAATTACCGCTAAAATTGTTCTATGGCGAATCCCAACCGGGCGTATCCGGAGAATGTCGCCGGCAACTTCTTTGTCGACGATACCTGCATCGACTGCGATTTGTGCCGTCAGATTGCCCCGTCTGTTTTTAAAGAAGAGGAAGATCACTCGAGCGTGTACCACCAGCCCGGCACGGGCGCGGAAACACAAAGAGCAGCCATGGCTTTGGTGGCGTGTCCGACAGGATCCATCGGCACGCACAGTAAGATAGATGTCCGGAAAGCCGCCGGTTCATTCCCGGAGCTGATCGAAGACAACGTTTATTTTTGCGGATACGCGTCTCCCAATTCTTACGGAGCAGCGTCTTATCTTATTTTGCGGCCTGAGGGGAATATCCTGATCGACTCACCTCGATTTGCGCGAACACTCGTACAGCGGCTGGAGGAACTCGGCGGCATTTCGATCATGTTCTTTTCGCACCGCGATGACGTCGCCGACCACGAAAAATTCCGCGACCACTTCGGCTGCCGGCGGATCATCCATCGCGCCGATGCGCGTGGCATTCAGACGGAAGAGCTGCTGGAAGGAAACGAGCCGATCACGCTGGATCACGATCTTCTGGTTGTACCGGTGCCGGGCCACACTCGAGGACATGTCGTTTTGCTGTATCGGAACAAGTTTTTATTCACCGGCGACCATCTGGCATGGTCCGACAAGCGCAGCGGACTGATCGCCTTCCGCGACGTGGCGTGGTACTCTTGGCCCGAACAAACAAAATCGATGAAACGTCTGCTGGATCTGCGCTTCCAGTGGGTGTTGCCGGGTCATGGCCGCCGCGGGCACCAGCCTGAAGATGCGATGCATCAAAAGCTCATTGATTGCATCAAATGGATGGAGAGCAAAAACTAACTAACAAAACCTATGATGCGAACTAAACACATCGTCTGGATGTTGTCGCTGTTGCTGCTTGTTTCGTCAGCAATGGCGCAGTCCGTGAAGTTCACGGAACACAAACTCAAGAACGGCCTGCGTGTGATCCTGTCGGAAGACCACTCGGCGCCGACGTATTCCATCTCTGTTGTCTACAATGCGGGATCGCGAGACGAGCGTGCTGGAAGGACAGGCTTCGCTCACCTTTTCGAGCACATGATGTTTCAGGGCTCCGAGAATGTCGGCAAAGGCGAGCATTTTGTCCTTATCGAGAACAACGGCGGCGGGATGAACGGATCGACGAATAGCGATCGCACGGAATATCACGAAACACTGCCTGCGAATCAGATCGATCTCGGTTTGTACCTCGAAGCCGATCGCATGCGCTCACTGGTGATCAATCAGGCGAACCTCGACAATCAGCGGGAGACCGTAAAAGAAGAACGGCGGCAGCGCTACGACAATCAACCTTACGGACAGACATTCGACACGCTTTTCGAGACCGCGTACGACAGCTTTCCTTACAAGCATTCCACGATCGGATCGATGGATGATCTGAATGCCGCCTCCGTAAAGGACGTGTCCGAGTTTTTCAAGACGTATTACGCGCCAAACAATGCCGTGCTCACGCTGGTCGGCGATTTCAAAGCAAGTGAAGTTCTTGCGAAGATCGAAAAATATTTCGGCAATATTCCCGCTCAGGCTCCGCCTCCGAGTCCGGATATGACCGAGCCGAAGCAGACAGCCGAGCGGCGAAAAACTGTCGAAGATCCTCTGGCGCAGATTCCCCGCATCGATATGGCCTGGAAAATTCCGCAGGGCAATACGCCGGACTGGTATGCGCTGTATGTGCTGGGTGAAATCCTGTCGACCGGACAGTCTTCGAGGTTCTATCAAACTCTCGTCCGCGAGAAGCAGGTCGCCGTTCAGGAAGGGGCCGGACCATTCGAGCGGCGCGGGCCGTCGCTGTTTATCGTCGATCTGCTGGTCGTGCCCGGCAAAGATCTCAAGGAAGTGGAGAAGCTTGTCTACGACGAATTGGATCGAGTGAAGAACCAGCTCGTCACCGACTCTGAATTGCAGAAAATCAAGATGGAAGTGAAGCGCGGCAAAGTCGAACAACTCGAAGGCACGCTCTACCGCGCACAGGCACTCGGCGAGAATGCCGTCTTCTACAATGACCCGAATGTCATCAATACGGGGAATGACAGGCTCTTGAGTGTGACGAAAGAGCAGATCCAGAAAGTGGCGCGAACATATTTGACTGACGCGAATCGAACGGTCCTCATCACAGTGCCGAAGCCACGCACCGGAGGTGCCCAGTGAAAAGCTACCGGCTGATTGCCATTCTGATCTCCGTCCTGTGCGCTGGATTCGGCTTAACCGGCGCGGCGCTGGCGCAAGAGGATCACAGCGCGGATACCACCAAAGTCGAGCGAAAAAATCGTGCTCCGGTATCGAAGGACCTCCTCAAAGTCACACTGCCGAAAGCAACCGAGGCGACGCTCTCCAACGGTCTCACCGTGCTGATCATGGAAAATCGTCGGCTCCCGCTCGTCTCCATCCAGTACAACATCAGTGGAGCAGGGCCGATCTTCGAGCCGGCAAATACTCCTGGTCTGGCGGGCATCACGGCACAAATGCTCCGCGAAGGAACCAAAACAAAAAGCAGCGTGCAGATCGCCGAGCAGATCGATCAGCTTGGAGCATCGATTTCCGCGGCTGCGGGATTCGGTTCTGCCGTCACCGCGATCAACGCGTCCGGCCTGAGCGATAACTTTGAACAGTGGTTCGCCCTGACCAATGATCTTCTATTGAACCCGACGTTTCCTGTCGACGACTTGAACCGCCTGAAGCAGCGGATGAAAGCGCAACTCCGCCAGCAGCGCGCGAATCCGAATTTCCTGTCGACCGAGACTTTCAGCAAAGCCGTTTACGGATCGCATCCGGCGTCCGTGGTCGCGGCGACCAACGAATCGATCGACTCGATCACACCGGACATGCTGGCGAAATGGCATGACGAACGATACGCGCCGCAAAACGCCATCCTCGGCATCACCGGTGATGTGAAGGCAGCCGACATCGTGCCAAAGCTCGAAAAGTGGCTGGCTGCCTGGATGAAGACGGATTTGAAGGAAGTCCTGCCGCCGAATCCCAAGCCCGCCGTCGCGAAGCGCGTATTATTGGTCGATCGTCCCAATTCCGTACAGACAACCGTGACGCTCGGCAACATCGCCATCGATCGCCGTGATCCGGATTACATTGCGTTGAGCGTCATGAATCACATTCTTGGCGGTGGTCCCGCGGCGAGATTGTTTCTCAACCTTCGCGAAGAAAAGGGATACACGTATGGCGTTTACAGCAGCTTCACCGCGCTGAAATATCCGGGCCCATGGCGCGCGGGCGGCGATGTTCGAACCGAGGTCACTGCTGGTGCCATGACCGAGTTTTATAAAGAGTTTCAGCGGATCCGTGACGAGAAGGTCCCGGCCAGTGAGCTCGAGGAAGCGAAGCGCGCTATCGTTGCATCATTCGCGTTGTCGCTCGAACGGCCGACGGAACTGCTCGGCTACGCCATCACGCGAAAGATCTACGGATTCCCGGCCGACTACTGGGATACCTATCCTTCTAAGATCATGGCCATCACTGCGGACGACGTTCAGCGAGTTGCGCGGAAATATATCAACCCCGATAATCTTCAGATCGTTGCGGTCGGTGATGTGAGCAAGATCCGTCCGGTTATGGAGAAATACGGACCGGTCGAGATCTATAACGCTGAAGGAAAGAAAATCGGGAACTGAGCCACAAAAGGCACAAAAGTCACAAGAGGGTTTTTGTGATTTTTGTGCCTTTTTGTGGCTAATTACATACCTGCACGCGGTAGATGTTTTTTGATCCGCTGAGGCCGTGCAGCATACAACTCTCTTTGTTGATACCCGCCTTGCGCCCCGACAATGCCGCCTGCACGTGCGGATCGCTCCAGATTTCCTCCGTCAAAACAATGTCTCCGCCCTGGCTTTCCTTCTGCACGCGGGCCGCAAGATTCACTGTCGTGCCGAAGTAATCCAGAATTTCATTCAGGTTGACGGCGATGCATGGGCCGTGGTGAATACCGATCTTCAAAGTCAATGTCGGCTCGCCGCGTGCTGCGTTGTCTTTATTGATGCATTCATGCATCTCGAACGCGGCCTCAAGGGCTTTGCCCGGGTCAACGAACGCGGCCATCACGGAATCACCGATCGTTTTGACGAGCGTGCCTTCGCACCGGGCAATCGTTTCGCGCAGCAACTCGAAATGCCGCCGGACCAGGCCGTACGCGGGTGCCTCGCCGATCTCTTCGTATAATGCGGTCGAGGCTTTAAGGTCCGTGAACATGAGCGCCACCGCACCGACGGAAATCGGTGTCTCCGGCGCGAGCACTTCCTCCGAGAAGAGCGTGCGGAATTCGCTCATCGCGATGACCATTGCCGCCGTCGTCGCGTTTTCATTCCCCGCGACGCGTTCGAGCATGATTGTGATGTCTTTGTCGTCATTGTTTTCCAGTGTCAGCGAGACATCGGGCCTAAGTTCCAGCGTCGATGGTTCCAGCGTGGGGCGATGAATTTTGATCGTGGCTTGTGAAGCTTTAGCGTCGTGCAGTATTCGAACGAACGTTTTTGCCTGGAGTTTGAGCGAACGCACATTGTATTTCCACGGGGTCAGCCGCATTTGCAGCGTTCTGGATTGCCGCGCAGGAACCTGTTGCTGCGCCAGGACGTGAGGCGCATTCATCGGCCCGCCGCTGCAATAACGAACCACCTCGACGCGTCGAATCGAAGGATTCGGCCGAAACGTCACTTCGACGGACTCCGCGAAATCTGCTCCGTATTGAATATTGCACGCGGGACAATGCGCTTCAGTTTTCATTTTTCGCAGCCTGTCGTGCCGCTCCTGCGCGCCGCGACAGCCGGGACAGATCACATCCCAGGAAAGATCGAGCAAACCCGCCTGCGAGGCGTGAAGAAAAAGCTTCAGCACCTCCCGGGGATCTGCCTTCCAGCGATCGGCAAAGACAAACGGCCGCATCGCATCCAGTTCTTCGTCCGGCATGGTTTCGATGGCGTCGATCAGCCGCGGCAGCCACTGGCGGCCGGCCCAGCCGCCGGCCTTTTCGAGCTTTTGTCGAATGATTTCGATTCTGCCCTGCGGAATGGCGACGCGAGGCACCGGCACGAAAGGTGTTTCGGAGCTCCCCTGCAGGAACTTTTCGATCTTCCGATACGCCTCCCGAAATCGCCGCCGCGAGGAGAAACCGATCTCGAAATAAAGCGCGGGGATTGCGAAGAACCAGCGCGGTTCGCATTCGATCTTTTGTTCGACAATGCTGGCGCCATTACTGGGATGCAGCGTCACGGCGGTTCGGAATTCTCGAACGGGACCGTTGTGATACGTTCGAACGATTTCGTAGTAGCGGCCTTCGATCCATTCGAATGGATGCTCGTCCCATCGAAGGCGCCAGCCCATATAGCGCGTCTCGCCTTCCTGACGCGATCCGCCGTCTGGCTCCGGGATGTATCGGAATTTGAATTCGGGCAGACCGGCGTATTGGTTCAGCCGGTTCGTGTCCGCTATGTATCGCCACAGTTTGTCTGGCGGGGCATCGATCGGAATCTTCCAGACAAACTGCAGCTTCACGGGCAGATTTTACAATAGAATCTTCCCATGCTCGGGACGCTGGCTTTGTCACTTTTCCTCTCCTGGGTGCAGGTGAGCTCGGACACCTACATCGTGAAGTCGTCGGCGGGCGAGGAACGGGCGAGGCGGGTTTTGAAAGAGCTCGAACATTTTCATCAGCTTATCGGGACGTTGGTATTTCGCAATACCGAGTTGCCGGAGCTGCCGATCGAGGTTCTTCTCATCGGAGACGAGCAAACGATGAAAGAGCTCGAGCCCGTGTACAACGGCCGCAAGCTCGCCGTTGCAGGCTACTACCAGCGCGGCACGGATCGCGATTTCATCGTGCTCTCCGGCAGGGTGTTTCCCGATACGCTGACCAGCGTTGTGTACCACGAACTCACCCACTATTTCATCGGCCGCGCTCTCACTGTTCGGCCGACGTGGCTCAACGAAGGTCTCTCGGAATACTTCGCCGTTGCTGATATTCGAGACGACGCCATCTCGCTTGGCGGGCTTTCTTCCGATCGCATGCAGCTGCTCAAGACCGCGACGCTGCTTCCGCTGAAAGACTTTTTCGCAGTGGATTCCAGTTCGCCCTATTACAACGAATCTGCGAAGGCGAGCATCTTTTACGTCCAGGCATGGGCGTTCACGCACTACATGATGCACGGCGAATATGCTTCGCAATTCAAGAAGTACATCGATGCTCTGACAAAGGGCGATGCCAATTTGCTCGAGTATCTGGGCGTGAGCGAACGGACCCTGGAGAACGGTTTCAATACTTATGTGCGCATCTTCCTTCCGCGCGCCAATCGAATCGCGGTGAAGGTTTCGGGTGAAGAGTGGAATATGCACGTTCAATCCATTCCGGACACCGAAGGCCAGATTTCCATCGCCGAAATATTTCTGGCAAACGGGAAACTGGAGGAGGCACGGCGGCATCTGGAATTGCTGGCCGCTGCGGCTCCGGACTCGACACGAGTGTCTTACTATCGCGGCATCCTTGCCAGAATTGCGAACAACCCTGCTGCGCGCGATTTTTTCGTCGATGCGTTGCTGGATCCGTTTCTCGGGCCGCGAGCCGCTGCCCAGCTTGTGGAGATGGGCGATCTGCATATCCCGGCGGTGCGGAAATTATTGGAACAGGCTGCAGCGTCCGGCACTCGAAACTCTGCCGTGTATTTAGCTCTGACGAAAATCTATAGCGAGGATGTCCGCCAGATCGAGGAGGCGGTTCGGCTATCGCAAAAGAGCGTGGCGCCCGCGATTATCCCATCCGTGACGCCGGGTGCTCCCGTTCCTGAACCAGCGCGGCAGTTGTATGCGCAAGGTTCGGAGGACCACGTCAGATACCGCCTGTCATCGGATTCCGACCAGCCCCAGGTGACGATGTTTGTTGCGCCGTACTATCCTGCCGAGCTGCTGGAGCAGAAACAACCTGGCGAAGTCGTCCTTGATGTTCAGGTGACAAACGAGGGAACCGTCGGCGGAATCTGGCTCGTATCCGCGACCCCGGACATCTTCGGCACCCTCGCCACGGCAGCGATCCGCGAATGGAAATTCGAACCGCTCCCCGCAAAAATCCGGGTTGTTCTGGAATTCCTTCCCGAACTGTAACGCGAATTTACAGTTTCGCCGCGTGCGCCGCGGCGCGCAACGGCAGTTTGACGATAAACGTGGAACCTTGCTCGCCTCCGGAGCTGTGCGCGTGGACGGTGCCTCCGTGCGACTCCACAAGATGCCGGACGATGGCAAGGCCCAAACCCAGCCCGCCGTGCAGACGTGTCCGCGAGGCGTCCGCCTGGCGGAATCGTTCGAACACGTAAGGAAGAAATGCCGCTTCAATACCAATGCCCGTGTCCACGACACCGATTTCTGCATGGCTTTGGACTTGGTATAGCTTCACCAGAATGCGGCCGCCGTTCGGCGTGAACTTCACGGAATTCGCGAGCAGATTCCATACGACCTGCTGAAGGCGATCCGCATCACCTGAAACGATTCCTTCCAAAGTTCCCAATTGCAAGTCGATCTGGATACTCTTGGCCTCACTCGCGGGCCGCACGGTCTCCACTGCAGCCTGAATGATAGTGGCCAGATCGACAGGTTCCATGTTCAGGCGAAGTTTCCCGCTCAGCGCGCGAGAAATATCGAGAAGATCGTCCACGATCTTCACCTGCGTTTTGGCATTCCGCTCGATCAATTCGAGTGCGCGAACGAATACCTTTGGATCCTCCGGCTCGCTGCGCAGCATGTACACGCCGCCGAGGATCGGCGTCAACGGAGTGCGAAGTTCGTGGGAAACGATGGCGACGAACTCGTCCTTTAACCGGTTCGCTCTTTGCGCTTCACGGTACAGGTGGGCATTGTCCAGGGCCAGTCCTGCGCGGCGTCCAATGACGCTGAAGAAGTGCAGGTCATCCGAATCGAAAGCGATCGGCTTTGACGAAGCCACCGCAAGAACGCCCGCAACATGGTTTCGCGCCATGATCGGCATGAGCACATAAGATGTGGGCGAGAGGACGATCTCCGGTTTCGCAGTCGACATGATGCGGCCGATGGTTTCCATCTCCGGCTCCCCCGGCCGGCTCGCCGGCGAGATCGGCGCCCGTTCTGCTGCCGCCATGCGAACGAGCGTGTCTTCTTCATCCTTTATGAATATGACGCAGGAATCGGCCACTTTCGAGACGAGGTACTCCGCCAGCTCGGGAAACGTTTTCTCGCATTCGAGAGAAGACGCCAGGATTTTGCCGCATTCCACCAGATTGCGCATGCGGTCTTCCGCGCGCCTTCGCTCGGAAAGGTCCACGGCCAGGCAAAGCGTTTCAACCGGATCGTTCTGTGTTGCCACACCTCCAATCAGAACGGGAACGCGGCTGCCATCCTTTCGGACGAATTCCTTTTCATAAGGCGCGAAAACGCCGTCAGCATTGATTTCGTGACGCGCGTTGGCATCGAGCTGGTCGTATTCCTGAGGAGTCATCTCGCGCCATCGCAGTTGCTTGGAGACCAGGTCATCGCGCGTAGATCCGATCATTTTGAGAAAGACATCATTGGCTTCCGTGATGATGCCGCTTTGGACAACGAGCACTCCAATGATGTTCGATTCCATGAGACGTCGAAATCGTTCCTCACTCGCGCGCAGCGCATCCTCGAGCCGGCGGCGTGAAGTGATGTCACGCGAGAACAGCGTGAAACCGCCATCCGGATTGGGATACGTTTGATGCTCGAACCATCGGCTCATCGATGCGTGGAAATGGTCGAAACGTATCGGCGCGTGATCCTTCAGCGTTTGGGCGAGCCGATTGTGAAAAGCCTCATCGGCTCCTTCGAGAATGCTCGCCGCTTTTTCGTTCACGAACGTCAGGCCAAGGTCTTTGTCGAAAACGGAAAGGCCATCGCTGATCTTGCTGAGAATTTCGGCCAGGTTCGGTGCGGGCATCGGGAATTCGCACTATAAATTCGTCATTCGAAATTCGCAATTCGAATGTGCTATCTTACTCGATTCGTCAGCTTGTACGGTGGCGGCACCAGCGGTACTCATGAAGCGGTCAAACAAGCTCAGGCTGCGATGGCGCGAAATCCAAATGATCCTTCGGGGATTGGCCTCGACGCGACACGTACTCCTTGCCCATATCATCCCGATGCGCCGATGCAACCTGGCGTGCGCCTATTGCAACGAGTACGACGATTTTTCCCCGCCCGTTCCGACCGACGAAATGATCCGGCGCATCGACCGGCTTGCATATCTGAACACCGCTATCGTGACCATCAGCGGCGGCGAACCATTGATGCATCCCGAAATCGAAACGATCATCCAGCGCATCCGCCATCACGGAATGATCGCCGGCATCATCACGAATGGATACCTGCTGACGCCGAAGAAAATCGAGGCGTTGAACGATTCCGGCCTCGAGCACCTGCAAATCAGCATCGATAACATTCAACCCGATGACGTCTCGATGAAGAGTTTGAAGGTGCTGGATAAAAAACTCGAGTACCTTGCCGAATTCGCCGAATTCGCCGTGAATATCAATTCGGTCATCGGCGGCGGTATTCGTAATCCGGAGGATGCGGAAATCATCACGAAGCGCGCGGTCGACCTGGGCTTCGCGAGTTCGGTTGGGATCATTCACGACGGCAACGGATCGATGAAGCCTTTGAACCGTCGCGAAGAGCGCGTCTACCGGGAAATCAAAACGTACGGCAAGCACAGCTACAGCCGCATCTATTGGTTCCAGGAAAATCTGGCTCGCGGCGAGCCAAACGACTGGCGGTGTCGCGCCGGCGCCCGCTACCTCTATGTCTGCGAGGACGGGCTCGTTCACTATTGTTCTCAGCAACGCGGCTATCCAGCAATTCCTCTAGAAAAGTATACGTTCGCCGATATCGAGCGCGAATACTTCACCAAAAAACCGTGCGCGCCCCACTGCACAGTCGGGTGCGTGCAAAAGATCTCCGTCATCGACCACTGGCGCGATCCACAGGATGATGTTCAAAGTGGCAGCCAAATGCCACTTGAATCATCTGCGGCTGGAACTGAATTTGCACCAATGTCCGTCGATGCGCAAAAGTCGTGAAGAATCAATCCATCGTTTTTTAAAGTTGATTGACGCGTGCAACGAATGTTCACGAAGCCTGCGATCTTCCTCGTTAGGACAACCCACGGAACGAATCGCCACAAAGCTCGATCAGTTTGGATTCGAGCTGCAAACGGAGCTGCGAAGGCTGGGTGCGTGCGAAATTCCCGCCGCCCTCCAGGTGCCTCGGGGGCCTGACTGCGAAAGCCTGCTGGCCCAGTATCAGGATACGCTGAGCCATACGTCATCGGCCCACGCGCGGGCGATGCTCACCCGGCAGCAGCAGGAAATCCGGGACGCACTTCGGGAGTTGCTATCGCGAAGCGCAGCGTAAAAGTTCACCACCAAGACACAAAGACACAAAGAAAGGCCGCATCAGTAGCTTTTATTTGCGGCCTTTCTTTGTGTCTTTGTGTCTTGGTGGTGAACTTAAACTCCGAGAATGTGATATCCGCCGTCGACGTAGATGATTTCGCCGGTGATGCCGCGGGATAACGGGCTGAGAAGAAACAGCGCGGCATCGCCGACCTCATCGATATCGACGGGCTTGCGTAACGGCGCGCGCTCGGCATGGAGTTTAATCATGCTGGAAATTCCGCCGACGGCCGACGAGGCAAGCGTCTTGATGGGACCGGCCGAAATGGCATTCACCCGGATGCCGGAAGGACCAAGGTCGTTGGCGAGATAGCGAACCGAAGCTTCCAGCGCCGCCTTCGCGACCCCCATAACGTTGTAATTCTGTATGGCGCGCTGGCTGCCGAGGTAGGTCATCGTGACGATGCTCGCCTGGCGATCCTTCATCAAAGGGAGCGCCGCGCGGGCAACAGCGGCCAATGAATAAGCGCTGATGTCGAGCGCCGTGGCGAAATCGGCCCGCTTAGTGTCCGCATACATGCCCGCCAGCGCGTCACGCCCTGCGAATGCCAGCCCGTGGACAAGGAAATCGAGATGCCCAACCTCCTCGCCAATCCGGCCCATCAGCGCCTGGATCTGCTCATCGCTCGCGACATCGCATTGCATCAAAAGGGGGTTATTCAATAGCGGTGCCAGCTCCTGCACGTTCTCGCCAAGCCGTTCATTCTGATAGGTAAGGACAAGCCGGGCTCCGGCCCGATTGGCGGAATTGGCGATGCCCCAGGCGATGCTGCGCTTGTTGGCGACGCC
>Ga0070707_100005701_pt1 | contig 11622 bp, 22 predicted proteins | sample KBSK5502metaG_FD_65468 | JGI IMG/M metagenome (GOLD analysis project Ga0070707, IMG submission 65468) | Corn, switchgrass and miscanthus rhizosphere microbial communities from Kellogg Biological Station, Michigan, USA - KBS K5-50-2 metaG | ecosystem: Host-associated > Plants > Roots >... | reverse complement strand
TCGAAATCGCCACCATCGTACAGCGCATCAGCTACCGCTTCTGCAAACTGTTCATCGAAGAACTCGTCCACGATCATTGCGTGTCCGCTCGCTTTCCTTGAAGTTTGTTGGCGATCTGCCGAGCTCGAAGCCGGGCATAACTCGCATTCGTTCCTAGCTCGGCGAGTCCGAGTGGGCCGGGATCATAGCCAAGCTCGGCGTATCCCTTCACGATTGCCTCAATCAACTCGACCGCCTGTACGTAGTTGGCGAAATGCTTGCGACCGGTTGCAGCCTGCCCATACGTGTTGTTCAGCAGCGGAGCGAATGCGGGCGTGACGAGAGGTTGTCGAAGTACCCGATTCAAGAAGACGTACTTACGTGCGGTATCGAGATAGTCGCTCGGTTTGTCCAACGTGATCTTGTCCGGACGTTTGAGCCACCGCTGTACCTTGTTCGTCAGATCCTCCACCTGCTTGAGCACGTACTCCCGTAAGAGCTTGAGCGCCTCCTCTGGATTGCCAGCCCGATGGTACACCTGGCACATCGGCAGCTGCCGTGCAGCAAACAACTCTCGTACGCCTGAGCCCCATTCACTCGGCGACCAGAGCGCCCGCGGATCCACCAACAAGCAGTCCGGGAGCAACTCTTGGTTGACCATGATCTCGGAAGTCTCAATCAGGAATGGACCACAAGACCTGATCACGCCCCATCGAAATTCGAGGCGTGTATCCAACCAGCGCTCGATCCATGGCAGCAGCGGGTTCGTCATTTGAACAACGTGAACAGGTCCCAGGTGCGAGGAAATACCTGTGCGACAATCGTACCCACCGCATTCGCATACTGCCGGATCTCATACTGCGCGTTTGGTGCCTGGCGCAGCGTCAGAAACGCGAGCCAGTTGCGCAGATTCGCACTAGCCCGCATCCGACTATACTGGGCGACTGGGATCACAAGCCGAGCTAGTTCACGCGCCACACCAGCCGCCAACAGCCTCTCATATTCCAAACGCGCCTTGATGTAGACGGAATCCAGCACGGCCTGTACCCATGTTGCGTCCTCTGCACTGAATCCTTCCTGACTCCCTTGCTTGTTCTTCGCCGCCTGCTTTCCCGACATGATCCGCTCGACACTCGGGACGTAGAACAGATCCGGCAGCGCCGTGTACCGTGCACTGAGCTCGTTATAGGACTGGGTCCGATGCCGATGCCATTCACGAAACACGAAGATGGGCGCCTGTACCTCGAGGGTCAGGCCCGCCATCTCGAAGGGTGTGTAGTGTTTGTGTTCCCAGAGGAAGCGGAGAAGCTTCTCGTCGCCAGGAGTCGGGGTGCAGATACACCCGTACTGGCGCCCCGTAACGTGAACGTCCAGATCTCGTTGACGCTGACAGTCGTCGGAGTGTATCGGACCCCATCCCTGGAAGCCCTTGTCTGTACTCATCCGGGCAGCCTCGATGATACGCTCGTCCGATCCCCACGATTCGACTCGTTTCACGTACCCATGATCGAGCACCTTCAGTTCATCACTCATGCTCATTCGTCTTCCTCGTAGGATGGCTCCGGTGCTTCGTTCATTTCATGCACGACTACGCGTGCCATTGCTTCTTCCTTGGTCGGCTTCAGCGCAGCGACCGCCTTGCGATGAATCCCTTGTGCCCGTCGATATACCTGCGCCGCTTCGTAGCACGCCTTCGCCTGCCGCTCGAAGTGCGCCGCATCGCTGCTGTACGTAGGCCGATCGGGAACGGCCTGATTGGCTGCCTGGCGTGCCTGATTCATGGCCTTGCGTTCGACAGCTGTGCCTTCGAGGATCAACACATCGACCGCAGCCTTGGGCAGGTACTCACGGCGTGCCTGCCCCGCAACCCGCCACACCCTACTGAAGGTGCCAGGCGACACCAGCTCGATGAAACCGTATCGTATGAGCGTGTCACGCATCGCACGATTCGGCAGGTGACGATCGACTGTTGGTTTCCCACGCAACTCGTTCAAAGCAAGCATGAACAACACTTCTTTCTGCCGAGGACCTAGGCGGGGCACCTTAGGAGCCGCGCCAAGCCGCACCGGTTTATCGGTCCGTTTGTACTCGTATGTCGAGGCTCCGTGCTGCGATTTGAACTCCTTCGCAACCGCCAACAATCCCAGCTCACATGCGAGCTCGAGCTGCCCGTTACTGATCTCCCACCCTGACTTGATCTCGCCGGGTTTCCACTCATTCAGGAACAGTCGTGCTTTGCGACTCAATGCGTTAACTGCTTTATCCCCGCGACGTCTCACATCACCTCCAGTCGGGGTCGGAATCGAAGTCCCACCGCTCCAACGTCCGTTCCGTCATCTCAACCGGCGAGTCGTCACGGTCATCTTGCTCGTCGGCCGCACGCTTTGCTGGGTTCAATTGCCCTCCGCCTTCTCGATGGCCGCCACACACGCAGCATACGGCTCGATCTCATTGTCGAGATAATCGTGCTGGCGATGTGCGATCATCGCACGTAACGCCTCGTACATCTGCGGCGCAGCTGCAATCAGTCGAGCGTTCGCCGTGTTCTCTTCGACGTTGCTTCGATTTGCGCCGATGTGAGCAATCACATTGCCCTCGCCGTCCCGAATGAAGTCGTCGTAGCGGCCGTAGTAGTCATGTCGCCACGGTCCGGGCGTGTGCTTCATGCGCTGCACGCGACGGCCCGCTTCGCCGCCTCCGGAAACACGTGCACGACAATCGTCGCCCGCGTTTCCATGTAGACCCGTGCGCCACACGACAGCTGCTTGCGCACACGCCCATCTGGTCCGGGGAATCCTTCGGTGACGAGCGTGACCGGCCCGCGCACCTCGACCGCATGGCCGTAGTAGTTCTCAGTCCCACGCTTGACTGTGATGGTCGGCAACGTGCTGCCGTGCTTGAGGTTGGAAGCAATGCGATGCTTGTTCACGTGGATCCGACACAAGCGACCCCCGCAGATCGTCCTAGTCATGTGGTAGATGACGCTCCTTTCAGGTTGCTTCTGCTACTCGCTCAGCACTTCGTCCTCATCCACGACAATCACAACCGCCTGCTGCCCGTCGACGGGCCAGAGCAACCCATGCTTGCGCCAGATTTCTTCGGGGACGTACACCATGGCTTTGCCCCAAGTGAAGCCGGCGGACTGCCGCGTGCCCTCTGGCGTGAGGAGCGACTTTCCGAAATCGGTTGCCAGAAACTCGGTGACTGCATCCCGCGCCGCCTGTGCAGGATCCGTTACCTCGTCATCTGCGAGGAACAAATCCAGCCCACAAAGCTCCTCCTCCCGCTGCAAGCGCACGATCGCTACGATCCGACTCATTCGTTCCACCCCTGCCCGGCCTTCTCCGCCACCTTCGATAGCAGGCACGCCACGTGCTCTCGCAGGCACACCATCTGCTCCACCGTTGTCGCCGACTGGAAAGCAATTGCGAATGGCGCCAACCACGAATGCAGATGGGCCAGACCCGGATAGCGCACGAGCAGATCGCCGGCCGAGTCGAGCTCGTTCGCAAAGCGTTCGTACAGTGCCTGGTAATCCGGCGTGAGATCGATCGTGCTCACGCCACCCTTCCAATCTCCTTGGACCACTTTCACTCCTTGTCCCAGCCGTGTGCGGCTAGGATCTGGTCTTGGTTGTCCTCGAGGTACTGCATCGCCTCATGTGCCGTCGGGAAGTACGGTGTGACCACGCCGCCACGAACTCCCGCCTGCCACTCCCCATCCCAGCCGACGGCGTAGGACGGTCGCAGATCGGTATCGAGATCACTCATCACGCGCAGATCATACCATTCCATCAGTTCCTGAGCGGTCACAGCTCCTCCCGGATGCCTGCAAGCATGGCCCGCTTCTCCGCATCGAGAACGTCCAGATCGATCTCGAAGTACTCGGCAAGGACACCTTCGATGCCACCACGGAAGTTGGCCGGCACGGGGTAGTCGTGACCGTCGACATACTCGGCGAGGACCCCTCGCCGCTCGTGCATGAACCAATCAAGGAACTCCCCGATCGCTTCCGACTTGGCACGCACGGCGTGAAGCTTCTCGTGCTCTGGGTAAGCCTGATTCGCCGTCTTGCGCACCACCGCTTCCGGCATCGGCGCGGCTTTGGTTCGACTCTTACTCACGTACCTGCCTCCGATACTTTCAGGTGAAAGGCTACCGCTCGATCGAGGGGAACTGTCCCACGACCCTCACACATCTCACAGCGGATTGCAGGAGCATCCCCGGCAAACCCTCCCCATCCTTCACACTGTGGACACAACACGAGCTTGACCCGTCGCTTCATCAGCGGATCATCCTTCGAGTGAACGGGCTACGATCGTTGAACGAAACATCCGAACAAGATGAGTTAGCGCACCACATTCCTTGCACTCACCTGCCGGCACGGTTTCACCGGCGCTGTTCGAGATCCTTGATCCAGCTGGATTCTCCTGGTGGACACAACCGACCGCAGTTACCGCATTCCTCAACCTGGATGAGCGCATCATTCTCAGTGCTGGCTATGCCGCTCGCATCGTTAGTCATCGTCCTCTTATGGAGTCTGGGAAAACCGGAAAACCTGACAGTCTAGGCCTGTGCGACTTCTCGGATCAGCTTGTAGTCGAGGTAAGCGGTTCTGATCTCCACTTCCGTGTGCTTGACCAGTGCACTCCATTGGATGCCGTGTTCGGATACGTGTATGCGACACACTTCCATCGATGCGTGGTATCGATCCCAGTCGTCCTCGCCGGTGAGTTTGGCAGCGATCAGCTCGGGCACCTCAAGCTCAGATGTGTCATTCCCATCAAGGTGATCATCCACCAAATCGGCTACGGCCTCGGATAACCGCTCTTGTTCGAGGTAGGCGACGCTGTAGTCGAAGATGAGGATCTCACTTACGTGCTCTTCGCGCTTCCGGAACTTGTCGTACTCCTTGCGCAACACCAGCAATCGCTTCGCCAGCTCCACATCGAGCTCCACGACCACAGCGCGAATCGGGTTCCACTCGTTGGAACTCCAGACCCGCAGCAGGATCGTCCTTACTCGTTCAGCGTGCAACAGATTTCCCCGAACGGAGGATCAAACCCCTTGTTGGTCTCCGTGAGCACCCAGAGAACCGGGCACTCCGGTGGCTCACCGAAGTCGGAGCAATGCCCATCCGTGACATAGATGATGGCCCGTGGCTGCATCCCTTGCTCACGCATGTGATCGAATACCGGGGCGAATGACGTGCCCCCGCCACCGACAGGCTTCAGTTCCTCGGCATCAGCTACGACCTGTTCACTGACCTCCGTATCACACCACATCACGGTGAGTTCCGGTGACTGTCCACGCTCAGCATACACATCGAGGCAGCCAAGAACTTCGCTGCAGATCTCCTGCAACGTCTTCTCATCGATCGATCCCGATGTATCGCAACCCATGACCACCTGACCGTAGCCTGGTGACCACAGACTGGGAAACATGATGCCGTCATCGAGGTATCGACGGTTCGGCCGTGACCAGCTGTAGTCGTGGCGAGCGTTGCCGTCGATGAATCGGGCGAGGATCTCCTTCCACGGTACCTTCGGCTCGAGCGCCTCATCGACCATCCGTGCGAGCCCGGCCGGCAACTTCCCCGCTCGCTTCGCCGCATTGAGTGCGCCCTGGACCATCACCTTCGCCTCGCCCATCTGCATGTCCCGCTCGGCTTCGGTGATCTGACTGCCGTCGGGGTTGGTCGGATCGATCACCCCGCCGCAGCCACCCGGATCGCATCCGTCACCGTCACCACCGGCATCCGGATCCTCGTGGTACAACTCTTCCGCCGACTTGTCTGGCACCCCCGGAATGCCGCCCGTGGGCAGCTTGAGCTTGGAATCTTCGACGATGGTGTTGACCGCTTTGTCACAGGCGATGTTCCATGACCGCGGCTTTCGCTGCATGCGACGCCACGGATGCAGTCCGGCCACATGACAGACCTCGTGCGCCAGCACGCCGATAAGCTCCTCGCTATCGAGGTGCAACACGAACCGTGGATTGTAGACCAGTCGCTTACCGTCGGTAGCCATCGAGTGTGGACACTCGGGCCATACCTTCTTCGGCGGACAGGGACAGGGGCCGCGCACAACCCCACCGTTCCCGAGCACGTGCCCTTCCATCCGCTGCAACCGCAGCAGAATGCTGGCGTAGAACGGGTGATTGCAGATTAAACTCGTGAAAGCCTGCGCCATCTTCAGCTCGACCGGGTCTTTGGACCGACTCATGTCACCTCCCCGATGTACTGCCGATACTTCTCTTTCACATCTCCGGTCTCACCCACCAACCGACTGGTCTCCCGCTCAGCTTCGTGTCCGTCGACGGGGGCGAACCGTACCACTTGGTCACCGGCAAACACCGGCCGAATGAGCATGTCGAGAAACAACAGGTGCAGCGACTGGCCGGTGACGAATAAGTAGGTCAATGGTCGGGGCATCCATCCGTAGCGAGTAATCCGTCGATTCACTCGTGAGGTCACACCGGTCTTACTTCCCGCAAAGAAATACAGCAGCCCTTGACGCACGCTGATGAGTTCCGCGCGGGTACTGATGAGCGGCGGATACCGGAAGTACATATCCCAGTAATCCGGATCGCTTCGTTCAGCCGAGGTGAGCTTGTTGGCGATCGCACGTGTGGCCCGTGCCGGCGACGTTTCCATTCGACGCCAGTGCTCGTCGATGCCCCAGGGAAACGGACCTTTGTAGTTCGGGTCTGGACCACGAGCGATGTAGGGTTTGACCGGCCTCACCGTACGTTGCAGGATCATTGGCCCCTCGCCGAGAGCCTTCTTCTGAGAAGACTCAACCTTCAGGTAGCCGCGGCCGATCGCTGTGTCTACCTGTACTCTGGTGACACGAACCTGTTTTTTGGATCTTCCCCACACGAGCTGATGCCATTCGTGCGTACGCTTCTCACCCGCCGGCCAGGCGTGCAAAACATTGCGCCAGGCCGGGGTGAGCGCCTTGCTACTCATGCCTCCTCGTAGCCGAAGACCTCGGCGTGATCGAGCGCCCACTGCGTGAACGCCTTGGCGCGCTTGAGGTCCTTGTTCCTGGAGATCGCATCCTTCACACACAGGACGCTGAACTCCGCCGGCACCCGGTTCAGGTAGCGCACGGTCTGCTCGAAGTTCGCCTTCGTTGCGCCGTGTGCGAGCGATCCCATGAGCGCGTACAACACATCAGCCTTGTCCTTGCCCGGCACCGGCGTGGTGTCCGGATTGAGGTAGATCTCGGTGCGATCCGGCAGTTCCGACCACACCCGATAGAAGGCGAGGAACTCGGTCGCGAATCCTTCGCCAGTCACCGACGCCACCGACTCCGCATCATCGATGCCGAGTGCGAGCAGCGCCGTTCCCACCTTCGCCACCGATCGTGGAGTAGGCGACTTCACCATGTCCTTGTTGGGCTCGAACTTGGCGATAAGGTCCGGCTTGAACCGGGCGAATGCGGCCAGCACCGGCGGCAGATCGTTCTGCAACGCCCACCGGATCCAGTCTTCCAGATCGAACTCGTAATTCAGCACCGCTGTGAAGCGATCCAACAACGGGGTGATCAGACCCGTTACCGCCGCCTTGTCCTGCCGGCGATTGGTGGCGGCGAGGAACCAGATCTTGTCGGAGATCTTGTGCCCGTTGATGTGCCGGGCCAGGACGAGCTGCATCACCGCTGCCTGCACTGCCGGTGGCGCCTGACCGAGATCATCCATGAACACGATGGTCGGTTTCTCGGCGTCGATCATCCGCCAGAGATCGCCGAACGGGAGGAACTTGGCGGACGGGGTGGCCGTATCTCGACCGATGACCGCCGGCATGCCCTTGTAATCGGTGGGATCGTCTACCACCGGATGCGTAACGATGAGCTCGTACTTGAGCTCCGCGGCGAGCTGCTCCACGGTCGCCGTCTTGCCGATACCGGGGGACCCCTTCAACAACACGGGCTCGTGCAACGCCGCCAGCTTGATCAGCAGCTTGCGAATCTGCGAGGGCTTCATGTGGTAGTGACTGCTCCTTTCAGGACTTCTTTACCCGCCGCAGTTTCTTCGGCGGGTCTCCGAATACGAACTTCCGAGTGTAATCCTCGGTCTCGATCACGCGATCGCTGTGCTCGTGTTGCACCTCCAACGTCTTGAGATCGATCCTGATCTCGCCGTAGCTCCCTTCATTGTCGAAGTTGTTCTCACTGATTTCGTCGGCCCACCGCTCGATCTCCGTCCGCAGATCTGCCGGAACGTCGATGCGATCCCGCAAGGTGAGCTCCTTGTATCCACCGATGCTCTCGATCCCACCTGAGTCGCCGGAGCCATCGTAATGGATGACGACGTAGCGTGCTCCGGTGCGTAACAACGACTTCAACCCGACCGTCAGCGGCAGTAGGTCACTCATCGTCTTCAGGTTCAGCCCAGTTGTGTTCATGCGTCACTTCGCGAGTCTGAATGTTGACGCTGATCTCACCGGACGACCCTTCGTTGATCTCCCAGCCGGGATAGGAACCCGCAAGCAGCTTCCACGCCCAGTCCTCGACTTGATCCTGTAACGTGGTGGGGAGTCGGACCGTCTGCTTGCCTTGTCGAACCGCCACACTGGTAATGCCGCCCGAGTCGCCCTGACCGGCATATGAGATGACGAGCTCCGCAGGACCTCCCTTGGTGAGATTGATGAGGCCGACCAGGAATGGCAGATCGTTGCTCGATCCGAGATCAAACGGAAACTTCTCAGGCGTGCCCTTCATGCGTCCCCTCCAACGTGTCGAGATCAATCCGAACCTCTCCGTACTCATGGCCGTTCCGTTCAAGCTCCTTCCAAATCACCTCTTCGATGCCCTCATAGAGAGGCGGTGGAATCGGGACACGTTGACCTTTGGCGTTGGTGGCCCACGGCCCGCTCAATTCGCCTTGATCGTTCTCCCAGGCATAGTTCGCATGGAGCGTTGTGGCACCTGCGTTGCGCAACACCTTCACGCCTACGAGAAATGACAGGTTCTCACTTGCCACTTACTTCCTCCTCCGCTTCTGCGAGCTGAAACTTCCGCACGAACGTGCGCGCCCCACGCACCATCCAGTCTTTCACCGGCAGTTCGCCGAGCCAGTCCTGGACACTCGGTATGAACCCGCAGTCCTCTCGCACATGTTGCTCGCCGATCCAGCGGACAGGCACCTCTCGCCCATCGGACGCCCGCTTGAACACTTGGCCGAACACCTGGATGGCTAGGTCCACCCCGAATGCACTGTGCAGAATCGCCCGGTGTCGCTGGTCGCACCAGGTGATCTTGGTGGAGTCAAACCACCGATGGATATGCAGATAGTCTTGCCACTCCCCGCCGTACAGCTTGGCGGATGACTTGGCGTGGTGTGCTGCGTCAGCCATCGGACACCTCCGGGTTCAGTTTCCGACCGATGAGGAAGGCCATGATCTCTGCGTGTGTGGGACCGCGCGTCTTCACTTGTGCCTCGGCGTACGCCTGCTCTGCCACCCTAACTTCTTGCGAGCGGCGACGCAGCAGTTCCAAGTGCCGAGCGATGCGCGTGATGGACGCGCGTTCGGGATATTCGACAGCTTTGGCCGCTACCTGCTCGAAGCGCCGTTTCGCTCGCATATGGTGGTCATGGGCGACAGACGCACGCTTTTGAACACGCTCCAAACGACGTTCATGAAGTACTTGGGCTGCCCACAGCGGCTCAATGAGCTTCACGCCCGCCGCCGTTACATACACGTTCCCCTGACGTGGTCGTCGATTCTCCTCAAACGCCAGCAGATCACGCCTGATAAGCGCCTTGATGGTTGCGTCCTCTACGACACGCATCGGATTGCCGTTCTGCTTGAATACACGAACAAGCCACTTGATCTGCGCTGGTGTGATCGGTTTGCTCATCGTGATTCCCAGCGTTCTTCTGGTGCCAGTCGTGATCCGTGCCGCACGATCTTCACAAGCTCATCGTCTTCACCCAGCAACCAGCTCGAACCCGACGATCGCTGAGTGAGGATGAGCAGGAAGCTCGGTACCCACCCAGTCGTAGCTGACACGGTACCCCGCTTGACGGTGCCGCAGGAGAAGCGCACTTCGATGCGCGAGCCGCTGTTGAAATGCTCGATCCACTTCTCGGCGAGACTATCCAGGTTGAACCGCTCGCCGTGTTCGCGTCGCCGGCGGAGGACGTATTGTCCAAAGCGTGTGCTGAGTACGTTCCGCACATCAGCGGGCAGGGTCGTGATCACGTCTTGACCCCTTCCAACGCACAGCCGATGAGCTTGGCAGTCATCTGATCACGTAGCTCGGCGTCGAGCAACGGCATCGGCGTGAGCCCGAACCGCTCGCAGTAGAACAGCCGGTTCTTCTCGACGTCCTCCAAGCCCCGCTTCCGCCACAGCACTTGCGTACGAGCGCTTACGATGCCCTTCGCATACCACTCGGCGTCCCACCGAAATCGGTGCAGGTTCTTGGCGTGGTCCACACACAACGGGTCGTCCACGATGAGCACCTTGATGCGTGCCTTGTGGAGAAAACTCTTGGTGCGAATAGCATGCAGACTCCGAGTGGGATACCGCATCGTGACCAGCTCGTCGGGCGGGCTTGACTCAGACAACGCAAGCGATTGCGAGTACATGCCGCCCTGCCACTTCGCCAGCGGCTTCTTGCCGGAGTACAGCACCAACGGATCATCGAACGAGTAGTGCAGGGAACCCACGCGTCTAGTGGGTCCGGCAAACCACTCGGCCTCAAAACGCTCATTCAAGCGTCGACACGACTGCACCCAGTCCCGAATCAGCTCGTCCCAGTTCGGTTGCCTACGGCGATTCATCGCTCACTCCCAGATCTCGGGCGATCGCGCAGCTGATACAGAGCGTTCGATCGTTGTAGTTCTTGCCGGGATCGCCGCACTCCTCACACGTACGTGCCGATTCAGCTGCCACTTCCCCAATCAGCTCGCTCAGACCAGGCGTGTCGCCGTCTGGTCCACCGAGTCTGTCGGTATAGAAGCGCAGGGTTCCGAACTTCTCCTTCACCTGCACGACTTTCAGGACCGCCGGCGGTCCAAATCCGGGCATGGCGGCGAATCGCGCATTCGCTTTATCAACAGCGTCCCACAACCGGTGAATGAGCTTCGCCCAACCGGAACCGACGGCACGCAACGACTGCTCGCGCGTGTATCCGTTCTGGTTGTAGATCACAGTTTGTCCTTGATCACCCTGTAATACGCCCCCGTAATCGGATTCTGTATTCGCTTCGTGTCAGAGCGCAGTATGGTTCCCACACACCGATCACAGAGTTCGATCTGATGTCCGTCCATGTTGCGTACCACGGCACCACTATGCCCGCAGGATTGCGGCGCCCCGTCACTCCGTCGCCGGCGTAGCACAGTCGTCACAGGGTTCGTTCCCGGTAGGCCACGGCAGCATCCCCATCATGTATGCCATCGCCTTCGCCGGAACACCGAGCTGATCGCCTGCTGCTTCACGGGCTTTGGCATGGTGCAGACACAGCGTGCGGTCCACGCCGTTCACTCCAAACACCCGTGTCTGTTCATGTGCCGCGAAGCGAATGTCGCTCATCAGAACGCACCGGCCATGGCGCTCTCGATCTTGGCGAGTGCCTTCTGTGCCTCGCTTGCCGCCTGCGACCGAATGCGCTTGTTGGTCCGCAGATCCTCT
>Ga0070707_100005700_pt1 | contig 11622 bp, 11 predicted proteins | sample KBSK5502metaG_FD_65468 | JGI IMG/M metagenome (GOLD analysis project Ga0070707, IMG submission 65468) | Corn, switchgrass and miscanthus rhizosphere microbial communities from Kellogg Biological Station, Michigan, USA - KBS K5-50-2 metaG | ecosystem: Host-associated > Plants > Roots >... | reverse complement strand
GGCCTCGTCTCGAAGACTTCGGCAGATTTGTGCGCTCAGATGCTCGAGACGTGTTCGCCGCAGACGCGTTTGTTTTTGAAAATTGTTCGACGAAACTGGTTTCGACCGGTCGCGAAGTGGATCGAGCGCATGACGGTCCCAGGAATTTTGCTGCATTACATTCTGCGAAAGAAATGTATCGCGGGGCTCGTGCGCTCGGCACTTATCGATGGAGCTACGCAAGTCGTCATAATCGGAGCGGGCTTTGATCCGCTCAGTTTTGAATTACATCAGGATTTTCGAGCTGCGCGATTTTGGGAGATTGATCATCCGGCGACGCAGCGTCACAAACTCCGCGCCTTTCCTAAAATCGGCGTTGAACGATTGCATTTTGTCGCGCTTGATTTGAACGCCACCGCTCTCGATAGAGAGGCGCTGGTCAAAAGCGGCTTCGATCCGACTCAGCGCACATGCTGGATCGCCGAAGGTCTCTTGATGTATCTGCCGCCAGATGTCGTTTCGTTGTTGATGAGAACATTGAAAAGTCTAAGCGCTCCGGGCAGCCACTTTGCATTTACATTCATGGAAAAGCAGCGCGACGGCCAGATTCGCTTCCATTCGCAAAGCAAACTCGTTGATTGGTGGTTGCGTAAGCGCGGCGAACCATTCCTCTGGGGGACTACGCGAGGTGAACTCGTTGACTTTGTACGCCCGTGGCATGTGATTCGATTTTTCAATCACGATGATTTGCGCGAAATAGAATCCGGGCTGGCCGATGAACCCATTGCCAGAGGCGAGGTAATTTGCCTGGCTGAGATTTAACTGGCTCGATTAAGCTTCCGCATGCTGACCCGACGTGAATTCATACGCACTGCGGCGCTTTTCGCGCTTGCGCCGCGAATTTTAGCAGAACGCGAAAGAGAGATTTGGGTCAATGACGTCCATTCGCAGCTCAATCGCACCCGCGTTCGCGAACTGCTGGTGCCACGTACTAGAGACGAACTTGCGGAAATTGTTCGTTCTGCATCGCAAAAAGGCCTGCCAATCTCCCTTTCGGGCTGCCGGCATTCGATGGGTGGCCAGCAATTTGGCACCGACAGCATTTGCATCGATACGCGTTCACTTGATCGAGTGATTTCTTTCGATCAACAGCGTGGTTTGATTGAAGCGGAACCGGGCATCCAATGGCCGAAACTGATTCGCACGTATCTGGCGGCTCAACGAGATAGCGCAAAGCAATGGGGTATCGCGCAAAAACAAACCGGCGCCGACACATTCACGCTCGGCGGGAGTCTCTCGTCCAACGTGCACGGACGCGGACTGACAATGAAGCCGCTTATTTCCAATATCGAATCATTTATCTTGATCAACGCCGACGGGAAATTGATTCGCTGTTCGCGCGATGAAAACAAGGAATTGTTCCGAGTTGCAATCGGTGGCTACGGGCTTTTTGGATTAATCGACAGCGTAACGCTTCGGCTTGTTCCCCGGCAAAAATTGCGACGTGCGGTTGAAATAATTCGCGCGAGCGATCTGGCCAAGCGTTTTGAAGAACGGATAGCCCAAAAGTTTCTTTATGGAGATTTTCAGTTTTCAGTCGATGAAAAATCGCCGGACTTTCTCCAGCGCGGTGTATTTTCTTGCTACCAGCCGATCGACGAACACGAACCGATTGTCGCCGAAAAGAAGTTACGCGATGGTGACTGGCTGGATCTTTTGCGGCTTGCTTACACCGATCGCGAAAAGGCTTTCAAGCGTTACAGCGATTACTACTTATCGACGAACGGACAGACTTATTGGTCCGATACAAGTCAGCTGAGCGCTTATCTGCCTAATTATGCGCAGAAGATCCGCGAGCAAATCGGAGGGGAGCAATCGAGCCTCATCATTACCGAAATTTACGTTCCGCGCGCAGACCTTTCCGACTTTCTAGCGCAGGCGGCGGAACTGTTGCGCTCCAATCATACAATCGCCATCTACGGTACAGTCCGACTAATCGAAAAAGACGATGAGAGCTTTCTGGCTTGGGCCAAGGAATCCTATGCGTGCATCATCTTCAATCTGCTCACACTCCATACACCAGGCGGCATTGAAGCGTCGGCGCGCTCCTTTCGCGGCTTGATCGATTTGGCTATAGCTCGCGGCGGAAGTTATTACCTAACGTATCACAAATTTGCGAAACTCGAGCAGGTCATGGCGTGCTACCCGCAGTTCAAACAATTTCTCGCCTTGAAAAGAAAGTATGATCCCACTGAACGCTTTCAGAGTGATTGGTACCGCTACTATCGGAAGCTTTTCGCAAGCTGATGGATAAAGGATGGCAACCGTAATCGTTGTCGGTGCTGGCGTTAACGGAGTTACGACCGGGATTGAACTAAGGAAACGCGGCCACAAGGTCAGCCTTATCGATCCGGGACCGCTGCCGCATCCGCTGGCTGCCTCCACCGATATCAGCAAAGCGGTTCGCGCGGCTTATGGCGCGGATCAAGACTACACAGCGCTGGCCGAACGCTCGATCAAACTCTGGCGCGACTGGAATAAAGAGTTCGGCCTCGAGTTGTATCACGAGGTCGGGGTAATGTGGGTGCGCCAGCGGGAAATGAAGCCGGGCGATTTTGAATACGAAAGTCTCAAAATACTCGAGCAGCGCGGACACAAGATTGAGCGCATGAACTCGGCGCGAATGTGGAGGCGTTTTCCTGCCTGGAATCCGGAACTTTATCAGGATGGCATTCTTGAGCTGGAAGCAGGGTATGCAGAAAGCGATCGCGTGGTAGCCACACTGATTGAGCGCGCCAAATCGCTCGGCATTGAACTACGCGAAGGCGCCAGATTCTCTGAGTTGGATGAAGGCGACGATCGCGTGAAAGGAATTGTTCTCGACAACGGGGAGCGAATTTCGGGCGACGTTGTCGTAGTGGCTGTCGGCGCATGGACACCGTACGTGTTGCCGTTCACACGAAAGTTCTTTCGCGCGACTGGGCAACCAGTCTTTCACCTGAAACCTCGGCAACCTGAACTCTTCGCGCCTGAATATTTCCCAGTTTTTGGCGCGGACATTTCGACGACCGGTTATTACGGATTTCCACTGAGCCGCGAAGGCGTTGTGAAAATCGCGAACCACGGCTCGGGCCGCGAAATGTCTCCCGAATCTCCAAACCGCGCCGTCATACCCGAAGAACAAGAGAACTTGCGCGAGTTTTTATCGTCGACATTTCCGGCGCTCGCCGACGCGACGATCGTTTACACGCGTATCTGTTTGTACTGCGACACGAACGATGGACATTTTTGGATTGCGCCCGATCCAGCGCGTCCGGGGTTAATTGTCGCCACAGGCGACAGCGGACATGGATTTAAGTTCGCGCCGGTGCTGGGCGAGATCATCGCGGATGCAGTCGAAGAAAAATCCAATCCGCTTCTGCAAAAGTTTCGCTGGCGACCGGAAGTTGGCGCCGGAGGACAAAAAGAGGCAGCGCGATTTGATCCAGATCTGTAGCGGCCCGATGGGGCTCCGGGTCGCGCTAATTCGTCCATCGCTCACAGAGCGCCGCTACAGGAAATCGGCGCCAGGGGTTGCCCTTACGCTTTTTGCGCGGGCTCTTTCTTAGGCTGGCGCTTAACCAGCGTGATCTGCTTGATGCGCGCGGAATCGGATGGGCTCCAGGTCGCTACATCGGGGTCGTCTTTGAAAGCGTTGTGGATAAGTCTCCGTTCGTAGGAATTCATCGGCTCGAGCTGAAGCGAACGGCCGGTAATGCGTACGCGGTCTGCCAATTCTCGCACGCGCTGCACGATGCGATCTTCGCGCATGGAACGGTAGTGTTCGCAATCGACGATCACTTTTTCAGCATCCTTGTCTTTGGCTTGCAGCAACCGATTGAGCAAAAACTGGATAGCCTCGAGAGTCTCGCCGTTACGCCCGATCAAGCGGCGGCTTTCCTCGGTATAAATCTGTAGGGTGGAGTTGCCGCCTTCATTCGTGGTTTCCTCGATTTGCACAACGAAACCGAGATAACCGAGCATGGTGTCAAGCAGTTCCTTCGGGGTCATCATCGTTTCCGTCTTCCGGCTGGCGCAACTTTTTCGAGCTTCGGCACGGGTTGATTTTTGTTCTGATAAAATTGCAGGATACTGAAAAGATTTTGAGTTGTGTAATACAATGCCAGAGCTGCCGCAAAATTGTAGCAGATAAATAAAAAGATCAGGGGCGTGAACATCATCACCCGGCGCTGCGTGGGGTCGCCGGTCTTTGGCGTCATGGCCATGAGCCAAATCTGCGTCGCGGCCATGCAGAGCGGGATGATGTTGATCGGGATCGCCCAGCCGAGCAACGGCAAGTGCGCGATGGTATCTGGCTGGGAAAGATCTTTTACCCAAAGAAATTTTGCATTTCGCAATTCCACCGCCTGGCCGAGCATTTTGAAGAGACCGAAGAAGATCGGGATCTGAATCATCATCGGCAAACAGCCGCCGACGGGATTAATTCCGTATTGCTTGTAAAGCTTCATCACCTCCTGGTTCATCCTGGTCGGATCATCTTTGTATTTTTCCTTCAGCTCCTGCATTTTCGGCGAGAGCGCAGCCATCTGGCGCATGGAACGATTCGCTCTGTTTTGAATCGGCCAGAGCGTGAGTTTGATGATGGTGGTGAGAGCCAGGATGGCGAGGCCGTAGTCTCTCAGCCAGCTGTGCAGCAGGTTCATGAAGTTAAGAAGAAACTGGCACACCAGTTTGAATATCCCGAAGTCCATGACCTCGGCTTCATTGTGCGGAAGTTGCGCGAGACGATGGTAAAGTTTCGGGCCGGCATAGATTTCGAAACGCGCGCTTCTTTTTTCCCCGGGCTGCAATTGAAACCCCGGCATCCCAAGCGCTCCCTCGATTCCGAGCAGTTTTTGGTCGGGCGAGCGCTCGATATCGAAAGGCCGGCCCCATACGCCCGTCGCCTTGTCGGCAGTAAGCGGCGCCAGCAGGGTGGTGAAAAATTGATTGCTTACAGCAACCCATTCCGCGCCAGCAATATTTTCCTGGTAAAAAGGTCGCGCAGCGCGCTGACCCAAACCGAGAAAACCGCCACTGCTGCCGAACCAGCCTACATCGATTCCTTTCGCACCTCCCCACATGGTCACGTTCCTTTCGATGCACCAAGTCAGGCGTGTGTACGCAGGATAATCCCTGGGATGAATAGGAGCCGCGGACCCAAGCGCCACAAAATAACCCGCGCTTTGATATGGCTCGGTTCCCCGATTCTCGAGATCGACATCCATTTCAATCACATAGTTGTCTTTGTTCTCGGAAGATTTTTGGAAGAAGAACTTTTTCCGGATGGTGACTTGCTCGGCCATCGTGCGCTCAAATTGCACCACGGAATCCGACCCGCTGGATGCGGTAAACTCGGGAAGGGTTGGCGTCCCGACAAGTTGGGACTCAATGATTGCGCCGATTGGGGCGCTCTGCGCTGAATTTAAGACAACGCGTTGCCCTTTTTCGGCCACCTGCCTGAGCAAGACCGCTTCCTTGATTCCACCACCACGATTTGTGAGGCGCAGTTCGACGTCCGAATTGCGCAGTGTTTCGATTTTCTCTGGAAAACTCGGAACTGGTTCAGGGGCTTTTGGCGCAGCTTCAGGGGCGGCGATCGGCGTTGGAGAAGCAATCGTTGGGGCGGGAGAAGCCCGCCCCTGCGAGACATTGACAGGTGCAGGTCTCGGCGGCGTCTGCTTTGCCTGATAGACTTCCCACAGGATCAGTCCAATCACGCAAAGGGTAACGACAATCCATGCAGTTCGATCCATAAATCTTGCCGACGCGGCTATTCACAAGCATCGGAACACGGACTCCTCCGCCACGGCATGGATTCGCTGCGGCGAACAGTCTGTCCGGCCAGCGGAGTTCGACTCCGCCGATTGGGTGTGGAGCAAGTTTTGAACTTACCCGCTTCCTTGCCTCCGCTAGTTGCAAGCTTACGCCACTCCGATTCTCGCGCGGGCACCGGATCATATCCGCAACCACCCCAGGGTTGGCACCGCACCAGGCGCTTCAATCCCAGCCAGCTTCCACGGGCAATGCCATGCGTCTCAATCGCTTCCAAAAAATACACCGAACAGGTTGGCGTAAATCGACAGCCCGAACCGGGACCGCAAATCAGGGAGAGGAGCGGCGAGAAAGTGCATTGGTAAATGCGAATAAAAAAACGAACCAAACTGAGCATTAGAGCGCTAGGATAGAAGCACGCTTTGCCAGACGCAACCATTCATCTTCCAGCGCACCATAACTCGCTTTCGTGGCAGAACGTCTGGCGATGAGCACAATCCAAAAGTCGTCCCGTAAATCTTGCTGATGCTTGCGCACAATTTCCCGCAGACGGCGTCGAACCTTATTGCGAACCACCGCGCCGCCGACGCGCCGGCTCGTAACAAAGCCGATGCGCGACGCTCTAGAACTCTGCACCGCGAGAGCGCCGAGCACCATAAACTTGCCGGGCTCCAGATGGCCCCGTTCTCTTACACAATCAAACTCCGAAATGCGCGTTGACCGCCGCGTTTTTGAGAAAGAAAGCGAATGTGTTGTTGGCATAACGATTGTTGATTTGGCAATGCGCAATCGTACAGGCGCGTTTGCCGTACAGCAAAAGTCTTCCCCCGAAAACACCCGGAGGAAGACTTTGTAAAGGAAGCTGCCTGAAAAACTTACGGACTGGGTGATTCAGCCGGAGACGTGCCGTACCCCGTAGGGGACATACTCGTCGACTCCGGGCTGGTCGCCGCTGGACTGGCTGATTCGGTTGTTGTCGTTGTTGTTGCGGGAGTCGTAGCAGCTGGGCTTGCCGCCGGCTCCGTAGTTTCGGTCTTTTGCTCGCACGCCGCGAGGAGCGCGGCACTGGCCAGGATGCAGATGTATTTTTTCATAGTGGTAGTTGGAAAGGGCATATTGGTTTAATTGATTAATCGGAGCAAGACGCTTTTTGGCCTTATCGGAATTTCGTTTTCAGCAGCAAATGCCTGATGATCGTGGATTAAAGTGGGACCTCGTATTTGAGGCCATGCGCCTCCGCTACCGCCTGGCACGTCAGCCGTCCGTCGCACGTATTGATACCGCCAATCAGGGCTGGTTGTTTCTTGCATGCGCCCTCCAAGCCTAAATCGGCGAGCAATTCCACGTAACCATAGGTAACGTTGGTAAGCGCCTGTGTGGCGGTGCGCGCGTAAGCGGCGGGCATGTTCGCCACGCAATAGTGCGTAACGCCTTCCTCGACATAAACCGGATCGAGGTGCGTGGTTGGTCGCGAAGTTTCGGCACAACCGCCTTGATCAATCGAGATATCCACAAGCACGCTGCCCGGTTTCATTTTTCTCAACATCGCACGCGTGATTAACTTTGGAGCCTTTGCTCCGGGCAATAGCACGGCGCCGATCAGTAAATCGCAATCTGCCACTAATTCGTGCAAGTTTGCTTCGCTCGAATAGAGCGTGTTCGTGTTTCCCATTGTAAGATCGAGATAGCGCAACCGCTCGAGATCGACATCGAGTATTGTCACATCCGCGCCGAGACCGGTCGCCATGCGGGCGGCATTTACGCCGGAAGTCCCGCCTCCAACCACGACGACTCGTCCCGGCAAAACTCCTGGCACACCGCCAAGCAACACCCCGCTCCCACCATTGTATTTGGCGAGAAAATTCGCGCCCATCACTACCGACATGCGGCCTGCGATCTCGCTCATCGGCTCGAGCAGCGGCAAACGATTATTAATCTGGATCGTCTCATAAGCGACCGAAGTCACGCCCGATTTCAGCAATGCCTCAGTGAGCGATTTGCTCGCAGCGAGATGCAAATACGTGAAAAGGATCTGGCCTTCGCGCAACAGGGGAAACTCCGCCTCCCGCGGCTCCTTCACTTTCACAATCATGCCGGCACGCGCGAAAACCTCTTTCGCTCGATCGAAAATTTCGGCGCCGGCTTTAATGTATTCTTCGTCCGGATAACCAGAGCCGACACCTGCATTTTTTTCTACCACTACCGAGTGACCGTGCCGGATAAGTTGGTTTGCAGCCGAGGGCAGCAAGGCGACGCGCTGCTCCTGCTCTTTAATTTCTTTTGGGACACCGATAATCATGCCAGAGAATGAATGGTGATAAATGATTTGTGAATAGTGATAAAGCGAGTCGAAACGCGCGACCAGCGGAATCTACCAACCACTTATCACCGATTACCATTCACTAATTCAGGGACGGATCGTCGGGTGCCGCCGCCAGCATTTTATACCAGGGCCCCAGACTTCGCATGATGTCGAACCAGAGTTTCGGCAGGCGATCAAGCTGGAGCACGGAGGAGCTGGGCTTTTGCAGGAGCCATGCTTTCTGCTTCATCTCGGCTTCAAGCTGACCCGCTCCCCAGCCCGCATAACCCACAAAGGCACAGATTGTGGCTGGTTTTTTCTGGCCAGCCGCATCGCTTGCTTTCTCCAAACCAACATTGTGATTGACCTTGAGCCCTTCGCCTTTCTCCCATTCAAACGTCGCAAACATCAGTTGGTTTTTCCCAACCGGTCCGCCGAGAAAAACAGGGACCTCGGCGAGGCTCGCGGGTGGCGTCTCTGTCACGAGATCGGCCACTTGTCTGTCGAGCGGACGGTTAATGATCACGCCGAGAGCGCCCTCCTTTGGATCATGCGCGGAGATAAAGAGCACGGTTCGCCGAAAATTCGGATCGAGCATATTGGGATGAGCAATTAACAATGAACCAGCGAGACTGCGTCCGGATAATTCGTCATCCAAATTACGCATGCAAAACTAGAAACCTCGAAGCGAGCTCGCGCAAGCTTTGGCTCGATATCGGTTTCGTAACGCCGCCGAGACGAGGCACCCGATGCAGCCACGCCCCTGGGGGCACCTCCAGACGCAGATGCCCCAAAGGCCGTGGCAACAATTGTATCAATCAGCGTCGCGTCCACGCGGGATCGCAACCGTAAGGGCCGCGGCGTGGGCGGAAAGAGTGAGCGTGACCGAATGATATGGGGATGCAAGTGAATACCAGGGAGCGCGAAGACGCCGTCCGCATTTGCGATTATCTTCGCATTCGCATCTGGCAGTTTGGCTCGCGCTCCCGAAACCACCGTTACTCGACGGCATTCCCATTTTTCTTAATGCGTGCGGGGATCGCAATGGGAAATTACTTCGCCTCACACTCACTGCGGATCAGAAGTCTCGGATTTCTGGCTCGCCCGATTCCTTCTGCTTGCGCTGCCAATGTCAACCGCCTCGTTTCTTTGAAGGAGCAGCCCGTCTGCGCCGGGCGCGGCGATTATCTTCTTTGCAACCACCGTGGTGCCTCGAAAAAGTTCATGTAAAATTTTGTTGCCACCAGCCGCAAGCTCGTTTAGTAGCCTCAAGGTTTTCCACGATTGTTCTGGGGGGAACAGCCGCCCTTCACGCCCATCGGGCGTGGGGGGCGGTACTTCTTTTGGGCTGAGAAGAAGAGAACGTCCAACTCCGAAAGCTTTAACACATTCGCTTAATCGGCCGCCCGGCTTGCGATCTATCTCGCTCACATCCGTGCGGCTCCATTCGTGAACAGAAGCTCAACGCCCAACGTTCAGCTTGAAGCCAGAGTCTAAATTGGGCGCTGTTCTTTGCGCCTGCTCTTGCGCCACGAACGTGTGAGCAATTTAACGAGCTTCTTTCGTCCCCTATCGGGACTCATTAATAAAAATGGCACGCTAGGCAGCGCTTAAGCGGTCGCCTATTGTCATCCGTATTTTGCATTCCAAATTGCGCGATTGAACCTTCGGAAATAGCCGAGCGTTTTAAACGTGGGGAGATGATGATATAAGGGAATCGAGTCCCTTCGGGACGACAGACGATTCGCTTCACGGGTGAACAAACTACGTGCCATCAAACATTCATCATCGCGGTCACGACGAAGAATGTCGGGTCGCGCTTCCTGGCCGGTTGCGTTGACGTTTGCTGCGCTCATCACTGCAGCCGTAATCCTCGTTATTTTCCTGCGCTTGGAGAGCTGGCCGGCGCGCACAGCACATCAAGGCACCGCCGAGCTCGAGAAGTTGGGCAAGGATTTGCGTGCCGCTTTTATCGACATCGCGCACTTGCAGCCTCGCATCACGATAAACAGCAACGTTTACATGGAACAGACCACGCCCATTAGCGAGCTGGTGGTTTTATCACGCCGGATGGAGGTCGAACACGAACTGTTGCATACCTGGGTGGGCAGCTCCAAGCGAGTAAAGCTGCATGGTACATTTGCCGTTAAAGCTGGCTTCGATTTGCGGCAGAACCTCTCAATCGATATTCGCCCAAACGAGATAATCGTTGAGCTCCCGCATGCTCAGATTCTCGGTATTGACCCAGTTCAGGTGGACGTCCTCGCATTTGAAAACGGTTTTTGGAATCGAATCTCCGGAGAGGATGTGCAAAGCGAATTGTCGATCTTGCCTCAGCTGGCCCGGGAAAAGGCAGTGGAAAGCGGTTTGCCTGCTGAAGGGGAACGCGCATTGCAGCAACAACTCGACGAGCGCATTCACACGCCGCAGCCATTGCATTTGATCTTCAAGAACGAGAAGAAAAGTGAATAGTGAAGCGATCGGTGATCAGTGAAACGCGTGTGTGACCGCCAAGCGGGTTTGACTAATCACGATTCACAGATCAATCCCGCTTTTGCCAACCGATGTCGTTCAAGAATCGATTCTTTCTCGTTAGTCTGCTGATACTGCTCGCGGTGCCGTTTGCGATTTGGGTTGCACCATTGACCGTTTCCAATGGCGTTCGGTTGTGGGTCTGGTGGAAAGCCCGGCACGAAGGTCTCATTGTTAGCATCGACAAGATCGAGGCGCCGTTTCTGCGTCCGGTCACGATCCGCGGCCTTCAAGTGAAGAGCGCGCCAGACAACGCATTCCTCATTGATCTCACTGTAACGCAAGTGAGTCTGAATTTGAGTCTTAAGCGCATCTTGCTGGGCATGCGCGGGCGCGCCATTCGCGATCTTTCGATTCAAGAATTACGCGGCGAATTGCGCCGCCGCAATCCAGCCGGGCGAGTCATAACGCCAAGCGGCTGGACAACACTGCACAGATTGCTTCCCCAGAGTCTCAGCATTGCCCGCTCGGACATACGCCTTGAAGACGGGCCGACGATGATTTTGCTGCGAAATGGTTCTCTGTCCGCAAGCGAAACAGAAGCCCGCCGCTTTAGTGCTGCCGAGGTGATGATTGCGTCGCCGTTGTTTCGTCAAACTTTTTCGCAATTACGCGGGGCGACCAACTGGCAGGGCAGCCGCCTGACGCTCGGCGGACTCACGTTAACGCGTGGTCTCGATCTTCAATCTATTACAGCTGATTTGTCACGCCTCAGTAACCAACGTGTTGGATTGGAATTCGATGTTGATGCGTTCGGTGGAAAAATTCGCGGAAACATTTCGCATCAGTGGCGCGTGCAACGCTCCAATTGGAAGATTGCCGGCTCAGCCGCTGACATTTCCCTCGCACAAACGTCGGAGGCCGTCGGATTCACTGATCGCGTGGATGGTTTGCTTCACGCTTGCAACTTCACTTATCGTGGAAACTTGACCGAGCCGGCTAGTGCAACTGCGTCGCTCTGGGCCGAGCTAACCAGGCTCACCTGGCGCAATCGC
>Ga0070707_100005698_pt1 | contig 11623 bp, 8 predicted proteins | sample KBSK5502metaG_FD_65468 | JGI IMG/M metagenome (GOLD analysis project Ga0070707, IMG submission 65468) | Corn, switchgrass and miscanthus rhizosphere microbial communities from Kellogg Biological Station, Michigan, USA - KBS K5-50-2 metaG | ecosystem: Host-associated > Plants > Roots >... | reverse complement strand
CCCTGGCGAATCGAGAACATGCCGTCGCCCCGAATGATCAGGTAGACGTAGGAGGCGGTCGGGTTGTTGATGTCCTTCCCGGCGACGAAGATACCGAAGGCTTCCGGATGGGTCGGCTTTTTCGTCTGGGTAAAGGTCGCCACCGTATGGAAGGAGCCCGGGACGGCATCCGCCGAGCGCCAGAAGATGCCGGAGGGACCGGTCGTCACGTGCAGGCCGGGTCCCATCGGCCCGAACTTGAGATTCTTGAGCGAGTCGGTCGCCCGATCAAGCCGAGCGGTCCAACCGGCGGGCATCGTTCCGCTCCCCGCGACGTTCTTATCGGGATCCGCGGGGTTGCCCTGTGCCGAAAGCGGGGCAGAGAGCAGGGCGGTCAGGGAAATCACGGTCAACGCACGCATAGCAACACCTCGATGGAGGGTAAGGGATCGCTCAATCCCCGCGGTTGCGGTCCTGGCGGGGGGACGGGTAAAATACCGCTTCACAGCCGAGGGGACCATGTCGACTTTCGCCATCATTTTTGCCGCGCTGGGCGCCGGCATGATCCTGTTCGCCCTGACCTACGTCACCCTGCTGGTCGGGGCCATAGTGAACGGGATGGTGGTCCTGATTTCCGGCCCGGTCATCGACAAACTCGTCGCCCGGAAACGCTAAGCGTTTTCCGGTCTCCCGGGGCCGTCCGGCTCCTCGCGCTCGGCCATACTCGCCGACCGTAACGCCCCCTCGTAATTGATTTTGAGGCTGCCCATCCCCTCCCGGAGGCCCCGGACTTTCATCTGGTGGCCCCCGGTCCGGCGGGCGAGCATCGCCATGACGCCCATGGTCTCGGTCAGTGCCGTTAACCCTACGGAATTGGTTGCCGCTTTGGATTCGTCCAGCAGCCGGGTGAGCCGCCGGATGACGGATTCATCCACCCGCATTCCGGCGATCTCCTCGACCAGCCGGTGGATCTGCTGGAACTTGGCCGGAAGGCTCTCCAGGACGCCCAGCTGGGCCTTCTGCCGGGGGGTCAACTTGTCGGTCATCGCACCTCGGGGTAACTCTCAACGGGCAGGGTGTTTGGGACGTACCACTCTGTTGGCCTCCCGGCGGTTCCGGGACGTGCTGTTCCCCAGTCCCGAACGGTCCGACGCATGAAAATTTCCGACATCTCCATTCAGCGGCCGGTCTTCGCGAGCATGATCAGCGGGGCGCTCGTGCTGTTCGGCGTGCTCGGCTACAACGAGCTGTCGGTCCGCGAGTTTCCCGACGTCGACCCGCCGATCGTTTCGGTGTCCGTGACGCTGCGCGGCGCCAACCCCGCCGTCATGGAATCCGCGGTGACCGACGTACTCGAGGAGCAGCTCGCCTCGCTCGAAGGCCTGCGGACGATGACGAGCAGCAGCTCGGAGCAGTCCACGAACATCAATCTCGAATTTAACCTCAACCGTCCGATCGAAGACGCCGCGCAGGACGTGCGCGATATCGTGGCGCGGGTGCGCGGCCGGCTTCCCCAGGAAGTCGAAGACCCGGTGGTGAACAAGCAGGATGCCGATGCCCGGCCGATCGTCTTCGTCGGTCTGGAGTCGAGCCAGCACGACCTGCTCCAGCTCTCCGAGATCGCCGATCGCATCCTCAAGCCCCGGCTCCAGACGGTGCCGGGGGTCGCGCGAGCCGACGTGCGGGGCGAGCGGCGCTACGCGATGCGGATCTGGCTCTCGGTCAGCAAGCTCTCCGCCCACGATCTCACGGTGCAGGACGTAGTTCGCGCCATTCAGGCCAGAAACGTCGAAATCCCAGCCGGCCGGATCGAGTCCGACCGCCGGGAGTTCTCGGTGCGGTCGCTCGGTGAGCTGAAGACGCCGCAGGAATTCGCCGCGATGGTGGTGGCGAGCAGCAACGGCCAGGTCGTGAAGCTCGGGGACATCGCCAAGGTCGAGCTGGGCGCCGAGGACGAGCGCAGCATCTTCCGCTTCAACGGAAGGCCGGCGGTCGGCCTGTCGGTCGTGCGGCAGTCGAAGTCGAACCTGGTCGAGGTGGCCGACGCCGTCCGCGGTGCGCTCCCCGATCTGATCGCGGCGCTTCCGCCGGGCGTCACCGCCAGCCTCGGGTACGACCAGTCGATCTACGTCAAGCGGTCGATCAAGGAAGCCGAGGAAACGCTGATTCTGGCGGCGGGCCTCGTGGTGCTGATCATTTTCCTCTTCCTCCGGAACATCCGCGCGACGGTCATTCCCGGTCTTGCCATCCCGGCGTCGATCGTGGCGACCTTCGCCGTGATGAACGCACTCAATTTCTCGATCAACAATCTGACGCTGCTCGCGCTCACCCTGGCCATCGGGATCGTGGTGGACGACGCGATCATCGTCCTGGAGAACGCCTTCCGGCACCAGGAGGAGCTGAATGAGCCGCCGGAAGAGGCGGCGGTCAATGGCACCCGCGAAATCGCCTTCGCCGTGGTCGCGACCACGATCTCCCTGGTCGCGGTGTTCACGCCGCTGGCGTTTCTGAAAGGCAGTACCGGGCGGCTCTTCAACGAATTCGGAATCGCGGTGGCCGCCGCGGTCGCCATCTCCGGATTCGTGGCGCTGACGCTGACCCCGATGCTCTGCGCCAAGATCCTCCGGGTGCCGCCCCGGCACGGCGCGATCTACCAGACGCTCGAGCAAAGCTTCAAGATCACCGCCACCGCCTATGAGCGGGCTCTTGGCTTTGCCCTTCGTCACCGGCTGATCGTCCTCGGCACCTCGGCGGCGCTGGTGACCCTCGCCGTCCTGGTGTTTCTGGGCCTGAAGCGCGAGTTCGTGCCCCCCGAGGACCGCGGGCAGCTTCAGGTTCAGATCACCGCGCCCGAGGGATCGACCCTCGCCTTTACCGATCAGTACCAGCGCCAGGTGGAGCAGATCCTCAACGGCATCCCCGAAATCGCGAACTACACCAGCACGGTGGGCGGCGGGGGCGGCGGCGGCGGTGGCGGCGGCGGGGTCAACCGGGGCCAGATCTACGTGCGGTTCGTCGATTGGTCGGAGCGGAAGCGCTCGGTCCAGCAAATCATCGAAGAGCTCCGGCCCAAGCTGACGCAGGTGTCCGGAGTCCAGGCATTCGCCAACAATCCCCCCGCCTTCGGCGGGTACGGATCGCCGGTGCGGTTCATCATCCGGAATCCCAATTTCGATTCGCTCTTCGTCGGCATCGACGCGATGCTGAAACGGGCCCGCCAGATCAAGGGACTCACGAACGTCGACACCGATCTCCGGGTCAACAAGCCCGAGCTCGCCGTGTCCTACGATCGAGACCGGGCCGAAGATCTCGGCGTGCCGGTCCGCGACGTGGCCAGCACCATGCAGGCGATGCTGGGCGGTCAGCGCGCCAGCACCTTCACCCGGAACAACAAGCTCTACTACGTGATGGTGCAGCTCTCGCCGGAGGAGCGTGCCACGCCCACCGACATGAGCGGCCTTTCGGTCCGGGGCCGGGACGGCGAGCTCATCAAGCTCGAACAGCTTGCCGCGGTCAAGGAAGGTGTCGGTCCCCGAACGCTCAGTCACTACATGCGGGTGCGGTCCGCCGACATCTCGGCTGGTCTCGCCGCGGGCTTCACCCTGGGCGAGGCGCTCGATTCCCTGCAGCAGATTGCGTCCGAGGTGCTTCCGTCGGGCTCGACCGTGGCCCTGGGTGGCGAGCTTCGCGAGCTCTCCGAGAGCGGGAGCTCGCTCTACTTTGCCTTCCTGCTCGCGCTGGTCGTGGTCTTCATGGTCCTCGCCTCGCAGTTCGAATCGATCGTGCACCCGTTCACGGTGCTGATGGCGGTGCCGCTCGCGGTCACCGGCGCGATCTTCACGCTGTGGATCGCGGGGTCGAGCATCAATCTCTACAGCCAGATCGGCATGATCCTGCTCATCGGGCTGGTCACCAAGAACTCGATTCTCCTCGTGGAATACACCAACCAGCTTCGCTTGCGGGGGATGGAAACGATGGCGGCGCTGCTCGAGGCGGGGCGGATCCGGCTCCGGCCCATCCTGATGACATCGGTGGCGACGATCATGGGCGCGGTGCCGATCGCGCTGGGCCTTGGCGCCGGATCGATCAGCCGGCGCCCCCTTGGATACGCCATCGTCGGCGGCGTGCTCTTCTCCACCGCGCTGACGCTGTTCCTGGTGCCGGTCGTCTACTCGCTCATGGAAGGTGTGCGGGTCAGGGTCGGCAGGCGGCGCCCGAGCCCCGCGGCGGCGCCAGTGCATCCGGTGCACGGTTGATGATCGCGTTGCTTCTAGGGCTCGCGGCCGGTGTCTCGACACCGGCCGGGCAGACGGCGCCGGCCGCCGATACTCTGCCGCGGATTACGCTGAGCGAAGCCCTGCGGCGCGCGGCCCGGCTCGATCCGAATTACGTGCGCGCGCTCGGCGCGGTGAACAATGCGTCCTGGGCCCGTCGGGCTGCGATGAGCGCCATGATCCTGCCCTCGGTCTCGGTCGGATCCGACTACACCTCGTTCTCCACCAGCCAGTTCAACGTCGGCACCGGCGCGCCGGCCAGGACCAGCGCCACCGCGCGGATCGACGCGCGCTTCGAGTTGTTCGCCGGGGGACGGAAGTTCGCGACGCTGAGCCAGAGCGGAGCGGATCTCGAGGGCGCGAGGGCGGGCGAAGAGCAGCAGCGCTTTCTCACCGCGCTCAACACCGAGGCCGACTACTACGCCGTGCTGAGCAACCACGAGCTGGTGGATGTGTCCCGCGACCGGGTGCGCCGGGCCCAGGAGCAATTGGTGGTGGCCCGGGCCCGGGTACTGAGTGGCGCCGCGGTGCAGACCGACTCGCTTCAGCTGATGCTCGAGCTGAACCGGGCCCGGGTGCGGCTGCTCCAGGACGAAGCTCAGCTCCGGGTGGCGCGCCTCTCGCTGGGACAGCGCGTGGGCGCCGCCGGCGGAATCGATGCCGTCCCGCTCGACTCGGCCCTCGCCCCCGATCTTCCGATCTCCCTCATCGAAGCGATGAACCAGGCGGTGGAGCAGGGACCCGAATACCGGGTGGCCCGTGCCAATGAACGCTCCGCCGAGGCGGCGGTCAAAGCCCGGCGCGGGAGCTACCTTCCCTCGGTCTTCCTGAGCGCGAACGAGACCACCTTCGGAGACGATTTTTATCCGGTCGGTCTCACCCGCCGCACGCTGACGGTGAGCCTGAGCTGGCCGCTCTGGGACAACGCCAATCGCGAGCTGGCGTACGCGCGGGCCAGGAACACCCGCGAGCTGGCTCGGGCCGTCCGCGCCGATCTGGAGCGCGCCGCCGAGACCGACGTCACCGCCGCATGGGAGGCGTATCAGACGGCACGGGCGACGACGGTGTATTCCGAGCAGGGACTCATCATCGCCCGCGAGAATTTCCGGGTGCAGGAGGCTCGCTATCGCGCCGGAGCCAGCACCATTCTCGATCTCATCGATGCCCAATCCAGCCTGACGGAAGCCCAGGCGGAGTTGGTTCAGGCTCGATATGCGGCCCGCCTCGCCCTCGCCGGGCTCGAGGCGATTCTTGGCCGCCGACTCTTCAGCGACAAGGATTCTTCGTGAGGGGACTCGGGGTAGTGACGCTGGCGGTGCTCGCGGGTGCCTGCGGGAGCTCGTCGGGAGAGCCGCCGGCCGGAGGCGCGGCCGGAGCGGGAGCGCGCCCGGGTGGCGGACGGGGGAATGTCGGACCGGTTCCGGTCGAAGTCGTCCTGGTCCGGTCCGATACCGTGATCGATGCGATCACCGCCACGGGCCAAATCGAGCCGCTGCAGTCGATCGAGCTCCGCCCCGAGGTGGACGGACGGCTGGTCGACATCATGGTTCGCGAAGGCGATTACGTCGCCCAGGGGACCCCACTCTTCCGGGTCGATGATGCCGAGCTCAAGGCACAGGTCGCCCGCGCCCAGGCCGACCGCGACCTGGCGCAGCAGGCGCTGACCCGAACCCGCGCCCTCCTGGCCGACAAGGCGGCCGCTCCCGCCGACGTGGAGCGTGCCGAGGCCCAGATGCGAAGCACCCAGGCCTCGCTCGACCTCCTCGAGCTCCGCCTCGCCCGCACCGTCGTTCGGGCGCCGTTTGCCGGTGTCACCGGGCAGCGTCTCGCCAGTCTGGGTGATTACGTGAACAGCGCGAGCCGGCTGATCACCCTGCAGACCGTGAATCCCCAGCGCGCGGTGTTCCAGGTGCCGGAGCGCTACGCCGAAAAGCTCAGGGTGAAGCAGCACGTGCTCTTCCGGGTGGCGGCGCTTCCCGGGCGCGACTTTGCCGGTACGGTGGATTTCGTCGATCCCAGGGTCCAGCTCCCCAGCCGCACCATCACCATCAAGGCGCTGGCGCCGAACCCGCGCCGTGAGCTGGCGTCCGGGATGTTCATCGAGGCGCGCCTGGAAACCGCCACTCGGCCCAATGCGCTGGTCATCCCGGAGGATGCGGTGAGTCCCTTCGCCGGGGCCATGTACGTCTGGGTCATCCAGGACACAAAGGCGCAGCGACGCGAAGTGGTGCTGGGCGTTCGGACGCCGGGGTACGTCGAAATCGAAAAAGGGCTGGAGCTGGGTGAGCAGGTCGTGGTCGGTGGGACCGACCGGCTGCAGCCCGGCTCGGAGGTCAAGGCGACGGTGGTGGACCGGGATCCCCGGCACCCGGTCGAGGACAAGCCGGCCGCGAGGCGGGACACGGCGGCGGCTCGTCCCTAAGCTAAAAGCAGCTCAAATTAGATTAAAATTGAGGAGATTAAACATAGACGATTGATTTTTTAAGCTATTCATAGTACAGTACCGCGTCCCTGACCTCCTTCCCGAGTCACCGCGGAGCCGCCTGCCATGCTTGACGATCTTCGAGACTTCCTGGAAATCCCCTACGACCGGCTCGAGGAAATGAACCTCGAGGCCAAGGCCGAACGCCTCAGCCGCACCGGCGTCGACAAGATCCGCGAGAAGCGGATGAAATATCTGACCGACGAAAAGCGGATCAAGGCCGTGACCGTGTGTTTTGCCGACCTCGAGGGCCGGCTGCACATGCTCGACTACGACAAGAAGTTTCTCCTCAAATCCGCCGACAACCTCACCTTCGACGGCTCTTCGATCCGCGGCTTCTCGCAACAGGCCGAGTCGGATCTTCGGCTGGCGATCGACTGGCCCGCCACCTACTGGCTGCCCGCCGACGTCTTCGGCCCCGGCAAGGTCCTGGTGTTCGCCGACGTGCTCGAAAAGGACGGCTCGCCCTATGTGGCCGACATGCGGGCCAAGCTCAAGAGCTACCTCGACAAGATCTATCAGAAGGAAGGCTACGTCTGCAACGCGGCCAACGAGATCGAGGGATTCCTGTTCAAGGGCAGGGACGCGGAGCGGCGCTACTACGAGACCGGGAGCTTCGAATTCCCCAGCACCGGCGGGTACTATCACTCGCTCCCCGGCGACGCCCTCCGCCTCTTCATCGACACGGCGGCCGAAGTGCAGCGGGCGATGGGATTCTCCAATGAAAAGGACCACCCGGAGGTGGCCCCCTCGCAGTTCGAGATGAACTATGGGTACACCGAGGCGAGCATCGCCGCGGATCAGGTCCTGCTGTACAAGCTCATCTGCCGCCAGGTCGCGGCACGCTTCGACATGACGGCGAGCTTCCTCCCCAAGCCGGTCACCGGAGTGAACGGAAGCGGCATGCACACCAACCTCTCGGTGAGCCAGAAGGGCAAGAATCTCTTCTGGGATCCGAAAGGGCCCGACAAGCTGTCGAAGATGGGCTGGAAATTCATCGACCGGATCCTGACCAGCGGACAGGACATCTGCCTGCTCTTCAATCCGAGCGTCAACGCCTATCGCCGGCTCGACCCGCACTTCGAGGCGCCCAACCAGATCAAGGCGTCCGCGGTCGATCGCGGCTCGATGATCCGGATCCCGATCGGCAACGACAAGTCCGCCCGGATCGAAGTCCGATCGATCGCGCCCGACGCCAATCCGTACATCGCGATCTACACGATGTTCCGGACCGGATTCGAGGGGCCGATCGAGAGCAGCAACGGAGAGAAGCGGCGGGATCGGACCAAGTTCCTTCCCGACAACATCTACGACGGGATCCGGCTCTTCAAGGGCAGCAAGTTCGCCTCCGACCTGCTCGGCGAGTCGGTCCACAAGCGGTACGCCGATCTCAAGCTGGCGTCAGCCGACCGCTGCCCCAAGGCGCTGGGAGCGCTGATCAAGATTCCGGAGATTCAGTTTCATCATGAAGTGACGAATCAGTATCTGTGGAGCAAGTTCTAGATCCATAGAGTGGGGAGTAGCGAAGAGCGAAGAGGGAAGCGGTTGTTCCTCTTCGCTCTTCGCCACTCGCTACTCCCTCAACAACGCAATTGTCTCCGCATAGTTGCCGCTCTCCCGCTTCCAGGAATTCTCCGCGCCATACCGCCCCCACTCCAGCGCCGTGCCCTGGTAGGTAGGGTCGCGCAGTGTGAGGTCCGGCCGGTGGCGCAGGATCTCCCGCACCATCTCGGCGTTGCCGTGGAACGCCGCCCAGTGCATCGCCGTGCCGCCGTCGTTTCCCCGGGTGTCGACCGGCCATCCCGCCTTGAGCATCAGCCGGACCGCGGCGAGGTTCCCGTTTTGCGCCGCGGAAACCAGGCGCTTGGCCATCCGATCGGGTAGCCCACCGGCAAGCCCCGGCTGCTCTGCGAGGAGCCGTTCAACCTCCGCCACGTCGCCCCACTCGCAGGCAAGCGCCAGCTTCAGGAGGGCGGGGGTTCGCTCCATCAGATAGCGAAACACCTCTTCGTGCTCGAACTCGCGGGCCAGCATCTGCGGAGTCTTGTGGTAGCCGAGCGTCCAGAGGTAGATCGTTCCCCCGGCGCGAGGATTTCGCTTGGGAAAATCCTCCTCCGACACGCTCCGCTCGATCGATGCGGGGTCCTGCTCCAGGTGTTTCCGCACCGCCGGCAGATCGCCGAGGGCCGAGGCCAGCAGGATGTCGGTCCGGCACCCCCGGCTCACCAGGAACCGCGCGACGTCCGGGTGCTCGCTCACGAGGTACATCGCCGGAGTGGATTCATGATCGACGTCGAGCGCGTCGATGTCGGCGCCATGATCCAGCAGGTACGCCGCGATCGCGACCGTCCGGGCCACATGCAGCGGAGTCTGGCCGTCTCCTCCGCGCTGGCCGACCCGTGTCGGGTCGGCCTCGATGAGCCCGGACAACCGGTCCAGCATTCCGTGCCGCGCGGCGGCGTACGCATCGACCCGCGCGCCCCGCTCGATCAGCCAGGGTACCAGGGGGCTTTCGCCGTCCAGCACGCCGAAGCTGCCCGCCCACCAGTGGCTTCGCGCGTCGATGTCGGCGCCGGCGTCGAGCAGCAGCTCGGCCATCTCCCGGTCGCCCTGGTGCACCGCAGTGAGGAGGGCGGTCGCGCCAAAACTGCCGCCGGGCATTGCCTCATCGAGGCGGTTCTTCAGGACGGGGTGCGCCGCGAGGGCCGCCCGCGCACCGGCGGCGTCGCCCGCGCGGACCGCCGCGGCCAGAACCTCCATCGGATCAGCGCTCATGACGTCGCCTGCTCTGCCGGAGGGGGAGGGAGACGGAGTGGTATCTTGCACCCGTCACTGAAGCCTGGACTAGTATACTCGCCCTCCCGTAGAGCCATCATGCTGCGCTCGCTTGTGCTCATCGTGATCCTTTGTATCGACCTCGATGTCCTCGCTGCGCAAGCGTGTCCGGCCGACACCGTGACGAATCAGGCCCTGCGAAGGGCGATGCGTGAGGCGCGGCTCCCCCCTGAAGGCCAGTACTCCCTTCTCGCGACGACCAACTCGGTGCGCTTTCAGTCCGCGGTGCTGCGGCTGTTGATCGAGGGCGCGCTGCGTTCCCGTCCGCGCGGAGGCACACTCTTCATCCCGCACGACGTCCTCTGGCGGGAGTTCCTGACCGCCGCCGGCCTGGGTGCGGGGGAGGAGGACAAGGCCCCCATCGGGAGAAAGCTGGCGTTCGAATACCATCAGGGCATAGAGGTGACGTACGGACCTCCGGGCGACATCGTCAAACGAGTCAAGCACGGTCCTCCGCCGGTGCTCGCCGCGAACGTGCGACTCGAGTGGCCCGACCGGCCCGATGGGGTCCGCAAGTACTCCTCGATCGACACCCTTTCGGAGCCGAAGCTGAAGGTGACCAATCACCAGGTGCAGAGATTCAGATTCCTGGTGTTCAAGGACATGGTCGTCCTCGACGAGATCGAGGGCATCTCCGGCCGGCCGCTCTCCGGATTGCTTGGCACGATTTTCAAGCTGATCGGGGAGGGGAACGCGGTGTTCGCCCGCTTCAGCATTTCCCATGACGGGCTGCAGATCCTGCGAACGAAGGCGACAAAAATGGTTTCCAAGACCGTGTCCGGCACCATCCATCCCGACGGCAAGGCGCAGAATGGCCTCCCCGACGGCCGGGCAGATCTCATCGAAATAGAGGATCGCCTGAAACAGGAGCTGGAGTACGAGTACTTCCCGTACCGCTGCCCGGCTTCCGGTTGAGTCTTTTTTCCCGCGGCGATTCCGCGGCGCAATTCACCTGCCCTCCTGCGAGGCGTGGTAGATTTCGACTGTCGCCTGGCCTCCACTCCGCGCAGCGCCACCGAGGGAGCTGCTTCCCGATGCTTTCCACTCGCAGCCGCCCCTTTGCCGTCGCATTCCTCCTGCTCCTGCCGGCCGCCGAAGCCTCGGCGCAGGCGCCTCGCTTCGAGGTCCTTGTCCCCGCCGCCACCCGCCAGGCGCCGCTCACGGGGCGTCTCGTGCTGGTGGTTGCGAAACGAGATTCGCCGGAGCCGCGGTTCACGATTTCGCCATCGGGGCCGGCCATGTTCGCGGTCGACCTCCACCAGCTCCCGCCGGACCGGGCCGCGGTCATCGATGGAGCGTCGCTCGGCTTTCCGCGCCCGCTCGCCGAGCTGGCCCCGGGCGACTACTTCGTCCAGGCCGTCGTCAATGTGTACGAGGAGGTTCACCGGGCCGACGGCCACCGGATCTGGGTCCATATGAACGACGGCCGCCAGGAGCCCTTCCAGATCGCCGAAGGAAACCTGTACAGCGACGTCCTTCCGGTGCGGGTCGGTGCAGGCGGCACGATTCGGGTGACGCTCAATCATGTTATCCCGGAGCGGCCCAAGGCGCCCGACACCGAGTGGGTAAAGCGGGTGCAGATCCAGAGCACGATGCTCACCAGATTCTGGGGTCGTCCGGTGTTCGTCCACGCGACGGTGCTGCTGCCTCGCGGGTACGCCGATCATCCCGAGCTGCGATATCCCGCCGTGTACACGCTCGGTCACAGCGTGCCGTTCTCCTTCTCCACCGACTCGGCACGGGCGCGGGGCATCGGTACCATCAATCCCGTCACCGGGACCGAGACCGGTTTCGATTTCTATCGCGCCTGGAGCTCCGATGATTTTCCCCGAGTGATCGCGATCAGTCTCGAGCAGCAGACCCCGTATTTTCCCGATTCGTACTCGGTCAATTCGGCCAATAACGGACCGTACGGCGACGCGATCGTTCAGGAAGTCATTCCCGAGCTCGAAGCGCGGTTCCGGATCGTTGCGCGCCCCTACGCGCGTATCGTCGAAGGCGCGTCGACCGGCGGCTGGCAGTCGCTGGCGCTCCAGCTCCAGCATCCGGATTT
>Ga0070707_100005696_pt1 | contig 11628 bp, 13 predicted proteins | sample KBSK5502metaG_FD_65468 | JGI IMG/M metagenome (GOLD analysis project Ga0070707, IMG submission 65468) | Corn, switchgrass and miscanthus rhizosphere microbial communities from Kellogg Biological Station, Michigan, USA - KBS K5-50-2 metaG | ecosystem: Host-associated > Plants > Roots >... | reverse complement strand
CGCGCACCGGCAGCTGGTAGGTGCAGTGCAGGATATCCGGCGGCGTATCGAATTCGAGATCGGTAAACCGCCCGCTCCACGCGAAATAGCGGCGGGCGTTGGCGAACAAATTGCGCGCGATGAACAAATTCTCGGTGCTCGGCATCCGTCCCTGGAACTGGTCGGTGACGACGAACCCGCTGAGGTTAAGAGCGCCCGGTCTGATGCCGAACGGGTGATGACACTGATCGATGACCGCATCCCACACATCGCGCGCCTTCGCCCGGCGGGCGTCATCGCGGTAATCAAAGAACGCGATCTCGCGCAGTAGCGGGTTCTTCGAGGGCCGGTTGCGAGAACTGTAGACCACCCCGATTTCGTGGCCGAGATCGCGGGCGATGCCAGCGAGCAGACGGGTATAGGTCGCGATCCCAGTGCCGCGCTCGAGCGAGAGGTTGAGGCCGTCGAAATAGATGCGCCGGCTCATCGCCTGTTGTCCCGCTCCTGGTCAGCCGGCCCCGCGCCCGATCCGTGGGCGGCAGGCGGATAGCATCATGCCGCCGCCGCTGTCGAGAGCGAGGCTGTCATGCGCCAACGGGCGCAGCAGCGCGACCCAGATGCCGCCCGGAATGAACCGATTATTGCAGCGCCGCGTAATCGGGCGCCGGCGGCGCGCCAGCGATCTCGGTGACGAGCTTGCGGGTCATCGCCTCGGCGAAGGTGTCGAAATTCTCGACCTGCAGCAGAAACGCGCCGGGCCCGCCGATCACGTTCTCCTCATAGTATTTCGGTAAACCCCCCGGCGGCTGGGTGTGGAAGGCATAGCCGGGGTTGGCCTGGGTGTTGATGATCGCGAGACCGTTGACCGTGACCCCCGAGGCGATCGCCTGGTCGCGCGCCTCGGTAACCGGCCGGCCGGAATTGTTGGTGCCGTCGCCCGAGACGTCGATGATCCGCTTGTCGGCCTGCGCCGGCGCTACGGTAAACCGCTCCAGCGCATAATCGATCGCCGCGCTGATCGAGGTGCGCCCGAGAAAGGAGCGCGGCGCGGCGAGCATCGTCGCGGCAATGCCCCCGGCGGCTTCCTCGTCGCGCACCACGGTCCAGTCGACGATGACATTCTGGTCCGCAGCACCCGACCATTCGATGAAGGTGATCGCGATGGCATGGTTGCGGCCGCCGGAGATCGCGCGCAGCACGCGCGGGTCGGTGATCGCCGCGGCGTAGCCCTTGCGCTGCAGGTTGAATTCGACATCGTCGATGCTGCGCGACACGTCGGCGGCGAGCACCAGCAACAGATCGACCGTCTCGGCCCGCGCGACGGCGACGCCGGCCAGCCAGGCCAGCAGCGTTATGATGGCGGCCGCTGTTTTCATCACGACTCACCCCTCCCGGTTCACTGCCAGCATAAGCCGTCCGCCTATATTCAGGGAAGGGTCAGGCCGACTGGCCGGTTTGGAGGCGCCGAAGATGCCGCTGCGTATCGCGCAAGACCGTCTGACGATCGAGACGGAGCCCCGGGAAATCAAGGAGATCACCGGCGAGGTTGCGGGCTGGGTCAAGCGCCAGGGGATCGCCCGTGGGCTGTTAACCATCTTCGTCCTGCATACCTCGGCCTCGCTCCTGATCCAGGAAAACTATTCCCCTGATGTGCTGTGCGACCTCGCGGCTTTCCTGGCGCGGCTGGCGCCCGAGGAGCCGGCCCTCTATCGCCATAACGACGAAGGGCCGGACGACATGCCGGCGCATCTGAAGAGCGCGCTCACCCAGGTCCAGCTCACGGTCCCGGTCAGCGCCGGCGAGATCCAGCTCGGCACCTGGCAGGGGGTCTTTCTGCTCGAGCACCGCGCCGCCCCACACCGCCGCAACCTGATGCTGACGTTGATCGGCGAGGACTAGTCGCCACGAAAGCAGCCTCCTGCGCGGCGAAAAAATTTCGCCATGTGTGAAGCCCTTCACACATGATCGGACGGGTATGGGCGTAAATGTTCCCGGTTTTGACCCGCCTTCGCCCGTATGGACCCGTTTGCAGACCCGCACCCGGCGGTGGCTTTGTATAGCGTCGGGATTGCTCTCGTCCCGACGGTTTTACTCCTCGCCGGAGTGATTGCCGATTATTACCACGAGCGCGAACAGCAGCCCCGCCGCTGCGGGAAATGGCGGCAGAAGTGAGCGTGTCTCCATCGTTCGTGCGGATTTTGGCCGACTACGAGGATTACCCCGCAGACGATCAGGCCGAATATTCTGTTTGCTATTTCCTCGAACCGGGGAGCGTCTGGGTCTTCATTCCCGCCCCCGATCGGGCCACTGCCGACGCAATACTGAGCGACATAAGCAGCAGGAGCGAGGGTGTTCTGACGGTCTCGATTGAGACCGGCCCGAATGTAGGTCGGAGGAGTCCGGTCGTCTGGATTGCGCAGCGTCATCAATCCGAATGGCGACGCATCGAAGGCACGGAGGGTGCCGTTCAATACGTCGGCGAAGATTGGTAGCGGGTCGCAGATTGCGCTTTGCGGCACGGGCCGGACGGGCGTTTTAGTGGTGAATTAGCTCGCGAGTTCGCGGCGGACGATCGCGGCGCCCTCGGCCAGCGCCTTCAATTTGCCAAACGCGACCTCGCGCGGCAGGTATTTCATCCCGCAATCGGGCGCCGCGACGAGCCGCTCCGGCGCGACGTGGCGAAGCCCGGCGCGCAGCCGCTCGGCGACGGTTTCGGCGGTCTCGACCGTCCGGTCGCCGAGATCGAGGACGCCGAGCAGGATCGTCTTCTCCGACAGCTCCCGGAGCACGCTAAGGTCGAGCCGCGGCTGCGCCGCCTCGATCGAGATCTGCGCGGCTATGGAGGCGGCGAGCTGCGGCAGAAAGGCGTAACCCGACGGCTTGTTGCGCACGAGATAGCCGTAGCCGAGACAGATATGTACGATGGTCGGGCCGGGGATGCCGTCGAGCGCCCGGTTGATCGCCGCGACCCCGTAGCCCGCCGCCTTGTCGGGCGCCGCACGCACCCAGGGCTCGTCGATCTGCACGACATCCACACCCGTCGCCTTCAGCTCGCGCAGCTCCTCGTTGACCGCCGCGGCGAGATCCATCGCCAGCTCCGCCTCGTCGGCATAGAACTCGTTCTGCGCCTGCTGCGACAAGGTGAACGGGCCCGGCACCGTGATCTTGGTCGCATGCTCGGCACGCGCGACGAGAAACTCGGCGTCGCGCCGCTCGACTGCACCCTTGCGGCGGATGCGGCCGGTGACGCGCGGCACCGGCGTGGCGCGGCCGTTGGCGCCGGTCACCGAGCCGACATTGACCGTGTCCAGACCGTCGAGCGCCAGGCCGAAATAGTTGGAGTAGCTCTCGCGGCGGATCTCGCCGTCGCTGACGATGTCGATGCCGGCCCGCTCCATGTCGCGGATCGCGAGGATCGTCGCATCGTCCTGCGCCTCCCTGAGATGAGCCTCCGGGACGCGCCAGATCTCGTGCGCATGCACCCGCGGGACGCCGTGATGTTCGAGCGCCGAGCGGTCGACCAGCCAATCCGGCTGCGGATAGCTGCCGACCACGGTCGTCGGGATCAGATGCGTCGGATAGGTCATTGGGAAAACTCCGTAGTGCCGTCAGCTGACGGATCGGCTGGTGGGACCGAATAGTTTCAGCCACCACTCGCGCCAGCGCGGCGGCAAATCTTCACCGATGTTATCCAGCCCTCGAACCAGAAGATACACGGCAACAATGACCGGTGTTGTCCTGTAAATCAGTTCGGCAAATCGGCTCGCTCCTTGCGCGACGAGAAAGTCATATGTCGGAAGCCACGCCAAATGAATTTGGAAAAAGGCGACAACGATCTCGCCAACGCCAAACCAGAAACGACTGCGCCGGCGAAATCGATAGGCGGCAAAGCCAAAAATGACGGTTCCGGCGATGCACAGTAGTTCTGTCATCGGCGCCCTGCTGTTGCGGCATGATTGGCAGACCGGTCGAGCAGCTCCATCATCGCGGCCGCCCGCGATCGGGATGCGGCGTGCGGCGGATGTCCTGCACCAGATGGCGCGGCACCTCGGTCGCTGCGCCAACTCGGTCCCGGCGCGGGGCTCAGCTTGCCGGTTTGATGTTCGGGTTCAGGCGGAAGAAGTTGTCGGGGTCGTACTTCTTCTTGAGCGCCGCGAGCCGCTGGTAATTGGTGCCGTAGGCGGCGGGAACGCGCTCCTCGTCGTTTTCGCCGAGATCGTTGACGTAGACTCCGCCGGCAAAGGGCTGCAAGGCGCCCCAGCAATCGCGTGCCCACGCCACATTGTCAGCCGCCTGCGCCGGGTCGCGCCATTGCGCGACAATGATCGGCGCGTAGGGAAAGGCGCGAGGGCTGAACGCGGTCGCATCGGAGGCAACCCGGCTCGCCGCGCCGAACACGGTCTGAATGAGAATGCCCGACGGCGGCGATGGCATCGCCGCATATTCGATCAGGATCGCGACCGCCTCGTCGGTAAGGTCGGCGAGGGAGCCGGCCTTGGCGTAGTAATTGGAGCCGATCGGGAAGCCGGCGTCGAAGATCTGCTGCTGCGCCACAAAGGGCAGGGGACCGAGCGCGTCGTGCACCGGCGAGCCCAGTGTCTTGAGAGGCCGCACCGCCGCCTCGCCTTCCGCGAGAGGACCGCAATGGCAGCAGATCACCGCGACGACCGTCTCGCCCCCGAGGGGCGTCACGAAGCCGGCATAGGTCGTCAGCTCATCCGGCGCGGCTTTCGTGAAGTCTCTGTAGAAGCACAGCACGTCCCTCGCCGCGCGCAGCGGGTAGGCGATCATGCCGCCGTAGACCGTGGGGCCGACCGCATGCAGCTGGTATTCGAACGAGGTGACGATACCGAAATTGCCGCCGCCGCCACGCAAGGCCCAGAAGAGATCCGGGTTTTCGGTCGCATTCGCGGTCAGCAAACGGCCGTCGGCGGTCACGATATCGGCCGAGACGAGGTTATCGATGGTGAGCCCGTGCTTGCCGGAGAGCCAGCCGAGGCCGCCGCCAAGAGTGAGGCCGGCGATGCCGGTATCAGAAACGGTGCCGCCGCTCGTCGCGAGGCCGAAGGCCTGGGTTTCGTGATCGAAATCGATCCATTTGACGCCGGGCTGCGCCTGGGCGCGCCGCGCGGCGGGGTCGACGCGGATGCCCTTCATCGCCGAAAGGTCGATGACGAGACCGCCGTCGCACGTGCTGTGACCCGGGAAGCTATGGGCGCCGCCGCGCACCGCGACGCGCAACCCATGATCGCGCGCAAAATTCACCGACCTGATGACATCGGCAGCGCCGGCACAGCGGGCGATCAATGCCGGGCGTCGGTCGAACATGCCGTTCCACAGCTTGCGCGCGGTGTCGTAGGTGTCGTCGCCGGGCTGAAGTAATTGGCCGCGCAACCCGGTACGGAATGCGTCAACCGCCGCGCCTTCGATAATATCGCCAGTCGCGGTGACAATCGTGCTGTCGCTCATCACCTTCTCCCCGTTTGATTAGGCTCGCGCCTCGTTATGTCTTTTTTCGAGCGCGCGGCCGGGCTTGTTACGATCACCTAACAAATCTGCGCAACGGGCCCTCAGCCTAGCACAGCGTCTATCAATGCGGCAGCCCGCGATACGGGTGCGGCACGCGGCGGATGTCCTGCACCAGATCGCGCGGCACTTCGGTCGCGTCGCCGACGCCGTCGCCGCGCAGGGTCAGGGAGTCGACAATCCCGCCGAAGCGCTCGGTGATCGCGCCGACGATCTGGTCGTGGCGGCCGACCGCGGCGAACAGATGCGCGACATCGTCCGGCACCTGCTTCGTCATCTCGGCCCATTTGCCCTCGCGCGACATCGCGTGCAGCTTGTGCCCGAGATCTTCGAGGCCATGCACCGCCAGCACCGGGAAATAGGCCGGGGTCGAGCCGTAAAACGCGACGCGCTGGCGCACCCATTCGAAGCGCTTGGCGACACTCGCATCGTCGGGACCGGTGGCGAGAAACCCGCCGCCCGAGATCTCGTAATTGCCACGCGCCCGGCCGGCCTTGGCGAGCCCCGCCTCGATCCGCGGCATTATCTCGTCGGTCAGGTATTTCCTGGTGCAGAAGCCGTGCAATTTGACGCCGTCGCATTCTTCGGCGGCGACCTTCAGCATCGCCGGCCCGACCGCCGCGATCATGACCGGCGGCGGCGGCGCGTCGATCGCGGGCGGCGTGAAGTTCGGGGTCATCAGCGTGAATTTGTAATGCTGGCCCTCATAAGCCGGCTTCTCGCCCGTCCTCCAGCAGCGCCAGATCGCCCGCATGACCTGCACATATTCGCGCATGCGCGGCGCCGGCGGGGTCCACGGTACCGAGAAGCGCCGCTCGTTATGGCCGCGCACCTGCGAGCCCAGCCCGATCACGAAGCGGCCGCCGGTCGATCCCGCCAGATCCCAGCCGACCTGCGCTACCGCCATCGGGGTGCGGGCGAACGAGATTGCGACCCCGGTGTGGAGCTCGACCCGCTCCGTCGCGACCCCCGCCACCGCCAGCGCGAGGAACGGGTCGTGCTGGTTCTCCATCGAGATGATGCCGTCATAGCCCTCGGCTTCGGCGGCGCGCGCCGCTTGCGGAACCCGCCGCAGATCCTGCTGCGGCACCGTCGTGAATACGCGCATCGCTGCCTCCTTACTGACGCGCTCAACTTTCTGATCCGATCATACCTCATCGTGTGGGCGCGGTGGCCCGGGCCGGAGCGCGTCTCGAAGAACGCAATCCGTCGACGTGTCTTGATTAACGAAGTCGGATCCGGCTACCCGGCGAACGCAAGGCCGCACCATCGGCTCGGAGTGCCAAGGGTTTGCGGATGACGTATTTGATGCCGACGTGCTCGACCGGGCGGCCGATCTCGGCGGCAAAAGCGTCTACTGCCTTGACGACGCCCGGCCAGGCGGGCGCGTAGTCGTCGCCGAACAGCACGCCGCCCGGTCGCACGACATCCCAGTAGACGCGCAGATCTTTGGCGACGTCCTCCGCCTCGTGCGAGGCGTCGACATAGACGAGATCGACCGCCACATCCGATTTTCGCAACGTGCCTGCGGCATCGGAGGTGGTAGACGGCATGGGCGTGATGATGTCGGTCAGCTCCAGACGCTTGACGTTGGTCAGGAATTGTTCGAACAGGCGAAACCGTCCGGCGGTCGGGAGAAGCTCGGGGTGTTGATCGAGCTCGGCATAGAGATAACGGCCGCCCAGCCACGTGTCGATGCACAGGATGGTGCAGTTCAGCCGGCGCGCCCGGCAGAGCCGCGCCATGTGGACGGCGGAAGCTCCCTTCCAGCTGCCGAGTTCGATGATCGAATTCGGCCGCAGCTCGTCGATCAACCGCTCGAAAATCTCGTGCTGGCTGCCCCAGCCCTGCAGGTCGACCTCCGGCCCCGGCTCGAATCCGTCATAAATTCCGGCCAGCCGAAGGTGGCCAATGAACGCGGATAACTGCATTCCGGACTCATCGAGCCTTTCGTCCCGGCGGCCGTCCCGGCCGATTGGGGCACAAAATCGGCGGCCAGAGCAATCCTCTCCGCTATAATGATCCGATGTCACGCGCCCTGATCGCTTGGCCCGGGGTGCCGCTGGCGCTGCTCTCGGCGGCGCTGTTCGGCATCAGCACACCGTTTGCCAAGCTGCTGCTCGGCGACGGCATCAGCCCATGGCTTCTGGCGGGGCTGCTGTATCTCGGATCCGGCCTCGGCCTCGCGATCCTTCAGCTGATGCGAAAGGCATCCGGCGCAGTTCTTGCGGAGGCGCCGTTGCGCCGGGCCGACCTGCCGTGGCTCGTGCTCGTTGTGCTGAGCGGCGGTGTGATCGCGCCGGTCTTGCTGATGCTCGGCCTCGCGATGACCGCGGCCTCGACCGCCAGCCTCCTGTTGAACTTGGAGAGCCTCGCGACGATGGCGCTCGCCTGGGTGCTGTTTGGCGAGAATGTCGATCGCCGGCTCCTGCTCGGCGCCGCGGCGATTTTGGCCGGCGCGGCATTGCTGTCCTGGCAGGGCGGCCCCGAGGGGTTCGGCTGGGGCGCCGCGGCAATCGCCGCCGCCTGTCTCGCCTGGGGCCTCGACAACAATCTGACCCGCCGGCTGAGCGCCGCCGATCCGATGCAGATCGCTATGATCAAGGGCCTCGCCGCGGGAGCGGTGAATCTCATTCTGGCCTTGATCGCCGGCGCGCAGGTGCCCTCTGCCACGGCGATCGGTGGCGCGGCGGTGATCGGCTTCATCGGTTACGGCGTCAGCCTGGTGCTGTTCGTGTTCGGATTGCGGCATCTGGGCGCCGCCCGCACCGGCGCGTATTTCGCGACGGCGCCGTTTATCGGCGCGCTGGTCGCCATCGCGTTGCTCGGCGAGCCCTTGACCCTCCGGCTGCTCATCGCCGGCCTGCTGATGGCGCTCGGCCTCTATTTGCATCTTGCCGAGGCGCATGAGCACGAGCATCGGCATGAGGCGTTGGAGCACGAGCACCGCCACGCCCATGACGCGCACCACCAGCACCCGCATGGTCCGGGCGACCCCGCAGGCGAGCCGCATACCCACCGGCATCGCCACCTGCCGCTCGTCCACAAGCACCCGCATTATCCGGATCTGCACCACCGCCATGCCCATAGTCACGGGCACGCCAACGCCCATTGAAGGAGCCGAGCATGCCGAAGAATGTCGCGATCGGCGTCGGATTGATGGAGTTCCCGTTTTCCGGCGCCGCCGCCTATTGGCGCTGGGTCGATCTGTGCGAGGCCGGCGGCGTCGATTCGATCTGGCAGACCGACCGCCTCGTCAGCCCGCAGCCCTTCCTCGAATGCATGAGCGTCATGGCCGCGCTCGCCGGCCGCACAAGGCGCATCAAATTCGGCGTCAACGTCCTGTCATTGGCGATGCGCGACGCCGTCCTGGTGGCGCGGCAATGCGCGACGATCGACTACCTGTCGAACGGCCGCCTGTTGCCGGCCTTCGGCATCGGCAGCCCCTTGGGGCCGGAATGGACGACCCTCAACCTCGACACCAAGACCCGCGGCCGCAAGACCGACGAGGGGCTCGAAGTGATCCGCCGCCTGTGGTCCGAGGACAAGGTCGATTTCGAGGGCGTGCACTATCACCTGTCCGGGGCCTCGATCTCGCCGAAGCCGGTGCAGCCCGATCTGCCGATGTGGATCGGCGGCTCGTCCGAGGCGGCGATCCGGCGCACCGCCCGCATCGGCACCGGCTGGCAGGCCGGCCCCGAAACCCCCGAGCAGGCCGCCAAAATCGTCACCGCGATCAAGGCCGCCACTTCCGAGGAGGGCCGCATGATCGACGACGATCATTACGGCGCTGGCATCGCGTTCCGTTTTGGCGCAGCGGACGATCCGGCGCTCGTGCCGCTATTCGAGGCCTACAGGAAGCGCACCGGCCGCGACCCCAAGGATTACTTCGCGGTCGGCGATGCCGCCGCGATCGTCGGCAAGATCGCCGATTACGTCGCGGCTGGCGTCTCGAAATTCATCCTGCGTCCCGCCGCCAAGGGCGACGACGAGATGATGGCGCAGACCCACCGCCTGATCGACGAGGTCCTGCCCCTCGCCGCCGCCCGCTGGCCTAAGCCCGCAAAGCGCCCCGCCGTCAGACCTGCCGCTGAATAATTGCGCGGCAGCCCCGCCTGGGCGGTTTTAGCCCCTTGCGAAGAATAAGGGATTGGGATTCTCGGCGCCGCTTCCGCCACTTCCGTAGGGACGCGTAATGATTTCGAGCAAATGGCCGTTCGGGTCGTCGAAATACAGCCCACGGCCGTCGTCATAGGTGTTGATGCTGTTTGGCTCGCGGCGAAACGGGTCGGCCCAATAGGGCAGCCGTCGCTTCCGGATGCGTTGGAAGATCGCGTCGAATTCGGCTTCGCTGACCAGAAAGGCGAAATGGCGCGGCTCGATGGCCGCATCGGTGGCGACGAAATCCAACGAGGTTTCACCGACCCGCACGACGGCAAAATGCCCTGCCGGCATGGGCGGCGGCAGCCCGAGCATCTCGGTCAGGAACGTTGCGGCTTTCGCTTTGTCGTGCGCGACCACGATCGTGTGGTTCAGGCTGATCGCCATCGTCGCGAACTCCGACTTCGTTGCGCGGTCAAAGACACCAGAACGGCTGCGCTCGTTCGAAAATCGCGTGCGGAATCCGCCGACAGCGTTATTCGCCCGATCCGCGGTTATAGCCGTTCGATCAGCGCTTGCGCGGCGGCGGGGGCGCGCACCTTGGCGCCGTTGATGAAATAGAGAAACACGTCGCGCCCTTCGGCGGCCCAGCGCCGCGCACGTTCGGCCCATTCATCGAGCGCCGCTTGCGGATATCCCGTCGGCTCGTCCGCGGTGCACTGCCGCAGCCGCAGATAGGAAAAATCGCTCGTCAGTTCGTCGAAGGCCGGGTGCTTCGCGTCATCGACCCGCGCCACCGCAACCCGGTGCTCGCGCAGCAGCTCGAAGAAGTCCGGCGCGCGAAAGCTCGGGTGGCGCACCTCGACGACGTGGCGGATCGGACGGCCCGCGATCGCGTGCGGCAGCAGTTTCAGAAAGGCCGCGAAATCGCCCGCCACGAATTGCTTGAACGGCGCGAACTGCCACAGGATCGGCCCGAGCTTGTCGCCGAGCTCGGTCAGACCGCTGCCGAGAAACCGCTCGATCCCGGGCCCGGTCTCCGCGAGATCGCCGCCGCGCTGCGTCACATAGCGCGGCCCCTTGAGCGAAAAGACAAACTCGTCCGGCGTCTCGTCATGCCATTTCTTGAAGCTGGCCGGCGTCTGGGTCCGATAGAACGTGCCGTTGATCTCGATCGCCGTGACGTGGCGGCTGGCGTAGCCCAGCTCCTCCGCCTGGCGCAGACCCGCCGGATAGAAGGTGCCGCGCCACGGCGGGAAAACCCAGCCGCCGATCCCGATCCGGATGGCGCCGCTGTTGCTCATCGGTCATTCGGTTATAAAATCGCCCGGACAGCTCGCAAAGGAGAAAACCATGCCAGTCAAAGCCGGGGTCATTCGCGCCGGAGAGCGCACGACCAAGCGCGGCGCCGCCGAGACCTTTACCGGCGTCGTGTTCCAGGATCCGGTGATCACCGCCAATGCGCCGTCGCGCCTCGGCGGCTCGGTCGTCACCTTCACCCCGGGCGCGCGCACCGCGTGGCACGCGCACCCGGTCGGGCAGACGCTCTATTGCCTGTCCGGGGTGGGCCGGATCTGCTTTCAGGGCGAGAAGCCGCAGGTGCTGAACCCAGGCGACATCGTCAACATCCCGCCCGAAACGATGCACTGGCACGGTGCCTCGCCCGACCGGCTGTTTGCGCATCTGGCGCTGTCGGAAGCCGGCGAGCAGGGGCAGGGCACCGCCTGGGGCGAGCACGTCAGCGACGCCGAATACAGCCAGCCCGCAACGAGCTGACGCTGTTTTCTACCCTCTCCCGCACTGCGGGAGAGGGTGGCCGGCGCGTATAGCGCCGGACGGGTGAGGGTGTTTCAACTGGATAGACCCTCACCCTCCCAGCGCTCCCGCGCTGGGCCCCTCCCTCTCCCGCACTGCGGGAGAGGGGCTATTCGGTTCTGCTCGCGCGCACTACCTTTCGCAATCGATGACAAGCCTTCCTTCCGAAGTCGATGTCGCGGTGATCGGCGCCGGTTCGGCCGGCAT
>Ga0070707_100005695_pt1 | contig 11629 bp, 12 predicted proteins | sample KBSK5502metaG_FD_65468 | JGI IMG/M metagenome (GOLD analysis project Ga0070707, IMG submission 65468) | Corn, switchgrass and miscanthus rhizosphere microbial communities from Kellogg Biological Station, Michigan, USA - KBS K5-50-2 metaG | ecosystem: Host-associated > Plants > Roots >... | reverse complement strand
TGCCGCCTGCTGCCCTCTGGCCCATACAACACTCATGTGCCACCGACGTTGCTCTATGAACGCCCGTGGCACGTGAGTGTTGAATTTTTCGCGGCGGAAAGACGGCGGCGGAAGGGATCGTCGGGAGGACGGCATGGCCGGTACCGTGGCGCCATGACCGGGTTGTTCGCGCGGCCGCGGGCCGAGATCGTGCCTGGTGCGGTCCACGTGCCCGGCTGGCTCACCGTCGACGAACAACGTCACCTGGTGGCAGCCTGCCGCGAGTGGGCCAAGCCGCCCGCCGGGATGCGGCATACGCCGATGCCGTCCGGAGGCCAGATGTCCGTCGAGACCGTCTGCCTGGGCTGGCACTGGCTGCCTTACCGGTACTCGCGGACCGCGGACGACGTTGACGGCACGCCGGTCAAGCCGTTCCCAGGCTGGCTGGCTGACATCGGCCGGCGCGCGCTCGCCGATGCGTACGGCGACCAGCGGCAGGCGGCGGCGTACCGCCCCGACGTGGCGCTGATCAACTTCTATGACGATCGGGCCAGGATGGGCATGCACGCCGACAAGGACGAGCGGTCGGCCGCGCCCGTGGTCTCGCTCAGTCTCGGCGCGGCATGCGTGTTCAGGTTCGGCAACGCGCAGACCCGAGGCAGGCCCTGGCATGACATCGCGCTCGAGTCCGGGGACCTGTTCGTATTCGGAGGCGAGGCGCGGTTCGCATACCACGGCGTTATCGGGACGACGCCGGGCACCGATAGGCCCGAGATCGGGCTGCCGGCCGGCCGGCTCAATGTCACTCTGCGCGAGTCCGGCCTGTGCTAATGCCCGGGGAGACCTGTGCTAATGCCCGGGGAGAACTGACCTGATGCCCGAGGGCGACACGGTTTGGCGGGTGTCCCGCCAACTCGACGAGGCGCTCGCCGGGCGTCTGCTGACCCGCAGCGACTTCCGGGTTCCCCGGTTCGCCACGACCGATCTGGCCGGCCGCGTCGTGATCGAGGCGCTCGCGCGCGGCAAGCACCTGCTGATCAGGATCGACCGCGGAGTCACCATTCACACTCACCTGCGAATGGACGGGTCATGGCGGATCTGGCCCGCGGGGCGGCCGCCGCCGCGCGACTACCGGGTGCGCCTCGTGCTGGAGAATGCCGAGTGGCAGGCGGTCGGCTACCTGCTCGGCGTCGTCGAGGTGGTGCCGACGGCGCGCGAGGCCGGAGTCGTCGGCTACCTCGGTCCCGACCTGCTCGGGCCAGACTGGGACGCCGCCGAGGCAGTTCGCAGGCTGTTCGCCGCGCCTGACCGGCCCGTCGGCGAAGCCCTGCTCGACCAGCGCAACCTGGCCGGCATCGGCAATCTCTACAAGGCCGAAGTGCTGTTCCTGCGCGGGATTAACCCGTGGCAGCCGGTCGGAACGATCAACGACATGCACTCGGTCGTCGAACTTGCTCGCCGCCTGCTCGACGCCAACAAGCAGCGTGCCAGCCAGGTCACCACCGGTAACCCGGCGCGAGGCGAGGAGACTTGGGTTTACGGCAGGGCCGGCCGCCCGTGCCGCCGCTGCGGCACACCGGTGCTGGCGGACGGGCACGCGGACCTGGCCAGCCGCGCTGGCCACACCGGCCGGCCCAACCGCACCGGCCACGCAGGCCGTGCCAATCGCGCCGGCCGCGCCGTCTGGGCCGACCCAGCAAACCGCGCAGGCCGTGCCGGCGGACCCGGCCGCGCTGGCGGACGCACGCCGAACGTGGAGCGCGTGACTTACTGGTGCCCGGCCTGCCAGCCGGAGCGAGGCGGCTAATGGCGCCAGAGGCGGCCGAGCATCGTCGGCGGCGGAGCGACGCGCTGGCGCAGTTCGTCCGCGCCCGCTGCCGGCTGTGCCCGGTACCGCTGGTCCCCGAGATCAGGCTTCATCTGGCGGACGAGGCATTCACCCTGTGGGAAGCGATCGAGCGGGAGTCAGGCGAGCCCAGCCAGCCGCCGCCGTTCTGGGCGTTCGCCTGGCCGGGCGGCCAGGCGCTGGCACGCTACCTGCTCGACCGGCCAGGCACGGTCGCCGGGCGCACGGTGCTCGACCTCGGCGCGGGGTCGGGCCTGGCAGCGATAGCAGCCGCGCGAGCCGGGGCAGCGGCCGTGCTGGCCAGCGAGGTCGACCCACTGGCGTCGGCGGCCATCGCGCTCAACGCAAACGCGAACGGCGCCAAGGTCGAGGTAACCGGCGACGTCCTCGACGGCGACGGCGAGAACGCGCAGGTGGTACTCGCCGGAGACGTCTGGTACGAGCGCGGTCTCGCCGAGCGCGCCATCAGGCTGCTGCGGCAGGCCCGCGACCGGGGCGCCGAGATCTTCGTCGGTGACATCGGCAGGGCCTTCCTGCCGCGTTCGCTGCTGAGCGAGCTCGCCGCTTACGACGTCCCCGTCGTCGCCGAGCTTGAGGACGCCGCCGTCAAGCGCGCCCTGATCATGACGTTGCTTCCGCCGGCTCGGCAATCCGGCACCGGCGGCGTCACAGAGGCATGAGACCGGAGCTACGCGTCGCGGCGCAGGAACACCACCAGGCCGCTGATGATCGCGGCGGCGGCATAGCCGCAGAACACCGCGAATCCGATCCACGGCGAGAACGGGTGCAGGCCGTTAGCCTGGTTTTCCCAGATGGACGAGCCGGCGTTGAACGGGATCCACTTGTCGATGTCGGCCTGCCCGATCCAGCCGCTCGGCGGTCCAGGCAGGAACTGGGTGAGGATCCACAGCACGAACATCAGGCCGATCCCGGCTGCGATGGCACCGGCCGTGTGCCGCAACATCGCGCCGATGCCGAACGAAAGCAGCCCGCACACGGCGAGGAAGAGCCCTCCGCCGACCACCGTGCGCAGCACGTCGTGATGCCCGAGCGAGGTGCCGACGTGCTGGCTGGACAGGATCGCCTGCCCGGTGAAGAACGCCAGGAAGCTGGTAACCAGGCCAACCACCAGCGCGACCAGCCCGAACACCACGCCCTTCGCCGCGAACACCGTGCCGCGGCGCGGCATGACGCTCAGCGACGTCCTGATCATCCCGGTCGAGTACTCGGACGTGATCGCGAGCGCGCCGAGCACGATGATGATCAGCTGCCCGATAAGCAGGCCGAACAGGCTGATGCTGGCCGCCTGCGCGTGGATCTGCGCGGCGATCTGAGCGGCGAATCCAGGCGGCACCTTGCCGCCGTCGAACCTCGTGCCGCTCTCGATCCTCAGCAGCCGCTGAGTCTGGCCCCAGCTGAACAGCGCGCCGATGCCGACGCACGCCACGACCAGCGCCAGCAGGGCCCAGTAGGTCGACCGCACCGACCGGATCTTGGTGAACTCCGAGCGCACCGTTCCGACGAATCCGGCTCGGCCAGCGGGCTGCCGCCCGACCGTCCCGCCGACCAGCACCTCGTGCGCCGCCGTTGCCGCCATGTCAGGCCACCTCCCCCGCGTGCGCGGTCTCCCGCTCGACCGCGTCCGGCAGCCCGGCGTGGAACTCCACGCTGGACGCCGTCAGCTCCATGAACGCCTCCTCGAGCGACGCGTGCGCGGGCGCCAGCTCGTGCAGCCTGATCCGGTTCTCGAACGCCAAGTCACCGACCTGCGCCGCGGTCAGGCCGAGCAGCACGACCGAGTCGCCGACATCGTCGCGCACCGTCGCTCCTGCCGCGCTGGCGACCATCGTGAGCTCGTCCCGCTGCGGCGTCCTGACCCTGACCGACTGCTGCGAGTTGGCCGCGATGAACTCCGCCGTCGTGCAGTCCGAGATCAGCCGGCCGCGGCCGATCACGATGAGGTGGTCGGCGGTGTTCTCCATCTCCGACATCAGGTGACTGGAGACGAATACCGTGCGCCCGTCGGCTGCGAGCGCCTTCATGAGGTTCCTGATCCACAGGATCCCCTCAGGGTCGAGCCCGTTGACGGGCTCGTCGAACATCAGGATCTGCGGGTCGCCGAGGAGCGCAGCGGCGATTCCGAGCCGCTGCCCCATGCCGAGCGAGAAGCCCTTCGACCGCTTCCTCGCGACCTCGGTCAGGCCAACGAGCTCAAGCACCTCGCCGATCCGCCGCGCCGGCAGGTTGTTCGTCTGGGCCACGCACAGCAGGTGGTTGTACGCGGACCGGCCGCCGTGCACCGCCTTCGCGTCGAGCAGCGCCCCGACCTCGCGCATCGGCCAGGCAAGCCGGCTGAACGGCTTGCCATTCACGGTCACGGTGCCGCTCGTCGGCCGGTCGAGCCCGAGTATCAGCCGCATCGTCGTGGTCTTGCCGGCACCGTTAGGGCCGAGGAACCCCGTAATCCGGCCAGGCTCCACGGTGAAGGACAAGTGATCGACGGCGAGGGTGTCGCCGTATCTCTTCGTGAGGCCCTTCGCCTCGATCATGTGCGGATCCTTCCTGCCAGGCACGACCGTGCGCCCGGCCAGCGTGGTGTGGCGGACCCATCGCGACGACCTTGCAGGCCGGCCAGCGGATCCGCGAGACCAGTCTGCCGGGCGGATCCCGCGGACGCGTCGCCCTCAGGTCTGATTCCGGATCAGACCTGAGGGCGATATCAGCGGGTATCCGGACACCCCGCCGCGCAACCTCAGCGCCGCGGGCCGAGGGCCTTCAGGGCCTGAGCTGCCATGTCCGCGGTGATCTGCTCGCCCGACCACGCGGCCGCGCACAGCGCGCGCAGCCCGTCGATCCACGCGCCGTCCCCGCTCAGCTCAAGCGGCGCGGACCCCGTCGGCCGCCGCGCCTGGAAGCCCCCGCAACGGAACGCGCCCGCGGCCGCGCCACCGTCCTGGCGCCGGCCCTCGGCGCCGTCGGTGTCTGCCCCTGCACCCAGGGGTCCGATCGCGGGCTGCGCCTCGAGCAGCCCGCCGAGGTCGGCGGCGAGGTAGGTCGGCCGGCGGCCAACAGGGGCCAGCACGGCGTCCTGCGCGCCGCTGACCCCGGTGAGCACGAGCAGGCTGTCAGAGCCGCCGCGCACGGCACCCTCGATGTCGGTGTCCAGGCGGTCGCCGACCACCAGCGGGTGCTTCGCCCCCGTCCGCGCGACCGCCTCGGCGTGCAACGGAATCTGCGGCTTGCCCGCGACCACCGGCTGCCTCCCGGTCGCCGTGATGATCACCTGCAGCAGCGACCCGTTGCCCGGCTGCGGCCCGCGCGGCGTGGGCAGCGTCGAGTCGGAGTTCGTCGCCACGTAGAACGCACCGTCCCTGACGGCGACGCCGGCCTCGGCGAGCAGGCCGTAGCTCATGTCGGGTGCGTAGCCCTGCGCCACCGCGACCGGCCGGTCGGCGGCCACCGACACCGGCCGCAGCCCGCGCTCGCGCAGCGCCAGCCGCAGGCCGATCGCGCCGGCCGCCAGGACCGGCGACCCGGGCGGGAACCGGCTCGCGATCAGCGTCGCGGCCGCCTGGGCGGACGTCACCACGTCCGACGACCTCGCCGGAACCCCCTGCTTGCTGAGCTGCTCGGCGATCGCCGACGGCGACCTGGACGCGTTGTTGGTGACGAACGCGAGCCGCATGCCTGCCGCCCGCGCGGCCGCCAGCGCCGGCGCCGCGCCGGGGACCGCGTTGGGGCCGCTGTAGACCACGCCGTCGAGGTCGAGCAGCGCGACGTCGTATTCAGCGGCCAGCGGGCGCAGGCCCGGGACGCGCATGTCGTCTGGCATGCGTCCTATTTTTCGCCTTCAACGAAGCTCCTCGCGCGCAGTGTCGCCCGCACGCTGCTCAGCGCCTCGGTGTAATGCCGCAGATCGGGACGCATCGCCGCCGCCAGCGCCAGGTGCTCGGCCGCCGCCCCGTGGTCTCCGGTCCTTGCCAGGGCCAGGCCCAGGCCGAATTGCGCGTAATCGTCGCTCGGGCTGGCGTCCACGATCCGGCGGAAGCTCCCCGCCGCCGCCTCGTACCGCCTGGTGTCGAACTGGGCGCGGCCCAGCGCCTCGAGGATGCTGCGCGAGTCGGGTTCCGCCGCGGCCGCGCGCTCGAGCAACTGGGCGGCCGCCGCCGCGCTGCCCCGGCCGAGCAGGTCCAGACCGCGCCGGTAGAGGGTGTAGATGTCTTCCTGCCCCGGCCTCGGCTCCTCGGCCGGGCCAGGCTTTTCGCCGGAACGGGAATCCTTGCCGCCTGAAGATCCTTCTGACATATGTGCAGATCCCTCCGTCGTCTCCGGAGCCAGCAGGGCTGGCACTGGCACCGTTTCGCGGCGTCCGTTACGCGCAGGACCGGGTGAGCGGGCTCGCCGAGGTCACGTCTCCACCGTACGACGTCATCTTCAGAGATAAAGAGGACCAGCTGATGGCGGCGGATCCGCACAACGTGGTCCGCCTGATCCTGCCGCGGGCGGTGCCCGGCCACGCTGGCGAGGAGTACCGGCACGCGGCCGAGTCGCTGCGCCTGTGGCAGGAGGAGCGCATCCTGGTCGCTGACCAGGTCCCCGCGCTGTACGTCTATGAGCAGGCTTCGGCCGGCGGCGCCAGCCCGGCGTGGGTGCAGCGCGGGCTGATCGGGGCGCTCAGGCTGGTCGAGCCCGAGGCCCGCATCGTGCTGCCGCACGAGGACGTGTCGCCAGGGCCGGTTGCAGGGCGGCTGGCGCTGATGGAGGCGACGCAGGCCAACCTCGAGCCGATCTTCCTGCTCTACGACGGCATCGGGCCTGCGGGAAACCGCGCGGGCGAGCGCGGCTCCGGCGGCCAGCCAGGCGCCGCGGCAAGTATCGTCGCCGGGACTGCCACGAGCGAGCCGTTGATAGAAACGACAACATCCGACGGGCTGCGGCATCGCCTGTGGGCGGTCACCGACCCCGCTGACCTGGCGGCGATCGCCGCCGACCTCGCGCCGCGGCAGGCGCTGATCGCCGACGGGCATCATCGTTACGCCGCGTACCGGCAGCTTCAGGCGCGCCGACATCAGGCGGGGGGCGGGCCAGGGCCGTGGGATTACGGGCTGGCGCTGCTTGTCGACTCGACCGCCTACCCGCCGCACATCGGCGCGATCCACCGGGTGATCCCAGAACTCGACCTGCCGCACGCGGTGAAGCTCGCGGCGCCCGCCTTCACCGTGCGGCGGGTGCCTGGGAGCCCGGGCGAGCTGCCAGCGGCGCTCAGCGCGCTCGCGGACGCGAGCGCCGACGGGCCCGCGTTCGTGCTGGCCGGTGACGAGTCCGCGTACCTGCTCAGCCATCCCGACCCGGTCCAGGCGCGGGCGGCCATGCCCGCGGGGCGGTCGCCGGCCTGGTGCGAGCTGCCCGCCGCGATCATGCAGGAACTGCTGATCACCACGCTGTGGGAGCTGACCGACGACGAGGAGTCCGTGCAGGTCGTGCACCACGACGCCGAGGCCGCGGTACACGCCGCGCAGGCCGCGGGCGGGACGGCGGTGCTGTGCAGCCCGATGTCGCCGAGCGAGGTGTACGCGGTCGCAGCGCGTGGCGAAAAGGTGCCGCGCAAGTCCACGTCCTTCGCCCCGAAGCCGCGCACCGGGCTGGTCCTGAGATCGTTCGCTCAGGGCTGAATTGGCTGGCCAGGGGCGTACCGTCGCACGCCGCCGGCCGCGCGATCACGACGACCTGGAACGATGGGGGCATGACTGACGACGTCCGTGCATATCAGGAATCCGACGTGATCACGCCGCTCGGGCACGAGGTCTACCAGATCGACACCCAGATGGCCGGGTACCAGGGCATAACGGCCGCGTACCTGATCAGGTCGGATCGCCCGTGCCTGGTCGAGACCGGTACGGCGCCGTCGGCGCCGGTCGTGCGGGACGCGCTCGCCTCGCTCGGCGTGCATGCCGCGGACCTCGCGACCGTCGTGGTCACGCACATCCACCTGGATCACGCAGGCGGCGCCGGCGACATCGCCGCGATGTACCCCGCCGCGCAGGTCGTCGTGCACGAGCTCGGCGCCAGGCATCTCGCCGACCCGTCCAGGCTGATGGCCAGCGCCCGGATGGTCTACGGCGACGAGCTCGACGGCCTGTTCGGCGCGCTGGCGCCCACGCCGCCCGAGCGCATCCGCGCGGTCGAGCGCACCGGGGTAGTTGATCTCGGCGGCGGCCGCCGCCTGGAGAGCCACTACTCGCCTGGCCACGCCAAGCACCATGTCGGCCTGATCGACTCGGTCAGCGGCGACCTGTATGTGGGCGATGCGGCAGGGATCTACATCCCGGAGACAGCCGACCAGCGCCCGGCCACGCCGCCGCCCGACTTCGACCTGGGGGTCGCGCTCGATTCGCTGCGAATGTTTAGTGCGCTGCGGCCGGCGCGGCTGCTGTTCAGCCACTACGGGCCGGTCGAGGCGGTCGACGAGGCGCTCGACCGATCGGCCAACGAGATCCGGCTGTGGGTCTCGGAGACCAGGAACGCTCGCAGCGCCGGGCTTGACCTCGACCACGCGGTGGCGCTGGTCGCGGAGCGCACGCGGGACAGGTACGCGGTGTTCGCGCCCGACGCCGACCCGCAGCTGGCCGCCAAGTACAACCACGTCGCAGGCGCGGCGTCGAACGTGTCCGGCATCCTGCACTGGCTGAACAAGACCGGCGAGCCGCCGTCCTGACCGGCTTGCCCGCGGCGGCGGCCCCCGCACACTGGCTTCTGGGGCCGGCTGCCGGCCGCCGCGGACAAACCGTCCGTCGCTCGCTCATCAGGCCAGCGGCTTCTCCAGGTAGACGCGGCGGTAACCGTGCTCCATCCGCCGGGCGGTCTCGCGGTAGCCAAGCCGGGCGTATATGGCCAGGTTCTCGGTCATAACCTCATTCGTATAGAGGCGGAGCTGACCGAGTCCGCGCGAGCTGGCGCGCAGCTCAGCAAACTCCATTAGCCGCCTGCCGTTTCCTGCACCCTGTGCCGCCGGGCTAACAGCGACGTTGTCCACGAGCATCCCGTCCGATTCTGTGACGAGCACGATGACGCCGATGACCGGCTCGCCAAGAACCCAGACCTCGCCGCGCGCTATCGCTGGACCGTGATCGGCCAGCATCGGAGCCGGCGGCGTCTCCATGCGGTCAAGGTACGTTGCGTACGCGTCCGCGATTACGCGTTCGACCGCGGGCAAGTCGGCCAGATTCGCCTGCCGGGGGATAGGGCCTGCACGGTCACCCGACGTCATCGCGGGCGACTTCGTGGCCGTCTTCGCCGACAGCTTCGAGATCTTCGAAAATCACCGCGTCGTACTCGTCCGCCCGCTCGGCTGCGTCCGTCTCGCCGGTGACGTCAGCGGATGCCGCCTTGGCGAACCAGTAGCGGGCCTCATCCGGTCGTCCCGCGTCCACCAGCGCATCCGCGTACGCGTAAAACAGCCGGGCCGAACCTGGCCTGGTACGGCTGTCGGTGAGCTCAGGAATCTGCAAGGCGACGACAGCGGCCTCAGGAAAGCCCTGGTCACGGCGGATGCCGGACTCGACGATCCGCAGTTCGATCTGGGTGTCCCGGCTCAGCCTCTGGGCTGCCGACTGGGACACAAGATCGAGAGCTCGGTCGGTCCGACCAAGCGCTCGTTCGCAGTCGGCCATCAGAGGCAGGTAACTGCCTTGGCCGGTCAGTCTCCTAGCGGCCCGCAATTCTGCCAGAGCATCCGCCCATCTCTCTGCGCGATACGCCGCGACGCCGCAGGTCTCGCGTACGACGCCGACCCGCGCCGCAAGGCGGCGCGCAGCCAGCGCGAACTCGTAGCCGCGCTCAAGATCGTCGCTCTGCCCGGCGGCGACGAGGTACCTGGCGACCGAGTCGGCCAGGTCGCCAGGCAGCGTCCTCAGTTCGGCGCGCGCCGCGGGATCCAGCTGATCAGCGGTGATGTCGGCCGGGAGCGCCGGAGGCCTGCCAGTACCACGAGCATTCTCGGCGCGCTCACCTCTGTCGTGGCGAGCATCAGCGGGACCCGTCCGATCCCGCCACGTGCCGTCCCGGGCCGAGCGAGCCCGGGCCGATGGAGCCCGCGCCACCCGATCCCGGCCCGTGCCATCTCGGGCCGACCGAGCCCTGGCCGTGCCGTCTCGGGCCGACCGAGCGGGCACCGCCCGATCCCGGCCCGTGCCTTCTCGAGCCGACAGGGCAGGCGCCGCCCGATCCCGGGCTGTGGCTTCCTGACCCGAGCGAGCGCGGGCGTTCCGGCCCGATTCTGCGCGATCCCGTCGCGTGTCATCCCACCCGGCCCGTTCCCCGCCTGCGCGACGGCGGCCGCCCTCGCCAGCCTCCGTGCGATCTCGCCTGGCTTGACCGGCGTCCGCGCGATCCCGGGAGGCGCGAACTGCATCCACCCGACCCCGTCCTGCGCGAACTGCATCCGCCCGACCCCGTCCTGCGCGAACTGAGTCCGCGCGATCCCGGCCAGTGCGAGTTGAATCCGTGCGATCGCGACCAGCACGAGCGGCGTCATAGTCGTCGTCACGCCCCAACTGCCGCCGCATGGCTGACCCGGCAGGCTGACGGTCCCCACTCGCGCCCTGCCCAGCCCGCCGCGAACGGCTACCGTCTGGGCGGGCCGCCTGATATCGGGCTACGCGTCGCGTGCTCCCATCGTCGCGACCCGCGCGGGCACCGCCGGCGCCGTCACGATCAGGGCGGGCGCCGCGGCGACTACCGGCCCGGTCACCGTCACGGCGGTCACCGTCACGGCGGTCACTCCCAGAGCGGTCACTCCCAGAGCGGTCACTGCCAGAGCGGTCACTGCCAGAGCGGTCACTGCCAGAGCGGTCGCGCTCACCGCGGCTACTAGCCGCCCGATCACGGCCAGGCCGGTCGCCTCCAGTGCCGTCACGGCGAGTCCGGCTGCGCTCGTCGGACTCATTCCGCGCGCCTGAACCGTCACGTCTAGCGGGGGGGCGTCCATCGCGAGGTGGCGCTGGACGCCTCGACGTGATGCGGCCCCCGGCCTGGCGACCTTCGCGTTCAGGACTCCGGCGGCCATCGCGATTGCCAGGACCACCGCCAGTCGGGCGCGCTCGGAACGAGCCGCCGCCAGCTCTACCTCCCACGCTTCATCTCCATCTTTTCACCCCGTGCCCACGCCACTCGCCGGTGCCCACGGGGCCAACAACTCATTGAAGCCGGCTATGCCCGACTTTGCCGGTCTGCACCCTATTCAGCTGTCCGCGGCGCTCGCCCGCTCCAAGCGTCACTCCTGTCACCCCGGACTGCGGACGGCACCTGCGGGATCATCATGTCCGAGTGTCGCCAGCATCGCAAAGCCGCTGAGGGCCGCCACCTGTCGGTGACGGCCCTCAGCGGGAAGATGTCCGGCGGCGTCCTACTCTCCCACGCAGTCTCCCGCGCAGTACCATCGGCGCTGAAGGGCTTAACTTCCGGGTTCGGAATGGGACCGGGTGTTTCCCCTTCGCTATGGCCACCGAAACACTATGGAGATGTGATCCCCGGCGGACCGGCCAGCAGGCCGAGAACCACCGAGACCGACCGCACCTCGGGAGCCGCACAGCGGACGCGAGCATATTCCGCGGGTCCGGGAGTTGCCCCGGACACGCAAGAAAGTAGAAGCCAAGCCACTCGGCCTATTAGTACCGGTCAGCTCCGCACGTTGCCGTGCTTCCACCTCCGGCCTATCAACCCAGTCGTCTAGCTGGGGGCCTTACCAGGTTAACCCTGAGGGAGACCTAATCTTGAGGCGAGCTTCCCGCTTAGATGCTTTCAGCG
>Ga0070707_100005693_pt1 | contig 11630 bp, 7 predicted proteins | sample KBSK5502metaG_FD_65468 | JGI IMG/M metagenome (GOLD analysis project Ga0070707, IMG submission 65468) | Corn, switchgrass and miscanthus rhizosphere microbial communities from Kellogg Biological Station, Michigan, USA - KBS K5-50-2 metaG | ecosystem: Host-associated > Plants > Roots >... | reverse complement strand
GACAGGTTTTCGATGGAAACAAATACTCAGAGACTGCTGCATACCTTTGCGACTCTGGCCGACCTCGGTCAGGAGATCGCCAACACAGCCGACTTTGAAGAGATGCTGCGCAACTCTTTTCATCTACTGCTCGGGAGTTTTGCCATTAGGCGCGGCGCTGTGGGCGAATATGATCGGGAGCGCGGCGAACTCCGTTTGATAGCTTCGCGCGGCCTGGCGCAAGCGCAAAACACTTCTCTGCCTATCTCCAACGAACACGCGCGCGAGTTGGCAAGCCTGGGCTCGGCGCTCTCTCTGGACGATGCCACCAAAGAAGCCGCCAGATTTCTCGAAGACCACAAAGAGTCTTTTGCGGCTGTCGAAATCGATCTGCTGCTGCCGCTGGTTGTGCGCGAACGGCTAATCGGTATTGTCCTGCTCGGTGAGAAAGCTACCGGAGAAAAATTTACCGAAGAAGATTTGGAAGTCGTGAGCACTTTAGCTCGCCACATCGGCGTCGGCATTCACAGTCACCGTTTGCTCGAGGAAGTAGAGAGCAAGGCGGAAGAGAATCGACGCCTCTACGATGGCTTGCGCGCAATCTACAAAGAGACGGTGCATGCCTTTGCCGCGGCGATTGATATCAAGGACCGCTACACCCAGGGACATTCGGTGCGGGTGGGCAAGTACAGCGAAATCATCGCCCGTGAAATGGGTTGGAGCGACGACGCGGTCGAAGGCATCGCCATCGCCGGTTATCTGCACGACATTGGAAAGCTGATCGTCGATCTCAACGTGATTAATTCTCCGGAGCGTTTCAATGCCAAGGAATCGAAAGAGATGAGCCGGCATCCGGCTGCGGGCTACGAAATTCTTTCACCGATAAGTCATCCTTACGCGGACATCCCTTTGATGGCCCGGCATCATCACGAGCGCATTGACGGCAACGGTTATCCCGACGGTTTGAAGGGTGATGAGATTCCGCCCGGCGCTAAAATCGTCACGCTGGCCGATTCATTTGACGCCATGACCACCGACCGGCCTTACCGCAAGAAACTCGCGCTCGCAGACGTTCTCGAAGACTTTCGCGTCAACACCGGGACGCAATTCGCGCCCGAAGTGGTCTGTGCTTTCTGCCGCGCGTTTCTGAGAGAGATCGAAGGCGCCGCGAAAGACCAGAGACTGATCAAGCTGTTAGGGAAGAACTACGATAACGTTGAGAGCGTGAGTCCGCTCCTGAGCCAACTGATATCCGATCTGGATGGTGGCACGATGGCCGCTACTGCCCAGTGAACACGCCGCGCCCTACTTCGGTTGAATCCTTAGGGTATAGCTGCAGATGGCGATCTTCTCGTCAGGCTGAACCACGCTTCGTTGGTCACGCGGGAGTTCGCGGCCAGAGACCAGGGTTGGGTTTCGGCCTTTGGGTGTGACCCAATATCTACCCTGATCGTCGAACGTGAGTGTCGCATGAACGCGGCTAATTTCGGGATCGCCTTTCAGCGGCAGGTCGACTGAAACCGATCTCGAGCCGCGCCCGATCGTGATTTCCGCTTTGGTAATTGGCACGACCGATTGACGCACACCTTCACGCCACAACTCAATCGAATAGAGTTCGACCACGCGCGGACGTACCACGGTGACTTCGCCTTCGGGGCTTCCGGTTCCAGTATCGTCAGCTTCGGCTCCGCCTTCGCTGGGCGCGGCGGTTGAGGGAGCGCCGGCAGACGCAGCGGTGGCCGGGCGAACGGTAACCATGGTGTGGCCGGCTTCGGTTTCGTCCCAGACGGGCTGCACACGAAACTCGCCCTTATTCAGCGTGCCGTCGACGCGCAACTCTATGGCGAAAGATTTTGTTTGCAACTGAACTGAGCCCGCCAATTCGCGCGCGCGCTCAGATAACACGTGAAAGAGTCCCTGCTCCAGTCCGCGCCGCTTGTCGCCCTGCCAATCCTTATCGTCGTCGTTGCTGAGATAGACGATGTACTCGCGGGGAATGTAAGTGGGACCGCCCGGCGGCGTGAACATCTCGCGCTGCATGCAGGCCTCGACTTCGCGCGCGATCTTGACGAGGAACTCTTCCCAGACGCGCCGCGGTTTGGCGTGTTCGTCAGCTTCTTCCAAAAGATCGTCGGTGGTCTCGCCGTCGATCCAGCGTCGGATTGAGTCTATTAAGCCCATGGCCTGTCAGTGGTCAGTTGTCCGTTAGTGAACTTTGTACGTTGTCCTTTGTGCTTTGAATTCTTAGCCGAGGGCTAGCTGATACCAACGCAGTTAGTGTCTATCGACCGTCCAAGTACAAAGCACCAGGTACCAAGGACCATTTGCAACTGACCACTAACAACGGCCTACTGACCAATTAATCAAACTTCAAAAATCTCTTGTTGACCCATCCGCGATCGGCAGAGGTGGGATCGTCTTTGGGGCGGCTGTGCTGCAATACCTGCACCTCGCACCAGTTGTTATTGTTGTTATTCACACTCACCACGCGCACGCGCGAGCCGGCCTCAGCCAATCCGATCGCATCATTCGTCTGGTTCGGTCCGTCGCGCAAGTTTAGATCGGTAGTCGTCAAAGCTTCACGGCCAACGATGCCGTTGTTGGTTTGCTGTTGCTGTTGTTGCTGCTGGGCCACTCGCTTATTGATTAACGAGCGGACATAGGCCCCGGTGGCCATTAACAAACCAGCGAAACATAACACAAGGATGGCCCCGACGACGAAGTCCCGCATGCGTCTTCGCGGTTTTGGCGGAATCACTGCGGGCGCCGCCCGCACCGCAGCCACGCCATTGTGCGCCACCGGCACCGTAACCCGCCCCGGTTGCAGGGCCGCCTGTTCATAGGCCGGCGGTATCGTCGAATGGCCCGCGATCGGTACCACAATCCTTGGCCGCGACGCCCCATTGCCGGCGATTTCCTGGCGCTGAAGATCGCTGGAAGTCTCAAACCGCGGTCTGGGCGGCGCCACTGCCGTAACGAGATCGGCCTCAAGCTTGAGATCCGAACTAATGTGCCTCGGCGCGGGAGTGGCGATCAGCGGCCGGGTTGCGGGCAGCGCGGCATCGCTTAATTCATCCCAAAAATCCTGCATTCGCTGATAACGTTCACCAGGCCGGGCCTGCGTCGCACGTTCCAGCACGCGCAAAAGCGATGGCGCCCATGGCTCCAGCGACATCGGCGCCGGCAATTCTGTGATGGCATGATGCGCAAAGGCGCGCGGCGGCACGCCGCAGATCATTGTATAAGCCGTCTTTGCCAGCGAGTAAATGTCAGCCGCCGGCGTTAGTTGAGTTTGCCCGCTTTGCCTGGAGTCTGGATCAAGCGCAGCCGTCTGCACGAGCGGATTATGTTCCGGGGCGGCATAGATATTTGTGCCCACTCGAGTAATCGCACCTTCGGCGGCCTCGATCTTGGCCACGCCAAAGTCGGCAATCTTCACAATCTCATGATTGGTAGTCAGCAAAAGGTTCTGGGGCTTGATGTCGCGATGTATCACGCCACTTTCGTGTGCATGCGCGAGTCCGGCGCAAATCTGCTGCAGAAAAAAAAGCGCGCGATCCAATTTAAGCGCCTCTTTGCGGCAAAGCATCGACAGGTCTCCACCGCCCAGGTATTCCAGCACGATGTAATGGAAGGCCGTACCGGTAAGATCGATGGCCGTTCCGTGTCCCAGGCGGCTGATGATGTTTGGATGACGGACGCGATCGAGGGCTATTGCCTCGTTTTGGAAATTCTGAATCAGGGTGCGTTCAAGGTCAGCGTCCTGATAACCCTGAAGGAGGACATTGAGCGCTTTGATGACGACTTTGCGAAAACGTTCATCGGCAGCGCCGCGGTCGCGGGCCATGTAAATCTCGGCATAACTGCCGCGGCCCAGGCAGTCCTCGATGTCATAACGTCCGTCAAGTCTGCACTGTAAGAGTTTTAGCTCAGTCATCGACCTTTAACTACTTAGCCGGTGCTTCGCTCTTGAGGCCCAGTAGTTCATCCAGGACGCGGGCAGCTTTCTGCTCAGCCAGGGACGCTTCCTGTGTTCGCCCGGCCCCGGGCTGGTTCTTGAATTTCAAAGCCGCGGCTGCTTCGGCCAGTTTAAGTTCTGCGTCCAGAGACAACCTGGCCTTTGATTCTGTACGAAGATTGCTGAGGGCTAGTTCAAAGGCCTGCATCGCCTCGCGATGATTGCCGCTGAGCATCAGGGCCCGGCCATACAGATAGAGAAATTCGGAATCTCTGGATTCCGCGGGTTTTGTTTCCGGCTTTATGTTATCGGCCAGCCATTTCTTTGGATCGGCGTCGACGGCGGCACGCTTCTGTTCGAAGGCCGCGTTATCCGGCGCCGCCGGACTCGGCTGCGGCGCAGGAGGTTGCGGAGCGGTCGATCGATCTCTTTGATATCTCATGCCGCCATAAAAGGCTGCGACGGCCACGGCGATGAAAAGCAAAAAGACCAGGAAACGAAGCACTGGGCTTCTACCTCCGGATTGACCTCGTTCAGCGTTCGCCGCGGGAGCTTGCGGCGCGCGCGACGGATCAGGACCAGGGAAGGCTATCCGCGACGGTGGCGTCAAAGGGTGTTCCGGCGTTGGAGGAATGATCACTGGCTGGGTGGCAGCAAGGTCGGAACGCTCGCGCGAAACAGTACGCTCGTCGTCCAGCGTTACCGCGGCTTGCCTTGGCGTTCCCACCTGGACAATGACAGCGGTCAGATTGTCTTCCGCGCCGCGTTGATAGCAGCGCTCCTTCATCTCGCCGCAAATGCTTTCAGGTTCTTGACCGCTCGACAACAGTTCCCGAATTTCATTGTCCGGAATATGGCGAGTGATGCCGTCCGTGCAGAGAAGAAAGGTGGTGCCGTCCTCAACCTCGATAGCCTTCATGTCGACTTCGACTGAGTCTTCCGCTCCCAGGGCGCGGCTGATTACATTTTTGCTGGGGTGATTAGCAGCCTGTTCGGGCGTCATGCGGCCGGCGCGCACTTCTTCTTCGACAATGGAATGATCGGCGGTTTCACGGATTAGTTGGCCATCCGAGCCAAGCCGGTAAAGCCGCGAATCGCCTACATGACCAAAAGTCGCTTTCAAGCCGCCGAGGTGTAGGGCCACCATGGTCGTGGCCATCATCGAAAAACGGGGATGCTCAGCCGCCATCTGATGAATCGAGCTGTTCGCTCGCTGAATGGCCAGCTCCATCAGGTCTTCAACGTCTTCGCCGTCTTTGAGTTTGTGAAGGAACGCTTCTTTCAAAACATCGACGGCAGTTTGCGAGGCCACTTCTCCGGCATCAGCGCCGCCAACTCCATCGGCAACCAAAAAAATGCCGCGCTCGGCGTCAGCCAGGAACGAGTCCTCGTTCACCGGCCGCTTTTCGCTCAGGCCGCGATCAGAAACCGAAGCAACTCGGATCTTGTTTGCCAGCGCCGGTTCACTCATTGAACTGCCTCCAGGTCGAGGTCGCTTTCCGGTTCTCGCTTGACGCGGGCCATTGCTTTAGCGTCCTTTGCGTTGCGATGGGAAAACGCCATCAACATTCCTAACATGGCAAAGCTGGTAATCAAACTAAATCCCCCGTGGCTGACGAACGGCAGGGTAATGCCGGTCATCGGCAGCGCGCGTAAGATGCCGCCAATGTTCACCAGTGCCTGAACACCGATGAACGCCGTCAGTCCGGCGGCGCAAAGCTTGGTAAACATATCACGCGCTTCGATTGAAGTGCGAATGCCTGCAATTACGAAAATTATGACGGCCAGTATGACCATCAACCCCCCCGCGAGACCCAGTTCCTCAGCGAGAGCCGCATAGACATAGTCCGAGTCGGCGATGGGAATAACCTCGGGAAAGCCGAGCCCGAGCCCGCGCCCGGTTGTCTTTCCGGACGCGATGCCAAAGATCGCCTGGGCCGGCTGAAAAGCAAGCTTGTCGAACCAGATATCCGTGTTGACGCTCTTCTTCATTGCCTCGCTCTGATCGGCGAGTTCTTTCATGCGCGGGTCTTTGGACAGGGCTTCGTCGTAATCCTTTTTCCACCAGGCCTCTTCCGGCGAAGGCGGATCGAAACCATCCAGCCATAGATGAAAGCGCTGTTGAATGCGGGACGGCAGCGCATGCTGAACGGGCCGGGCGAGCGTCGGCAGTAGCGGCACCTTTTCCTGAATATCACGCGGCAGGGCGCCGATAACCAGAATCGAAATCACCAGCATCACCGAACCAACAAAGAGCAGCAGTTGCGGCCAACGGCGCACGGCGACCAAATAGAGCGTGGCATACGCACCGCTGAAGATGAGCATCTGGCCAAAGTCCTTCAGCGCAAAAAAGGGAATGAAAGGAATAATTGCCATCACCACCAGAGGAATGATGTCGCGAGCTCGCGGAATCCCCCAGTATGTGCGCGCTAAGTCTTTGTAGCGGGCCGTCAGCAGCCCGGCGAAACCGAGCAGGAAGGGGATCTTAGCGGGCTCCCACGGCGTAGTGTTACCCAAAGCTTTACCGGCGCTCGAATAAACGATGGCAACCGCCAGCGGAACCAGCGTCAACAGGACGATGATGAAGCTATTGCGCTGGGTCCATGAGAGGAAGCGATCGTTGGCGCAAAACGAAAATGCGAGGGCGAAACCGAGCAGCGAAAGAATTGGAATCCAGGTATAGCTGGAGGTCAGCGCATTGCCGACCGTGTAGCTGGATTCCTTGACGGGCGCTTCCTGTTCTTTCGGCGGCGGCATCGCCGGCAGACCCATCATCTGTCGCTTGGTCGCATCGTAGGTTTCGTTGATGTAGCGCATGCGCAGGGTGTCGGTCTTCTCCTGCCGCGCGACGGCCTTGCTCTTTGCGTTGTATTCGGGATCGCTGTAGAGGCGATACTGGGCCAGCAAGCCGATCGAGAAAAGGACGATGGCCGTCGTATACAGAGTCCAGTTACCCTTGAACTTTCTGCCGATCGAAAGCCATAAGGCCATCACAATAAGCGGGAGGTAAATCATCAAGTCGCGGATTGCGCCGATCAAGGAAGTTTCGTAGCCCCGAATCAGCGAACTGCGACGAATCGCCATATAGCCGACAATCTCAACGCCGACCAGCGCGAGCAAGACGAACAAATGTGACGATAAGCGATTTCTCATCTGCCAGTCCTTATCGGCGTTTTCCTTTGGTTTGACCAGGTTGTTGAGCGGGTTGGTTGGCGGGGCCGCCAAAATAACCAAGGCTCTTAGCTCTTAAGATCAGTTGTGCGGCGATGGGCGCGGCATTCTTGCCGCCATAGAAACTTATTCCCGGCCCCGGACCTTCCAGCAGCACTGCCATGGCAAGTACCGGCTTCTCCAGCGGCGCAAAACTCAAATACCAGGCGTCGCTGCGCAGCTTGTCAGCCATAACAATCTCAGTGTGCTGCCCAATAATCTTCCCCTTGGGATCCTTCTCGATTACAACGCGCTTCATGGGCTCGCCCGTCTTTGGGTCGATGATGGGCACGGCCTTCTGCGCGGTGCCGGTTTTTCCACCGCTGCGGATACCGGCGGCTTTCACGGGCGCCATCGCACTGTTTGCCGTCCCGCCTTCCGTGACCAGGTTCATGATGCGGCGTATTTCGGCCGCCTGATCGCGGGTCAGCACCTGACTGAACATTTCGGCCGCGCGATCAGATTCAATCTTCGGTTTCATCAGCTTGCCTTCAAGGTTCGCCGCGGCAGAAATGATCAGGGCCATTTGGAAGGGCGTCATTTGGGAAGCGTATCCCTGGCCGTACCCTTCATACATCAGCTCGCAACGGGTCGAGTGCTTGCCCGCCTTGAGCCAGGACTCGGTCGGCGCGATAGCATTCTTGACGGCGCCGGAGCTCGCATTCCAGATTTCAGGCTCGCGGCGGCCCTGTCCTTCGCCGCTAACGCTGTCATAGGCGCCCAAACCCAGGAGCTTTGCCGTGTCGCGGATCTTTTCGCCGCCAAGTTGAGTTCCCAGATATGAAAAGTAGATGTTGCTTGAATGTTGATAAGCAGAATCAATACCGATGTCGCCGCAGGCTTCGCATCCGCCGTTATCATCGGTAATCGTCCGGCCACAGCCCTGAGGTGAAAAGCCGCCGCTGGTATTGAAGTGAGTGCCTTGCATCCCGTTGCGAAAGGCCGTGTACATCATGACGGTCTTGAACGTAGATCCGGGGACGTAATACTCCCTGAGGGCGCGATTCAAGAGCGGCCGCTCTTTCTTGTCGTTATCCAGTTTGATCCACGTTGCTTCGTCCTGTGTGTCCTTCAGGCTGTACGAAGGATTGCTGTACATGGCCAACACTTCACCGGTTTGTGGATTGAACATCACCACGGCGCCGTGGTTGCCCTTGAGCTGTTCGACGACGGTCTGCTGCAGATCCTGATCAATTGTCAGGGTGTAGTCCTTGTTGAGCTTCTGCTGGACGGTTTGACCGTGGATAATTTGCCAGACTTCCGGCACGGCCCCGCTTTCGGCGCCGAAGAGCGCCCGCTCTAATCCGGGCTCGCCCCGATCCGATCCGAAGATGTGCGCCAGCGCCGCATCCATCGGATATTCGCGCTGAATGTTGCCGTCAGATTCTTTCTTGTAAAAGGCCAACGGCCGCCCTTTACGATCGTAAATCCAACCACGGAGTGTTGATTCGGAAAGTCGTCGGTTGCGTAAGTCTTTATAACTCAGCTCCTGGAATTTCGCGTTGCGCTCGCCCGCATAGCGCGCCCAGTAAACGTGAAACCCAAACATGCTGAGGGCCGCCAGGGCGAACAGCCATCGCCAGGCGCGCAAGCCACGATTGGTCGAGGTGGCGCCGAGACGTTTCCGTATGTCGGTGGGCAGATTTGCCGGAGCGGTCGGCGCGCTGGGAGATCGCCGCAACCACATGCGCAGCAAAGAAATCAAAAGGAGCAGGACGATGAGCGCAATGCCCGAAACATAAATCAGCGTTAACCACGCCGGAAGTTTCTCCGGCAGCGCCGCAGGCGAAGGTGTAGGTGTTTGAAAGAGAAGCAGTACCAGCGTCATTGTCACGAATCGACTCTGCGAAAGCGAACTTCGACTTCGCCGAACGCCACGACGTCGCCGTCTGCAATTGGCCGCGCCTCGCCATAAGGAATGCGCCCGCCGTTGATGTGTGTGCCGTTGGTCGAGCCGGTATCGGCTACCAGCAGCGTGCCGAGCTTGTCCATTTTTAAAGCCGCGTGAATTTTCGAAACGCTCGAATGATTCAAATAAAGATTGTTGTCGGTCCCCCGTCCCACGTTCAGGCGGCGTCCGCCGGCGACAAACGAAAGCTCAACATCGCGCGAGCCTTCGGGCAAAGTAACGCGTGCGTGAATTGGAACCTCAGACTTTTCCTGGTGCGGAGCTTTGATTTGCTTCCCGACTTTACGTTCCAGATCCTGCTGCTTCAGTTCTTCTTCGAACTCGCCAAAGGTGGGATCAACCGAAATCCCGGTGGTAAAAATGTCGACTTCGGTTTCGATCTTCACGGGCGCCAGCGTTCGATAGCGATTGTCATTGATGTGATCGATTGCCGCCGCCAGGATTTCAGCTTCCAGGCGCTGGGTAACTTCCGTCGGCGTGTCAGAGTGCGTGCCCCATTCCACTTTCAGTTTCAAATGATGCGGCGCGATGCGCTCTCGACCCTTCTCCTCACGCACGCGCTCGTCAATCAGCCGGTTCATGCGGTTGATGAGCTGATCGGTTGTGAGCCCGGACTTCGGATCGATAGTACGACCGAGTTTGCGATCGACTACATCGCCAACGCCCTCCAGGACGCGTCGCATTATGCGCTCAGGCAGGATCGTGTCGCGCCTACGCTTTGATGGATTTTGTTCGTCAGCCATGAATCAGAATACGAAAATCCCAAAGAAGGTGTTCAATGCCCATTATTCGCTGGTAAGTCCAGAACAAAAATACACTACTTTGTGCCGTTCTGTCTTCCCGGTTCGCTGATGCAAAGTTAAGGCAGTTAACGGTATCTTGATGCCCCGCAGCAAAATCAAGTCGAAACAAAGTTTGGCCTTGAATGAATGAGCATCACGACTATAATCTAATCAGTGAATGAAGAGCGCACGCGAGACCTTCCAGACAACCGTTCTTTTGAGGAGCGGGTCTTTGCGCGGTTCGATCGCGTGGATGCGCGGTTTGGCTTGGTCGACGCGCGGTTCGATCGCGTGGACGCGCGATTGGATGGTCTTGACATCCGCGTGCACGCTTTGGAAGCCAGAGCGCTTGATACAAAGCCAATCTGGGAGCGCGCCCTCACGGAAATTCTTGAAGTTAAGAAAGGTGTTGAGGACCTCAACCGCAAGATCGACGTTATAAACCAAGATGTCCTACAGGTCCGTGCTGATCAACGACGCGTTGAGAAACGCATGGATGGCCTCGAACCCGGCGTTCAATAGATTTCCACGTTTGCTGACCTCTGACGCTGACGATTTGCTTCATAAGGCAGCATTCGCGCTGCGCGGCCTTGAGACTTTCAGCCAAACGGCATACGGATCGTCCCGTGCCCAGACTTGTGGTTTACTTGATTCAAAATCTCGTTCAAGCAAAGATCATCGCGGCGCGCTAATCGGATTTCATTCGTTGCAGTTCCGCGCGCATAAACGGAAGCAACGAGGGGTCAGCGGTGTCTATCAGATTATTCTGTTCGTTCGGGTCGTCTGTCAGGTTATACAGTTCTTCTTGCTGGCCCACGGAACAATACATGTATTTGTACATCACCGCGTCGGTTCGGTACAGCACTGCATAGCAGGGCTTTGAGAGACTCGTTTGATGAGTCGTAACTGTCTTGATGTTGGAATTGACGAGCGATGCGCCCTGCCAGCAACCCGGGATCGCAAGGCCCAATCGATCGACGATCGTGGGAGCTACGTCAATCTGGGTGGCGAACTTCAAGTTGGCATACTTGAATGCTGTTTCGTCATAAATAAGGAGCGGAATGCGAATGAACTCCTGGTAAAGCCAATGGCCGTGTCCCCATCCGTATCTGCTGCGTTCGCCTAAACCCTCACCATGATCAGCCAGAATCACAACAATACCATTCTTTAGATAGCCTTTACTGTCCAACGCGGCAAAAATGTGTTTGATCGTGGCGTCGGCCTGCATCACGCTATTGTCGTACGAATTGATTATCATCGGCCAATGACCACTTTCACCGCGGAACATCGCTTGAAAATCATTTCGTTCGGCGACCGGTTGGAACAGATTATAAGCGTCTTGCTTTACGCCAATCAGATGAACCGCCATCAGGTGGATATAAAAAAATGCGGGTGCATCGCCGTAATTAGGAACCAGATCGAGACCCTCAAAGATCAGTCGGTCGTCAGTGCTGGAGTATTTTTTTGAATTCGCAGCGTCAAAATAAAGATCCATCTCCTGGCCATAGGCCTCTTTGAGACCTTGCCAATCATGACCTCCGGACAACAGAAAGTAAGTTTTGTATCCCTGGTCATGCAGTAAGTCAGGCAGTTTGAAATCCCCTGGTATTAGGCGCTTGAGAGGTTTGGAGGCGAGTGTGCTTATGACCCCGCAAAATGTTCCCGAACAGGTCGAGGTCGCAAATTCGACCTTATGCAGTTTTCCCGTCTCGAACAACTTTTCCAGAAACGGTGTGGTGGCGCGGCTATAACCGTAAACCTGTGTATGATCTGCTCGCAGCGCGTCCACGAC
>Ga0070707_100005691_pt1 | contig 11632 bp, 7 predicted proteins | sample KBSK5502metaG_FD_65468 | JGI IMG/M metagenome (GOLD analysis project Ga0070707, IMG submission 65468) | Corn, switchgrass and miscanthus rhizosphere microbial communities from Kellogg Biological Station, Michigan, USA - KBS K5-50-2 metaG | ecosystem: Host-associated > Plants > Roots >... | reverse complement strand
GGGATCTGGCGGGTGGTCCGCTGCTGGTACTCCGCGTAGGGCGGGTAGGCGGCCACCGCGCGCTCCCACCACTGCGCCCGCTCGTCGCCGGAGACCTCCCTGGCGATCATGTCCACGCGGTCCGGGCCGTCCTGCAGCTGTACAGACGGGTTCGCCCGGAAGTTGTAGACCCAGTTGGGATGGGTGGGGGCGCCGCCCTGAGACCCGACCGCCGCGTACCGGCCGTCATGCTCGACCCGCATCAGCGGGGTCTTGCGTACCTTGCCGCTGCGGACCCCGCGGTTGGTGATGATCACCACGGGCAGGCCGGTGTCGCGCAGGGTCGTCCCCCGCGTTCCGCCGGAACCCTCGTACAGCTCGACCTGCTCCCGCACCCAGGCCCGCGGGCTCGGCTCGTAGTTCTCCTCGTCTGGCATAGCGCTAGTCAAGCACCCGGACGCGGGCACCCGGCAGGCAGGTGACCGCGTGAGACCATGAATCGTCACCGGCCGGGCGCCCCCCGAGGTGGCCCCGCCGTGCGGACAGAGGGGAGGCAGGTTCATGACCGCGCTGGCCCTGGCCCTGGCCGAGTGGGCGGACAGCCTCCGGCCGGCTCCCGGCGACCTGGAACTCGCCGACCGGTCGCTGCGGGACACGATCGCGGTGGCGCTCGCCGCGGCCGGCCACCCGGTGACCCGGCTGGCCGCCGGGCTTCCCGATGGCGCCAGGTGGGCCGTGGCGGCCCACGTGCTCGACTTCGACGACCTGCACATGGAATCCACCACGCACATCAGCGCGCTGTGCGTGCCGACCGCGCTGGCCACCGGCGGCGCCGCCCGCGGCTACCTCGCGGCCGCCGGGGTGATGGCACGGCTCGGGACCGCACTGGGCTGGAGGCACTACTCGGCGGGCTGGCACGCGACCTGCACCGCGGGCGCACCGGCGTGCGCGGCCGGGGCCGCGATCGCGCTGGGACTCGATCCCGGCCAGATCGCGACCGCCATCGCGCTGGCGATTCCCGGGGCGGGCGGGGTGCAGCGGGCGTTCGGCACCGATGCCAAGTCGCTGCAGGCCGGGTTCGCGGTCGACGCGGGGATCCGGGCGGCGCGGCTCGCCGGCGCCGGCGCGCGGGCCGACCCGTCGGCGCTGGAAGCGTGGCTGGCCCTGGTCGGCGGGGATCCGGGTGCGCTCGACCTGGCCGGGCCGGCCGTCCCCGGCGGGCTGGCGATCAAGATCTACCCCTGCTGTTACGCGCTGCAGCGCCCGATCAGCGCGCTCGCCGACCTTGCGGCCGACGGGCTCGATCCGGGCACGGTGCGCCGCATCGTCGTGCGCACGCCCGAGGCGACCGTGGCCCCGCTCATCCACCACCGGCCGGACACCGGCCTGCAGGGCAAGTTCAGCCTGGAGTACGCGTGCGCCGCCGCGCTGCTCGACCGGCATCCCGGGTTCGCCAGTTTCACCGACGGGGCGGTCCGCCGCCCGGCCGCGCGCCGGCTCACCGGCCTGGTGGAAACCGAGCTCACGCCGGGCGGGTCCTGGCTGCTCGACGGCGAACTGGCGGCCGAGGTGCACACCAGCGACGAGGTGCTGCGGGTCAAGCAGCAGTTCCCGCCGGGAGCGCCACGGCGGCCGCCCACCGGCGCGGAGTTGGACGCCAAGCTCAGCGACTGCGTGGCCGGGCTGGATGCCGACCCGGCGTCCTGGACCTGGCAGAGCGCCGCGCACGTGCTGGCAAGGTTCCTGCCCGCGGACGGCCGCCGGTGAGCCAGGGCCGGCCGGCGACCGGGCAACTGCCGCTGGCCGGGCTCACCGTCGTCACGCTGGAACAGGCGGTGGCCGCGCCGTTCGCCACCCGCCAGCTCGCCGACCTGGGCGCGCGGGTGATCAAGGTCGAGCGCCCCGGCACCGGGGACTTCGCCCGTGGCTTCGACACCACGGTCCACGGCCAGGCGAGCTACTTCGTCTGGCTGAACCGCGGCAAGCAGAGCATCGAACTGGACGTCAAGAGCGCCGACGGCAGGCAGGTGCTGGGCGCCCTGGCCGCCCGGGCCGACGTCCTGGTGCAGAACCTGGTGCCCGGAGCGGCCGAGCGCCTCGGGCTGGGCGCCACGGAACTGCGCGAGCGCCATCCGCGGCTGATCGTCTGCTCGATCTCCGGGTACGGCCCGGACGGCCCCTACCGGCACAAGAAGGCCTACGACCTGCTGGTGCAGTGCGAGACCGGGCTGGTGTCGGTGACCGGGACCCCGGAACAGCCGGCCAAGGTGGCGATCTCGATCGCGGACATCTCCGCCGGCATGTACGCCTACTCCGGCGTGCTGACCGCGCTCTACGAGCGGGAGCGCACCGGGCAGGGCACCAGCATCGAGGTGGCGATGCTGGACACGCTCGGCGAGTGGATGAGCCAGCCGGTGTACTACAGCGTGTACGGCGGCCACCCGCCCCGGCGGACCGGGGCCAGGCACGCGTCCATCGCCCCGTACGGCCCGTACTCCGCGGCCGGCGGGGAGCAGGTGTTCCTCGGGCTGCAGAACGACCGGGAGTGGGCGGTGCTGTGCGAGAAGATCCTGCACCGGCCGGACCTGGTCACCGACGGCCGGTTCCGCACCAACCCGGACAGGGTCGCCCACGACGCGGAGCTGACCGAGATCCTCCACACGGCGTTCGGCGCCATCCCGGCCGCGCGGCTCATGGCCGAGCTTGACCAGGCGGGCATCGCCTGCGCCCGGCTCCGCTCACCGGCGGAGTTCGCCGCGCATCCCCAGCTCGCGGCCAGGGACCGGTGGCGCGAGGTGGACACGCCGGGCGGGCCGGTCCGTGCACTGCTGCCGCCGGTGAGCATGCCGGGCCGCGAAGCGGCGATGGGCCCGGTCCCGGCGCTCGGCGAGCACACCGCCGCCATCAGGGAAGAGCTGGGCTTCCCGCCCGGCTGACAAGCGCCACACACCGCGGCCCGGCAGCCGTTAGTGATGAACGCGGCATTCATGAGCAAAGATGAGCATGAACTCACGCCTTCGTCACGTTCCCGGTCCGGGGTCAGCCGCCGGTGCCGCCAAGATCTGACGCCACCCGGGCCGGTCGTGCACCTCGGCCAGCCACGGCGGTTCGGCTCCGACGCGCGTGCAGGTCAGGGCGGCGACCTCGGCGGCTGCCTGGAGCGCGCCGCAGACCAGCGCGGACTGGCCGAGGTCGGACCGGGTCAGCCCGCCGCGTGACCACCACGCCAAGAACGCCCCACCGAAGGCGTCTCCCGCGCCCACGGTGTCGGCCACCGTCACCGCCGGCACGTCGGCGCTGACCACCCCGTCGCGCAGGAACGCCCGGGCCGGGTGCGGGCCGTCGGTCAGCAGCACGAGCGCGGGCCCCTGGCCAAGCAGGGCGGCGGCCGCGTCCGGGGCCGGGGTGCCCGGGGCCAGGTAGTCCAGGTCCTCCACGCTGACCTTGACCACGTCGGCGCGGCACAGCATCCGGGACAGCCGGGCCAGGTAGGCCTGCCGGTCGTCGATCGCCTCCGGCCGGCAGTTCGGGTCGATCATCAGCAGCGTGCCGGACGGCAGGCCCGCGGCGATCAGCCGGTCGATGCTGGTGGCGATGGGCTCGGCGGCCAATGCCAGGCCGCCCGCGTGCAGTGCCGTCACCCCGGCCGGCACCGCACGGGCGAGGTCCGGGTACTCCAGCGCGGGCGCGGAGGTGCCGTCCAGGTAGAACCGGTACCGCGGCACCCCGGCCCCGTCGACGTCCACGAGGGCAAGGGTGGTGGGCAGGCGGGCCGGCTCGGCCACGGCCAGCGTCACGCCGTCGCCGTCAAGCGTGGACCGCAGCAGGCGGCCGAACCCGTCCGCCGACAGGCGGTCAAGGAACGCGGGCGTGACTCCCAGCCGGGCGATGGCCCTGGCGGTGTTGAACCCGGCGCCGCCCGGCCGCGCGGCGAAGCGGCCGTCGGAGTCGGCGACCAGGTCGATCAGCGCCTCGCCGATGACAGCGATCATCCGCGCGCACGCCCGCGACGGGCGGCCCGCATCGCGGCCGGATGCGCCATCTGACCCTCACGCCGGTCCGCGCTCAGGACCGCGGCTGCCACTGCGGCTTGCGCTTCTCCAGGAATGCGTGCATCCCCTCGCGGGCGTCGGGAAGCTGGCTGGTGGCGGCCATCACCTCGATGGCGTAGGCATAGGCCTTCGGCTGGTCAAGGTCGATCTGCGCGTACAGCGCCTGCTTGCCGATGCCCTTGCTCTCCGCGGACCCGCGGGTCACCCGCTCCAGCATGTCCTGCACGGCCGAGTCGAGCTGCGCCGCGGGTACCACCTTGTTGACCAGGCCCCAGTCCAGCGCGGTCCGCGCGTCGATGACGTCCCCGGACAGGGCCAGCTCGGCCGCCCGCTTCCGGCCGACGTTGCGGGCTATCGCCACCATCGGGGTGTGGCAGAACCAGCCGCCCTTGCCGCCCGGCGCGGCGAACCCGGCCTCCTCGCTGGCCACGGCCAGGTCCGCGCTGGCCACGAGCTGGCAGCCCGCGGCGGTGGCCAGGCCGTGGACCCGGGCCACGACCGGCTGCGGCACCTGCTGCATCAGTGTCATCAGCTCGGTGCAGGTGACCAGCAGCGCGCGCACCCCCGACAGGTCCGCCTCGGCGACGTCGGCGAAGTCGTGCCCGGCGCTGAACACAGGCCCGTTGCCTGCCATGACGATGCCCAGCGCGCTGGATTCCCCCACCTCGGAGAACGCCTGGATCAGCTCACGCATGTGGGCCAGCGACAGCGCGTTGCGCCGCTGCGGCCGGTTCATGGTGATCGTGGCGAAATCGCCCGGCCGCTCGACCAGGATGTGCTCGAACCCCATCACGCTCTCCTTCTGCCTGCCTGGCAGCCTACGCTGTGGGGGTGCAATTCACCGCAGACCATGAGGCGTTCCGGCAGGCAGCGCGCGGCGTGCTGGAGCGCGAGGTCACCCCGCACGCGCAGGAGTGGGAAGAGGCCGGCATCTTCCCCGCGCACGAGCTGTTCAAGGCGCTCGGCACCGCCGGGCTGCTCGGCCTGGAGTACGACCCGGCCTACGGCGGCCAGGGCGCGGACCACTCCTACACGGTGGTACTCGGCGAGGAACTCGGCCGGATGGGCTGCGCCGGGGTCGCGATGGCGATCGCCGTGCAGAACGACATGGCCACCCCCTCGCTGCACACCCACGGCAGCCACGATCTGAAGCTGCGCTACCTTGCCCCGGCGCTGCGCGGCGAGATGGTCGCCGCGATCGCGGTCACCGAGCCGGACGCGGGCTCGGACGTGGCGGGGATCAGGACCCGCGCGGAACGCGACGGCGACGAATGGGTGATCAACGGGTCGAAGCTGTACATCACCAACGGCACCCAGGCGGACTGGCTGTGCCTGCTCGCCCGTACCTCGGGCGAGGGCGGGTACCGGGGCATGTCGCAGATCGTGTTCCCCACCGGCACCCCCGGCTTCTCGGTCAGCCGCAAGCTGCGCAAGCTCGGCAACAAGTCCTCCGACACCGCCGAGCTGTCGTTCACCGACGCCCGGGTGCCGGTGAGCAACACGATCGGCGAGATCGGCCGGGGCTTCCAGCAGCAGATGACCCAGTTCCAGAACGAGCGGATGATCGCCGCGTACATGGCCGTGGGCGGGATGGAGCGCGCGCTGTCCCTGACCGCGGCCTACCTGCGCGACCGGCAGACGTTCGGCGCCCCGCTGCTGTCCCGGCAGTACGTGCAGTTCCGGCTCGCCGAGCTCGCGGCCGACCTGGACACCCTCAAGCACTACAACTACGCGTGCGCCGAGGCCTACCTGGCCGGGCAGGACACCACCAGGTTCGCGACCATCGCCAAGCTCAAGGCCGGGCGGCTGCACCGCGAGATCGCCGACACCTGCCTGCAGTTCCACGGCGGGTTCGGCTACATGGAGGAGAGCTGGACGTCCCGCTACTTCAGGGACAGCCGGCTGATGTCCATCGGTGGCGGGTCCGACGAGGTGATGCTGCAGATCCTGGCCCGCCTCGACGGCTTCACCGGCTGAGCCGATGCCCGCACCGATCCTGCCCACCGCCGTCGACCCCGGCGACGCGGCGTTCCGGGCCAACGCCGGCGGGATGCTCGGCCTGCTCGGCGAGATCGACGGCCTGCTCAGGCAGGCGTCACTCGGCGGCGGGGAACGGGCCATCGCCCGGCACAAGGGCCGCGGCAAGCTGCTCATCAGGGAGCGCATCGCGCTGCTGCTGGACCCGGACAGCCCGTTCCTCGAGATCAGCCCGCTGGCCGGCTACCAGACCAACTACAACGTCGGCGGCGGCATGGTGCTCGGCATCGGGGTGGTCGAGGGCACCGAGTGCGTGATCATCGGCAACGACCCGACCGACCTCGGCGGGGCCATGACCATGGTCAGCATCCGCAAGCTGATGCGCGCCCTGGAGATCGCCAGGGACAACCGGCTGCCCTACCTCCAGTTCGTCGAGTCGGCCGGCGGCGACCTGCGCGGCGGCGGCTCCGGCGAGGACCCGGACGCGGCGATGCGGCGCAACCTCACCCACTTCGCCGAGAGCGGCCGGATGTTCCACGACATCACCGAGCTGTCCGCGCGGGGCATCCCGACGATCTCGGTGGTGTTCGGCTCCTCCACCGCGGGCGGGGCGTACCAGCCGGGCCTGGCCGACTACAACATCTTCGTCCGCGGCGGCGCCAAGGTGTTCCTCGGCGGCCCGCCGCTGGTGAAGGTCGCCACCGGCGAGGACTCCGGCGACGAGGAACTCGGCGGCGCGCAGATGCACGCCACCGACAGCGGCCTGGCCGACTACCTGGCCGACGACGAGCACCACGCGATCCAGATGGCCCGCGACGTCGTGGCCCACCTGCACTGGCGCAAGCAGGGCCCGGGCCCGGTCACCGCGGCACCGGATCCGCCGCGCTACGACCCCGGGGAACTGCTCGGGCTGATGCCGCTTGACCTGCGCGCGGCGGTCGACGCCCGGGAGATCATCGCGCGCGTGGTCGACGGCAGCCGCTTCGAAGAGTTCAAGATGCGTTACGGGCCCACGCTGGTCACTGGATGGGCACAGGTGCACGGTTTTCCCGTGGGAATCCTGGCCAACAACGGGGTGCTGTTCTCCGACTCGTCCCAGAAGGCGGCCCAGTTCATCCAGCTGTGCAACCAGACGGCCACCCCCCTGGTGTTCCTCCAGCACATCACCGGGTACATGGTCGGCCGCGACTACGAGCGCGGCGGGATCGTCAAGCACGGCAGCCAGATGATCAACGCCCTGTCGAACTCCACGGTCCCGCACGTCACGGTGATCCTGGGCGCCAGCTACGGCGCCGGGAACTACGGCATGGGCGGCCGGGCGTTCGACACCAGGTTCGTGTTCCTGTGGCCCACCGCCAAGATCGCGATCATGGGGCCGAAGCAGATGGCCGGGGTCATGTCGATCGTCCGCAGGGAGCGGGCCGCGCGCCGCGGCGAAGAGGTGAACGAGGAGACCGAGGCCGCCATCACCGCCGCGGTGGAGCACTACGCCGAGGCCGGGTCGCTGGCGCTGTACGCGACCGGCCGGGTGGCCGACGACGGCATCATCGACCCCAGGGACACCCGGACGGTGATCGCGATGGCGCTGTCCGCGTGCCACAGCGGCCCGGTCCGGGGCGCCCGCGGGTACGGGGTGTTCCGGCTGTGATCACCACGCTGCTCGTCGCGAACCGGGGCGAGATAGCCCGCCGGATCCTCAGGACCGCCGCCGCGATGGGGATCGGCACGGTCGCCGTGTACGCCGAGGGCGACGCCGGGGCGCCGTTCGTCACCGAGGCGGACCGGGCGGTGGCGCTGCCCGGGCGCACCGCCGCGCAGACCTACCTGAACATCGATGCGCTCCTGGCGGCGGCCGCCGCCGCGGGAGCCGACGCCGTGCACCCCGGCTACGGATTCCTCTCCGAGCGGGCCGACTTCGCCCGGGCCGTGACCGCGGCCGGGCTGACCTGGGTCGGGCCGCCGGCCGAGGTCATCGAGGTGATGGGGGACAAGCTGGCCGCCAAGCGGCTGCTCGCCGACGTGGGCGTGCCGGTGCTCGAGTCCTGGGAGGTGACCGGCGACGGCCTGCCCGACCTGAGCCGGGTCCCGCGGCCGCTGATCGTCAAGGCCGCGATGGGCGGCGGCGGCAAGGGCATGCGGGTCATCGGCGCCGGTCCAGGGGGGCCGGGTGCCACGGCTTCGGATAGTACGACTTCGTACAGCACGACGTCGGACAGCACGACGTCGGACAGCACGACGTCGGACAGCACGACATCGGACAGCACGACATCGGACAGCGCCGGGGGCTCGACGGAGCTGGCCGAGGCGGTCGCGGCGGCCCGGCGCGAGGCAATGGCCGCGTTTGGGGACGGCACGGTGTTCCTTGAGCGGTACATCACCGACGCACGGCACGTGGAGATCCAGGTGCTCGCGGACGCCCACGGCGGCCTGGTGCACTGCTTCGAGCGGGAGTGCTCGATCCAGCGGCGGCATCAGAAGATCATCGAGGAGTGCCCGTCGCCCGCGGTGGACGCGGACCTGCGGGAGCGGATGGGCGCGGCCGCGCTGGCCGCCGCCAAGGCGGTGGGGTACCTGGGCGCGGGCACCGTCGAGTTCGTGCTGGAGCCCTCCGGGGACTTCTGGTTCCTCGAGGTCAACACCCGGCTGCAGGTGGAGCACCCGGTCACCGAGGCGGTCACCGGGGTGGACCTGGTCCGCGAGCAGCTTCTGGTGGCGCAGGGCCTGCCGCTGTCGGTCACCCAGGACGGCCTTACGATCAACGGCCACGCGATCGAGGCCCGGCTGTACGCCGAGGACCCCGCCGCCGGGTTCCTGCCCGCCACCGGGACCCTGGTGGACTGGTGCCCGGCCACGGCGCCGCCGTGCCGCTGGGACGCCGGAGTGGCCGCGGGCAGCGTGGTCGGGGTCGAGTTCGACCCGATGCTGGCCAAGGTCATCGCGCACGCCCCGGCCCGCGGCGAGGCCGCGCTCGCCCTGGCCCTGGCCCTGCGGCGCAGCCGGATCCGGGGCGTCACCACCAACAGGGACTTCCTCGTCGCCGCGCTGCGCCACCCCGATTTCCTCGCGGGCCGGACCACCACGGCGTTCATCGAGCGCAGCGCCGTCCCGCTGGCCCGGCGGCCGTCACCCGCGGAACTGCGCGCCGCGGCGATCGGCGCCGCGCTCGCCGCGCAGGCGGCCGCGCGGGCCGCCGCCCCGGTGCTGGCCACGCTGCCCAGCGGGTGGCGCAACAGCGTCATGCCGCCGGAGCGGGCCGAATACCGCCATGGCCAGGACACCGTGGCGGTGAGCTACGCCCGGCAGCGGGACGGCCGGTTCGAGGTCACGGTCACCGGGGCCGGCCTGGATCCGGACGGCGCGGGTGAGCCGGGGGAACCCGGCGCGGCATCCCCGGAACCCGGCCACGATGGGACCACGGTCCCCGGCACCGCGGCCCTGGATCCCGCCACCACATCCGCCACGCCCAACGCACCTGCCCCTCCTGCCTGCCTGGTCACGGTCCATCACGCCGGTGACGGCTGGATCGACTTCGATTCCAGCGGGCAGCGGCACCGGCTGCACGTGCTCGCCGCGGGGGACCAGGTGTGGGTTCAGGGGCCCGACGGCGACGTGGCGCTGACCGCCGTGCCCCGCTTCCCCGAGTCCGGCCCCGGCGAGGCGGTGGCCGGCGGCCTGGTCGCGCCGATGCCGGGGACCGTGCTGGCGGTGCACGTCGCCGCCGGCGACACCGTTGCCCAGGGCCAGCTCCTGATGATCGTGGAGGCCATGAAGATGGAGCACCGGATCACCGCGCCCCGCGCCGGGACGGTCAGCGAGGTCCGCGCCCGGCCAGGTGACCAGGTCAACGGCGGCGACCTGCTGGCCGTCCTGGACGAGGCCCCATGAACGCGCCCCTGCGCATCGCCAACTGCAGCGGGTTCTACGGGGACCGGCTGGCCGCCGCGCGGGAGATGGTCGAAGGCGGCCCGATCGACGTGCTGACCGGCGACTGGCTCGCCGAGCTGACCATGCTGGTGCTGGCCAAGAACCTGGCCCGGGACAACGGCGCCGGGTACGCGCGGACGTTCGTCACCCAGATGGAACAGGTCATGGGCCAGTGCCTGGACCGGGGGATCAAGGTGGTGTCCAACGCGGGCGGGCTGACCCCGGACCGGTGCGCCGAGGCCGTCGCGGCCGTCGCGGCCAGGCTCGGCCTGGACCCGGTCATCGCCTACGTCGAGGGCGACAACCTGGTGCCCCGGCTGGCCGAACTGCGCGCGGCGGGCGCCGGCCTCGCCAACTCCGACACCGGTGAGCCGCTCGGCGACCGCCCGGTGCTCACCGCGAACGCCTACCTGGGCGGGTGGGGCATCGCCGAGGCCCTGGCCCGTGGTGCCGACATCGTCATCACCGGCCGGGTCACCGACGCGGCACTGGCCCTGGGCCCGGCCGCGTGGCACCACGGCTGGCGGCGCGACGACTGGGACGCCCTGGCGGGCGCGGTGGTGGCCGGGCACGTGATCGAGTGCGGGGCCCAGGCCACCGGCGGCAACTTCGCGTTCTTCACCGAGGTTCCCGGGCTCGAGCACCCCGGGTTCCCGATCGCCGAGGTGGCCGCCGACGGGTCCTCGGTGATCACCAAGCACCCCGGTCACGGCGGGTTGGTGTCGGTGGACACGGTCACCGCCCAGCTCCTCTACGAGATCGGCGGCCCCGCCTACCTCAACCCCGACGTCACGGCCAGGTTCGACAGCATCGCTCTGGCCGCCGACGGCCCGGACCGGGTGCGGATCTCCGGTGTGCGGGGGGACTCGCCACCGGCCACGGCCAAGGTCGCGCTCAACTACCAGGGCGGCTGGCGGTCCACGCTGACCCTGTACCTCACAGGCCTTGACATCGAAGAGAAAGCAGCCCTGGTCGAGCGGGCGCTGTGGGCGGGCATCCCCGGCGGGCGGGACGCGTTCGACGCGGCCGAGGTGTCGCTGCTGCGCACCGACAAGCCCGACCCGGCGACCAACGCCGAGGCCATGGCCCAGCTACGGATCACGGTCAAGCACTCCGACGAACGGGCCGTGGGCCGTGCCTTCTCCGCCAGGGTCACCGAGCTCGCGCTGGCCTCGTATCCGGGCATGTTCGGGGACGGCCTGGTCAGTGGGGCCCGTGCGTACGGCGTGTACTGGCCGACGACGGTTCCCGCGGAGTGCGTAACGCAAGAAGTGGTGATCGGCGCGGAGCGGACCGTCGTGCCGCCGACGCTGCCACCGCGGCCGGCGGTGGTCGCGGAGGTGCCGGCGGCCGCGGTCGCCGCGCCGGCCGGCGGGGCAAGCGTGCGGGCGCCGCTGGGGCGGGTGGCCGGCGCGCGGTCGGGGGACAAGGGCGGCAACGCCAACCTCGGCGTATGGGCCCGCACCGACCCGGGTTACGCGTGGGTGGCCGGTTTCCTCACCGTCGCCAGGCTGAAGGAACTGCTGCCGGAGACCGCGCCGCTGCCGGTGGAACGGTATGAGCTGCCGAACGTGCGGGCGCTGAACTTCGTGATCGCGGGCCTGCTCGGCGAGGGCGTGGCGGCCAGTACCCGGCTGGACCCGCAGGCCAAGAGCCTCGGCGAGTGGCTGCGCGCCCGGGTCGTGGACATCCCCGCGGAA
>Ga0070707_100005690_pt1 | contig 11632 bp, 10 predicted proteins | sample KBSK5502metaG_FD_65468 | JGI IMG/M metagenome (GOLD analysis project Ga0070707, IMG submission 65468) | Corn, switchgrass and miscanthus rhizosphere microbial communities from Kellogg Biological Station, Michigan, USA - KBS K5-50-2 metaG | ecosystem: Host-associated > Plants > Roots >... | reverse complement strand
ACGGCGGTGCCGCCGGAAACGACGATGTCGAGCATCGGAACCCTCCCTCAGTGATGTAAAACCGGTTCGCCGATCAGTCGCGGCGACGCAAAAGCGAAGCGCTCGAGGATGTCCTCGAGTGCGATGTCATGGACGATGAAGACCAGCCGGCTGCGATGGTCGTGGTCTGGCCAATGGTCGAGCCATTCCGGCGTGAACATCGCGTGCTGCGCCGCCTGGACGATGGCTGGCCGTTCGGCGCGGTCGGCGAACTCGACGATGCCTTTGACCCGCAGGAGATCGTTGCCGCGATCGCGCGCCAGCCCACCGAGGGCGCGGGCGAAATCGAACCGGCTCATCGCGCCTTCGAGGGTCAGCGCGAAAGCAGCGATGCCATGCGAGTGGGTGTGCGTTGCATGGGCATGCCCCCACCCGTCCTCCGCTCGCGCGTCGGACTCCCTCCCCCGCAAGCGGCGGAGGGTTGGGGTGGGGGCTAGCGGGGGAGGGTTGGGGTGGGGGCGCTCTAAGGGTGAGAACAGAGCGGTCGCGGGGTCTTCGAGTTCGGCGCCGAGGATGCGTTCGGCGCCGGGATTGAGCGCGTCGAGCCGTTCGGCCAAACCCGCGCTGAACGGGGTGAGGTCGGTTTTCGACACGACGAGTGCATCGGCGACCGCCGCCTGCCGCGCCGCCTCGGCGAACCGGTCGAGCGTCGAGGCCCCTTCGACCGCGTCGACCAGCGTAACCACCCGTCCGAGGCGCAGCCGCTGATCGAGCATCGGGTCGGCGCCCAAGGTGAACAGAATGGGCGCTGGATCGGCGAGCCCGCTGGTCTCGATCGCGATGCGGCGGAACTGCCGGATCTCGCCGGCGTCGCGCCGATCGATCAGGTTGCGCAGGCTTTGGGCCAGATCCTCGCGGACCATGCAGCACAGGCAGCCGCCCGGCAGTTCGAGGACGCTGCCCTCGACGAAATCCACGAGAAAGTGATCGATCGGGATGGCGCCGACCTCGTTGACGATGACCGCGGTATCGGAAAAGGACGGGGCGGAGAGGGCGCGGCGCAGCAGCGTCGTTTTGCCACTGCCGAGAAACCCCGTCAGCAATGTCACCGGCAGCGTGTCGAATGCGGCGGCGCCTGTCACCCCGGGCCTCGCGATTGCCTCGCGCGATCGTTCCATGCCGCGGCCCTCGCCTGCAAGAGCGCTGATCCCTGGCCCAAGGAGAGCGGCGCTTTAGGCATGTAACCGGTTGCATTCTCGTATTCGCGTCAGCATCATGCCAGCCATAATCCCGGCGCATACGCCGGTCGTGGGAGGAACGGCAATTTGGTGAACCCGGCCGACGAGGAGCTGCTCGCCGCCACCGCCGTATCGAAGCGGTTTGGCGGCGTACGGGCGGTCGAGGAGATGTCGATTTCGGTCCAGCGCGGCGAGATCGCCTCGATCATCGGCCCGAACGGCGCCGGCAAGACCTCGCTGCTCAACATGATCAGCGGCTTTTATCGCCCCGATACGGGATCGATCACCTTCGAAGGCCGCGACATCACGAATTTGCGCCCGGCCGCGATCGCCGCGCTTGGGGTGGCCCGGACCTTTCAGAACATCGCGCTGTTCGGCGGCATGACGGTGCTCGACAACATCATGCTCGGCCGTCACGTCCGGATGAAGGCGGGCGTGCTGTCGTCCTTCATCTACTGGGGGCTGGCGCAGAAAGAGGAGATTGCGCACCGCGCCCGAGCCGAGGAGCTGATCGACTTTCTCGAATTGCAGGATTTGCGCAAGGAGCTGACGAGCGCGCTGCCATACGGCCTGCGCAAGCGGGTCGAGCTCGGCCGGGCATTGGCGCTCGACCCCAAGCTCCTGCTGCTAGACGAACCGATGGGCGGGATGAACCAGGAAGAAAAGGAAGACATCGCCCGCTACATCCTCGACGTCAACGAGCAATGGGGTACGACGATCATCCTGATCGAGCATGACATGGCGGTGGTGATGGACATCTCCGACCGGGTCGCGGTGCTCGATCGCGGCCGCAAGATCGCCGAGGGCACGCCGGCCGAGGTGCAGCGCGATCCGGCGGTGATCCTCGCCTATCTCGGCAGCGCCCACCAAGCCAGGGAACAGGCGGCATGACGGTCAACGCGACCCTGCCGCAGTTGCTGCGGCGCAACGCCGAGAAAATGCCGGACCGGCATGCCTTGCGCGAGAAGGATCTCGGTATCTGGCAAGCCTACAGCTGGCGGCAGTACTGGGAGGAGGTGCGCGATCTTGCGCTCGGGCTCGCGGCGGCGGGCTTCGGGCGGGGCGACAAGCTTGCCGTCATCGGCGAAAACCGGCCGCGGCTCTATTTCGCCCAACTCGCAGCGATGAGCCTCGGCGGCATCGCCGTGCCGGTCTACCAGGACGCGATCGCCAGCGAACTCGCCTACGTACTCGATCACGCCGAAATTTCGGTGGTGGTGGCCGAGGACCAGGAGCAGGTCGACAAGATCCTGTCGCTGAAGGATCGGCTGCCGCACCTCAAGCTGGTCGTGTTCGACGACCCGCGCGGCCTGCTGAACTACGACGACCCGATCCTCAAATCCTTCGAAGCCGTGCAGGCCGAGGGCCGTGCGTTCGGCGCCGCCCATCCCGGCCATGTCGAGGCCGTGGTCGACGCGGCAAAGCCCGGCGATCTGTGCCTGTTCTCCTACACCTCCGGCACCACCTCGCGGCCCAAGGGGGTGATGCTGTCGCACACCAATCTGCTCGATCCGGCGGAGGTATTCGCGACGACGGAGGGGATCCGCGCGAGCGACGAGCATGTCGCCTACCTGCCGATGGCGTGGGTCGGCAACTCGCTGTTCTCGCTGGCGCTGCACATGCATGTCGGCTTCACTTGCAACTTCCCGGAAAAGCCGGAGACGCTGCGCCGCGATCTGCGCGAGGTCGGCCCGACGATGGCGCTGGCGCCGCCGCGGCTGTGGGAGAATGCGCTGACCGAGATCATGGTCCGCGCCGCCGATGCGACCCCGACGAAGCGGCGCATCTTCGATTTCTTCCGAGGGGTGGCCGAGCGGGCGCAGCTCTGTGTGGCGGAAGGCCGGCCGATACCGCTCGGGCTGCGCGTATGGCGCGGGATCGGCGAGTTCTTTGTCTATGGCCCCGTGCGCGACCAGCTGGGGTTGCGCCGGACCCGCATCGTCTATACCGGCGGCGCGCCGCTCGGGGTCGATGTCTTCCGCTTCTTCCGCGCCTTTGGCGTCAATCTGAAGCAGGTGTACGGCGCCACCGAGTTGTCGGGGCTGTGCTCGGTACAGCCCAATGCGGAGGTCGACCCGGAAACCGTTGGCCGCATGCTCAACGGCATGGAGGTTCGCATCGCCGAGCATGGCGAGGTCGAGGTCCGCTCGCCGGGCGTCTTCCAGGGCTACTACAAGCAACCCGAGGAAAGCCGCGAGGCGATTACCGAGGATGGCTGGCTGAAAACGGGAGACGCCGGGTTCATCGACAGGCGCGGCCATCTCGCGATCATCGACCGCGCCCGTGATGTCGCCCGGCTCCATGACGGCACGTCCTTCGCGCCGCAATTCATCGAAAACAAGCTCAAGTTCAGCCCCTATATCGGCGAGGCGGTGGTGTTCGGCCAAGGCCGGTCGTTCATCGCCGCGATGATCGCCATCGATGCCTCCACGGTCGGCAAATGGGCCGAACGGAACAACGTCTCCTACACCTCCTTCCAGGATCTGAGCGCCCGTTCGGAAGTGCGCGGGCTGATCCGCGACGAGATCCATAAATGCAATACCGGGTTGCCCGAGGCGACGCGGATCCGGCGCTTTCTGGTGCTGAACAAGGAATTCGACGCCGACGACGACGAGATCACCCGCACCCGCAAGATCCGCCGCCGCTTCGTCACCGAGAAATACGCCGCTGTGCTGCACGCCTTTTACAGCGGTCTCGAAGAGGTCGATCTGAGCACCGAGATCACCTACGAAGACGGCCGCAAGGCGATGTTGCAGTCGCGGCTCGCGATCGGCGATGTCGACGACATCGATGCGCCGGCCGCGACGCGGTCGCGGCGCATGGAAGAAGCAGTGGTCGCGGCGGGGTGAGCGTCATCGATGCCTGAGTTCGAATGGCAATTCACACTGGTGCTGCTGACGAATGGCATCATGATCGGGCTGATGTATTCGCTGATCGCGCTCGGCTTCGTGCTGATCTACAAGGCGACCGACGCGATCAACTTCGCCCAAGGCGAGTTCGTCATGTTCGCCGGCTTCATCGCCGCCGGCGCGGCCGAGATCGCGGGGGCTCCGTTCTGGCTCACCGCGCTGATCGCGATCGGCGGCATGATCGGCCTCGGCTTCGGTCTGGAGCGGGTGGTGCTGCGGCCGATGATCGGGCGGCCGGTGATTGCGGTGGTGATGGCGACGATCGGGCTTGCCGCGGTGCTGCGCGGCACCGCGACGATGGCGTTCGGCGCCGGCACCAAGGTGATCGTGTTGCCGGTCCCCGACGAACCGCTCGATCTGGGGTTCGTCACCCTGCCGCCCATCCAATTGCTCGGCGCCGGCGTGAGCCTCGTGTTCCTCGCCGGCTTCACTTGGTTCTTTCTGAGGAGCCGGGTCGGCATCGCGATGCGCGCGGTCGCCGACAGCCAGCAGGTATCGATGGCGATGGGCATCAACGTGCAGCGCTATTTCGCGCTCGCCTGGGCGATGGCGGGCGTCGTCTCGGCGCTGGGCGGCGTCATTTGGGGAGCGATGCTCGCGGTCGATAATCAGCTTGCGCTTGTCGGCCTCAAGGTGTTTCCGGTGGTGATCCTCGGCGGCCTCGATTCAATCGCCGGCGCGGTCATCGGCGGGCTGATCGTCGGCATCGTCGAGAACCTCGCCGCCGGCTATTTCGACCCCTATGTCGGCGGCGGCACCAAGGATTTCGTGCCTTACCTGTTGATGATTCTGGTGCTGATGATCCGCCCAGAGGGGATCTTCGGCCGCCGGCGCATCGAGCGCGTTTAGCGGGGGAGCGAAATCGATGTTCCACCGCGAATCCGGCGTCTTCAAAACCAGTTATGCCGCCGACATGGCGCTCTACCCGCTGCCGATCGCCAAATGGGCGGTCGCGGCCTTCGCCGGCCTGTTCATCGTCATCGCCCCGCTCGCGCTGGGCGAATACTATATCTCAATCCTCAATTTGGTCCTGATCGCCTGCGTCGGCGCGCTCGGGCTCAACATCCTGGTCGGCTATACCGGGCAGATCTCGATCGGACATGGCGCCTTCATGTCGGTCGGCGCCTACACCGCCGCCAATCTGGTGGTCCACCTGCATGCGCCGTTCTGGATCACGATCCCGGCCGGCGGGATCATGGCGGCGCTGATCGGCGCCGTCGTCGGCATCCCCTCGCTGCGCATCAAGGGCATCTATCTCGCGATAGCCACCCTGGCGGCGCAACTGATCATCGAGTGGACGATCAATCACGTCCCGGCCATCTCGGGCGGGGTCCAGGCCTCGATCCAGGTGCCGCGGCCGACCCTGTTCGGCACACCCTTGAAGACACAGGGGCAGCTCTACCTGTTTCTGATGGCGTTTGTCGTGCTGGCGATCGTCGGCACCGCGAACCTGATCCGCAGCCGGATCGGCCGCGCCTTTATCGCCATCCGCGACCAGGACATTGCCGCCGAGATCATCGGTATCAACATCTTCCGCTACAAGCTCTGGGCGTTCGCGATCTCGTCGTTTTACGCTGGAGTGACCGGCGTCCTCTATACCTACTATCTCGGCATCGCCAATTACGAGCAGTTCCAGCTCACCGTCTCAATCGATTACCTGGCAATGGTCATCATCGGCGGGCTCGGGTCGATCCTCGGTTCGATCTTCGGCGCCATCTTCGTCACCCTGCTGCCGATCCTGACCCGGTGGTTCCTCGAGGATTACGGCTGGCTGCTGTTCTCGGGCCAGGACCTGCAGAACGCGATCCCCAATCTGCGGCTGATCCTGTTCGGCTGTTTGATCATTTTCTTTCTGGTGGTGGAGCCGGACGGTCTGAACCGATTGTGGCGCAATATCCGAAATTACTTCCGGGTGTGGCCCTTCTCTTATTAGCCTGACCCGGAACAATGAGGGAGGAAGAGATGAGACACGTGTGGGGAGTTGGGCTCGCGACGGCGGCGGGCGCGACCATGGCGCTGTGCCTCGCCGGCACCGCTGTGGCGCAGCAGAAGGAAGTGGTCATCGGCGGGATGTGCGACCGCACTGGGCCGACGCAGGTCAACGGCGCCGGTATTTGCCCGGGCATCCAGGATTATTTCGACCTGGTGAATTCGAAGGGCGGAGTCGAGGGTTACAAGATCAAGTACATGGAGATCGACCACGAATACAAGGTGCCACCGGCGGTCGAGGCCTATCAGCGCGAGAAGGGCGAGGGTGCTACCTCGATTCTGGTCTATGGCTCGCCGCAGGTGCAGGCGCTCAACAAGAAATTGGAAGAAGACAAGATCCCCGGCACCTCGCCCGGCTTTGGCATCGCAGCTTCAGCCGACGGCAAGCGCTTTCCGTATCTGTTCCCGGTCGCCGCCACCTATTGGTCGCAAGGCGCCGCGGCGGTGCAGTTCGTCAAGGACAAATTGGGCGGCGACCTGAAAGGCAAGAAGATCGCTTATCTGTTCTATGACAACCCCGCCGGACGCGAACCGATCCCGGTCATCGAAGACCTTCAGAAGATCGAAGGGTTCGAACTGCGGACCTTTGCCGTGCCGCCGCCGGCGGTCGAAATGGGCGCCCAGATCCTCGATATCGCGCAACGCTATAAGCCCGATTTCGTGATCGACCATCTGTTCGGCAGCGGCCCCGGAGTGGCGATCAAGGAACTCAAACGCAACGGCTATCCGCTGTCAAAGGTCGTCGCCCTGGTGTGGGCCTCGGGCGAACACGACATTATCGGCGGAGGCGGCTGGCCGGTCGCGGAAGGCTATCACACCATGTCGTTCGCCGGGGTCGGCGACGACTACCCGGTTCGGCAGGAAATCCGAGACATGTACAAGAAGGCGGGCAAGGAGCCGCCAAAGGCGATGGCCGACACCGTCATGTACAACCGCGGCATCCTGTGGGCCGCCCTGCATACTGAGGCGACCCGCAACGCGATCAAGGCGAAGGGCGGGCAGCAGCCGACCGGCGAGGATGTCAAGAAGGGCTTCGAGCAGATCCAAGACTTCAGCCTCGGCGGCCTCGTCCCGCCGCTCAAGGTCACCAGCGCTGACCATGAGGGTGGCGGATACGTCCAGATCTTCCAGGTCAAGGGCGGCAAGTTCCTCAAGGTGACCGAGTGGTTCCGCGCCTACCCGGAGGTCGTCGCCGCCGCAATCAAGAAAGCGGAGTAGCAAAGAAACCGGTACGATGCTGGCGCTCAACAACATCGAAGTCGTCTATGACGGCGTCATCCTGGTGCTGAAGGGCGTCTCGTTGAACGCCGAGGAGGGGCATATCACGACCCTCCTCGGCGCCAACGGCGCCGGTAAGTCTACGACCCTGAAGGCGATCTCGGGACTGTTGCGCACCGAGCGCGGCGAGGTGACCAAAGGCCATGTCGCGCTCGACGGCGAGCGGCTCGACCGATTGTTGCCGTTCGATATCGTCAAGCGCGGCGTCGTGCAGGTCTTCGAAGGCCGGCGGGTGTTCGAGAACTTGACGGTCGACGAGAATTTGGTCGCCGGCGCGCACAGCCGCAGCAATATGGCCGATGTCAAGGCGGGCATGGAGCGGGTCTTCGGCAGCTTTCCGGTATTGAAGGAGCGCCGTCACACGTCGGCCGGCTATCTCTCGGGCGGCGAGCAGCAAATGCTGGTGATCGGCCGGGCCTTGATGTCGAACCCGAAGGTGATCCTGCTCGACGAACCCTCGCTCGGTCTGGCGCCGATGGTCATCGAGGAGATCTTCAGCGTGATCCGGCGCCTGAAGGAAGAGCAGAAGCTGACGGTGCTGCTGGTCGAGCAGAATGCGGCGCTGGCGCTGGAGATCGCCGATCACGGCTATGTCATGGAAAACGGCCGCATCGTGCTCGAAGGCCCGGCCGAGCAGCTGCGCCAGAACTCGGACATCAAGGAATTCTATCTCGGCCTCAACGAGGCTGGCTCGCGCAAATCCTACCGCGACACCAAGCACTATCGCCGGCGCAAGCGCTGGCTGTCGTAGTCCGGTCCGGCGGCTGTAGGATGGGTTGAGCACAGCGAAACCCATCAAGAATTCACAATGAGACAGTGAGGCAGTGAGATTTCCGCCACGCGGCTGCCTCACAGGCTCGTAGTGAGTAGCAGATGATGGGTTTCGCTGCGCTCAACCCATCCTACGAGCCTATAAATTGGAGCCCCCGCATGGCTGACGCTCTTCCCCGCATCGCCGTCATCGGTACCGGCGGCACGATCTCCTCGCTCGGCGACGGCAGCCTCGACGTGCTCAACTACCCGGAGTTCGGGCAGAAGCTGACCTGCGAGGCATTGCTCGAACGCTTTCCGGAAACCGGGCTGGTCGCCGAACCGGTGCCGATCACCTTTCGCCAGGTCGGCAGCACCGCGATCGGCCCGGCCGATTGGCTCGAACTGCGCGCCCTCATTCACCGCACCGCCGGCGAGGACCCCGGCCTCGCCGGATTTGTCATTCCGCACGGCACCGCGACGCTCGAAGAGACCGCGTTTTTTCTGAACCTGACGCTGGGCATCAACCGGCCGGTCGTGCTGGTCGGAGCGCAGCGCCCGGCCAGCGCGCTCGGCACGGATGCTGGCACCAATCTTGTCAACGCGCTCCAGGTCGCCGGCTGTCCCGAGGCACGCGGCAAGGGCGTCCTCGTCGTGCTGAACAACGAGATCCATCCGGCGCGCGACGTCGTCAAGACCTCGACCTACCGGGTGCAGACCTTCCGCTCCTTCGATTTCGGCTCGCTCGGGCATGTCGATGGCGACGGCCCGCATTTCTACCGCGCGCCGCTCAAGGCGCACATGCCGGACACGCCGTTCGCCGGAAGCGAGATCGCCGAATTGCCGCGGGTCGAGATCGTCTATTCCTATGCCGGGGCCGACGGCGCGCTGGTGCGGGCGGCGGTCGCGGCCGGAGCGCGGGGCCTGGTATCGGCCGGGTTGGCGCCGGGGAGCCCGAGTCCGGATCAGCGCGAAGCGTTCATCGAGGCGGCGCAATCCGGGGTTGTCGTCGTGCAATGCAGCCGCGCCGCGAGCGGCCGGGTCGCGCCGCGCCGTCACCTGCGCGAGGTCTGCTTTGTCGCCGGCGAGGACTTTTCGCCGCAAAAGGCGCGCATCCTCCTGATGCTGATGCTGACGACGACCCGCGACGCCGGCGAAATCCAGAAGGCGTTTCAGACCTACTGACGCGGCCGGGGCGGCCCTGACCTATTTTCTTGCCTTGCTGATCGACGGCGCCCTCGCCGGCGCGATCTATGCCCTGATCGCGCTGGCTTTCGTGCTCGTCTACAAATCCTCGCGCATGATCAACTTCGCAGTCGGCGAGTGGATCATGGTCGGCGCGCTGCTGGCGGGCGCCGGATATTATGGGATCGGCCTCGGATTGGTCGGCGCGCTGTTGTTTGCCGCGGCCGCGATGGCCGCATTCGGCATCGCCTTCAATGGGATCGTTGTCGGCCGGCTGACGAGCCACCCCGTGATCTCGCTGATCATGGTGACGATCGGTCTCGGTGCGATGATGCGGGGCACCGCCGCGCTGGTTTTCACCGGCATTCCGAGCGGCATCCCGCTACCGGTGTCGACCGAGCCATTGCTGATGAATGGCTTCCCGGTCTCGCCCGAGAAGCTGATCGCGGCCTCGACTGCCGCCGCGGGCATTGCCGCGTTGAGCTGGCTCTACCATTACAGCCGTACCGGCATCGCGCTGCGCGCGATCGCCGATGACCCAAGCGCGGCGTCTGCAGCGGGCATCAATACCCACCGCCTGTTCGCCCTGGTTTGGGCGATAACCGGGATCACCTCTGCCGTGGCCGGCATCTTGTGGACATTCGTGACCGGCGGCGGGTTTGGCGTCGCGCTGGTCGGCCTCAAGATCTTCCCGATCGTCGTCATCGGTGGGCTTGACAGCCTGCCCGGCACGATCGTCGCCGCGATGCTGATCGGTATCGTCGAGAGCCTCGGCGCGGGGTATCTCGACCCGCAGCTCGGCCCCGGCTTCGGGACGATCAGCTCGTATCTGCTGCTCCTGGCGATGCTGCTGGCGCGGCCCTACGGCCTGTTCGGACGCGCGCCGGCGGTGCGGGTGTAACGACTCGCTGCAGGAACGCCGCCGCTTCGGCGAACACCTGCGACGGGATCTGCACGTTCCGCCGTTCCTACAGGCTCGGCGGATCCTCGCGCACCGCCTGTTCGGCGAGGCTGTTGTCGACCGCTGTCTCGAACGGCGCGGCGGATCCGACAAACCCGCCAGAGACAAGCCCGGCGGCAAGCCGGTCGTAGCCGTCCTGCGGCAGGATCGGGTTCCGTCCCCAGATGCCGAGATAGCGGTAGCGCGCCACCGCGGCCCGCAGCAACGGCTGCGGCACCGCCGGGAAGTACGGCTGCACCGTATCCGCCAACGCGTCGGGCGACGCGGCGTGCAGCCATTTCTGGGTGCGATAGAGACCGCGCACCAGGCGCAAAAGATCGTCGTGTTTTGCATCGAGGGTGGCGCGGCGCGCATAAAAGGTCGTGTAGGAGCACGGGCCGCGATTGGCCGCGGCGTACCAGAGATGCCCTATCCCCGAGGCGATCAGCTCTTCGGCAAGCGGCTGAAACAGCTGCACCAGGTCGACCGCGCCGCCGCGCAGCGCTGTCATGTTCTCCGCCATGCTCCGATCGGCGACCCGGTCGAGGCGGGCGGGATCGAATCCCGCAAGCCGCAAATCATGCTGCAGACAGAGCCATGGGGTCGGTACCTCGCTGACCGTGGCGACCCGAGCCCGCATCAGCTCCGCCAGCGCATCGCCGGGGCAGGGAGTGCGGCCGACCAGCAAGAACGGATCGCGGGTCACCGCCTCGCCAAAGCAGACGAGGTCGCAATCGGCACGCTCGGCATGGAGCTGGTTGACCCGCATTGGCCCGCCCCAGGCAACGTCGACGGTGCCGTCGAACAGCGCCTGCGGCGCCTGGCCCGGGCTCGGCGCGCTGGCAAACCGCACCTCGACGCCTTCCTTGTCATAAGCCCCGAGCGCCAGCGCCGCGTAGTACGGCGCATAGAACAGCCCGCGTAGCGATTCCTGCAGAACAATCGCCATCGCACTCACCCAGCCCGCAGGATTGCCGCGGCGGCATCGGCGAAGACCTGGGCGCCGAGGGCGATGTCCTCTTCCCTGGTGTCCTCCGACCAGTGATGGCTGACGCCGTTGAGGCTCGGCACGAACATCATCGCCGAGCGCACCCGGCGCGACAGGATCTGCGCGTCATGGCCGGCGCCGCTCGGCATGCGAAGATGCGCAGCAGGAGCGTGGCGTTCCGCTGCCTGTTCGATCAGGTCCTGAAACCGCGGATCCATCAATGCCGGCTCGCTTTTCGAGATCGGCTCGATCGCGATCCCGCAGGGGCCGGCCCGGTCGGCCTCGGCCACCATTTCGAGGAGCGCCTTCTCGAACCGGCCCAGGATGGCGGTGTCGGTGTCGCGGAACTGTACCTGCATCTCGGCGCGGCCCGGGA
>Ga0070707_100005689_pt1 | contig 11633 bp, 11 predicted proteins | sample KBSK5502metaG_FD_65468 | JGI IMG/M metagenome (GOLD analysis project Ga0070707, IMG submission 65468) | Corn, switchgrass and miscanthus rhizosphere microbial communities from Kellogg Biological Station, Michigan, USA - KBS K5-50-2 metaG | ecosystem: Host-associated > Plants > Roots >... | reverse complement strand
CCGTGGAAAATTATCCCGAAACGCGAAATCGCAAAGTTGAAAGTGGCTTCGCCAACTATTCACTTAGCTGCTCGGCCGCTCTTAGCGATCGGGACTAGGAAAAAATTGTACTTGTCATCCTGGCGGATTTTGATAAGAGCGCCGTCCATGAGATGTGCAGCAGCAGCGATCCTAGTCGTTTCCCTTGCGTTTGCTTCGCAAGCATCCGCAGTATTACGACCGCTTTTTCCGGCGAAAACGGCACCACCGTTTGCCGGGGAGGCGATCGTCATAGGAAACGGTTCGATCGCACATCCTGCGAAACAAGTGTCTGCTACAGTGGCGCGATAACCACTGTATCAGCCACGAGACGCAGGCGGTTTCGCCTGCGTGACAGGAGCTTTCTCACTCTGCTCACGGGTTTCGTTGCTCCGATACAGCCAGTGTAATGCGTTGCCGCTGCGCGTATCCGATTGCGTCATCCACCTTGCCGTACCACAGCCGACCGAATGGCAGCGCATCGGAAATTAGACCAAAGCCGCGATCCTCGGGGGCTGCATGAATTTCCATATTCCACCCCCGTTTTGAGGGGTTGGAGAGCTAGAGGCGATTCTAGTGATAGGCTAACGCCAGAAGGTAGTCTGTTTCTGCGCGCTTGAGTTACCGTGCCGAGCTTGCTACGAATCGCTCGATTTGCTGTCCCTCGCGATCTCAGGGTTTTCAACGGTGTTCACCAGTGTGTTTTGTGAGCTGCCGATAAAAGTTGCGCCTTCTTCAATGATGAGACGCGCAGCTTTTAAGTCCCCTTCAAGGGTGCACTTCGATTTAAGCTCGCAGCGCTCAGCAGTGATGTTGCCGTGAACTTTGCCATACACCGTGACAGATTTGGTTTTGATCTCGCCACGAATGTCCGCGTTCTCCCCAATCGTTAGCACCCCATCAGAATTGATTTTCCCTTGGACTTTCCCATCGATAACAAGCTCTTTTTGAAACGTAATCGAGCCTTTAATTTTGACGCTACTCGACAGAGTACATTTCCCAGCGAGGGACGAATTTTCTAGATCAGCTGATGAGAGCAGAGCCACCGAAATTCGGTGTAGCGGGATGTGTGACGTGATGCGAGCGAAAACTTCACCACTCTTTGAAATCGCCGCGGTGCTCGTGCGTCTCTATCACGGCTTCACAGCTTTCCAGTCGTGTCGTCGAACGGAATGACGCGCTCGAAATTGCCGGTTGAATCGAGAATGTGAATCTCGCCTGAGCGAAAGCATGCACGTTGCTGCGCATAATCGATTGCCTGATCTTTCTCCGGGAACACTGGCTCGACGGCCGGGAGCTTCAAAAGCTTTCCAGCCCCTACTTTGCGGTCTGATTTCAATTATCGTCATCCGGTGTGACTCTTTCAAGTTCGAGAAACGCTGTTTCAATACCTTTGATAACCATTACAGGTCGTTAAACTCACGATTTAATTCTCAAACGAAATGCCGTTCTGGTTTGTCTAAATGCCTCGCTGAGGGTCGGATCTACGATTCGTAAGAACGGCTCAATTCTCAGCCTCAGTAGCAACCCTAACCAAGAAAGTTAGCTCCAAATGAAAATCACAAAGAAACTACAAATCGTCGCGCTCGCTGCACTTTCGCTCGGCATCGCAAGCCTGTGTTCTGCACAGAGCGATGCTCCGTATACCGAAGGTCCGATCTGGAACCTCACGATGGTCAAAACTAAGGCGGGCATGACCGACGAGTACCTCAAAAGCCTCGCCAAAACCTTGAAGGCCTCGCTTGAGGAAGCGAAGAAGCAGAATCTAGTCGTCGATTACAAGATCCTGCTCGGCAACGCCGCCACACCGCAGGACTTCGACATCCTAATAATGGTGGAATCGAAGAACATGGCCTCGCAGGATAACGCGCGCGAAAAGTTCGATCCGATCGCTAGAAAAGTCGTGGGCACAATCGATCAACAGCAGGCGATACAAGTGAAACGCCTCGATATTCGCGAGATCACTGGTACGAAGCTCATGCGCGAAATCGCGCTAAAGTAATGGCCCGCGCGCTCCGTGCGTCTCGATCACATCGATAGGATTGACGTTGTAATGTGGCAATAGCGTAGCCTGATCCCCGCCTGTTTGAAAAACTTTAGCCGAACGTGCAAGCAAATTGCTCGCGCGACTCCGCTAGCGGGTCGCTCGACGTTTTGCTTTCCGGTGGGTCGCGCGTTTGTTCCGGCGCACCAATAGCGGGTGCGGTCGTCGTGCACCAGTGATCTGCTCAGGCTTGCCACCTATGATCGCTGCGATGCGCAGCTTGAACTCGTCAACGGTTTCGACTCGGCGCTGTTCGTTCATTGCTCACCTGAACGTGTTGCGAAATCATTTCGCTAGAGTTTACGGCTTTACTGGCGTTCCAGGTATAGCGATGGGAGTCTTTAGGTCTTGCAGCTCCGGCGGCGTGCCGAGCATGGCATTTGTGTTTTGCGCAACGACAACTTGCCAAGCGCCACCACGTTTTTCAGCAACCATTGTCATCATTCCAAAACGTGGCGGCCGCGGCGTCCAGTCGAACGCCTTATCACCATCAATCCTCCAACTCCAATGGATTACGGCCATCTTAGAATTCAGGAAGTGTATCGTGGTTTCTAAAGGTGTGATGGTTGAATCCTTGAAACGTCCGCTCAGCAATCGCACATGAAATTTTTCGAAGTCGGCTTTGCCATGGAGGTAGACCGTCGCGACGGTCACGAAGTCCACATCGTTGGCCATGATTTTCGCGAGCTCGTGACCATCGTGTTTTGCCCAAGCGTTGCAAAAACTCTGCGGTAGTTTGCGAACGGCGTCTTCATCGCTCGTGGTTTCTGCGTTTAGACTAACCAGTGCCGCAGTAAAGATCGCTGCAACGCTCTTGAAGATAGTTAAGACATAGGCGGCGCGGCCATCCTTGCGCGGGCGAACTTCGTAAATGTGTTGTGAGCTTGTCATCGTTGTAGTGAAATATCTATAACGCTTACCCAGTCTGCTCCCCCCCAGCCCTCAAAGACGCGCGTGAAAACTTTGCGACACGGACGAGAACAGCGCATTTGAACCGTACGAAACGAGACAGAGATAAGCCACGGCAGGGTGTCGTGGCAAACACGCTGAAGTTGTTTCGCCAAGGGGCCGTTGGCTTCATCGATTGGTTGGGCTACGCGCAGAGCGATGATAGCAACGCCTCGGTCACGAGAGCGGAGGTCTCATAACTTCCATACTGTGCATTTCATGAGCTTCCAGTCAGTCCCCGCATTCACCCTCCCGCCGTTCCGTGAACATGTTCTCCAACCCCCGACGTTAGGCTAGGGAGGTTGCGGTGCGCGAGTAGGCCGCGGCGTTGCAGTCGGCGTAGGCGTTAGCGTGGGCGTTGGCGTTGGCGTTCGCGTAGGTGTTAGCGTGGGCGTTGGCGTAGGCGTTAGCGTAGGCGCTGGCGTAACGATAGGTGTAGATGTTGATATGGGAGTGGCACTCGGCGTAGGAGTCCGGCCCGGAGTAGGAGTACCAGTAACTATCACATTTGTTTCCTCCCCTCCTTCATTTGATCCTTTTTGATAAGTGATAAGAAGCGTGGCACCCGCTACCGGAAGTACTTCCGCTTCAGCCGGACCTGCAATGATCACTTGGTTACCGACTTCCGGTATATTTTGCGAATTAACGCCCGTACTAAAATCAATTCGAGTCGCGGTAAGAACATTCGCCGTCCCGCCAGCCTCACCACTCAGTGTGACATGGACGACGCTGCGGTCGGTGCCTCCTTCCTGAGTAAAATTTGTAATCTTAAGGAACCGATCTTCAGGGACTGTGATTGTGAGTTGTGAAGTTGTAGTGATCTTGCTCTTGAATCCTCCAGCAAAAACCAAGCCAGGATTCAGGAGAAAGAAGGCAGCCAACCACCAACTGAGATGCATTTTGTTCGTCATATGCTCAGACGCCCATAGGCGCAACTAGAATTAGACGGCAATTTGTCGTCTATTTCTTGCCTTTTAGAGGGAAGATCGGCTAAAAAGGCGGCGCGATGCCAAACCCGACTTTGCCCAGCCCAATGCGCCAAGAGCGCCAAAATTGCTCGTCCGACAAAAACGGAGTCATGTAAGGGTTGCGCCGAATCGTTCGGCATTTGAGAAGCGCCATGATTCGCGTGTGACTCTTTCAAGTTCGAGAAACGCGGTGAGCCTTTCATCAGCATGCACAACGAAACGCCTTCCATCGTCGCGATGTGCGTCTGCAACAAAGATTGTTTGCCCTTCGCGATCCAGCGCTGAGACCCAGCCCAAGCTCCATCCGGCTCTCTTGAGATTGCCCGACAAAAAGCGGCATCTAATTAAAAAGGCGGGGGCGGGAATCGAACCCGCGAATAGCGGTTTTGCAGACCGCGACCTTACCACTTGGCTACCCCGCCGTTTCTGCGAGAGCGGACAATATCGTTGTCGCCGCGCTTGTATCAAGCGGCGACCGTAGACACATAGATGTTCGCCGCGGCGAACGCCTCTACAACTCTGCCGCGTCAACGCTTTAACGCTTCAACGAATCCGATTATCGTGACGGCGTGACGAAGTCATCGCAATTTCTTGCGCGCGCGCGCAAACGGATTCCCGGCGGGGTGAATTCGCCCGTGCGCGCGTTTCGTAACGTTGATGGCGAACCGTTCTTTATCGCGCGTGCAGAAGGCGCGAAAATTTGGGATCTCGATGGAAATGAATATCTCGATTACGTCGGGAGCTGGGGGCCGGCGATTCTCGGGCATGCGCCGAAAGGGATAGTAAATGCGGTGCGCGACGCTGCCGCGCGCGGGTTGAGCTTTGGAATTCCGAATCCGCTCGAAGTAGAAATGGCGGAACTGATCTGCGAGTGGATGCCGTCGATCGAGAAAGTGCGGATGGTGAATAGCGGCACGGAAGCGACTATGTCGTGCATTCGGCTCGCGCGCGCGTTCACGCGACGCGACAAGATCGTCAAGTTCGACGGGTGCTACCACGGACATGTCGATGCCTTGCTGGTAAAAGCCGGCAGCGGCGCGCTCACGCATGGGCAGCCGAGCAGCGCCGGTGTGCCGCAAGCATTTGCCGATCTCACAATTTCGTTGCCTTTCAATAACGCCGAAGTGGTGAGAAAAGCGTTTCGGGAAAACAACAGTGAAATCGCAGCTGTAATTGTCGAGCCGATTCCGGCGAACGCCGGACTCTACTTTCCAGAAGAAAATTTCCTCCCTGTTTTGCGCGAGGAATGCGAACGACACGGTGCGCTTCTGATTTTTGACGAAGTGATCACAGGGTTCCGTGTGGCGCGCGGTGGCGCGCAAGAAGTTTTCGGAATCAAACCTGATTTGAGTGCATTGGGCAAAATAATCGGTGGCGGGTTGCCGGTTGGCGCGTTTGGCGGGCGCGCCGAAATCATGGATCAGCTTTCGCCAAATGGTCCCGTTTATCAGGCCGGTACGTTGTCGGGCAATCCACTTGCGATGGCTGCCGGACTGACACAACTGCGGGAGCTCGATCGGATCAACGGCTGGAAATTGCTAGAAGAACTGGGTGCGCAATACGAAAAGCTCGCCCGCGACGCGATCAACAATTCAAATATCGACATCACGTTTCACCGGCTCGGCTCGATGTTTTGTGTGTTCTTTGCCGCTGGTCCGATCGTTGACCTAGCGAGTGCGCAGCGAAGTGACCTGAAAATGTTCGCCAAGTTTTTCCACGGATGTCTGAAGCGCGGCGTTTATTTCGCGCCGTCGCAATTTGAGACTGGATTTATTTCTACGACGCACACGCCCCAAGACATCGCACGTACAGCGGCTGTCATGCGCGAAGCGCTGGTAGATTTGTAGGGCGATTCTGTGAAACGCCACGGGAATGGCGTCTGACACAGACGCCCTACAGTACTGATCATCGTTCGGCCAATTTGCGTCGGCGAGGCGAATGGACTAGGACATGCCGCTGTGAGCAGCAATTCGCGAATTCGCCCTGGCGCGAAATTCTTTTTCGAGGGCGACATAAAGTTTTTTGTTAAAGGTGTGACGTACGGCCCTTTCAAGCCGGATGGCGACGGAAACTATTTGGGCTGCCCTGATCAAGTCGACATCGATCTGGCGCTGATGCGTCAGGCTGGGCTGAATCTGGTGCGCGTTTACCATTCGCCGCCCCGCTGGTTTCTGGATCGTTGTGCTGCTGCTGGCATGCGCGTGCTGGTGACGCTTCCCTGGGAAAAACACATCGAATTCCTGCGTGAAAAATCGAACCGCAAACAAATTACCGAAGCCGTTCGCGCTGCCGTAAGCACACAGGCAGGGCATCCAGCAATCTTCGGTTACCTGGTTGGCAACGAAGTGTCCAGCACGATGGCGCGCTGGCTCGGTGCACGGCGGGTGATTGAGTTTGTAGAGGAATTAATTCGCATCGGGCGCGGCATCGATCCTGATGCTCTGTTTTCCTATGCCACCTATCCGCCCACCGAATATCTGTTGCCGCAGAATGCCGACTTTTGCTGTTTCAATGTTTACCTCCACAATCAGCGGGATTTCGAGGGCTATCTGCTGCGGCTGCAAAATCTCTCTGGCGAGCAGCCGCTCATTCTTGGTGAATTCGGCATGGACACGATCCGGCATTCGCAGGAGGAGCAGGCGGAAATGCTCGGCTGGCATATCGACAGTGTTGTAAAATGCGGCCTTGCGGGGACCGTTTTTTTTACCTGGACCGACGAATGGTTTACCGGTGGCGAGGAAATCACAGATTGGGCGTTTGGGATCGTCACGCGCGAGCGCAAACCGAAGAAAGCGTTCTACACGCTTGAGGAAAAACTGGCGCGAAGGGATTCAATCGTCCCGCATCTGCCGTTGCCGCGGACGCCGTTCGTCTCGGTGATTGTGTGTTCGTACAATGGGGCTCGCACCCTTGCGGCGTGCCTTGAGTCGTTGGGTAAACTGAACTATCCCGAGTATGAAGTCATTCTTGTCGATGACGGTTCGACCGATGACACAGCCTACGTTGCAGCGCAGTTCCCACAGGTGCGCTACATTCATCAGAACAATCACGGACTAAGTCACGCTCGTAACACGGGGGCCATTGCTGCCAAAGGCGAAGTGCTTGCCTATACGGATTCTGACTGCATGGCAGATGCCGATTGGCTCTATTATCTCATCGGCACGCTTGTAAGCGGCGATTACGCCGGAGTCGGCGGACCGAACATTACGCCACCCGCGCAAGATTGGATTCAAGCGTGCGTCGCAGCGGCGCCCGGCGGACCGAGTCATGTCTTGCTTACTGATACAGTCGCCGAGCACATTCCCGGCTGTAACATGGCGTTTTATCGCTGGGCATTCGAAAGCATGGGCGGCTTCGATCCCGAATATCGCAAGGCGGGGGACGACGTCGATTTCTGCTGGCGCATCCAGCAGGCAGGCTGGGTCATTGCTTTCAGTCCAGCCGCAATTGTCTGGCATTATCGACGTTTTACACTTCGCGCTTTTCTAAAACAGCAGGATGGGTACGGGGAAGCCGAGTCGCTGCTTCGCTTCAAGCATTTGATCTTTTTCGGGCCAACCGGCACGGCGAAATGGCGTGGCCAAATTTATGGCGCGACGCGGTTCAGCTGGTTCGTTAATCGCCCGGTGATTTATCACGGGATATTCGGTGAAGGATTTTTCCAATCGATTTATCGCACGCCGCAGTCGGATGTAGCCGCGTACCTGAGCAGCATTGAATGGTTTGCGCTGACGATTTTTCTTTTTGGCCTGGGCATCTTTCTGCCGGCGCTCCGAATCGTTCCGTACCTGATGCTGGGCGGCACGTTTTGCGTAGCGCTTTCCTACATGGTGCGCGCTCAGATCGAGCCGAAATTCGACACTGTGCGCGCGCGACTGCTCGTGATTATTCTGGCGTTTGCGCAGCCGCTGGTCCGCGGATTTTCTCGATATTTCACATGGCTGCGGTTCAAACGCACACCGGCCAACGTCATTCGGCGGCACGAGCATTTACCGGAGCGCGCCCGCTTTGCAAGCAATCTGAGTCGCCGCGTTTTCTGGAGCGAGCAGGGTAGGGACCGCCACTATTTCTTGGGCGAAATGTTCCAGTTGCTCGAAGAGGAGGGCTGGCGGTATTCCGCGGATAGCGGTTGGAATGAGTGGGACATTCAAATCTACGGCAACTTCTGGTGGAGCATAGCGCTGCAGACCGTCACTGAATATCACGGCGCCGGAAAATGCTTGACCCGTGTTCGGCTTCGTAACCGGCTAGTTACGACGACGATTATCTTAAATCTTATCGCATTGAGTTTCTTGATCTATCGCCAGCTTAACGTTTCGCATATTGATCTTTGGTCCATTGGTGCATACCTGTTTTTTCTGTTTTTCCTGTGGACGCGGGCGCGCGCACTGAAATCACGAGTAGCAGAGCTTGTCGATCTCGCAGCGCATCGCGCGGGTCTGCAGCGGGTAACGCGCAAAGCTCGAATCGCTCCGGCAACCACAGCGCCCGAAGTCGAGGTAGCAGTGAACGTCGTCGATCCGGCGTCGCCAAATTTGCCTGGGTAGCGCACCTACTGAGCTGCAGCCGGAGTCGCTGACTCCGGCAGCGGCGCTCACCGATCGCGGCTACAATCATCAGAACTGCAAACGCACCTTGCCTGAACCGCGCACGATGTGGCCAATTCGTTTGGCCTTCAATCTCGAGATCACGCGTTGTGCATTTTCCTCCGCAATAACCGCCACCATGCCGATGCCCATATTAAACACTCGATACATCTCGCGAACGTCGATCCTTCCATTTTGCTGCAGGATTTTGAAAATGCGCGGTCCGCGCCAGTTTTTCGTCTCGATTATCGCATCACAATTCAGAGGAAGAATTCGCGGTATGTTGTCGATGAGACCGCCGCCGGTGATGTGGGCGAGACCTTTGATCGCGCCGCTGGGAATTTTTGCCAGAAGCGGCTGATAGTTTTTGTGCACGCGTAACAACTCGTCCCCGACAGTCAACTTTGAGCCGGGCAGGCGCGAATTGACTGTGAGCTGCATTTTGTCGAACAAGATTTTTCGCGCCAGCGAGTAGCCGTTCGTGTGCAACCCATTTGATTCAAGGGCGAGAACAACGTCACCCGGTCGAATCATTTTGCCATCGATGATCTTGCTGCGCTCCACGACGCCGACGATGCAACCCGCGAGATCGTATTCGCCCTCGCGATACATCCCGGGTAGTTGCGCCGTTTCACCGCCGAGCAGCGCGCAGCCCGCGGATCGGCAAGCGCGAGAAAGGCCACGAAGTAGTTGTTGAAACACGCGGGGCTCGAGTCTCTCGCAACCAATGTAATCCAGAAAGAAAACAGGGCGCGCACCCAGCACTGCAATGTCGTTTACGCAGTGATTTACGAGATCGGCGCCCACGGTGTCGTGTTTGTCCGTGGCAAATGCCACCTTCAACTTCGTGCCGACGCCATCAATGCTTGCGACCAACACCGGCTCGCGCATTTCGGGAAAATTCGCGCGAAACAACCCGCCGAAGCCGCCGATTTTACCGAGAACCTGCGGGCCATGCGTTTGCTCTACAAGCGATTGAATTTGTCGTTTAAGCCGGTTCCCAAGATCGATGTCTACGCCCGCAGATGCGTATGCCTTTGTTTTTTTGTCCGCAGATTTCACAGATTTTCGCAGATTAAGTTCAATCTGAATCTGTGTAAATCTGCGTAATCTGTGGATGTCGATCTTTATTTTAGATCGGCAAATAACCTCGGCTGCGCTTCCTGATCGGCGAGCGCTTTGGCGCGTTGCTCCCGTTTTTCCATGATGAATTTGTCCAACGCGGGATCGAAGGGGAGGGGATAATCACCAGTAAAACAGGCGAGGCAAAAACTATTCAGCGGTTTTCCCGTTGCGCGTACCATCCCTTCGACATCGAGGTAACCGAGACTATCGACCCCTAGATATTTGCAGATGTCTTCCATCGACATCTGATTTGCGATTAGTTTTTCAGGATCAGGAAAATCGATGCCGTAATGGCACGCAAATCGGTGTGGAGGGCAACTCACGCGCATGTGCACCTCCGTCGCTCCGGCCTCGCGCAGGTTCACCACGCGGGCGCGCGCGGTCGTGCCGCGCACGATGGAATCGTCTACAACCACTACGCGTTTTCCAGCGACAATTTCCTTGATCAAATTTAACTTCACGCGCACATCGAAATCGCGGATCAACTGACTTGGCTGCAAGAATGTGCGGCCAATGTAGTGGTTGCGAACGAACGCGTGGGCGTAAGGGATCTTCAGTTCCTGAGCGAAACCAAGAGCAGCATAATTTCCCGAGTCCGGCACCGGCACAACGATGTCTGCTTCAACCGGAAATTTTCTCGCCAGTTCGCGTCCCATCTCCATGCGCACTCTTCCGACGTTCACGCCTCCGATCATGCTGTCGGGACGTGCGAAGTACACGTATTCAAACATACAAAATGCCGGACGCTCCTCTGGGAACGGCCGTTCCGAGCGCAAGCCGTTCTCGTTGATGATCAACACTTCGCCAGGTTCGATCTCGCGAATAAACTCGGCATGGATGAGATCAAATGCGCATGTTTCAGATGCGAGCACATACGCCCCGTCGAGTTTGCCAAGTGCGAGCGGTCGCCAACCGAACGGATCGCGCACCGCGATCAGTTCCTGTTCGCTCATGATGATCAGCGAAAACGCGCCCTGAATCCGGCGTAACGCCGCCAGGACATTTCCGCCATTGTCTGACGGTTGCGCCAAAAGATGCAAAATGATTTCGCTATCGGCGGTGGTTTGGAAAATCGAACCTCTCCGCTCCAGTTCATCGCGCAAAACATCGGCATTAATTAAATTGCCGTTGTGTGCGATTGCCATCTGGCCGCGCACACAATCGACCACGAAGGGTTGCGCGTTTTTGATCGTGCTCGTGCCGGTTGTTGAGTAACGCGTGTGACCGATCGCGCGTGTCCCCTTCAGTTTCGCCAGTTCTTCCTGACCAAACACCTGTGAAACGAGCCCCATGTCCTTATGCATGAGAAAGCTCGTGCGGGGACCGTTGCTCGTGACAATGCCTGCGCTCTCCTGTCCGCGATGTTGCAAAGCGAACAGGCCGTAATACGTCAACACGGCCGCCTTCGGGTGACCGAAGACACCAAACAGGCCACACTCGTGCTGCGGTAGCACGAGTGAGTCCGGCGCGTGCTCCAGATCAGATTTATCTGAAAGGCGGATCACGAGAAATAATCCATCAGATTTGTACGCATTCAATCCCGCGTTTTTTGATCGGACTTCACAAGCTTGGAATGCGCTCAGCAGACGAATCGCTCTCGACCACTCCACGAATTGAATTCCACCAATCGTCAAAAAGATCGGCAACTGGCCAGGCGAATTTCTTGTCTTCTACTTGGATCCGCAATTGATCGCCTTCGACTTTGCCGAGCTGCCGAAATGGGACCGCACGCTCGCGTAGTGTTGATTCCGCTTTATCGAGGTTTTCAGGCGTGACCGAAATGATGATGCGCGACTGCGACTCATTAAAAAGCACTGTAGCGGCAGGCGTGTCGCCTGCTTTCAGATCGACCTTCGCTCCAAAAAGCTTTTCAGGATTGAAACAGCTTTCCGCCAGCGCGACCGCAAGCCCCCCTTCGGAGCAATCATGTGCGCTTTTGATGAG
>Ga0070707_100005688_pt1 | contig 11635 bp, 9 predicted proteins | sample KBSK5502metaG_FD_65468 | JGI IMG/M metagenome (GOLD analysis project Ga0070707, IMG submission 65468) | Corn, switchgrass and miscanthus rhizosphere microbial communities from Kellogg Biological Station, Michigan, USA - KBS K5-50-2 metaG | ecosystem: Host-associated > Plants > Roots >... | reverse complement strand
GGGAAGAGGGTGCGGTGAAGGAGTGCGGCCTGCACTGGACGCCCGACAACAGGCCGATGCCGGCGCGGTGAGCAGCCGCGCAGTCGCAGTCGAGCGGCTGAGCAAGGCATTTCCGCACGGGGATCGCAACCTCGTTGCACTGCAGGAGGTGACCATCGACCTGCAGTCGGGCGAGTTCGTCTGCATAGTCGGTGCGTCCGGCTCGGGCAAGAGCACGCTGCTCAATGTGCTCGCCGGCCTGGAAACCGTGTCGAGCGGCCGGTTCGAGGTCCAGGGCCGGGTGGCGCTGATGTTCCAGGAGGCTGCGCTGTTCCCGTGGCTGACCGCGTCGCAGAACGTCGAGCTGGCGCTCGAGCTGCGGGGCGTCAAGCCGAGGTCCGAGCGTAGGCATCAGGCGCACGACCTGCTCGAGCGCGTGCACCTGCACGGCTTCGAGCGCCGGCGGCCGCATGAGCTCTCCGGCGGGATGAAGCAGCGCGTGGCGCTCGCGCGGGCGCTGGCGCAGGACGCGGACGTCCTGCTCATGGACGAGCCGTTCGGCTCGGTCGACGCGATCACGCGCGACCTCCTGCAAGAGGAGCTCGTCCGCCTGTGGCGCGCGAGCTCGCTGACCATCCTTTTCGTTACCCACAACGCGCGCGAGGCCGTGCGCCTCGGCGACCGCGTCCTTGTCTTCACGAGCCGGCCGGGCCGCGTCGCTCAAGAGTTCAAGATCGACCTGCCACGACCGCGGAGCCTCGACTCGCCCGAGCTGGCGGTGGTGGCTGGCCGCATCACCGATCGCCTGCACCAGGAGATTCGCCCGGATGGCCACTGAGCCTCAGGTCGCGCATGAGGCCGAAGACGTCGCGCCCGAGACGGTCGAGGTCACTGAGCGTCCGCGTGGAGCGCGGCGGGTGTGGTCGTGGCTGTGGCCGAAGCTCGCCGCGCTCGCGCTGTTCATCGGTATCTGGCAGGCGGTGGTGTGGTCGGGATGGCGGCCCGAGCATGTCCTGCCTGGTCCGGTGCCGGTGTTCCAGCGCCTGTACGAAGACTTGCGCCAGCCGGATTTCTACGCCGGATTGGCGGTCACACTGCGGCGAGCGCTGATCGGGTACGCGGTCGCGATCGTCATCGGCAGCGTGGTCGGCGTGCTTGTCGCGCGCGCACCTATTGTGCGCAAGGCAGTCGGCCACGCGATCCTCGGGCTGCAGTCGATGCCCTCGATCGCGTGGCTGCCGCTGGCCATTCTCTTGTTCCAGCGGTCCGAGGCCGCTGTTCTGGTCGTGGTGATCCTCGGCGCGGGCCCCGCAGTGGCGACCGGTCTGCTGGCGGGCGTCGACCAGGTACAGCCGCTGCTCGTGCGGGTGGGACGCGTCATGGGAGCGCGCGGCCTGAAGCTGTACCGCCACGTCATCCTGCCGGCCGCCCTGCCGGGCTACCTGGGCGGACTCAAGCAGGGCTGGGCGTTCGCGTGGCGCAGCCTGATGGCCGCAGAGATCATCAATGTGATCGCGCACCAGCCGTCACTGGGCCAGCAGCTTCAATCCGCGCGCGACTCCGCCAACGCCCAGCAGCTGCTAGCCCTGATGATCGTCATCTTCGCCATCGGCGTGACGGTCGATCTCGGCTTCGGCTTCGCGGACCGCGCCATCCGGCGGAGGCGCGGCCTGGCCTGACGCCGATGCGCGTGCCCGAGATATGTTCTTGGGCATGCGGCGACGGATCGCGGTCGGCCTCGTCGTCCTGGTCGCCGCGGCCATGGGCATCAACTACCTCCGCCCGATTCCGGAGGTCACCGCCTCGTCCCTAATTCCCGCCCAGAAAACCACGCTGGGGACGCCGCCCATCCTCCCCTGGCCGAGCGCCGGCTCGGCGGCTGTCGGGGTTTCTGGGCTGGGCAAGCTGGCCGACTCGGGCAACGAGGCGCCGCTACCCGCCGCCAGCGTGGCCAAGGTGATGACCGCGATTGTCGTCATGCACGACAAGCCGTTCCCACTTGGTCAGACCGGGGGGTCGATCACGATCACCGACCTGGACGTGCAGGCCTATCAGAACGACAAGGCGCAGGAGCAGTCTGTCGTGGCCGTGCAGGCCGGCGAAGTTCTCAGCGAGTACCAGGCCCTGCAGGGGATGCTGATCCCGTCCGGTAACAACATCGCCGAAACGCTCGCGCGCTGGGACGCCGGATCGGTGCCGGCGTTCGTCGACCGCATGAATCAGCGCGCGCGCTCCCTGGGCCTTTCCAGAACGTCATTTGCCGATCCCGCCGGCTCCTCGGCGCAGACGGTGAGCACTCCGACCGACCTCCTGGCGCTCGGCATGGCCGCGATGACCGACCCGGTCCTGGCACAGATAGTGAGAGAGCCCCAGGCGAAGCTGCCCGTCGCGGGCGTCGTGTACAACGTCGACGGGGCTCTGGGGCAGGACGGCATCAACGGCATCAAGACCGGTTCCGGCCTCGCGCAAGGCGCGAACTTCTTGTTCGCGGCCGAGGTCATCATCGGCGGCCACCCGGTCACGATCTTCGGCTGTGTAATGGGCCAGCCAACCCTGCAGAAGGCGTTCGACGTCGCGCGCGGCCTGATCCGGGCGATACAGCCGGCGTTGACCGTGCGCACCGAGCTGTTGCGCCACCAGGCTGTCGGCTCATACGACACGGCATGGGGCTGGCATTCGGACGTGATCTCGGTGTCCGACCTGGTCCTTGTCGAGTGGCCCGGCATGGTCCTGCGCGAGACGCTGCAGGCAAGGACGCTGAACGTCGACAAGCCACTTGATCCGGGCACGCCCGCCGGCAGCCTGCACGTGGTGCTCGGCGACTACGACCTCGATGTGGCGCTGGTTACTGCCACTGTGATCTACCCGCCTGGCCGCTTCTGGCGGTTGACGCGCCTACCGAACCTCTAGCACCTCCGCGAGTGCCGGCACTGGCACGCGCAAAACGGGGATCGACGGTGCGAGCGCCGGCACTCGCGCTAACAGGCCGAGGGCTGGGAGCTCCGTGCCAGCAGGCCCCACTCGGACAGGTGATGGTGCAGCGCCGCTCTGGCCGCTTCGTCGAGAGGCGCGATCGGCTTCGCCGGCCATGGTTCGCAGATGCCCTGCAGATCGAGGGCGGCCTTGATCGCCGATGGAAACACCCCGCCGCGAAGGCTCATGACCAACACGGTCAGGCGGTCCTGCTGCTCGCGCGCGGATTCGAGGTCGCCTCGGCGGAACGCTTCGTAAATGTCGACGACCCAGGCAGGGGCTACGTTGGCCGCGCCGCAGATGGTGCCCGCGGCGCCCATCACCAGCGAAACGAGCAGCATCGTGTCGCTGCCCGTGAAGACTCGAAAGTAGGGGAGATCGCGGGTGGCCGCGCGTACGAGCTCGAAATACTCGAAGTTGCGGCTCGAGTCCTTGATGCCGACCAGCGAGCCCTCGCGAGCGAGCGTCGCGACTGTCTCGGGCTCGGCGACGACCTTCGTGAACTGCGGGATGTTGTAAAGCAAGATGGGGATCGGGCTCCGCCTGGCCAGCGTGCGAAAGAACGCGAGCACACCCGCCTGGTCCATCGGGTAGTAGAAAGGCGGCGTCACGAGTGCGGCGTCCGCGCCAAGCGCCGCCGCCGCCGCGACCTCGAGCTGGGCCCCCGCCAGGTGGCTCTGAGCCACGCCGCAGATGATCGGCACGCGCCCGGCGTTGGCTTTCGCGACCGCGGCGAGCATGGCCCGGCGCGAACCTTCGTCCAGCGACGAGCACTCCCCGGTCGAGCCGAGCGGGAGCAGACCCGTCACGCCGCCTGCGAGGACGTGGCCGACCAGCCGTCCGACGCCGTCCTCGTCGACGCGGCCATCGCGCGTCAGCGGGGTGGCGAGCGCGGGGATGACGCCGGCGAGGTCGTGGATCTTCAGCATTTGTATAGGTAAGGCTAACGTCCCCACCTGACCTCCCCACAAGTGGGGAGGGACAGTCCCTACCCCTAAAGGATCGCCTCCCCGCTTGCCGGGTCGAACAGGTGCAGGCGGCGTGTGTCGAGCTGCAGGCGCAGCCGGTCGCCGGGCTCGACCTTCAGCTGCGGGTCGACGCGAGCGATCGCGCTGTCCTGGCCGACGATCCCGTAGACGAACTGGTCTGCCCCCAGGATCTCGGTGACCTCGACCTTCATGTCGAGCCCGCCGTGGCCGTTGGTCGAGGCCGACTGGGCGGCGGCGCCGCGCAGGTTGTCGGTCATCGCCTCCGGCCGCACCCCGAGCACCGCCTTCTCGACCCCTGGAGCCTCGGGCAGCTCCACCTCGAAGCCCGATGCTTTGGCGGTCGAGCCCTGGACCGTGACAGGGATGAAGTTCATCGTGGGGCTGCCGATGAAGCCCGCGACATACATGTTCGCGGGGTGGTCGTAGATCTCGCGCGGCGGCGCGACCTGCTGCAGCACGCCGTCGCGCATCACCGCGATGCGGTCGCCCATCGTCATCGCTTCGACCTGGTCGTGGGTGACGTAGATGAACGTCGCGTGAAGCGCCCGGTGCTGTTTCTGCAGCTCGATGCGCGTCTGCACGCGCAGCTTGGCGTCGAGGTTGGACAGCGGCTCGTCCAGCAGGAAAGCCTGCGGCTCGCGCACGATCGCACGGCCCAGCGCGACGCGCTGGCGCTGGCCGCCGGACAGCTGGCGCGGCTTGCGCTTCAGCAGCGGCCCTAACTCGAGGATGCCGGCCGCCGTGTTCACGCGGCGCTCGATGTCCTCGCGCGGCGTGCCGCGCATTCGCAGCCCGAACGCGAGGTTGTCGAACACCGTCATGTGCGGGTACAGCGCGTACGACTGAAACACCATCGCGATGTCGCGGTCGCGCGGCGGCACCTCGTTGACGATACGATCCCCGATGCGGATCTCCCCGTCCGAGATCTCCTCGAGGCCTGCCAGCATGCGCAGGCACGTGGACTTGCCGCAGCCCGACGGGCCCACCAGCACCATGAACTCGGTGTCCTTGACGTCAAGGGAGAAGTCCTTCACCGCGAGCGTCCCGCCGGCGAATCGCTTGGACACGTGATCGAACGTGACTGACGCCATGAGGCCTACATCCTAGGCGGACACCGCCGGCCTGGAGCGGTTCGCTTCAGCCGACCGTCGCAGCTGGGCCGCCGTGTCCTCGGGCCTGGTGTCGTTGACGAATGTGCCGGCGCCGAGCTCCACACCGGCGAGGTACTTGAGCCGGTCCGGCCGGCGATGTGGGGGATAGAACTCGAAATGCAGGTGGGCCTCCGGCCAGGCGCGACCGTCGGTTGGCGCCTGGTGCACGGCCATCACGTATGGGGTCGAGAAGCCGAAGTGGAGGTCATACGCGTTCGTGAGGCGCAGGAGGGCGCCCGCCAGCTCGGTGCGACCGGCATCGTCGAGGTCGGCGATCGCAGCGACGTGACGTCGCGGATACAGGTGCACCTCGTACGGCCACCGCGCCGCGTCCGGTACGAACGCGACCATCCACTCATCCGAGAACACCGACCGTGGGCCGTTTGACTCGCGCTCGATCTGCTCGCAGTGCAGACAGCCCCCGCCCGCATTCAAGCGCTCGCGCGCCGCGTGCAGCTCGGCCGCCGCGATTGGGGGCACGAACGGCATCGCGTAGATCTGGCCGTGAGGATGGTGCAGCGTGACGCCGACCTCTTCGCCCTTGTTCTCGAAGATGTAGACGTAGGTCACCTCGGGCCGCGAGCCGAGCTCGAAGTACCGGTCGGCCCACACGTCGATGAGGAGTTTCACGCGGTCCGGTGGAAGCTGCGCGAGCGTCAGCTCGTGCTCGGGCGTGTAGACGACGACCTCGCATCCTGTCGACGCTGGTCTCACGGGGCGATCGTTGACCCGATCAGGCCCGAACGCCGGGAAGCGATTCTCGAACACCACGACCTCGAAATCGTCCAGCGGGACCTCCGAGCTTCCGCCAGGCCCGCTGGGGCACAGCGGGCAGTGGTCGGTGGGGAGGAAGGTGCGGTCGTTGCGCTCGGTCGCGTACGCGACCCACTCGTTGCGCAGGACGTCGAAACGCAGCTCAGGCATGCGATGCGCTGCGCTCAGATCGCGCGTATGCGAGCAGGTAGCGGCCGTCCGGAAGCTCCAGCTCGGTCCTGGTCAGGCCGTCCACGCGCGCCCCATCAGCACCGGCGTGCTTTCCGGCGCGTGACGGTCGCTCCTCAGGACGCCGCCGACCGCGCTCTTTCACGTATCCCCACCTCGGCCACGAGCACGTCGACGCCGGCGCCGCGGATCGCCTCCAGCTCTGAAGCGTCGGAGTGCGAGTCCGTGATCAGCGTCTGCACCCTCGCGGCGGGCACGGTCTGGCACATCGTCTCCTGTCCGATCTTGGTGTGGTCGGCGAGCACGACGACGTGCTGCGCGGCGCCCGCGAGCGCGCGATCGGTGGCGGCCACCACGGGGCTTGGCGTGCTCAAGCCTCGCGCGGCGGTGAAGCCGTTGCCGGAGATGAACGCCTGCGACGCGCGCAACGCGCGCACCGATTCCTCGGTCGCAGGCCCGACCAGCGCGTGGATGGAGCGGCGCAATGTGCCGCCTGTGAGGATCACCTCCACGCGCGACGCCTCCATCAACGCCTGCGCCACCAGGAGCGAGTTGGTGACCACGGTCAGCTCAGGCGAGTGCACGAGCAGGCGAGCCAGCGCCAACGTGGTGGTGCCGGGGCCGAGGACGATGGAGTCGCCCGGCCGCACCATCCCGGCCGCGAGCCGGGCGATGGCGTCCTTCTCCTCGGCGGCCTGCTGCGCTTTTTCCCTGTAGCTGGGCTCGTGGCCCAGGGCCGCCGGCAGCACAGCCCCGCCATGCGTGCGGACCAGCAGGCCTTCGCGGGCCATGGAACGCAGGTCGCGGCGAAGGGTTATCTCTGTCGTGCCCAACACATCCGCCATCTCCGCCACCGACACCACCCCTTTTGAGCGGATGCTCTCGGCGATCAGGCGCCTGCGCTCGGCCGCCAACATTTCGCTCGATGGTACGTCATCGATCAATTTTGATCAATACCGAGCAGAAGCGAAACGCGCGAGTTGACAAAATTGACCGAATCTGTAATCGTGCGCAGTAACCCGCGACCTTAACCTGGCCTTCAAGCGCGGAACGAAGGGACGGATAGGAGGAGTCCTATGGGTGATTCAAGCGAAGCCAAACGAGTAGCCAACCGGCTCCAGGCACGCAGCCTGACCCTGCCCTACCTGGAGCAGGAGCTGGCGCTGGACCTCGGCCTCACAAGGCGGGATGTGCTCAAGATCGCGGGATACGGCAGCCTCGCGGCCTTCCTCGCCGCGTGTGGCAGCACGAGCACCGGCTCGAGCGGCATCACGGCCACCGGTGGGTCGATGTCGCTAGGGAGCTACGCGTCGGACCCCGGCTCCAAGGCGGGCGTTCAGGCGATCGTGGACGCGTTCACCGCCGCCAACGGCGGCACCAAGGTCAAGATCAACACGGTTGACCACGGCACATTCCAGAACCAGATCACGTCTTACCTGCAGGGCACGCCGGAGGATGTCTTCACGTGGTTCTCCGGGCACCGCATGCGGTTCTTCGCCGACAAGGGCCTGGCCACGCCGATCGATGACGTGTGGAGCGCGGTCAAGTCCAACTACACGGCCGGCTTCGAAGCTTCCATCAAGGGGAATGACGGGCACGCCTACGCGGTGCCGACCGACTACTACCCCTGGGCGGTCTTCTACCGCAAGGACGTCTTTGCCGCGCACAACTACAGCATTCCGACGAACTGGGACGACTTCAAGGCCCTGTGCGCCAAGATGAAGTCAGACGGGCTGACCCCCATCGCGTTCGCCGACAAGGATGGCTGGCCGGCGCAGGGCACCTTCGACATCCTGAACCTGCGCATCAACGGCTACGACTTTCACGTCAACCTGCTCACCGGCCAGAACGGCCAGAAGTGGACCGACCCGAAGGTCGCGAACGTCTTCAAGAAGTGGAGCGAGATCACGCAGTACTACTCGGCCGGCTTCAAGGGCCTCACCTGGGAGCAGGGCGCAGACCAGCTGCTCCGCAAGCAGGCTGGCATGTACCTGCTCGGCCTGTTCGTTTCCGACGAGTTCAAGGCCAGCGGCAGCCAGGCCGACCTCGACCAGCTGGACTTCTTCGCATTCCCGGACGTCGGCTCGTCCTACGACGCTGAGAAGGCGCTCGACGCGCCGATCGACGTCTACATGGTCACCAAGAAATCGCCCACCCTCAGCAACGACCTCGGCCAGGCCAAGGCGTTCATGGAGTTTCTGGCCAAGGGCTCGACCCAGGTCACTTTCTGGAAGAACGCGCCGGGCTCGATCCCGACCGCGAACGACGCCGACACGAGCCAATACCCGGCACTCACCAAGAAGGCCGTCGACATCGTGAGCAAGGCGCAGAAGATCACGCAGTACTTCGACCGCGACTCGCGGCCTGACTACTCGGGTCCCAACGGCATGCAGGGGTTCCTCCTTAGGTTCCTGTCGAACCCATCTGGCGACACCACGAGCCTGCAGAAGGACATGCAGAGCTTCTGGGACTCGCTTCCGCCCGAGTAAAGGCACCAATATCATCTGACCGTGGCTAACACCACGACGACCACAGCCCCCGCCCGGGCGGTAAGACCCAAGGCGGGGGCTGTCGCGATTTCGGGGCGGCGCCGGCGCTACACGCTGCTGACACGTCGCGACAAGATCCTGCTCGCACTGATGGTCGGTGTCCCGCTGGCGCTGGACCTCATCCTCATTTGGGGGCCGACGCTAGCGTCGATCCTGCTTTCATTCACCAATTGGGATGGCATCGGCGACCCGACATCAAAGAACATCGTGGGGCTGAAGAACTATCAGTTCATGTTCACCGGCTACACGCTTTTCTGGCCGGCTTTCACGCACAACCTTATCTGGCTCTTGTGGCTGACTTTCATCGCCACACCGCTGGGCATGCTGTTCGCGGTGCTCCTGGACCGCGAGATTCGCGGCACACGCATCTATCAGAGCGTGTTCTACCTGCCGGTGGTGCTCTCACTGGTGGTCGTCGGACTTATCTGGGAGCTCCAGTACACGCCCACCGACGGATTCATCAACAATGCGCTGGGACTGGTGAAGTCCGGCCACATAATCGACTGGCTGGGCGATTCGCGGATCAATCTCTACGCGATCCTGGTGGCCGCCAGCTGGCGCCACATCGGCTACATCATGATCCTGTACCTGGCGGGCCTGAAGAGCGTCGACCCGTCGCTGCGCGAGGCGGCTCGTGTCGACGGCGCGACCGAGGTGCAGACGTTCTTCAATGTTGTCTTTCCGGTCATGGCGCCCATCAACGTCGTGATCGTGGTTGTGACCGCAATCGAGGCCCTGCGTGCGTTTGACATCGCCTTCATCATCAACCAGGGCAAGAACGGGTTGGAGCTCCTGTCGATCCTGATCACCAACAACAGCCTCAGCGAGGCGAGCCTGGTCGGCTTCGGCTCGGCCATCGCCGTGATCCTGCTGGTGATCTCGCTTGTGCCCATCGTCACGTTCTTGACCCGAGTTATGAGGACCTCGGCGTGAGCTCGGTCGCAGTCGCCACCGGGCAGGCTCGACCGGTACGGCGCCCCCGCCGTGTCAGGCCCGCCCGTGTCGTCCTGCACGGATTCCTGATCGCCATGGTCCTTCTGTGGCTGTTTCCACTGGGGTGGGCGATATTCACGTCACTCCGGACCTACGGCGACACCGCCCTGCACGGCTACCTCTCCTGGCCAGCAGGCGGCCTCAGCCTCGCCAACTACCAGACCTTCTTCGTGCAGGCCGACCTTCCGCTCTTCTACCTCAACACGCTGGTAGTCGTCGTGCCAGGCGTTATCCTCACCCTCCTTCTGGCCTCGATGGTTGCGTTCTGCTGCACCCAGTTCAGCTGGAAGTTCAACCTCACTGTGCTGATGCTCTTCACGGCCGGCAACCTGCTGCCGCCTCAAGTTCTGATCGTTCCACTCTTCCAGATCTACCTCCACACACCGATCGCCATGCTGGGATCGATCGACATCAGCAACTTCTCGTTCGCCCTCTTTAGCGACAACAACCTGCTGTACGACCAGTACATCGGCCTCATCCTCATCCACGTCGTCTTCCAGACCGGGTTTGCAACGTTCGTGTTGAGCAACTACATGAAGACCCTCACCAAGGAGATCACGGAGTCGGCGCTGGTCGACGGTGCCAATGTTTTCCGCATCTGGTGGAGCGTGATCCTCCCGCTGTGCCGGCCAGCCCTGGCCGCGATGGCGACCCTGCTCTTCACGTTCATGTACAACGACTTCTTCTGGGCCCTGTTCCTGTTGAAGACGGGGGACAAACGGCCGATCACGACCGCCCTCAACAACCTGCAGGGAGAGTTCTTCACCAACAACAACCTCATCGCGGCGGGCGCCCTGCTCGTGTGCATCCCGCCGATCCTGATCTACGTGGTGCTGCAGAAGCAGTTCATCTCCGGCCTGACGCTGGGATCGACAAAAGGCTGAGCGCGACAGAAGACGGGCCGCTGCTCGGCACGCGCGTGCCGCACATCCTCTACGGGGGCGACTACAACCCCGACCAGTGGCCCGAACGCGTCTGGGACGAGGACGTCCACCTCATGGAGGAGGCGGGGGTCAACCTGGTGTCGCTGGCGATCTTCTCGTGGTCGCGGCTCGAGCCGTCAGAAGGCAAGTACGACTTCGGGTGGCTCGACAGGATCATGGACAAGCTGCACGCGGGTGGAATCTCGGTCGACCTCGCGACCGCCACCGCCTCACCCCCGCCGTGGATGTCGCACCGGCATCCCGAGATGCTGCCGGTGACGGTCGACGGCGTAAGGCTCTGGCACGGAGGGAGGCAGCACTACTGCCCGAGCAGCCCGGTCTACCGCCAGGGCGCTCGTCGGTTGGCCGAGCAGATGGCCGATCGCTACGCCAAGCACCCGGCGCTGGCCATGTGGCACGTGGGCAACGAGTTCGGGTGCCACGTCGCCTACTGCTACTGCGACGTCTCGGCCGAGGCTTTCCGTAAGTGGTTGCAGGAGCGACACGGATCGATCGAGGACCTGAACAGGGCGTGGGGGACCGACTTCTGGTCGCAGCGCTACTCGAATTGGGACGAGGTGCTGCCGCCGCGCCGCACGCCGACATGGCCGAACCCAAGCCAGCAGCTCGACTTCATGCGCTTTTCATCGGACGAGCTGCTCGCCTGCTACGAGGTCGAGCGCGAGGTGCTGCGAGAGCGCAGCCCGGACGTCCCGATCACCACCAACTTCATGCGCTTCTTCAAGCCGCTCGACTACTGGAAGTGGGCCGAGCGCGAGGATATCGTCAGCGACGACGTGTACCAGGATCCGTCCGACCCCGAGGCGGGCATGCGGTCGGCGATGGCGGGCGACCTCATGCGCTCGTTGGGGCGCGGGCGCCCGTGGGTGCTCATGGAGCAGACGCCAAGCCGCGTGAACTGGCGAGACGTGAACGCGGCCAAGGCGCCGGGGCAGATGCGGCTGTGGAGCTACCAGGCGGTGGCGCGCGGCGCCGACGGCGTGATGTTCTTCCAGTGGCGCCAATCACGGGCCGGCGCTGAAAAGTTCCACAGCGCGATGGTTCCGCATGGCCCTGTCACGTCCTCGCCCGTGTGGAAGGAGTCAAAGCAGCTGGGCCAGGAGCTGCGTGGCCTC
>Ga0070707_100005687_pt1 | contig 11636 bp, 7 predicted proteins | sample KBSK5502metaG_FD_65468 | JGI IMG/M metagenome (GOLD analysis project Ga0070707, IMG submission 65468) | Corn, switchgrass and miscanthus rhizosphere microbial communities from Kellogg Biological Station, Michigan, USA - KBS K5-50-2 metaG | ecosystem: Host-associated > Plants > Roots >... | reverse complement strand
GGAAGACGGCAGAGTCTTCCGAGGCAAAGGCTACGGAGCCAAAGGCGAATGTTACGGGGAAGTAGTTTTTAATACTTCCATCACCGGCTATCAGGAAATCTTTACCGATCCTTCCTACGCTGGTCAGATCGTCGTTCTCACCAATCCTGAAATCGGTAACTACGGCACCAACTCTGAAGACAACGAAGCTACGCGGCCCTACATCGAGGGATTGATCGTCCGCGAGTTTTCTCGGGTGAGCTCCAACTGGCGCTCGCAACAAGTTGCAGAAGAGTATCTGGAACAATTCAAAATACCTGTCCTTGCGGATATCGATACCCGCGCCCTGGTACGCCACCTGCGCGATCACGGGGTGATGCGTGGCGTCATCTCCACTCTGGAAAACGACGCCGACAAACTAGTCGCCAAAGCGCTCTCCATTCCAAAGATGGATGGCACCGACCTGGCCAAAGTCGTCACCACCAAACATCCCTACGTGTGGGAACTTGGCGAACGCTCTCACGAACCGGTCGCAGTGGTTGGCGTGAAAGATGAACCGGAACGCTTCCACGTCGTAGCCTACGATTACGGAATCAAACAGAACATCTTGCGCAAACTGCGAGGCGAAGGCTGCAAAGTGACGGTGGTCCCGGCGCAGACTCCAGCAGAAGATGTGCTCGCGCTCAAACCTCACGGCGTGTTTCTCTCCAACGGACCCGGCGATCCCGAGCCCTGTACTTACGCGGTAGATAACATTCGCCGCCTCATGGGAAGGCAGCCCATATTTGGCATCTGCCTGGGGCATCAGCTCACGGGAATCGCCCTGGGCGGAAAAACCTACAAGCTGAAATTTGGACATCACGGCGGAAATCATCCAGTCAAGCAGTTGAACTCAGGCAAAGTCGAAATCACCGCACACAATCACAACTTCGCTGTGGATCCGGATTCGCTGCCGCAGAGTGAAGTTGAACTGACTCACATGGATTTAAATGACAACACCTTGGAAGGAATGCGGCACCGCAATTTGCCGCTGTTCACGGTGCAATATCACCCAGAGGCTTCTCCGGGGCCGCATGATTCCCATTATCTGTTCAAGGATTTTGTGAAGATGATGGAAGAGTGGAAAGGGTAGCGAAGTCTCTTGCTGGCGTGGAAACATAGGTATGAAAAGGGTGTTTGCGATATTGATGATGGCAGCAAACGCATATGGGCAGACGGACGACAGACAAGATGGGCCGTTTCGATTTCGGGCTAATCGATCCGGGAAAGTATCGCTTTTTGCCGTCGCCGAATCGTGGGTTCAAGCAGCCAGCAAACTTGAATTGCTTCGAGAGTCCAGAATGCGAACTCAAGCTAACTTTGGAAGTTAAGCCGACTGACCAAGAATTTGCAGGGTGTCTCATTCAATAATGCCCAGACGCACTGACATCTCGAAAATCCTGATCATCGGCTCTGGCCCCATCATCATTGGCCAGTCGGCGGAGTTTGATTACTCCGGCACCCAAGCCTGCAAGGCGCTGAAGGCCGAGGGATTCGAAGTCATCCTGGCCAATTCGAACCCGGCGACCATCATGACCGACCCCGAGATCGCCGATCGGACTTACATCGAACCGCTCACCCGCGATTACCTGGAAGAAATTATTCGCGTCGAGCGGGAGCTGTCGCCCGGCAAAGGCTTCGCCATCCTGCCGACGGTCGGAGGTCAAACTGCGCTCAACCTTGCCGTCGAGCTTTCCGACGGCGGCGTTCTCGATAAGTACAACGTGCAGCTGATCGGCGCCAATATTGCGGCTATCAAGAAAGCCGAAGATCGCCTCTATTTTAAAGACGCGATGCAGAAGATCGGCCTCGATGTTCCCAAGTCAGCGTTAGTCAACAATCTGAAAGATGGACTCGAGTTCGCCGGGAAAATTGGTTTCCCCGTAATCGTTCGTCCATCATTCACCTTGGGTGGCAGTGGGGGTGGGATTGCTTACAACCGCGAAGAATTGGTGGAAGTGCTCGTTCGCGGCTTGGACTTCTCCCCGGTGCACGAAGCGCTGATCGAAGAATCGGTGCTGGGATGGAAAGAGTACGAACTCGAAGTGATGCGTGACATGCGAGACAACGTCATCATCATCTGTTCGATCGAGAATTTCGATCCGATGGGCGTGCACACCGGAGACTCGATCACGGTCGCCCCCGCGCAGACCCTCACCGACCGCGAATATCAAGCTATGCGTGACGCCGCAATCGCCGTAATTCGCGAGATCGGCGTCGAGACCGGCGGATCGAATATTCAATTTGGAGTGAATCCGAGTAGCGGGCGGATGGTGGTGATCGAGATGAATCCGCGGGTCTCGCGCTCTTCGGCGCTGGCCTCGAAGGCGACTGGATTTCCTATCGCCAAAATCGCCGCCAAGCTCGCTGTCGGCTACACCCTGGATGAGATTCCCAACGACATCACGCGCAAAACTCCCGCCTGCTTCGAGCCCACGCTCGATTACGTGGTAGTGAAGATACCCAAGTGGCAATTCGAAAAATTCCCCGGCGCCGACGAAAGTCTGGGACCGCAGATGAAGTCCGTGGGCGAGGTCATGGCCATCGGCCGTACCTTCAAAGAAGCATTGCTGAAGGGCGTGCGCGCGCTCGATACCGGCAAGAAAGTTGGCTCGGAGAAGATCGAGCCGAAGATTCTCACTCAGCGCTTAGTGACGCCGCATCCCGAACGGCTTTCCTATGTGCGTTACGCTTTGCGCCAGGGCCATACCGTCAAACAATTGGCAAAGATGACGTCCATCGATCCCTGGTTTCTCTACCAGCTCAAAGAAATAAACGACATGCAGCTTGAGTTGGAAAAGCACCCCATGGAATCGATTCCTACGGAAGTATTGCGGGAAGCCAAGCGCATGGGATTTTCTGATGGCCGTCTGGCCAGCGTTTGGCGGCTCAGCGGAAAAAGTGGGCAGGAGAAAGTTCGTCATCTGCGCAAGAAGCGCGGCATCATGCCGGTGTACAAACGTGTGGACACCTGCGCTGCGGAATTCGAAAGTTACACGCCATATCTGTACTCGACCTACGAAGACGAGGACGAAGCGGCTCCGACTAAAAAGAAAAAGGTCATCATCCTGGGCAGTGGTCCCAATCGTATCGGGCAGGGAATCGAGTTTGATTACTGCTGCTGCCACGCTGCCTTCGCGCTTCGCGACGACGGCTATGAGACGATCATGATCAACTGCAATCCGGAAACCGTCTCCACAGATTACGACACCAGCGATCGCCTCTATTTCGAACCTCTTACTCTTGAAGATGTCTTCGCCATCTACGAGCACGAAGCTGCTTCCGGCGTTTCTGTCGGCCTGATCGTGCAGTTCGGCGGACAGACTCCACTCAACCTCGCGCTGCCCCTGAAGGCTGCGGGCGTGAATATCATCGGCACGTCACCCGAGTCCATCGACCTGGCAGAAGATCGCAAACGATTTGGCAAGCTGCTCGACGAACTCGATATTCCCCAGGCGCCTGGCGCCATGGCTGCTTCGGTCGAGGAAGCCATTGAAGGCGCCAAACGTGTTCAGTATCCCGTGCTAGTGCGGCCGTCGTATGTGCTGGGTGGACGCGCTATGGTGATCGCTTACGACGAAGAAACCGTTGTCCGATATATGAAGGAGGCGGTCGAATACTCTCATGATCGCCCGGTGCTCATCGATCATTTCCTCGAAGACGCGATCGAAGTGGATGTAGACGCGCTCTCCGATGGCGAGGACGTAGTTATCGGCGGCATCATGCAGCACATCGAAGAAGCCGGCATCCACTCTGGCGATTCTTCTTGCGTGCTTCCGGCCGTGGATATTCCCGAGGCTTTACTAGCGCGCATGCGCGAATACACCTTCAAGCTGGCCCGTGCTCTGAAAGTCGTCGGCCTGATGAACATTCAGTTCGCCATCCCGCGCACCAATGGCAATTCCAAGGGCAATGGTTCCGAGGCGGGGAAAGTCTATGTTCTCGAGGTGAACCCTCGCGCCTCGCGTACCGTGCCCTATGTGTCCAAGGCAACTGGCGTTCCCATGGCAAAGATCGCCGCGCGTCTCATGACTGGGCGCAAGCTGCGCGAGTTCTTGCCCGACTTCATCGATCGCCGTGCCGACCTCAACACCGGACATTGCTACTACGTCAAGTCACCTGTGTTCCCCTGGAATAAATTTCCTGGAATCGATACCGTTCTCGGCCCGGAGATGAAATCCACGGGCGAAGTAATGGGTGTGGCCGACAATTTCGGCGAGGCTTTCGCCAAAGCACAAACTGCCGCCGGACAAAAGCTGCCTACCCAAGGCACGGTCTTCATCAGCGTGACGGATCACGACAAAACACACGTCGCGGAAGTCGCCCGCCGCTTCGTCGACATGGGCTTCAAGTTGGTAGCGACCGCCGGAACCGCCGATATATTGGAAGGCGCAGGGATGACGGTGGAGCGTGTCTACAAAGTGAAAGAAGGTCGTCCCAACGTGGTAGACCTAATTAAGGGCGAACGTATCCAGCTGATCATCAATACTCCCACGGGTCTCGAACCATGGTTCGATGAAAAAGCCATCCGCCGGGCTGCAGTGAACGCGCGAATTACTTCGATCACTACGTTATCCGCCGCGCGAGCCGCCGCCGAGGGCATTGCCGCATTGCAGCGTGGCGAATTGAGAGTGCAAGCATTGCAGCACTTGCACGCGGACCGCTCGGCTCGAGCCCGCCGTTAGCTCAAGCTTCCCGCCGCGGTATAAGCTGGGAACTGAGAACTTAGAACTGAAGGTTGAGGTTCATTCCCATGCTCCTTCACGGCATCTTCCCTCCGGTCACCACGCCGTTTTATCCCGACGGCAACGTGTATTTCAAAAAGCTTGAATCTAACGTCGAGCGCTACTCCAAGACTCCGGTCGCTGGCATTGTTGTACTGGGCTCCACGGGAGAGGCAATCCTGCTCTCGGATGAAGAGCGTCGCGAGGTGCTTAAAAGCGCGCGCGACGTAACCGCGCCAAATAAAGTCCTGATAGCGGGAACAGGAGTTGAGTCGGCTGTCGAAACTTTGAAGCTCACTGAATACGCCGCGCAGTTAGGATACGACGTAGCCCTGGTGCGCACGCCGCATTACTACAAGAAACAGATGCACCCGGCTAACATGCTGGCTTTTTATCGCACCGTCGCTGACCGTTCCCCTTTGCCCGTGATGATCTACAACTTCCCGCAGGCCACGGGCTACGACATCCCGGCCGAGCTGGCAATCGAGTTAGCGGCGCACCCCAATCTTATCGGCATCAAAGAATCAAGCGGCGACGTGGAAAAGGTCCGCAAGATGGTCGCGGGCACTCGCCATATCAAGCGCGCTGCCGTGGTGACAGAAACATTCGATGCGGTCACGCCCCGCATGCTGGAGCCGCGCAGGGAAAATAACGGGCAGGGCGGGGAACTGGTGCCTGTGGCGGCCTTATCCGGAGCGTCGAAGCCTTCCTCGGCCGCTGTCAGCGTGATCTCCGGACTGAACACGCGACAAAAAGAAGTTGGCTTCCAAGTGTTGATCGGAGCAGCCCAGAAACTGGAGCCGTCACTGCAAGCCGGAGCTGTGGGAGCAATCCTGGCTTTTGCCGATGCTGCTCCAACCGCGTGCTACGAAATCTACGCCGCCTGGAAAGAGGGCGACAGCCAACTAGCCCGCTTGAAGCAGGAGCGCATTGCCAAAGCCGCTGAGCGAATTGCTGGAGAGTTCGGCATCCCCGGCGTGAAGCAGGCTATGGATTTCAACGGCTACTTCGGCGGCGCCGCGCGGTTGCCGCTCTTGCCACTGACCGCCGATCTGAAGGCTGAAGTAGAACGGTTGCTGTCCGACATTCGGAATTAGACTCCTCGACCACCTTAACAGTTCAATTGCGATCCATTCGTTTGTGTGCTAAAACTCACCCGCGATAACTGATCTGAATGAGGGAAGTGTGTTTCGACATAAACTTTTCGCAAATTCACTCTTTTGCCTCAGTATTGCTATAACGCTCTATGCCAAGGAACCGCCTGCCCAGATGCTTGTGTGGCCCCCGACTGGGACTCCCGTGCTACGGTTCAGCTTTGGCAAATTCAAGGAACTAAGTTCAATCGGTAATCTGCACAACTACCTGATCGATACGACTGCCGAGAATGTCTGGGGCAAGAAAATTTCTGATGCGACCTTTACCCTGTACTTGTTTGATAAGAACAAGGCGCGAATCGGCGAAGGGTGGATTACCCTGAGCAATGTTGGGACAGGACAATCAGTAAAATTCCAAACTACAGTTGGGGCTTCTGGCACCCCGGTCTCGTTAGAGATAATGCCTCGCTCTTTGCCTGCCGAGTTACAACCGCTCGCACCTCCGAAAGTTATTTCCATAACTGTGAACTCGGTTCCGCAGGGGGCTCTCCTCACAGTTGACGGTAACGACGCCGGGGCCACTCCCAAGCAGCTACGAATGTCGGCGGGTAAGCACTTGCTAGAGTTCAGCAAGGAAGGGTTCAACTCCGGAAAATTTCCGCTGGAAGTCAGCCCAGACGACGTATCCGGCGGAAGCGTGAGCTTTGAACTGGGGACGTCGGCTCACGATACTATCGAACTGCGGGATGGCAGCGTTTTGACTGGCGACCTAGAATCAGTTTCCGCCACGGAGGCGGTTGTCCGCATCGGCGGAACTGTGCAACACCTCAATCGGAACCAGGTCAAGCGAATCTCTCTGACTGAACGAGACACACCGCAGTAATGCCAGGAAGCCCCTTGTACCATCTCGCTCCATGCACTATTATTAGAACGAACGTTCGACCACTATGGCTACCTCTTCGCCAGGAGCGCCTCAGGTCCTGCCTCGCCGCGGCACGCGCGACACAGAGCGTGTGGAATCCCGCTTTGACCGGCGTTTAGCTAAGATTCTTAGCCACGCGACCAATGTCTTTTACGAAAAAGGGTACGAAGGCGCATCCATGCGCGACCTTTCGCGTTCCAGTGGCATGTCTTTGGCCGGGCTTTACTACTATTTCGAATCCAAAGAGAAGCTGCTCTACCTCATTCAGAAGCACACTTTCACGATCATCGTAGAGCGTCTCCGCGAACGGCTGGATCAAGTTGAAGATCCCGCCGAGCGAATCCGGGTTTTCATCCTGAATCACGTGGAATATTTTCTGGCCAACCAGAAAGCCATGAAGGTGCTCTCGCACGAGGATGACGTTTTGAAGAATGGCTACGGATCCGAGATTGCCGGCATCAAGCGCGAGTACTACCGCATCTGCATGGAGTTGCTGGAGGACTTCAAAAGGGTCAGAGGATTACAATTTTCTGGTCGCATTGCAGTGCTCAGCCTGTTCGGAATGATGAACTGGATTTATACCTGGTATACCCCCCGGGCCGATGCCAACGCCAAAGAACTGTCACGTCAGATGGGAGACATTTTCTTGCAAGGCATCTGCGCTCCCGGCAAAACAAGGAAGAAACGATCGGCCCTAGCGAACTGATTTGACATCTTAACGATTCGAATTCGCGATTGCGAAAAGGAGTCTTATCCATGGCGACCACAGTACAGCCAACCGCCGGCGAGACCACAAAGCAATTAGTTAACTATCACGTCGATGCTGGCGTGGCAGTGATCGAGATGAACGATCCACCGGCCAACACTTATACCTACGAGATGAACCGGCAACTCGATGAGGCAATCCTCAAGGCGCGCATGGACAACAATGCGTACGTCATCCTGCTCACCGGTGCAGGCGACAAATTCTTTTCCGCCGGCGCTAACATCAAAATGCTGGCCAGCGTCGATCCCACTTTCAAGTACTACTTCTGCCTGCATGCCAATGAAATGCTGCTACGCCTCGAGCACACGCCCAAGCTGGTAATCGCGGCGATCAATGGACACTGCGTCGGCGGCGGCCTCGAGATCGCCATGGCCGCGGACATTCGAATCGCTCGAAAAGATGCGGGCAAGATTGGCCTGCCGGAGGTCAACCTGGGCGTGCTTCCCGGTACCGGCGGCACGCAACGGCTTTCCCGCATGGTAGGCAAGAGCAAGGCTATCGAATTGATGGTCACGGGAAATACGTTTTCGTTTGAAGAGGCGCAGGAGTTGGGCATCGTTAACGACATTTTCGATCGGGAAAACTTCATGGAGAACGTCATGGAATACGCCCGTCAATTCTGTCCGCCGAACAAAGCCGCCAAGGCGGTGGGACGCATCAAGCGCGCTGTCCAGACTGGCTGGGAAATTCCCATGGAGTCAGCGTTGGCTGTCGAACGCGAGAACCAGCAGCTGCTCTTCCAGAGCGACGACGCGAAGGAAGGCCTCGCCGCCTACGTGGAGAAACGTCCGGCAACATTTACCGGGAAATAGCTGTAACAGGAAATGATGATTACTGCTAACAAGGCAAAGCTCGAGTCCGGCCGCCTGTTGATCGACGGGCAGTGGACCGATGGCGCGAAGAAGTTCGACACCATCAATCCCGCCACGGGCGAAGTCTTGACACAGGTTGTCGAGGCTTCCCCAGAAGCCATTGACCGTGCCGTGTCGGCAGCGCGGAGGGCGTTTGAGGACCGCAGCGGAGCCTGGCGCAAAATGTCAGCCAGCGAACGCGGACGTCTAATCTGGCGTCTGGCCGATCTCGTCGAGAAGCACATCGACGAACTAGCGGAGCTTGAAACGATCGACAACGGCAAACCAATCTTCGAATCGCGCTACGTGGACATGCCGATGGTCATTGACGTTCTCCGCTATTACGCGGGCTGGGCGACAAAGATTCACGGTGAAACCGTCAACACCTTCGAGACTGCTTTCACCTATACGTTGCGGGAGCCCGTCGGCGTGGTGGGCCTGATCATTCCCTGGAACTTTCCGTTGTTGCTGGCTTCATGGAAGCTTGGCCCGGCACTGGCCTGCGGCAACACGATCGTGCTCAAGCCTGCGGAGCAGACTCCCCTGACCACTCTCAGGTTTGGAGAATTGGCGATCGAAGCCGGCGTCCCCGCGGGGGTGCTGAACATCGTCACCGGTGGACCAGAAACCGGCAAAGCCATTGTGCGCCATCCCGGAATCGACAAGATTGCCTTCACTGGATCAACTGCTGTCGGCAAAGAAATAATGCGTAGCTCGGCGGACACATTAAAGCGGGTCACACTGGAGCTGGGCGGAAAATCCCCCAACATCGTTTTCGCCGATTCCGATATTGACGGCGCCGTCAAAGGTGCCATCAACGGGATTTTTTACGGCAAAGGTGAAGTCTGTAATGCAGGTTCACGGCTGTTCGTTGAAAAAAAAGTTCAGGACGAATTTCTCGAAAAGCTCGTAGCTCGCGCCAAGAAACTGCAGCCCGCCGATCCGCTCGATCCCAAGACTCGTTTAGGAGCCATCGTCAGCCAGGAGCAGATGCAGACTGTGCTCAGCTACGTTGAAACCGGAAAGAAGGAAGGCGCCAGGCTGATTGCCGGCGGGAATCGCGTTTCCGTCGATGGCGGAAAAGGATTTTTCCTCGAGCCCACCATCTTCGGCGACGTCACCAACGACATGAAGATTGCTCAGGAAGAAATCTTCGGCCCCGTGCTGGCGACGTTAAGCTTCGACGATATCGACCAGGTGATTGACCTCGCCAACCGCAATCAGTACGGCCTCGCAGCGGCAGTCTGGACCCGCGACATAAAGAAAGCGCATTCGGTATCCCGCCAGCTCAAAGCTGGAACAGTTTGGATCAACACCTACGGATTGATGGACGCCGCCTTACCCTTTGGCGGATATAAAAGTTCAGGCTTCGGCCGTGAATTGGGAATGCACGCGATTGAGCACTACACAGAGTTAAAAACGGTATGGCTGAATTTATAAAGAGGACTTATGCCGGGTAAAGTTGCAAAAATCGGAACTTTCAGCGATTGGGTCGGGATGTTCGACGACTGGCGCAAGGAAATCGGCGTCAATCATGACGAGATTGCCGACTTCAAATTCGACACGCTTTACGGCGCGATTGAAACCGAAGAGATTCAATTCGGCCACTTCAAGGGACGCCGCAAGTGGGAGAATCTCCGCCAGGTGCCCACGCAGCAGATGCGCGACGCCTTGATCAATCTGATCGTCTATCAGGGCGACACGGAATTTGCCAGCGTGGAGCAGCAACGCCATCTGTTCGAGACCGCTCCCAGCGACTGGGATCGGCGCGCGCTCACCCGCGTCATGATTGAAGAGATGCGCCACGGTTGGCAGATGTGCGCTTTGCTGGTCGATCATTTTGGTTATTCGGGCAAAGTCGAAGCCCAAAAGATGCTCGAGCGCCGCGCCTTCGATAACCAGCGTCTCCTCGGCGCATTCAATGTCGATGTTGATAACTGGATGGATTTCTTCACCTACACGGACTTCGTCGACCGCGATGGAAAGTTTCAGTTGCAGATGCTGAAGTATTCCGCATTTGCTCCCCTCGGCCGCTCAATGTCCTACATGTTGCGCGAAGAAGCATTTCATATGGGCACTGGGAACGATGGATTGAGGCGAATCGTGGAAGCAGGCGTGATTCCAGCGTGGCTGATCCAGCGATATCTGAATAAGTGGATATCAAGTTCATACGACTTATTTGGTACGGACCACTCTTCGTCAGCGCATTGGGCCTACGTGTGGGGGATCAAGGGCCGTTATGACGAGCCGAAAAATGAGCAGGAGGCGAAGCTCGACGAATTAAACGACTACAACCGTCAGCTTTATCGTGACGAGGTAGCAGGACTGATCGAGCGTTTCAACACTGTTTTGAAACCTGGAGAGCCCAAACTGTATGCGCCGGACATAAAGTTCAATCGCGCCATCGGCCGCTGGGCAGGCTTGAAGTTCCACGCCCAGACCGGCGAGCCGCTGGATGACCGTGCCTATGCGCAGCATTTAAAGGAATACATGCCCACTCCGGAGGATAAGACTCTGCTGCTGGACATCATCCGTAACGAGAAAAAGTGGATCGTTGCCAAAGAGGGTGGACGCGATCCTCTAGCCACGATTGGTGAGCCACGAAAATCGGCAATTAATTTGTGACAAATCTTATCGACTCACGTAGCGACAGGCGACTCGCCTGTCCAGGTTTTGATACGTGGTGACGACTATTTCCGAAGCCAACACCCGGCAGCTCGGCGCCACGTCATCCGCCTATACCCTGGGCGAGCTGATGGTCGCGATTGCCGCGCACGAAATTCACGACGGTGAAGTGGTGTTCGTCGGAATGCGACTCCCGTTAATCGCGTTTGTCGTAGCAAAGAGAACACACGCGCCAAATGCAGTTGGATTATTCGAAAATGGAGTGGTTCGCTCAACGGCCGCTCCTGAGCTGATCTACACCATGGCGGATCCCCCGAACATTCGCGGCGCCACGCAATGTCTGGACATGCTCGGCGTGATGAGCCTGCTGCAGTCCGGTCGCGTCCATCTGGGATTTCTAGGCGCGGCTGAAGTGGACCGCTTCGGCAATCTGAATTCCACCGAGGTGCGTGGTCCGAAAGGACGCACTCGCCTTCCCGGCTCAGGCGGAGCGTGCGACATCGCGTCTCTGGCGCAGCGGTTCGTCGTGCTGCTCGAGCACAGCCGCGAGCGTCTGCCCGAGCGAGTTTCTTATCTCACAAGTCCAGGTTACGGAGACGGACATGGCTGGCGGCAACGTATGGGCCTGCCTCGTGG
>Ga0070707_100005686_pt1 | contig 11636 bp, 7 predicted proteins | sample KBSK5502metaG_FD_65468 | JGI IMG/M metagenome (GOLD analysis project Ga0070707, IMG submission 65468) | Corn, switchgrass and miscanthus rhizosphere microbial communities from Kellogg Biological Station, Michigan, USA - KBS K5-50-2 metaG | ecosystem: Host-associated > Plants > Roots >... | reverse complement strand
AGCAAGAAGCGTCGTCGTCCGGTAGTCCGATGGATCGCCTCGTTTTGGAGGGAGCAGCTGGGCAGCGGGATAGCCCGACGGTCAGGCAGTTGGCACCTGGCGCGCAGCTAGGGCCATACAAGATTGAGGCGCCTCTCGGTGCGGGTGGCATGGGACAGGTTTTTCGAGCCGTCGACACGAGGCTCCAACGGACGGTCGCACTGAAGGTTCTGCCTCGTGAACGGATGGCCGACCCCGAGCATCGACGCCGCTTCTTGCAGGAGGCCAGGGCGGCATCAGCACTGAATCACCCGAATATTGTCGTGTTGCACGACATTTCGAGGGACTCTGGAACGGACTTTCTGGTGATGGAGTATGTTCAGGGCCAGACCCTCGAAAATCTGATCGGTGCCGACGGTTTGACATTCGACAGAGTTACTGAATATGGGGCGCAGATTGCCTCGGCTCTGGCCGCGGCGCATTCGGCTGGCATCGTTCATCGCGACATCAAGCCAGCGAACATCATGATCACGCAGGATAATCAGATCAAGGTGCTCGATTTCGGCGTCGCAAAGTTCACGCTCGTCGGCAGCGGTTTAGACGTTGAAACGAGCACCGCGATTCAAGGCACGATCCCTGGCATGGTTGTGGGCACGGTTGCGTACATGTCTCCCGAGCAGACCCGCGGAGAACCTGTTGACGCACGCTCCGATATTTTTTCTCTTGGTTGCGTTCTCTATCAGACAGCTACCGGAAAGCGTCCGTTCGGTGGATCAAGCACGCTCGCCATCATGCACGAGATCGCCACCTTGCAGCCCCCTCCACCCAGCACTCTTCGTTCTGAACTGCCGGGCGCTTTCGACACACTGATAGCAGCTTGCCTTGAGAAGAATCCGATCCACCGACCCGCCACCGCCGGTGATGTGGCGCTAGAGTTGAAATCGCTTTTGCCGTGGGAGGAAAGCGTTCGGCACCGGACGCGAGCGGAGCGGCGGTCTGTGGCGGTCCTGCCGTTCAAGCTGCGAACTTCCATTCAAGAGGATCAGTTCCTTGCAGTGGCCCTCGCAGATGCTCTCGTCACCCGGCTTGCTGCGACAGGAAAGCTCCTGGTACGTCCGACGGCGAGCGTGATGCGATACGCCGGAAAGGACACCGAATGGACTCAGGCCGCGCGTGAGATGAACGTCGATCTCGTGGTCGAGGGCAGTATCCAGCAGATGGGAGCCCGGGTTCGCGTTCTCGTGCAGGCGCACCAGGTGACCGGCGCGCTCACCCCTTATTCAGCGAAGCACGACGGCGAAATGGAAGATTTGTTCGACTTGCAGGATCGAATCGCAGACGCCGTAAGCGAGGCTCTCGTTCCCAAGCGACAGAAGGCCGCCCCTCCGGCTGTTCCTCCTACCAAGAACAGTGTGGCCTACGAGCTGTACATGCGAGCCGCGGACCGCATCTCCCGGTTGAACAAATGGGATACCCAAACTGCGGTCGAGATGCTGACCAGTGCAACCGGCTTTGATCCGAATTTTGCCGACGCGTGGGGTCGCCTCGCACAGGCTTGTATTCAGATGGGGGTAGTGTTTGATTCCGATCCCGGCTGGCTCGCGAAGGCTGAAGCCGCGGTCGCCAAGGCGCTGGCATTGGACATGGCGCACGCCGATGCCTTTTGTGCGCGGGGCCAACTTCTCTGGACCCCCACGCATGCGTTTCAGAACCGACCAGCGCTGCGGGCTTTGAATTCCGCTCTCAAGCTCAATCCCGGCTGTCATCAGGCACAGATCTGGCGCGGCCTCATCTTCTTTCACGTGGGCCTGTATGCGGAAGCGCGCCAGGGCCTTGAGGAAGCCTTGGCAGTACATCCCGAAGATACACGTACGATGGTATTCTTGGCGCAGACCGCCCTGTATCGGGGCGATTACGAGGAGGCTTACGAACTGGACGGGCGCGCGCTCGCGCTCGATCCCGCCGGCGTTTGGCAGAACCTGTTTTTTCCCACCATCCCTCTTTACCTGGGCCGACCATCGGAGGCGGCTGAGGCGCTTCGGAAAGCAGGCCAAATGGTTCCGGGGGAGGCGACGCTGGCCAGCGTGGAGGGCCTGATTGCCGCCCACGAAGGCGATTTCCGGCGGGCGGAGCAACTGATAGACGCAGCGGTGGAATCCAAAAAAACTCTGCTTCACACCCACCACCTCTGGCACAACGCCGCCTCAGCATACGCAATGTGCGGCAAGCCCGACAAGGCCATCAAGTGGCTCCGTGAATGTGCGGACATGGGCTTGCCCAACTATCTCTTGTTCGGGAGTGATCCGCATTTGCGCGGACTCCACAACCGTCCGGAATTTCTGGCGCTGATGTCCGACCTGCGCCGCGAACACGACACATATCGGGAAGAATTCGGGTTGGCCGGAGGCAATCACTTCGTATGACCCCGCGCGGGGAAACCCCGCGAGATGCGCGTACAATGGCGTTGTTTTTCGAGGTCAAGAAGGAAATTCCGGCGCGGATATCGGCGCAGGAGCCTTGACATGAAACGCGCACTCAGCTTTGTTGCAATTAGCATCGTCGTTTTCGCAACCCTCACGGCTGTGGCTGAAAATGTAGTCGTCCATTGGAACAACGTCGCGTCCACCGCGATTGTGAAGGAGGGCAAAGTTGGATCCGCTCCGTCCGGGATCTACTTCGCCTACGTGCATATCGCGGAGTACGACGCCGTGAATGCCGTTACGCAGCAATTCCAGCCGTTCTATTACCGCGGCGAGGCGCCACGCACCGCCTCGCAAGACGCCGCCGCCGGTGCCGCCGCGCATCGCATGCTAGTCCACCTCTTCCCGGCGCAGCAGGCTGGTCTCGATGCCGAGTACAACGCCAGCCTCGCCGGTCTGGCTGACGGCCCGTCGAAGAAAGCCGGCATTGCCGTCGGCGAAGCCGCGGCTGCGGCGGTGATCGAAGCGCGCAAGGGCGACGGCCTTGCGGCGGATGTGAATTACACGCTAAAACAGGGTCCGGGTAACTGGCAGCCGACGCCGCCGGCGAACCTGCCGCCGCTGACGCCCTGGGCCGGAGAGATGAAGCCGTTCACCATGACCAGTGCCTCGCAGTTTCTACCCGGGCCTCCTCCGGGCCGGGACAGCGATGTCTGGCGCCATGACTTGCAGCAGGTGCGCACCCTTGGCTGGGTGAACAGCACCGAGCGCACGCCCGAGCAGACCGAGATCGGCCTGTTTTGGACGGAGCACACCGGCCAGCAGTACGCGCGCGCGTTTGCGTATCTCGCCGAAAATCACAAGCTCAGCGTCGCCGACTCGTCGCGCCTGATGGCGATGCTCTGGACCGGCTACGCTGATAGCGTGATTGGCTACATGAATGCCAAGTACCACTATGGCCTATGGCGTCCGGTGACGGCCATCCGCGCCGGCGACAGTGCCGAGGACAAGAACTGGATGCCACTGGGACCGACTCCGAATCATCCCGAATATCCCGCCGCGCATGGTTGCGTCACCGGCGCCCTGTCGCACCTGATCGAGGGGTTCTTCGGGACGCCGAAGGTGCACATCGTTGTCGACAGCAAGGTTACAGGTAAGACGCATACGTTCGAGGACTCGCGCGACCTGCTCAAGGAGGTGTGCATGTCGCGCATCTACGCCGGCTTCCACTACAACAATTCCCTCGAGGAAGGAACGAAGCTGGGCGCCGCTGTGGCGCAACAGATGACGGAAAAGTATTTCCTGGCGCGAGCCGGAAAACAGGAAAAGAAGGTAGCGACCGAGTAGCAGACTGGTAGTTTAACGGGAAAATTGTGCGCCTGGCGATTCGCAGTGGCAAATGTCTGCAGGGAAAAAATATCTTGCGTGCGGCTAAAAGTAATGGTGCCCGGGGACGGAATCGAACCGTCACGCCCCTTTCGGGGCCCGGGATTTTAAGTCCCGTGCGTCTGCCAGTTTCGCCACCCGGGCGGGCGGATAAGGCATTGAAACTACAATGCTAGTTTACAGCAGTAGGCTTTTGCTACCGTGAACGTGACTAAACGTGACTGAAACCGCTCCTCTCGCGTTCTTTTGCGCCCTTTCGGAGTCCTGTAATTTCGTCATCGCGTCCTAAATCCTAGGGGAAGCTGTCCCGGAAGTGATGAGTATTTTCCCGTACTCTTCTTTCTCAATCCACAAATCTTCAAACTGGCTGGTGATTTTGCCTGAAAGCGCACTTAGCTCCTCAAAAACGGGCGTCGCTGGCATCAAGCAATATTGCCACTGTAAGAGACGTGACCAGAAACGTGAACGCGCGAACGAGAGAAAATTCTCGGGCCCATGACTGAACGCGTGCTGAACGCTCCCACGGGACATTCAAGGAGATGGGGGAAAGTTTTGCTCGACTACTACAGAAAGTGGTCCTTGACCACTTGGGCGCGAGTCGGTGAAGATGTGTGTAATTAACCCAGCCTACTTTTGAGCCAGCCGAGCTTCAACTCAGCCCAAATTTCCGGAGGGAAGAATGTCAGATTTTATTCGTAGAATCTGGTCAGACGATGAAGGTCAGGATATCGCCGAATACGCTGTAATGCTGGCGGTAATCCTGGTCATTGTAGTGGGTACCATACGTCTGATTGGATCAAACTCCAATACCGTCTTTTCCAGTGTAGCCAGCGCGGTTGCCCAGTAGCGAGGCTATTTCCAGGCTGGCCCAGGCCACCCGGCGATCGTGCAGCGTCGCCGGCCCCGCTTTAACTCAGCCCAGCTTTAACTCAGCCCAAACCCCCCGGAGGGAAGAATGGCAGATTTTACTCGCAGAATCTGGTCAGACGATCAAGGTCAGGATATCGCCGAATACGCCGTAGTGCTAGCGGTAATCCTGGTTCTTGTGGTGGGAAAACTCCGATACCGCCTTTTCCAGTACAGCCAGCGCGATTGCCCAGTAGCGAGGATTTGTCCGGGGTTGGCCTAGGCCACCCGGCGATTCGTGCAGCGTCGCCAGCGAGTTAGAAGTACGCGGAGGCCGCGAATGGTCTGAAATTTTTCAGCCGGGGTGGGCCGGGAACGTGCGGCGCTCAACACTTTCCCGGTCCGTTTTGCTTCCAGCACCTATGCAGCGATGGATGGGGAAAGGTCTCGCTGCGAAGCAGTGGCTCGATCCTGTAGATGACTTGACTGACCGCGTTTTTAGTTCCGGCCTGCTGTGTAAAAATTATCAGGTGTGTTAAAGCATTGCCGTTAGTTTAGGTAAGTAGTACTATCCGCGGGACAGAATTACGAGTCGGATGGCACACGAGCATCCGTGCCAACAAGCACTTAGTTTTGGCAAATTGCGTGCTATTCAGGGGGATGGGTCACTGGATTCCAGATCTGAGGTTCACACTCCGAAACTGCGCTCCGTTCTGGAGGTGGGTGATGGCACTCCGAATTTTAGTTGCTGATGACCATGAAGTCGTTCGTCGTGGCTTGTGTGTACTCCTGGACTCGCACGACGGGTGGAAGGTCTGTGGCGAGGCCGCCGACGGACGTGACGCAGTCGAAAAGACAAAGCAGCTGAAGCCGGACATTGTCATCCTCGACATCGGAATGCCGAACCTCAACGGTTTGGCCGCCGCACGCCAGATTCTGCAGAACGAGCCACGCCAGCGCATCCTTATCCTTACTATCACCGAGTCCGAGCAGGTGGTTCGGGAAGTTTTGGAGGTCGGCGCTCGTGGCTTCGTGCTTAAGTCCGATGCGGCTCGCGATCTGGTTGCGGCGATAGATGCGCTACAGCAACATAGGACATTTTTCACGTCGCAAGTTGGCGAAATGGTTTTGAATGGTTACCTGCAAGGCAGCCGCAAGGCTCCAACGCTGCCCACGTTAACGCCTCGAGAGCGGGAAATTGTTCAGCTTCTGGCCGAGGGAAAGAGCACCAAAGAGGTGGCTTCGATGCTCGACCTGAGCGTCAAGACTGCTGAAACCCACCGCAGCAACATCATGCGCAAGCTGAACATTCATTCCGTGAGCGAACTGGTGCTGTACGCGATTCGGAACAATATCATCCAAGCTGAGGTGCTTGGATTACCCCCGGCATCCGCCGGATCGGCTGCCTGAAAAAGCATTTTGTCGCTCAGTCCTCGATCCGGATTGCGGCGCGGTGCTCTCGCGGGGGAAGAACTCCACAGCAGACCTGAACCGCTCGACTGAGTACCGCGTTTCCCGAAGCGTTCACCAGTAGAGTGCTATGACTCTGTCCGAAGCGTTATTGTCAGAGTGGATCTACAGTTTCATTTCCATTGAATTGATCTAAGAGATACCGATCGTCCGAACTCAGATTCCTGCACATGCGAATTTTCCTGAAGCAGCTCTCCTCTCGAACTCCACCTTATGGCCTGCCAGGTTTGCCACGTGGTGTACACTTCATTTCTTTTCTTCCATTCAGGCGCGTTTTCGCCTGATGTCGGAGGGGCCAACCTTGAAAAAGCTGGGGAAATTTTGTGCGACTTATCGGGTCGAAGATGCGAAGCAGTTTCGGTTGAGAGATTTCGACCCCGCAGACACCGGGAAATTGCGTTCCAGAGAGCAGGCTGCCGCGGCCCTGCAGAAGGGTGTCGCACAATTGAGCGAGTTGCAGGACAAACTTTATGCACAGGACCGGTGGGCCCTCCTGCTGATTCTGCAGGCGATGGATGCAGCCGGCAAGGACAGCGTCATCAAGCACGTCATGTCCGGCGTGAACCCGCAAGGCTGTCAAGTCTACTCGTTCAAAGCTCCTTCGACCGAGGAACTGAATCATGATTACTTGTGGCGCACCATGCGCGCTGTTCCGGAACGTGGACGAATTGGCATTTTCAACCGCTCCTATTATGAAGAAGTGCTGGTGGTTCGTGTCCATTCGGAATTGTTGAAGAACGAGAGGATCTCACCCTCGCTGATTACCAAGAAGATCTGGGACCATCGCTTTGAGGATATTTGCGCGTTTGAAAGGTACCTGACCCGCAATGGCATCATTGTTCGAAAGTTCTTTCTGAACGTCTCGAAAAAAGAACAGAAGCAACGATTTTTAGCACGCCTCGACCAACCCGAAAAGAATTGGAAATTCTCGATAGCCGACATTCACGAACGCGAATATTGGGACGATTACATGGGAGCCTATGAGGACATGATCCGCAATACGGCGACCCTTGAAGCGCCGTGGTATGTGGTTCCAGCGGACCACAAATGGTTCACCCGGCTGGTAGTGGCGGCGGCAGTGGTTGACACACTCGAAGGTCTGGATCTCGCTTACCCCAGAGTAGATGCCGATAAGCGCAAGGAACTGGAAGCGGCTCGGAAACTTCTGGTGGGGAACAAGCAAGGATAGATTGGCATGACCAATAGGACGCCACCGATAGATTTGCTCGGTTGCGTTCTTATTTGCATGACGGAGGACAATTAAAGTGGTTTCCCCCAGCCCTTTCTCCCGTTAACATAGGTGGTTCACACGCTTCCCCGGAGAAAACAAGCAGATGTCTGGCAAATCTCTGACTCAAGTCACGATGAATTGGTTCGTATTGGCGGCTATTCTGTCGGCGTGCGGCGGCATCGTGCTCGCCCAGAAACAAACCGAAGGAACAAGAAAGCCGGAACAAAAGATACCGACCTCCGCGAAAACCGAAGAGCCTGAAAAGAGTGAGCATGAAGATCCGCTCTTCAAGGGCATGAAGTATCGCCCGATAGGCCCTTTTCGCGGCGGACGCTCACTTACAGCCGCGGGCATTCCCGGTGATCCGAATATTTATTATTTCGGCGCGACGGGAGGTGGCGTCTGGAAATCCACTGATGGCGCGACAACGTGGACCTCGGTCTTCGATAAGCAGGGCACTTCTTCGATCGGCAGTGTCGCCGTTTCGGAGGCTGACCCCAACACTATTTACGTAGGCACCGGGGAAGCCTGCATCCGCGGAAACATCTCTCACGGTGATGGAGTCTACAAATCGGTCGACGGCGGCAAGACATGGAAGAATGTCGGCCTGCGCGACACCCGTGCCATTGGCAAGGTGATTGTCAATCCCAAGAATCCAGACATCGTCTTTGTCGCGGCGCTGGGGCACCCATTCGGGCCAAATACAGAGCGTGGAATTTTCCGTACCAGCGATGGTGGCAAGAGTTGGGAGAGGGTTCTGTTTAAGGACGAGAACACGGGCGGCATCGATATCGCATTCGATCCCCATAACGCAAATATTTTGTTCGCCTCACTATGGCAGGCACGGCGCATGCCCTGGCGTCTCTCCAGCGGCGGCCCGGGCAGCGGGCTCTATCGTTCAAATGATGGTGGAACCACCTGGAAGCAATTACAAGAACATGGGCTGCCGAAGGGGCCGTACGGGCGCATCGGTGTGGCGGTTGCCGCGAATTCCGAGCGCGCTTATGCGCTGATTGAGGCCAAAGAAGGCGGGCTCTACCGCTCCGACGACGGTGGGGAGACTTGGCAACTCGTGAATGGCAACCACAGCTTCACCCAACGTGCGTGGTACTACATGCACGTTATCGCCGACCCGCAGGACCCCAACACGGCCTACATTCTGAACGTGGATTTCTATAGATCCACCGATGGTGGGCGCACGTTCAACAAGGTTAAGGTTCCGCACGGCGACAACCACGGACTCTGGATTGATCCCAAAAACCCGCGCCGCATGATTGCTTCGAATGACGGCGGAGCAACTGTCACGCTTGACGGCGGCAAGACCTGGACGCTGCAAGAGAATCAGCCGACCGCGCAGTTCTACCACGTCACCACCGATACTCGGACGCCGTACTACGTCTACGGCGCGCAGCAGGACAACAGCACGATTGCCATCGCCAGCCGCAGCGATGAAGGCGCGATCAGTCGCGCCGATTGGTATTCCGTGGGTGGCGGCGAAGCAGGGTACATCGCGCCGTATCCTCCGGATCCCAACATTGTTTATGCCGGTGATTATGAGGGAAATCTAACTCGATTCGATAAGCGCACGGGACAGATCAGAAATATCGCGGTGTTGCCGGAGCTCTCCGACGGGCACGGCGCAGCCAATCTCGAGCATCGCTTTCAGTGGACCGCACCGATTTTGATCTCGCCACATGATCCCAACACGCTCTATTACGGTGGAGAGCGCGTGTTTAAGACAACTGATGGCGGCGTGCATTGGGAGGCGATCAGTCCCGACCTGACCCGCAATGACAAGAGCAAGCAGCAGCCATCTGGCGGAACGATTACGATCGACGATACGGGAACGGAGTATTACGACACGGTGTTCGCGGCTGCCGAATCGCCAATTACAAAGGGGCTGATCTGGGTGGGCACAGACGATGGGCTTGTCCACATCACGCGCGATGGCGGCAAGAGCTGGACAAACGTTACGCCGAAAGATTTGCCGGAGTGGAGCCGGGTCAGCCAGATCGATGCTTCGCTGCATGACGACGGCACGGCGTACCTCGCAGTCGATCGCCACCAACTCGATGATTTGCGACCCTATGCCTACAAGACAAACAACTACGGTAAGACCTGGATGAAGATCACGAAAGGCATTCCCGATGTTACATTCGTGCGCGCGGTCCGCGAAGATCCCAAGAAACCGGGATTGCTCTATGCCGGTACGGAAACCGGCGTCTATGTGTCATTCAATGAGGGCGCTGATTGGCGTCCGCTGCAACTCAATCTACCCACTGCACCGATCCACGACTTAGTTGTGAAGAACGATGACCTGGTGCTTGCTACTCACGGACGTTCATTCTGGATCCTCGACGATGTCACCCCGCTTCGCCAGTTTACGGATGAGGTCGCCAAGAATGAAGTTTACCTGTACAAACCGGCGACCGCCTACCGAATGCACAACGTTGATACTCAGGACGTGCCCAAACCAATCCTGGTGGGTCAAAATCCTCCTCCCGGTGCAGTGATCTATTACTATCTGAAACAGGTGCCCAAGGGAGAGACCACAATCGAAATTCTGGACGCGGCTGGGAATGTGATCCGGAAATACTCCAGCAACAAAATGGAACCGCTGGAGGAGCCGCTTGATCCCGATGACAAGAAACCGGAAAAACAGGTCAAGGCGGAAGCTGGCTTGAACCGCTTTCTCTGGGATCTGCGTTACGAGGGTGCGAGCCGGGTGCCTGATTACTACTTATTCGAGTACAAGGACGGTGCGCGCGGGCCGCTCGCAGTGCCAGGGCAGTACCAGGTTCGGCTAACCGTTGACGGCAAGAGTCAGACCGCGCCGCTCCAGTTGCAGCTTGATCCAAGGGTAAAAGTGGAGCAGGCGGACATGGAAAAACAATTCAAGCTTCTCATCGAGATTCGTGACGAGCTGAGCCGGGTCTACGATGCGGTCAACCAGATCCAAGATGTGCGTTCGCAAGTGGACGGACTGAAGAAAAGGCTGCCCGAGAATGACAACTCAAAGACTGTCCTCAGCACGGCAGGGGCACTCGATCAGAAACTTGTATCGGTTCGCGATACTTTGATTAACCTGAGAATCAGCGCCAATGAGGACTCGCTGGCTTATCCGCCGCAAATCGATGGCAAACTGGCCTACCTCGCCATGGCGATCACCGGTCCGTCAGACTCTGCGCCAACCGAGGCGCAATACCGTGAATTCGACAAGTTGAAAAAGCACGCAGATGATTTCCTGGCGCGCTGGGCTGAGCTCCAGAGGACCGATGTGGCGGCCTTCCAGAAGCTCGCAACCGACCAGGGGATTCAAGCCATCGTGGTCCCATCAGCCGGAACCGCACAAGGAGCGGGCACACAGCCTCGATAGGATAGTAGGGTCTTTCAAGGCTCGTAGAAAGTCTTAAACCGCAGAGAACGCCGAGAGCGCGAAGGTTCGGAGAGGACTCTAAAATCTCTTCTCAGCGTACTACTTTGCCGTTGAATCGCAGCGCGGTAAATTGCCGGTGTTACAATGAAGCTCACCCCGTTGAAACATGAGCAGAAAACGCTATTACAGGGCGTGCTTTCGGCATCTAAGTAGCAAGAGAATGTTACCCATCCGGCGCAAACAAGCGGGCTGGACAGTTTTGCTAAGCTGGGTTTGTCTGTTTGCATTGGTGGCGGCCAGCATTAATCAAGCCGCACATTTGTGCCGCCCGCAAGTGCTTGGCGGCGGCGGTCCGGCGCGGACTTGCACGCTTTCATCTGCCAGCGCAACTTTTTGTCTGACCTGCCTTATGTTGCAGCCGGGGACCGCGTTAGTACTCTTCCTAGCTCTTTCACCTGTCCTGTTCATCCAGCGTCGCGTGTGTCTTTTCCAGGCGCGTCCCCGGGTATTCGGGGAATCTTTCCCCTTATACGTGCGGCCCCCTCCGGCGTACTAGAAACTCCCCTTTGTAAGACATATTCGCGCACTTCTGACCCAATATCGCTTCCGGTCCAGTAAGCGGGCCACAACCAAGTCTGGCTATCGTTTCCAGATTGAGGAGTCGTGGAATGAAGGACAGAATGTTAATAGCCGTTGTGACGATTCTCTTTTCCACACCGCTATTCGCCCAGCAGAGCAGCACGAGCGCTTCGCAAGCAAGCACTCAGGATACTGCGGCACTCGAGCAACGCATCAAGGATCTCGAAGAGCGTCTCATCGCATTGGAAGGTCAGGTACGTATGCTGAAGAGTGGGCAAGCACAACCGGCTGCAGTGCCACAGCCTCAGCCAGCCGGAGCACAGCCGGCCGAAACAGCGGCTCAGGCTCC
>Ga0070707_100005685_pt1 | contig 11639 bp, 14 predicted proteins | sample KBSK5502metaG_FD_65468 | JGI IMG/M metagenome (GOLD analysis project Ga0070707, IMG submission 65468) | Corn, switchgrass and miscanthus rhizosphere microbial communities from Kellogg Biological Station, Michigan, USA - KBS K5-50-2 metaG | ecosystem: Host-associated > Plants > Roots >... | reverse complement strand
ACTGGCTGGTGGCGGAGGGGCTGGCGGAGGCGGGCCTGGCCGCCGAGGCGGGGCTCGTCCGCGGCACCATCCTTGAGCTCGCCGCCGCCGGCCTCAACGAGTACTTCGATCCCCGCACGGGGGCGCCCTTAGGCGCAGGCGGATTTTCGTTCAGCGCCGCGGTCGCCCTCGACGTGCTCCAAACAAAAGGGAAGCCCGCGTTTTAAACGAGCTTCCCAGGCTGGGGTGGGGGCGTGGAGTTCGATGCTGGGGCTCCTTGTGGGAGCGTCCATATGGTAGCACGCCCGGGACAAATACACAACATCTGGAGAACCTGGGGAGAAACCTCGGACGGCCGTCCCGATGTCAGCACGATTGGAAGTAGTCGGTATAGTGATAGTGGTACTGATGGCTTAGCTATGTAAGGAGGTATCGACTTGGGCACCCTTCTGCTGATAGTCCTGGTGGTGCTGCTGTTCGCCGTCCTTCTGGGCGGCGGCGGGTACACGTACCGCCGCTACTACAGCGGCTACGGTCCCGCCGGTGGCGGCGAGGTCGTCGAAAGCGGGGGCGGAGCCGGGCCGGCGCTGGCGGCGATGCTGGCGGCGGTGCTCGTGATCCTGTTCCTGATCTGGGCCGGGTTCACCGCGCGCTGGTTCTTCCCCAGCACCACCACGATCCAGAACACCACGACTCAAACCGCACCCAGCAGCGTTCCCTCCGCGATCCCCTCGCACAGCCCGTAAGGAAGTAGCCGGTCAATAGCGGGGCAGGGCGCTGGTCACGGCCAGCGCCCTTTCCCAGACCTCGTCGGCAAGGGAGCCGGCGAAGGGCCCCAGCGCCCGCTGCCGCCAGCCGCGCTTGGGCCCCAGCCAGCGGGTGCGCCGCGCCACGCCCGCCAGGCGGGCGGCCTCGTCGATGGCGTCCTGGAAAGTGCCGAGGCCGTCGGCCAGGCCGTTGGCCACGGCCTGGCGGCCGGTGAACACCTCGCCCGTGGCCAGGGCCCGCAGCCGCTCGGGCTCCATGCCCCGGCCGGCGGTCACGCGCTCCAGGAACATCGAGTAGTACTCCTCGACCAGGGCCTGCTCCTTGGCCTGCTCCTCTTCGGTGGGCGGGCGCCAGAAGGCGCCCATGTCCTTCAAGCGGTCGCTCTTGGCGACGTCCACCCCCAGCCCCACGCGCTGCATGAGCTCGTAAGCGAGCGGCCGCACCGAGATCACTCCGATCGAGCCCACCACCGCCGCCGGCTGCACGAGGAAGCGCCGGGCGGCCGCGGCGATCAGGTACCCGCCGGAAGCGCAGAGGTTGCTGGTGAAGGCGATCACCGGCTTCTCGGCGGCCACCCGGCGCAGCGCCTCGTGGATGTAATCGGAGGCCGAAGCTGAGCCGCCGCGGGAGTCTATCTCCAGCGCCACGGCCTTGAGGCGTCGGGAGCGGCGGATGCCGTCGAGGATCGGCACCCAGTCGGCGGCGCGGACGCCGATGCCGATCGTGCCCTCCATGCGCAGCAGGGCCACGGGCCGCGACCGGAACACCATGATCCGTATTCTGTCCCCGCGGTGACCGACCCGATTGCGTTCGACATGGAGCCCATGCTGGCGGCGCCCCTGGCCCCCGGCCAGCTGCCCGAAGGCGAGCACTGGGAGTACGAGCCCAAGTGGGACGGCTTCCGCACGCTTGTGCACCTCGATCGCGGCCGGGTCACGCTGGTCAGCCGCGGCCAGCGTGACATGACGCGGTACTTCCCGGAGCTGGTCGACCCCGTGCGGGCGCTGCCGGCCGACCAGCTGGTCCTCGACGGGGAGATCATCGTGTCCGGGCCGGCGGGCCTCGACTTCGACGCGCTGCAGCAGCGCATCCACCCCGCCGACTCGCGAGTCCGGATGCTGGCCGAGAAGACCCCCTCGATGTACGTGGCGTTCGACGTCATCGCGCTGGCGGGAGAGGACCTGCGCCGGGAGCCACTGAGCCGGCGCCGGCAGCGGCTGGAGAAGCTGCTCGCGAAGACCCCGCCGCCCATCCACCTGACGCCCTACACGCGCTTGGCGACCGTCGCCTCCGAGTGGTTCAACCAGTTCGAAGGCGCCGGCCTGGACGGCGTGATCGCCAAGTCCTGGGATTCGCCGTATGTGCCGGGCAAGCGCCTGTGGGCCAAGATCAAGCACCAGCGCACGGCCGACTGCGTGGTCCTGGGCTGGCGCTGGGACAAGCACGGCAAGTCGCTGGGCTCGCTGCTGCTCGGCCTCTACGACGACGGCGGCAACCTGCACTACGTCGGCCACACCTCTTCCTTCGACGTCGCCACCCGCAAAGAGGTGCTGGCGAAGCTCGAGCCCCTGCGCCAAGAACCGACGCCGGAGGAGATGGGCCGCAGGCCCGGCGGGCTCAGCCGCTGGTCGCGCGGCCGCGAGTCGATGGACTGGGAGGGGGTGCGCCCCGAGCTGGTCTGCGAGGTGGCCTACGAGAAGCTGCAGAGCGGCGAGCGCTTTCGCCACGCGGCGCGCTTCCTGCGCTGGCGGATCGACAAGAAGCCGCGCGAGTGCGGCTTCGACCAGGTCGAGTCAGTGGCCGCCTTCGACCTCGAGGCGATCTTCGCCGTGCGGGGGTAGGACCTGCAGGGCGGGCCCACCGGGTCCGTAGTAGCGCATGGCCGCCCGGCCGAGGGCGGTCACCGCCAGCCAGTCGAAGCCGGCGCCGGCGGCCATGCCCACGGCCAGCGGCGCCACCCGGACCACGGCGCCGACCGCCCGCCGGCTGAGGATCCGCGTCAGGACCCGGCCCACCAGGTGGGTGCCCGGCCCGGTCAGGGTCTTGGCGGGCAGACTCCGCAACGCGGTCACCGTCAGCCGCTCGCCGCCCGCCACCAGCACGTTCTCGCGCAGCTTCACCGCGCCGCCGGCCAGGCCCACCACCAGCAGGGCCTCGAGCAGCCGCTCGTCCGAGCCGGCCAGCTCGTGGCCGTAGACGATCGCGATCGCCAGCACCAGCTCGGTCTCCTGCTCGAGCGCGTAGAGGCCCTGGCTGGTGACGGTGCCGAGCGCGACCAGAGTCCCCAGCCCGGGCGCGATGGCGGCCGCCCCGCTGGCCGCCCCGGTGGCGGCCACCCGGCGCCGGGTGCTGCGCAGCAGGCGGTGGGCTAGCTGCTCCGGGGTGTCGTAGGGATGCTCCGCGCGCAGCTTCTCGACCCGCTCTCGGATCGCCGGCTCGCGGGCGCGCAGGGCGGCGGCCAGCGCGTTGAGGACGGGCCGGAGCTGGGCCGGCAGGTTGTCGAGGTCCATCAGCCTAAGCCTGCGGCATTTGTATACAAACGAGGCCGGCCGCAGCACCGACTGCGCGCGAATGTATAGAAGCGGAGGGCCCGGGTCGGTCGGACCTAGGGCTCGTCCGGCTCCTCGACCTCGGGCTCCTCGATGGCGGCCAGTGCCTCGGGAGTGGGCTCGACGGGGGGCGCCGCGACGGCCGGGGTCTTGGACGCGATCACCTTGCCCCGGCTGCGCCAGCTGGCGGTGTTGGCCACCGGGCGCATCTCGATGATCCGGGGGTCGACGAACACGTTCTCTCGCCGGGTGAGCTTCTTCTCGTTCCCGTCCACGTAGACGACGGTGCGCTCCAGCACGGCGGTCACGAAGACCTTCTCGCCGTCGATCTCGCCCCAGAAGTCGGGCATGATCATCTGTCCCTCGTCGTCGAGGGCGCTGAGTGGAACGCGGGGTGGGGTGCTTGCGGGCAAGGTGTCCTCCTGGGATCTGGCTGGGGGTCGAAGCCCCAAATTACGCGGTTTCGAAGATCGACCGCGCCCCGTCCGGTTAACGGAATTGGCCATCCGACCCTCTGTACGATCAACCGAGTGAAAGCCTCTCCGGATTCCGGCGCGGTCAAACGTCTGCTGAGCTCCTGGCGAGGCGAGATCGAGGCCGGCGCCGTGTACGGCCTGCTCGCGGAGCGCGAGAAGGACGAGCGGCGCTCCGATATCCTCCGCCGCCTGGCCGAGGCCGAAAGCGGGCACCGGCGCCGGATCGAGGCCCGGCTGCAGGAGCTGGGCGTGCAGGTTCCAGACCCGTCGACCGTGCGCCTGTCGGCCTGGACCAGGCTCCAGGTCCGTGTGGCTCCTCTGGGCGTGGTGCTGGCAGCGCGCGAGGCTGCCGAGGACGCCGAGGTCGACGGGCCCTACAAGCTGCCCACCGGCGATCCCGACACCGACCGCCTGCTGCGCGACATCAGGCACGACGAGCAGGCCCACGCCCGCGAGGTGGCGGCCATGCGCGCCGGCGACGACCCGGCCAGCCAGAACCCCCAGGAATCGCGCCTGCAGCGGCTGCTTTCCCGGGAGACCTGGCACCGCAGCGGGGCGGGCTGGATCTCGGGCGCCATCTACGGGGCCAACGACGGCCTGGCGGCCGTCTTCGGGATCGTCTCCGGAGTTTCCGGCGCCACCGGCGGCTCTTCCTTCGTGCTCACGGCCGGGCTGGCCGGGGCTCTGGCCTCGGCGCTCTCCATGGCCACCGGCGCCTACCTGGCCGAACGCTCACAGGCCGAGGTGGCGGCGGCCAACCTGGCCCGCGAGCGGCGCGAGATCGAGGAGCACCCCGAGGAGGAGAAGGAGGAGCTCTCGCTCTTCTACCAGCTGAAGGGGCTGAGCAAGGCCGACGCCGACGCGCTGGCCCAGAAGCTGGCGGCCAACCCCGACGCCATGCTCCAGATCCTGGCCGTCGAGGAGCTGGGCGGGGTCGGGGGCGGCGGCAACCCGGTGCAGGCGGCGCTGGCCGCCGGGGTCAGCACGGGGCTAGGCGCGCTGATCCCGGTGATCCCCTTCTTCTGGCTGCGCGGGCTCACTGCTGTGATCGTGGCGGCCGCGGTCTCCCTCGTCGCCCACTTCGCGGTGGGGGCTTCCAAGTCCTTGTTCACGCTGCGCAGCTGGTGGGCGGCGGGGGCGGAGATGACGGTCGCCGGCATCATCGTGGGCGCCGTGACCTACGCCTTCGGCCTGCTCTTCAAAATTCACTGAGCCTCAGCACCGACGCCATCCGCGCCGCCTGCGCGGAGGTGGCGCGGCGATCCAGATGGGTCCGGGTGGAGTTCGACGCCATCCCGGCCTATGCCGCCTCGCTGCCGGTGGCCGAGTTCCGGGCGAGCCTGGATCCCGACACCCACGTCCTCGGTGACGCCGGCTTCATGCTCGCGCTGGACGCGGTCAACTTCGGGTCGGGCTACTTCCCCCACCTGCGCAAGCGCGACCGGCGCTCGGGCTACTTCCACATCGCCAGGGCTCTCAAGGAGCGCTGGCCGCTGACGCCGGCGGAGCTGGCGCGCATCAGTGTCGAGGAGTGCCGCGCCATCTTCGACCAGCCGGCCGAGGGCCCGGCGGGGGAGCTGATGGAGCTGTTCGCGGAGGCCTGGAACGCCTTCGGTCGCCACCTGCTCGACCAATACCGGGGCAGCTTCGAGGCCCTCCTCGAAGCCGCCGGGTTCGAAGCGGAACGGCTGGCGGGGCTGCTGGCGGTGGTGCCCTTCTTCGACGACGTGCACGATTACCGGGGCCTGACGGTCCCCCTCTACAAGCGGGCCCAGATCGCGCCCGCGGATCTCCAGCTGGCGATCGGCGGCTTCAGCGGCCTGGAGCGGTTGACCATCTTCGCCGACAACCTGGTGCCCCACGTCCTCCACCTGGACGGGGTGCTCGCCTTCGACGAGGTGCTGCTGGAGCGCATCGAGCGCGCGGAGCTGCTCAGCTCGGGCTCGGAGGAGGAAGTGGAGATGCGCGCCTGCGCGGTGCACGCCGTGGAGCTGATCAAGGCCGAGGTGAAGAGGACGGCCATGGAGCTCGACCACCTGCTCTGGAACCGCGGCCAGGGCGCCAAATACAAGGCGCGCCCACGGCCGCGCTGCCGGTCGGTTTTCTATTGACGGTCGAGGTGGTAGTTGGCCTGCAGGCCCTCGATCGAGTAATCGGCCACCAGGTCGCCGAAGCGCACCCTCAGCCCGAAGCGCGTGCGCTCGGCCTGCACCTTGCCCTCGTAGACGACCTCGGCCACGCGGTCGCCATCCATGCGCACGATGGCGCCGCCGGGCGCCAGGAAGACGTTCTCGGAGAACTTCTTGAGTCCCGCGGTCTCCAGCTCACCGAGCCGGCTCGGGAGGGGCGGTTCGGGAGGGGGCGCGGCGGGCTTCGGCCTGGGCGGCGGGGGTGGAGCGGAGGCTGAGGCAGAGGCCTTCTCCGCCCGCTCTTCGCGCTTCTGCCGGGCCTGCTCCAGCGAGAGCTCGAGCAGGCGCGAGCCGGCGTCGCCTGTGAAGTACGCCCCACTCACGATCGCGGGGTCCTTCTGGCGGCGCAGGCAGATGCTGCAGTCGGCCTCCGCGTCGACCACCTCGTAGCCTCCGGCTGGGAAGGTCTGGCCGCACAGGGTGCGCACCTCGCCCTCGCCGGCACCGGGCGCCGTCAGGTGGATCCTGCCCTTTCCCTTGCGGACGCGATCGAGCTCTAGGCCGATCACGCTGCGGGGGTCGCGAACTCCCTGAGGCGGTCGGCCGCCCCCGCCTTGAGCCGGCCCAGCGCCGAGCGCTCGATCTCGCGCACCGCCTGGCGGCTGACGCCCAGGCGGCCCGCCACCTCGTCCAGGCTGCGCTGGTGGCCGTCGACCAGGCCGAAGCGCAGCTGCATGACCCGGCGCTCGCGCGCCGGCAGGGTGTCGAGCACGTCTTCGACCTCCTCGCGCATGAGGGCGCGGGCGGCCTCGTCGTGGGGAGAGGGGGTGCTGCGGTCCTCGATGAACTGGCCCAGCTGCGAGTCGCCATCCTCGCCGACCGGCGTCTCCAGCGAGACCGGCTCCTGGGCGACCTGGAACAGCCAGGTCACACGCTCCTTGTCGAGGCCCATCTCGAGCGCGATCTCGTCCTCGTCCGGCTGGCGGCCCAACTCCGCGCGCAGCCGGTCGGCGACGCGCACCATCTTGCCGATGAGCTCGGCCTGGTGGACGGGGATGCGCACGGTGCGGCCGCGGTCGGCGATCGCCCGCTGGACCGCTTGGCGGATCCACCAGGTGGCGTAGGTCGAGAACTTGAAGCCGCGCCGGTAGTCGAACTTGTCGACCGCCCGGATCAGGCCCAGGTTGCCCTCCTGGATGAGGTCCAGCAGCGGCAGCCCGCGGTTGGCGTACTTCTTGGCGATCGAGACGACCAGGCGCAGGTTGGCCTCCATCAGGTGATGGCGCGCCTCGACGGAGCCCGCCTCCATGGCCTTGGCCAGCTCGACCTCCTGGGCGGCGGTGAGCAGGCGGACCTTGCCGATCTCGCGCAGGTAAGCGCGGACGGCGTCGTCGAGCGCGGCCGCGTCCTCGGCAGGGCGATCGCGAGTCGCGTCGTCGAGGTCTAGGCCGGAGGGCAGCAGGGAACGGTCGAGGGAGACTTCAGTCATGGCCAGAAATCACTTTGATACCCGTATGCAGGAATTCGGAAACTTGCGGCAAACTTCCGCCAGCAATGCTGAAACGAGCCTTCCTCGCATTTGGTATCACTGTCTGCCTCGCCGGTTGCGGCGGAGGGCCGGGCGGGGGACCCGGCGCGGAAAACGGGGGCTCTGAGTCCAGCTCGCTGATTCTGAGCGGAACTGTAAAGGCCGACTTCTCAAACGACAAGAGCGGCACCTGCGTTTGGAAGCCCGCGGCCTTCCTGCTCACCTTCACCACGGGTGAGGTGGCGGGCGGGGTCAAGGTCGATTTCGTGGCCCAGGTCGGCGTGGGCGGGGTCGGTGACCCCGCCGCCGCCACCCCTCCCCGGGCGGACGGCCTCACGCCTCTGGTTGTACGCGCCGGCGGGAAGGCGATCAAGGCGACCTCGGGCACCATCCACGTGACCGACGGCGACGTGACCACCCACGCCTTCAAGGGCAGCCTTGACGCCGCCATGGAGGATGGGACCAAGGTGACCGGCAGCTGGAGCTGCACGGCCACCCTGGGGTAGTAGGGCTCGGGTCAGGCGACCTTTGCCGCCTGGCCGTCGTCGGACAGGACGGTCCCGTCCTTGAGCCGGATCACCCGGTCGGTCCGGGCCGCCAGGTCGAGGTCGTGGGTGACGACCACGACGCTGACGAGCTCCTCGCGGTTCAGCCTCCGCATCAGCGTCACCAGCTCATCGGCGGTCTGGGTGTCCAGGGCCCCGGTCGGCTCGTCCGCGAGCACCAGCGCGGGGCGGTTGACCAGCGCCCGCGCGATCGCGACCCGCTGCTGCTGGCCGCCCGAGAGCTCGTCCGCGCGGCTGTGGGTCCGGTCGCCGAGGCCGACCGTCTCCAGCAGCTCCAGCGCGCGGGCCCGGCCCTCGCGCCCGCCGCCCTGATAGCGCAGCGGCAGCATCACGTTCTCGAGCACGTTCAGCGCGGGCAGCAGGTTGTACTCCTGGAAGACGAAGCCGATCCGGCGCCCGCGCAGGTCCGCCCGCTGCCCATCGCGCAGGCCGGCCGTGTCCATGCCGTCGATCAGCACGGTGCCAGAGGTGGGCCGCATGAGGAGGCCGATAAGGTCGAGCAGGGTCGTCTTGCCGCTTCCGGAGCGGCCCACGACGGAGACGAACTCGGCCTCCTCGAAGGTCAGTGAGACGCCGTCCAGGGCCCGGATCAGGTTCTTGCCCTGCCTGTAGTGCTTGGTCAGGTTGCGCACCTCGATGGTTGCCATCTCGGTTTCTCCTACTGGGCCCGCAGCGCGGTGACCGGGTCGAGCCGGGCCGCCCGCCAGGCGGGGATGATGCCCGCGACCGTGCCCATGGCCACCGCGAAGCCGATCGCGAGGACGCTGAGTGTGGGGGTCACCAGGAAGAGCTCCTGGTTGGGGTTGGACGCGCCCATCAGGGCGTTGAGAATGGTGGTGAGGGCCACGCCCAGCCCGTAGCCGAGCCCGCCGCCGATGGCGCCGATCAGCGCCGCCTCGGTCACGAACTCCCGGAGGACGTGGCGGGTGCGGGCGCCCACCGCCTTCTTGAGGCCGATCTCGCGCACTCGCTCGCCGACCGCCATGAGCATGGTGTTGATCACGGACAGCCCGCCGACGATCAGCGCCAGCACGGCAGCGCCGGTGGTGATGGCTGTGAAGATCGTCGAGGCCGACTTGAACTGGCCCACCGTCTGGCTTGGCTTGTCGGCCTGCACTCCCGGCACCGTGTCGGTGATGCGCTGGGCGATCTGGTCCAGCGTGGCCAGGCTGGCGCCCGAGGCGCCGTAGGCGGTGATGCTGTCGGTCAGCTGGCTGGTGTCGACGGTGTCCCGGATCGCCGCGGGCAGGCTGTCCTTGAGCAGCACCTGCGCGTCGGGGACGGTGATCCAGGCCACGGTGTCCGGCATGGTCCGGGTCTTGCCCAGCAGGCCGACGACCGTGAAGCTGTGGCTCTGGAAGTCCGGCTTGGCGTTGGCCGGCCGCACCGGCAGGTCGATGGTGTCGCCGACCTTCTTGTTGAACTCGCGCGCGATGTCGGAACCCATGGCCACCTCGCCGCGCGCGGTCGGGGCGTGACCCTGGGTGAAGTTGAGGTTGAAGGCGCTGTGGCTCAGGTTGGGGTCCCAGCTCAAGATCAGGTCGCCGGGACCGAACGAGATGCCGTTCTGGTCGCCAGGCTTCGCGTTGAAGCCATAGCTGGGCGAGGCCGCGGCCACGCCCGGCACCTGGGCCACTTCGGCGACCTTGCTCATGGGCAGCAGCGACTGTCCCTGGCCGTCCCCGTGGACGGAGATGCTGGAACCGAAGTAGGTTTCGCCGCCGGCCAGGAGCGCGTTCATGTGCTCGGCCATGGCGCCCATCGTGGTGAGCGCGAAGATCCCGATGACGATGCCTGAGATGGTCAGACCCGAGCGCAGCTTGCGCCGCCCCAGGTTGCGCAGGATTTCCATCGACTACCTCCGTTTGTGGTTGCTGGGAGGAAGTCTCGGGTCGAGGTGTGACCTGCCCTTGCGGAGCCGGTGACGTAAGTGCACCGGATTTGTGTCAGGTAAGCGTGAGGGAGATGTCTCCTGAGATCGCGTTCATGGTCAGGCTGGCCGGGCCGCCCGTGCCCAGGTCGCCGGACCTGGCGCGGCCGGGACCGGGACCGAACTCGGGGCGTGGCCGGTTGGCCCCGATGCCGACTCCTCCGCTCACGGTCGAGGCCTGGTAGTGGAGGTTGGTGCCGGCCGGTAGGTAGGCGTGAATCGAGCCGCTGACGGTGCTCAGGTCGACCTGTCCACCGTCGATGGCGCCCCGGAACTCGATGTCGCCGGAAACCAGGTGCACGCTGGCCTTGCCGGTCACGCTCACCCCGTTCAGCTTCACCGACCCCGACTCGCTGACGACCGAGATGTCACCCCGCAGACCCGAGACCTCGAGGTCGCCCGAGACGGCGTCCACGGCCAGCACGACGTCGCTGGGCGCATAGATCGTGATCTCGCGGCGCTCGTAGCCGCCGATGGTGTTGAAGGAGCCGCTCGAAGGCGTGACCAGCACGCCGGTCGAGCTGGGCTCCAGGCTCGTGCTCAGGCGGTCGAGAGCCGCAGAGGCCAGGCGCCGGGTCAGCGTCCGCACGGAATCGCGCTCGTCGACGCGGACCTCGCCTGCCGGCCCGGCCACGATCTTGATGTTGGCGCTGACGGCCTCCACGCTGAGCGTGGCGCCGTGCTCGACTGCGATCGATTGCGAGTGGGTGCGGTCGACCGTTACGCCGTCGGCCAGTGCCACCAGGGCGACGGCCGAGGGCAGGGCCAGCAAGACGCCGAAGAAGGCCATCGCGCTGGCCATGCCTTTGACCCAGAACGGTGCGCTCACTGCGGCGGCCTGTTGAAGCGGTAGCCGACGCCCCAGACGGTGGTGATGCTGTCGCCCAGCGGGCCCAGCTTGCGGCGGAGGCGCGTGATGTGGGTGTCGACGGCCCGGTCGTAGCCCTCGAAGCGGGTCTCCCAGATCCGTTCAAGCAGGAACTCGCGGCTGAAGGCGCGCCCCGGGTTGCTGACGAAGAGGTGCAGGAGCTGGAACTCCTTGGGCGTCAGTTTCAGAGTCTCGCCGTTCAGAACCGCGGTGTGCGAGTCGGGGTCGACGCGCAGCGGACCCACCACCACGCTCGGGGCCTGGCCCGGTTCCGCGGGCTGCTGGCGGCGGGTCTCGAGCTCCACCCGCCGGAGCAGGGCTCGGACCCGCGCCAGCAGCTCGCGCATGCTGAAAGGCTTGGTGACGTAGTCGTCGGCGCCGACCTCGAGGCCCAGCACACGATCGATCTCCTCGCCGCGCGCGGTGAGCATCAGGATCGGCATCACGTGGTCCTGGCGCAGGCGCCGGCAGACCGCGAGACCGTCCAGGTCGGGCAGCATCCAGTCCAGGATCACCAGGTCGGGGACCTGCTTCTCGACGGCCGCGATGCCCTGGGCGCCGCTGAAAGCCTGGTCCACGCTGTGGCCTTCGGCGACCAGCTGGTCACGGACCAGGTTGTTGAGGTCGTTCTCGTCTTCGACGACCAGTACCAGTGCCATCTGGGTCAGGCCTTCCTCAGATTGACCGTGAACTTGCTGCCGGCGCCGGGCTGGCTTTCGACCTCGATGGTGCCACCCATCGCCTGTACCAGGTCGCGAGCGATGGCCAGCCCGAGGCCGAAGCCTCCGGTCGCGCGCGAGCGCGAGGAGTCGACCCGGTACAGGCGGTCGAAGATGAGAGCCAGCT
>Ga0070707_100005684_pt1 | contig 11640 bp, 8 predicted proteins | sample KBSK5502metaG_FD_65468 | JGI IMG/M metagenome (GOLD analysis project Ga0070707, IMG submission 65468) | Corn, switchgrass and miscanthus rhizosphere microbial communities from Kellogg Biological Station, Michigan, USA - KBS K5-50-2 metaG | ecosystem: Host-associated > Plants > Roots >... | reverse complement strand
GCGGAGTTCCAGAAGATGACCTCCGACCTGCTCGACCGGTGCAAGAGCCCGTTCCAGCAGGTGATCAAGGACGCCAGCATCAAGCTGAGTGACATCCATCACGTGGTGCTGGTCGGCGGCTCCACCCGGATGCCGGCCGTCGTCGACCTGGTCAAGGAGCTGACCGGCGGCAAGGAGCCGAACAAGGGCGTCAACCCGGACGAGGTCGTGGCAGTCGGCGCCTGCCTGCAGGCCGGCGTGCTCAAGGGCGAGGTGAAGGACGTCCTGCTCCTCGACGTGACCCCGCTGTCGCTGGGCATCGAGACGAAGGGCGGCATCTTCACCAAGCTGATCGAGCGCAACACCACGATCCCGACCAAGCGCTCGGAGATCTTCACGACGGCCGATGACAACCAGCCGTCGGTGCAGATCCAGGTGTTCCAGGGCGAGCGGGAGATCGCGGCCTACAACAAAAAGCTCGGCATGTTCGAGCTGGCCGGGATCGCGCCGGCGCCGCGCGGCATCCCGCAGATCGAGGTCACCTTCGACATCGACGCGAACGGGATCGTGAACGTGTCGGCGAAGGACCTGGGCACCGGCAAGCAGCAGTCCGTGACGATCTCGGGCGGCTCGGCCCTGTCCAAGGACGACATCGAGCGGATGATGGCCGACGCGGAGAAGTACGCCGACGAGGACCGCAAGCGCCGCGATGAGGCTGAGGTTCGCAACCGCGCCGAGACCCTCACCTACACCACGGAGAAATTCCTCTCCGAGAACGCCGACAAGCTGCCCGAGGACGTCAAGTCCGAGGTCAACGAGGCGATCGCGGACCTGAAGAAGGCCCTTGAGGGCACCGACACGGAGACGATCAGGACCGCTACCGAGAAGGCGGCACAGGTCAGCCAGAAGATGGGCACGGCGATCTATGCCCAGTCTCAGGCGCAGGGCGCCGCCGGTGCCGAGCAGGCTGGCGAGCCGGCCGGCGAGACCGGTGAGGACGAGGTCGTCGAGGCCGAGATCGTGGACGAGGACAAGCCAGGCTCGGGGGGTGACACGGCCTGATGTCGGCGCGAGAAGAAGAGAGCCAGGGCCCGGTGATCAGGGACCTCCGGCGAATCGATCCTGTCACTGGCCAGGTCAGGGAGCCCGCTCAGTCGGCCGCCGCGGGCCAGCCGGCCCGCGGCGCCCAGGCCAGGCCGGGCAAGCACTCGGCCTCCAAGCCCGGCGGCGCCCGCACGGATGCCGCCGGGTCCGGGAGCGCCGACGAGAGCGAGCAGGCCACGCCGGGTGACGGCAACGGCCGGCCAGGCGCCGGCGACGACCTCGCCGTGAAGCTCGCGGAGCGGACCGCTGACCTGCAGCGCGTGCAGGCCGAGTACGCCAACTACCGCAAGCGGGTGGACCGGGACCGGGCCGCCGTGCGCGAGTTCGCCCTGGCTGGCGTGCTGGCCGAGCTGCTGCCGGTGCTTGACGACATCGGCAGGGCGCGCGATCACGAGGAGCTGACGGGCGGGTTCAAGGCGGTCGCCGACGCGCTGGAGTCCGCTACCGCCAAGCTCGGGCTGACGACGTTCGGAGAGCCCGGAGACCCGTTCGACCCGAACATCCACGAGGCTCTCATGCACTCGTACTCGCCCGACGTGACCGAGCCGACCTGCGTGCAGGTACTGCAGCCCGGCTACAAGGTCGGCGAGCGGATCCTGCGGGCGGCCAGGGTGGCGGTCGCCGAGCCGAGCGACCCGTCGGGATCAAGGACCACGAGCGACGACGAGCCGTCCGAGGAGGCTAACCAGGGTGAGGCATCGGGCGAGACGGACGCCGCCGACGCCGATGCCCAGGCGCCCGCGACCGGTGACGGCGACTAACCCCCGACCAGGAGGGGCCTGTTGAGTACGAAGGACTTCCTCGAGAAGGACTATTACAAGGCTCTCGGGGTCAGCAAGGGCGCGTCCGCAGACGAGATCAAGAAGTCGTACCGGAAGCTCGCGCGCAAGTACCATCCCGACGCCAACAAGGGAGACGCGGGCGCCGAGGAGCGCTTCAAGGAGATCTCTGAGGCCTACAACGTCCTGTCCGACGCCAAGCGGCGCGCGGAGTACGACGAGGCGAGGTCGCTGTTCGGGACCCGCGGCGCGAGGGTTCCCGGCGGTGCGGGCGGCCAGTTCGGCTTCGACCTGGGCGACCTGTTCGGCCAGGGTGGCGCGGGCGGCGGGCTCGGCGACCTGCTCGGCGGCGTGTTCGGCCGCGGCAGCCGCACGAATACCCAGGTCAGGCCGCGGCGCGGCGCCGACGTCGAGACCGAGGCGTCGCTGTCGTTCAGCGACGCGATCGACGGCGCGACCGTGAGCCTGCGGCTGACCGACGAGGGCCCGTGCAAGGTCTGCCGCGGCACTGGCGCGAAGGCCGGGACCGTGCCCAAAGTCTGCCCGACCTGCCAGGGGACCGGCCAGTCAAGCAGGGACCTGGGCAGCTTCGCCTTCTCCGAGCCGTGCACGACGTGCCGCGGGCGCGGGCTGGTGGTCGACGACCCCTGCGCGACCTGCGGTGGCAGCGGCCGGGCGCTGAGCGCGCGCACGATACAGGCTCGCATCCCCGCGGGCGTGGCCGACGGGCAGCGGATCAAGCTCAAGGCTAAGGGCGCGCCCGGCGAGCGCGGCGGGCCCAACGGCGACCTGTACGTCCGCGTGCACGTCTCCGGCCATCCGGTTTTCGGCCGCAGCGGCAACAACCTGACCGTCAACGTGCCCGTGACGTTCACCGAGGCGGCGCTCGGCGCGGACATCAAGGTGCCGGTCCTGCGCGGCCAGCCGGTCAACCTGCGGGTCCCGCCAGGCACGCCGAACGGCCGCACGTTCCGGGTCCGCGGCAAGGGCGTCCGACGGTCAGACGGCACGCTCGGGGACCTGCTCGTCAAGGTGGACGTGCAGGTGCCGACCGAGCTGAGCGAGTCAGCACGTCATGCGCTCGAGAAGTTCAGGGACGAGACGACGGGCGCGGATCCCCGGGACGAGCTGCTGCGGAAGGGCCGGGCGTGATGACCACTGGGCACACGTCAGGCAGGGGCGACGAGATGCGGAACGACTTCGAGCTGACCGACGACACGCCGGTCTACGTGATCTCCGTGGCCGCCCAGCTGTCCGGGCTGCACCCGCAGACGCTCCGCGCCTACGACCGGCTCGGCCTGGTCTCGCCGGGCCGGGCGCCGGGCCGGGGGCGACGCTACTCGCTCCGCGACGTCCTGGTCCTGCGCGAGGTGCAACGGCTCTCTCAGCAGGACGGGGTCAACCTGTCCGGCATCAAGCGGATACTCGAGCTCGAGTCCGAGTGGCAGCGGAGCCGGATGATGCTCGCCGAGATGCACGCGGAGATCAGCCAGCTCAGGGTCGAGCTCGAGTCGACGAGGGCGGTCGCCGCCCGGCTCGCGGCGCTGCTGCGCACGAAGACCGGCGGGGGCACGCTCGTACCGGTCAAGGGATCGGGCTCCAGGCCGGGCGAGCCGATGGCAACAGAAGGGAGTGAGTAATGGCGGGCGAAAGGTTTACGACGAAGAGCCAGGAAGCCATCACCGACGCCCTTCATCGTGCCTCGGCGGCCGGCAACCCGAGCGTCGAGGGACTGCACCTGCTCGCCGCGCTGCTCGACCAGGACGGCGGGACGGCCATGCCGCTGCTGCGCGCCGCGGGCGTCGACCCCGCGGCGGTGGCGAGCAGGACCGCAGCGCTGGCTTCGCGGCTGCCGACGGCGGCGGGCGACACGGTCATCGCTCCCCAAGCGTCCCGCCAGCTCAACGCCACCCTGGACGCCGCGACGAAGCGAGCGAAGGAGCTGTCGGACGAGTACGTCTCGACCGAGCACCTGCTCGTCGGCCTGGCCGCCGAGGGCGGCCAGGCGGCGACCGTGCTGCGCGAGGCAGGAGCGACTCCCGAGCAGCTGCTCGCCTCGTTCGAGCAGGTCCGCGGGCACGCGCGGGTGACCTCGCCCGACCCGGAGGGCACCTACCAGGCACTGGAGAAGTACGGCATCGACCTGACCCGCAACGCACGGGAGGGCAAGCTCGACCCGGTCATCGGCAGGGACGCGGAGATCCGCCGGGTGATCCAGGTGCTCTCCCGCCGCACCAAGAACAACCCGGTCCTGATCGGTGACCCCGGCGTCGGCAAGACCGCCGTCGTTGAGGGCCTAGCCCAGCGGATCGTGGCGGGCGACGTTCCCGAGTCGCTCCGCGGCAAGCGGATCGTGGCGCTTGACCTCGGAGCGATGCTGGCTGGCGCGAAGTACCGCGGTGAGTTCGAGGAGCGGCTCAAGTCCGTGCTCAATGAGATCAAGGAGAGCGACGGCCAGATCATCACGTTCATCGACGAGCTGCACACCGTTGTCGGCGCCGGCGCGGCCGAGGGCGCGATGGACGCGGGCAACATGCTCAAGCCGATGCTGGCCAGGGGCGAGCTGCGGATGGTCGGCGCGACCACGCTCGGCGAGTACCGCGAGCGGATCGAGAAAGACCCGGCGCTCGAGCGGCGGTTCCAGCAGGTGTACGTCGGCGAGCCGTCGGTCGAGGACACCATCGCGATCCTGCGCGGACTCAAGGGCAGGTACGAGGCGCACCACGAGGTGGAGATCTCCGATGCCGCGCTGGTCGCGGCCGCGACGCTGTCCGACCGCTACATCACCGCACGGTTCCTGCCCGACAAGGCCATCGACCTCGTCGACGAGGCGGCGTCCAGGCTGCGGATGGAGATCGGCTCCCGGCCGGTCAAGATCGACGAACTGCAGCGCGCGGTCGACAGGATGAAGATGGAGGAGCTCGCTCTAGAGAAGGAATCGGACCCGGCGAGCAAGGAGCGCCTCGAGCGGCTGCGCGCCGATCTCGCCGACCGGCAGGAGCAGCTGACCGGACTGCTTGCCCGGTGGGAACGGGAGAAGGCGGGCCTGAACAAGCGCGGGGAGCGGAAGAAGCAGATTGACGAATTGCGCGGCCAGGCCGAACGCGCCAAGCGCGACGGCGACCTGGAGACCGCGTCCCGGCTGCTGTACGGCGACATCCCCGAGCTCGAGCGCGAACTTGCCCAGGCCCCTGCCGCAGACCACCCCGCCGGCGCAGAGGCTCCTGCCAACGGCGAGGTGCCCGTGCCGGCCGACCTGCAGCCCATGGTCAAGGAAGAGGTCGGGCCAGACGACGTCGCCGCGGTGGTCTCGGCCTGGACCGGGATTCCGGCCGGCCGCCTGCTCGAGGGTGAGACCGGCAAGCTGCTGCGGATGGAATACGAGCTCGGCCACCGCATCATCGGCCAGGCCAGGGCTGTCCAGGCGGTCTCCGACGCGGTCCGCAGGTCCAGGGCCGGCATCTCCGATCCGGACCGGCCGTCGGGCTCGTTCCTGTTCCTCGGCCCGACCGGGGTCGGCAAGACCGAGCTGGCCAAGGCGCTCGCCGAGTTCTTGTTCGACGACGAGCGGGCCATCGTCAGGATCGACATGAGCGAGTATTCCGAGCGGCATTCCGTCGCCAGGCTCGTCGGCGCGCCGCCCGGGTACATCGGCTACGAGGAGGGCGGCCAGCTGACCGAGACCGTGCGGCGCAGACCATACTGCGTGGTGCTGCTCGACGAGGTGGAGAAGGCCCATGCCGAAGTGTTCGACATCCTGCTGCAGGTGCTCGACGACGGCAGGCTCACCGACGGCCAGGGCCGCACGGTTGACTTCAGGAACACGATCCTGATCCTGACCTCCAACCTCGGCTCCACATTCATCGCGGATCCCGCGTTGGACGACGCCGCCAAGAAGGACGCGGTGATGTCGGTGGTCCGTTCGACCTTCAAGCCGGAGTTCCTCAACCGGCTCGACGACATCATCTTGTTCGACTCGCTGTCTACCGAGGACCTGACCGAGATCGTCGAGCTGCAGATCAACAGGCTCGAGCGCAGGCTGTCGGGCAGGCGGCTGACGCTGCACGTGACTCCCGCGGCGAAGGAGTGGCTGGCGCTGTCCGGGTTCGACCCGGTCAACGGTGCTCGGCCGCTCCGCCGGCTGATCCAGTCGGCGATCGGCGATCAGCTCGCGCGCAAGCTGCTGGCCGGTGAGATCACCGACGGCGCCGCGGTGCGCGTCGATCTCGATCCCGAGGCGGACGCGCTGACGGTCTCCGCGCAGCCGAGCCCGGCGGTCCGCCGCTAGCCCGGCTGCGGCTGACCGTCAGGCGGTCAGCATGCGGTCGTATTCGTCCTCGGGCAGCCGCAGGTCGTTGCGTATCCGGTACCTGAGCCTGAGCAGGTCATCGAGACCCGCGTAGCTGCCGTCCTGCTGCCGTCCGCCGCCCTGCAAGATCAGTTCCACGCCAGCCGTCGCCCAGTCCAGGGCGCCGGCCAGGTCTGACTGCTCGACAAGCAGCTCGGTGATCATGTCGCAGGCACGAGGGTCGGACCTGCCCTCCGACCGCATCGTCTCGATCAGCGCGTAAGCCGTGTCCGCGCTGCCCAGCTGGAACAGTGCCCTGCACAAGGACGTCCGCGGGTCGACATCGACCGGGCCCCCGTCGGCGATCGCCTCGCGGAACCCGTCAGCGGCCGCGCGGGGATTGTCGGCGAGCAGCCACTGCTCGCCGGCCCTGACGAACGCCTCGGCGCGCGGCATCGACTCGGTCTGCGTGCCGGTCGCCGCGAGCGCGGTCATCTGCTCGGCCGCCGTCTTGTGGTCGCCGGTAAGGGCCGCGTTGAATTCGATCGCGTCGAATTCCTCACGACTCAGCACCGCCACGTCACCAACGTACCCATCGGCGCGCGGCTTCCAACGCGGGGGAGTTCCAACGCGCTCGTTATCGCCGGGCACTTTCCAATGCGTCCCAGAAACCGCGACGCAGAGAATGGCGTACCTCGTCGTGGAGCAGCGAGTCGATCGGGAGCACCGACCCTTGCAGCAGCCTGGCCTCCAGATCAGAAGGCATCCGCGGCTTACGAGCGAGCACGGCCTCGAGCCACAGGCCGGGCGCGTCCCTGCCCACCGACTCGCCAAAGCTGTACCCCTCACCGTGCGCCGCCTTGACCGCGTCGGGCAACGAGATGGCGACGGACTGTGCCGTGCGGACCACGGGAAGCGCAGGCTCTGGCCGCACGGAGACGAACTGCGCGGAGCCGGGCTGCGCGGAGCCGGGCTCCGCGGAGCCGGGCTGCGCGGATGCGGGCCGTGCAGGCGGGCCCTGCGGCATGCCAGCCTGCCCGGGCTGGCCGGGATACTGCTGGAAGGACGGCATCCCCGCGTACTGCTGGGCGTATGCCTCGCGCGCTTGCTGCTCATGGCCTGCACGCCCGGGATGGTCACGGTAGATACCCTGGTCGGGCCTGCCGTAGAACGGCTGGCCATGGCCGGGCGCCGACCCCGAGTCGTAACCCGGTTGGATCGCGCCGAAGTTCTGGGGGGTCGCGGGGGCTGTTCCGCCGCGGGTGTCGCCGTTCTCTGGCCGGCCGGGAGTCGGATACAGGCCGGTACCCCCGCCGTTCGGGGAACCGGGGAACCCCGTGCCGCCGATCCCGGGGCCGCCGGTGACGCCGTTGCGGTTGACCGGCCCGCCGTTCCTGGCACCGCCATTCGTCGCGCCTCCGTTGGCGGCATTGCCGTTCGCGCCAAGGCCATTCTGGGCGCTGCCGCCGGAAACGTGACCATTCTGGGCGCCGACATTCTGCAGGCCGCTCAGCGAATGGACGTGGCTGGATGAGACGGGGGCGGCGCCATTGTGATGGCCGCCCGCCGCTGTTTGCTGCCCGGCGCTCTGCGGCCCGACGCCGGGTTGCCCGGTGTCCGCGTACCCTGCACCGGAGTACCCGGCGGGGTACTGTGCGCTGCCCTGCTGCCCGGTCGCGGTCAGGCCGGATGACCCGGCCGTATCGCGGTAGCTTGGCGGCCAGGAACCGCTCTCGTATCCGCCTGCGAGCGCACCGTTCTGCGTCGCCCCGCCGCGATAGCCACCACCCTGCGTCTGCGCGCCGTTCGGCCAGGAACCGCCCTGGTAACCGGCCTGCGGCGCGGCACCGTACGGCGAGGCCTGTGCGTTTGCTGCGGCGGGCAAGCCGTGCTCCGCGGAACCGGAGGTTCCCGGCGGTTGCGGCGCGCTCGCCGATCCGTTCTGGTAGCTGCCCCGGACCGATGCCTCCTGGGCATCGCCGGCAGCCGGCAGGCCAGCGGCGTACGGCCCGTCGCCGGGTCCGCCCTGGGCCGCGTGCTGCGGAGTGCCGTGTGCGCGACTCGCACGGTGCGGCGGTTGGTCGGCCAGCAGCGCGTGCTGGGGCACGCCGTGGCCGCCGGACTCGGGCTGTGGCAGTCCGTGGCCGCGGGACTCGGGCTGTGGCAGGCCGTGGCCGCGGGACTCGGGCTGTGGCAGTCCGTGGCCGCGGGACTCGGGCTGTGGCATGCCCTGGACATCCGCGGCGTGCTGAGGATGACCAGCGCCTTTGACCGCGTGCTGCGATGGCGGGGCGTCCTGGGCGGCGTGCTGCCCCGTGCCCGGTGCGTGCCCGGCCTGCTGCGCTGGCCCGCCCGGCTGCACTGGCCCGCTCTGCTGCGCGTGCCCGCCCTGCTGCGCGTGCCCGCCCTGCTGCGCGTGCCCGCCCTGCTGTACGTGCCCGCCCTGCTGTACGTGGCCGCCCTGCTGTACGTGGCCGCCCCGCTGTGCGTGGCCACCCGGCCGCGGTAGCCCGCGAGCCTCCGCGTCGCCGCCGCTAGTCTCAGCGGCGAAGTCGTGCGGCCTGCCGGCCGGCGCGGCGTGCGATCCAGCCTGCGCTGGCGCCCCGGCATAGACCTCGGCGGCCTCGCTGTATGAACCCGCGTGCACCGTGCCCGCGAACTGCTGCGCGGTCGAGCCGTAGTCGGATCTGACGGGCGCCGGGTAAGCGCCGGCCGCGGCCGGAAGCGCCGGCTGCACCCCGGGCATCGACATCGCGCCAACGCCGGCGCCAGCCAGCCGAGCGCCGTCGCCGCCGACCGAAGCGTGGGCGCCGACGCCGGCTGTCGCGTGCTGCTCGTCATGCGCCGCCGGCTCAGCGCCGCGGATCAGCTCGACGAACGGCCTGAGGTGCACCGCGGAGATTTCGACGATGTCATCGCACTCCTGGCGCAGCGGCTGCGGAATGGTCCAGCCGCCATCGGACGCGATGTGCAGGATGACGACGCGCAGGCCCAGATCCTGTACTTCTGAGACGATCTCGGCAAGGTGCTCATCGGCACTGGCGATGAACGCGTCGGCGATCGCGCCGCTCTTCGCGAGCGTCACCAAGTCGCGTCGGAGCTGGCTTTCGATACCCTCGCGCCTGCCAGGCCTGGTGTTGACCAACCGGAGCTTGAGGCCGGGCATCTCGGCGAGCGCGTCGTGCTCGGCGGTGCGGTGCCCTTCGGCGATCTCGTACCAGTAGCAACGCAGCACAGGCAGGCCGGTCCTGTCCCTTGCCAGCCCGGCGAGCAGCTTGAGCAGTGCTGCGTGATCCCAGGACACGGAGTCGCGGCGGCGTGTGCCGTGAACGGCCATGGCGCCATCTGCGAGGGCATAGCCTGCATCCACGAATAGCGCACAGCGATCCACGCGACACCATCCTTTCCCCTGACGCGAGACGTTACCAGCGCCTCGCGGCCTTCGTGACCTAAAGCGCAGATCACAGGCCTTGCAGGCCGGTCTGGCTAAGGGCACGGTTGGCGATCTAATTACGATTCGCCGACGCGATCAGGCAGTGCGTTCACCGAGATCAACAAGGTCGTCCGCCGACTGCCAGCCAACGAGCGATGTTGCCTGGAATACGACGATATGACCGTACCAGCCGAAGGGCATGGCACCGAGGCGAAACGCCCGCGTTCATCGCTGCCGTCGGAGCACAACCTAAGCTCAGTGGCGTGACCGACCGAGCCGACCTGCTTGCCCAGATCAGAGCGAAAGCCGTGATTCATGGCGCCGTGACACTGTCCTCGGGCCGGCAGGCCGATTGGTACGTGGACCTGCGCCGGGTGCTGCTCGACGGCCAGGCGGCGCCGCTGGCAGGCCGGGTCATGCTCGACCTGACCAGCGGCCTGTCGTTCACGGCCGTCGGCGGCCTGACGCTCGGAGCCGACCCGGTCGCGGCCGCCATGATGCATGCGGCGGCCGAGCGGGGCAAGCCGCTCAACGCGTTCATCGTGCGCAAGGAGGGTAAGGCGCACGGCCTTCAGCGCAGAATCGAGGGCCCTGATGTCGCCGGGCTCCGCGTGCTCGCCGTCGAAGACACATCGACGACGGGCAAGTCGGTCTTGGCCGCGGTAGACGCGCTCGCCGAAGCCGGCGCCGAGGTCGTAGGGGTCGCCGTCGTCGTCGACCGAGGCGCGCGGCAGCGTGTCGAGGAGCGTGGCCTGACCTACCTCGCCGCCTATGACCTGGCCGACCTCGGCCTGAGCTGACCACCCCCTCCGGCGGCGGGAGATACTAGGGACGCACACCGACGCAGGGAGACCGTCATGCCTATCGCGACACCAGAGATCTACGCGCAGATGCTCGACCGGGCGAAGGAGCACGGTTTCGCGTACCCGGCGATCAATGTGACGTCGAGCCAGACGCTGAACGCGGCACTGCGCGGATTCGCCGACGCGGGCAGCGACGGCATCGTCCAGATCTCGACGGGCGGCGCCGAGTACCTGTCAGGGTCGGTCAAGGACATGGTGACGGGCGCGGTCGCGCTTGCCAAGTATGCCAACGTGGTCGCCGCCAGGTACCCGGTGCACGTGGCGCTGCATACCGATCACTGCCCGAAGGACAAGCTCGACGGCTACATGCGCCCGCTGATCGAGATCTCTCGCGAGCGCGTCGCGCGCGGGCAGGAACCCCTGTTCCAGTCGCACATGTGGGACGGGTCGGCCGTCCTGCTCGACGAGAACCTCCAGATCGCGGCCGAGCTGCTCGCGAAGTGCGCCAGCGCGAGGATCGTGATGGAACTGGAGATCGGCGTGGTCGGCGGCGAGGAAGACGGGGTCACCGGCGAAATGAACGAGAAGCTCTACAGCACGCCGGACGACGCCCTGGCGACCGCGAAGGCGCTCGGGCTTGGCGAGCGCGGCAGGTACCTGCTGGCGGCGACGTTCGGCAACGTGCACGGCGTCTACAAGCCCGGCCACGTCAAGCTCAGGCCGTCGATCTTGAAGGAGATCCAGGACGCCGTGGGCGCCGCGAATGGCCAGACCGCGCCGTTCGACCTGGTCTTCCACGGCGGGTCCGGTTCCGCGCTCGAGGAGATCCGCGAGGCAATCTCGTACGGAGTCGTCAAGATGAACGTCGACACCGATACTCAGTACGCGTTCACTCGCCCGGTAGCCGGCCACATGTTCACCAACTACGACGGCGTGCTCAAGGTCGACGGCGACGTCGGCAACAAGAAGGCCTACGACCCGCGCTCGTGGGGCAAGGCAGCCGAGACGTCGATGGCGGCCAGGGTTGTTGAAGCCTGCGAAGACCTGTTGTCGGCCGGCAAGCAGCTCGGGTAGCCGGGCCGTCGCGTGCGCGTCGCCGTCCTGTCCGACATCCACGGTGTCCTGCCCGCCCTTGAGGCGGTGCTCGCCGAGCCCGATGTCGGTGCCGCGGACGCCATCGTGCTGACCGGCGACCTGGCGACCGGCCCGATGCCGGCCGAGACTCTCGACGCCCTGCGCGGGCTCGGACCGCGG